>ERZ1643250.935-NODE-935-length-27940-cov-5.329424_pt1 | contig 27940 bp, 32 predicted proteins | sample MGYA00579262_ERZ1643250 | MGnify/ENA primary metagenome ERZ1643250 (study PRJEB29033, sample SAMEA4952265) | chicken gut metagenome | biome: Broiler Chicken; feature: Gastrointestinal Tract; material: Caecum | place: Ireland | collected 2018 | study: Broiler... | reverse complement strand
TCTGGCTGTCCGAGCCCCGCAGGTAGGGCCGAATACCCTTGTCAATGAACGGCGCAATCTGTCCTCTTACTTTGGATGGCTGCACGATGAGGGGCACATTCCGCGGAACCCAGTGAAAACTATCAAGGTTCGCGGGCAGGACGTGGAAGTGATTTTCTTTTCGGTTGATGAGGAAATCGCAATCCGGGAAGTGCCGTGTTGCCTTCGAGATAAGGCCATGATCGCTTTTCTGTTTTCGACAGGGGTGAGGGTTGGAGAGCTGGCGGCGATGGACCGGAGCAATGTGGACCTGCTCAATGCTTCTGTCACGTTCCGCGGGGAGAAAGGCCGAACCGGAAAATTTCGTACCGTATACCTAGATCAATGGGCCCGGCGATACCTGGCCATGTATTTGTCGGCCAGAAAAGACAATAACCCGGCGTTGTTCGTGTCCGAAAGAGTATATGACGGCCAGCCCCGGCGCCTGGGCAATGCGGCAATCGAAAAAATTACCAAGGGAATCGTCAAAAAGGCAGGCGTCAAAACCGTTGGGACGGTGCATGTCTTCCGACGCACATTTGCCACCAGGATGTCAGAACGCGGTTGCCCGATAGAGGTTCTGCAGGAGCTGATGGGCCACGCCGACCCGGCCACCACGTTGAAACATTACGTTGCCAAAACCGGAGCCCGGGCTAAGGCGGAATGGGCGAAATATGCGTATGCAGCATGAGAAAAGCGGGGGTATGGAAACCTCCGCTTTATCTTTCCCAGCTCCGTTTTTCAATGTCAATCTCCGCCGCGATTCCCGGATGCGCTTTGATGTAATCGTTATAGGCTGCTATGGCCTTATGCCGCTCCTTCCCGGGGAAAGTGGTGGTGCTGGTCTTTACTTCCTTGCCGTCCAGCAGATTCCGTTCGTAGGTTGTCAAGTAGTAGAAAACCCTGCCTTGATAGGTTTTCTGCCGGATCAGCCGGACGACCGGAACGGTGGGAGCTGTGGCAAGGTAGTTGTAACGCTCCGCCAGGGCGATCCGGTATGCCTTCAGCTGCTGGATCTTCTCCTCCAGCTCTTGTATGATGCGTTCGGCGCTTTTGTCATAATCCTTCACCCGGGCGGTGGTGTCCAGCTGGTCCGGCCGGAGCAGATACCCGCTGATCCGGATGTCTGCTTCTGTGGATGGGTGGCCGTACCGGCTGAATAGGTCTTTCAGGGCCTTGTCCTGATCTGGTGTCATTCTGCATACCTCCCGTCAATGCTGCGAACAGAAAGCACAATGTCATCCGTCGCAGTCTCTGTCCCTCGGGTGTCCAGGCTGAGTTGTACCAGCTCTCCGTCGTGGTATTCCTGGTCTATCATCCAGACGTTTCCGTCCACGGTCTCCACGACCTTGTAGTCGTAGTAATTCCCGGTCATGACGCTTAACTCCGGGGTCTCTTCGGCTTGTGTCTGCCGGCCGGCGAAGAATCCGGTGCACAGGGCTGTTGCAGTGATAATCAGGGTTGCGATAATGTTCTTTTTCATGATTTTTCCTCCTTGATTTTGTTGATTACTGCCTTTCTGATGTTGTAGTAATCTTGCGAGCTTATTTCGTCATCAACTGCGGCATCGTCAAGCAGATTACCCAATTCTTCCTTGCTCTCCGCCGTGTCGATTTGATGCAAATATTCTTGTAGATTCATATTTTCCCTTTCTCGCCTGACTCATCAGCTCCGGGAGGCGATCCCGCGGAGGACGGCCATTTCTGACTGTTTCGGCTTAATATCCGCAATCATATTCAGGCGTATCTTCTGCTAGTTTTCTTACATTCTCCCAAAGAGTGTGCTTTTCGGGATATCTCAGGGTTTCCACTTTTTTTGTTGCCCGATTAAATACGACGGAACTACCTGTGGAAATATCGCTATCAAGAACTTTGCAAATCTGCATTGTTCCGTTTACCATTTTCCCGACATATACAGCTTTTAACATTTTTCTACCTCTTCTTTCTCCGGGAGTTTAGCCGCTCCCGGTCGGCCTGTGGTTATTATGCTGTGATTCTTTCCGGCTCGTCGGTCCGAGTTGCGTATTTTTCGGAACCGTACATGTCCCGGATATCCTGCATTGACTTCTCGCTCTTGCCGTGCTTGTGGTACGGCTCGCTGTGGAAGTACCATGCCTGCTTTTTGCGGGAGAACCGGAAGCCAAGAGCCTTGAGCTGTTCGCGGGCCTCGTAGGTCTTCCCCGTTACCCAGAGCCAGGAGCCGCAAAGCTCAATGATTAATCCCGGGATGTGGAGCAGCTGGTTAATCAGGTCCGCGTACTCAGCGGCTGTCTGCTGGGTTTCCTTCTCGTAGGTCTCGCCCTCGGCGTTCCGGTGGGTATTCCGCAGCCGGTTGTAGGCCTCTTCATATTGGCGGCCCATTTCCTGGAATTCTCGGGTTGTGTCTCGTCCCGGGTTGCAGTCTGGGTGAAGGTCCCTGGCCAGCTTCTTATACATCTGCTTTACGTCCTCGATGGTCTTGCAATCTCTAAAATAATTCGTCATTTTGAGTTCCTCCTTCGCTTGTTCCCTTCGTTCTGTCTGAATTATCGCATGGTACTATGCGAAAGTCAATATACAGATTTCACAAAATGGTACTATGCGATTTTGTGCAGTTTTCACATGGTACAATGCGAAACTATGTGATATGATAAATTCGTGGAGGTATACGTAATGGGATATAACGGATATACAGAAAAGAAAAAGCTGTCGAACAAAAGATATATAGAAAATAATGATATGGTACAGCTGAAAATAACGCTAAAATCCAGTAAAAAAGCAGAAATAATGTCTGCTGCGTCCGCTTCTGGCTGTAGCGCGACAAAATATATTCTGGATGCAGTGCAGGAAAGAATGGAAAGGGAGGGCATGGCATGACATACCAGGAAAAAGATCGAGTATTGCGGCAATACCGAGAGAATGCGATCCGGTTGCGCGGCCTGGTGCAGGAGGCGGAGCGCTGGGAGCAGATCGCCATGTCAACGGCCATCAGCGGTGAGCCTTCCAGCGGCGGCGGGAATACTGGCGGGAGAGTGCAGACGGCGGCGACCAATGCGGCGGACATCGTGCAGGACATCCGGCGAGACATGGAAGGAATCCGCGCAGAACGGCAGGAAGTGCGGCAGGTGGTGGATGGTGTAAAAAACCGCAGGCAGAAAATGCTCTTGGAACTGCGCTACATTAACGGTTTGTCGGTGGAACAAATTGCAAACGAAATCGGAAAAAGCCATAAATGGACGCGGGAGAGCCTGCGGCGGGCTGTAGATGCACTGAATATGTGAGGGTGTTGGTTATGCAGAAAAAATGTCTGGGCTGCGGCCGCGTGTTGATTGGTCGGAACAAAATGTTTTGTTCGCAGGAATGCCGAATGAAATACTTGCGGAATATGAAAAGGTGCGTAATATGCGGGAAGGAATTCCACGCGCCGCCATCATCCCTAAAAGAAACATGTAGCGCCGAGTGTGAAAGTGAAAACCGAAGGCGAAATGGGAAAGAAAATCCAGTGTATGCTATAACACTGGCGATGGCCCATGAAGCGGCAAAGACTAATCCAAACACTGCGCCGGTCGAGACCAATCGGGGTGCGAAGAGTTGGGTTATAGTTTCTCCCGAAGGAAAAAAATATGAAATTAACAATCTGGCATTGTGGGCTAGGGAGCATGAAGAAATTCTGCCAGGAAGCGCCCGGCAGTTCGCGGATGGAATAAGAAAAATTAAGCAGTCCATACAGGGAAAAAGGAAAAGACCGGCCTATCAATACAAGGGGTGGACCCTAGAATCATGGAGTGAGGAAAACTTTGCCAGAAATGATTTCCCAGTGAATGAAAAAAGGCCGCCGAGAGTCCGCATGAGTGATTCAGAACGGAGAAGGCGGAAGAGGGAACGCGAAAGAAAAAGATATCAAGAAAAGAAGAAACAAAAAGGCTCCAGCTAATCACTGGAACCTTTTATGCCTCAATTTTTACTTTTCTCCTTCTTCTGCGACTACTTCCCAGTTTGCCGGGCAGGAACCATTCTCTGTTCCATCTGTCAGAAAATCCCCTGGCAGCATTTCCGCGATTTTGTCCGCTGAAATCCCGGTTATCTCTTCGACCTCTTCCGGGCTGTTTGCGATTATCTGGTTGCTTTCTGGATTAATAATATATAACATTTTCCTTTCCTCCTATTTATCTTTTTTTGTTTTTTCTGTCTCCGTGTTCTGTTCTGATTGCATAGTACCATGCGAAATGCGCTTGGTCAATATACAAATTGCACAAATTTTTTTGTTGAAATTTCATAATAGGCAAAAATAGGGTAAATATTTACCCTTTTCGGGGTATTACTTCCCCATGTTATGTGTTAATGTAATATCATCAATAATTGCAAAACAGAGATTTTAAGGATCGCTCCGGATGGGGTGGTCCTTTTTTGTTGCCTGAAGGAGGGCGAGGAGAGAATGAGCGAGGGCATGAGAGAGCTGCGTGGGAGTGTAAGTAAGCCGCCGTTAGGGGTGCCGCCTGCATACATCGTTATAGACAGACGGATCGCAGAGCTGGCAGAAGCAATAGGGCGATACGTAGAAGAAGACACGCCGGACAAGTACGAGAAATACAAGATGATTGCTAACATGGCCGCGGAGATCGTTGGGCATTGTGAAACCATGAGAAAAGGCAGGAAGGAGGCGCAGAGATGGGAGACGTAAGGAAGCAGATGGAAGATATCATCAGGAGAGAGAGCGGAGACATCCGGGAGACATCAGCAGCAGACGGCGAACAGCGCGCAGAATCCCTGCGAGCCACGGCGTCAGACAGCAGGAGCGACAAGCCCAAAGGAGACAGAGAGCCTGAGAGGGAGAGAGAGCGAGAGAGTGAGAGCGTGGAGGCGGAGAGATCCGGCGACATCGGGGAGCAGACCGAAGCGCCGATGACCGAAGAAGAAAGACGGAGAGCAGTCCGCGAAAAGCAGAATCGCAATCTTATTCCGACCACACGCCTCAGCGAGACAGAGCGGAGAGAGTTGAGCCGCAAGGGGGGTCTGGCTTCTGCGGCGGCCAGAAAACGAAAAAAGGACATCCGAGAGGTATTTGATGCGCTTCTTTCCAGCCCTGCGACACCGGAAATGCAGGAAAAGGCTGCAAAGCTGGGCTTCGATGCGGAAACAGTCGGAACAGTATATGATGTTCTGGGCGTTGCCATGATAGACAAAGCCCTGGCTGGTGACGGTTATTGCTTCCAGCTTGTCCGGGATTCCGCCGGGGACAAACCGACGGACAAAACGGAGATCAAAACGTCCTTCATGACAGACAAAGACAAAGAGGTCATGGCTGCCATAGAGCGACGGATTAAGACAGAAGAGTCCGTGGCAGACGGACAAAAACCAGAATAGGTATCAAAATTTCCCGTGGTAATACCTGAGATTGTACGTCAGAGACGGAAAATGAGGGGAAAATCTATATCTTGTATAGAAATACATGTTCTCCACAAGATATAGAACAGTATCTATGTGACAAACTTTTGTTTTTCTCATAGATCCAGAAGATGGAAATACACGAAGAACAAAGAGAGACGGCAGGACCACAGCGCAGGGCATCAGGCTATCATGATATAGGATAGAATGCAGCAGGGCCGATGATGCAGCAGACAGCACAGCCTACCTGATGATTGTATGTCAGGCCTTCTCTTTTTTATAATGGACAGCTCTCAGAAATTTTTTTCTTTTATTTTCTGATATCCCCCAGGGGGTAGGGGGTGGGGGTGGCCCTCCCTCCCCCAGTGTCGGGATGGGGGTGTGCCGTGCGTACCTCCTATATGGCCTCTGGGAAATTTTATGGGTATTCGGCCCTTTTTGAGACTGCCGGGGTGGCGCAATGGGTAGCGCAGCTGACCTGTAATCAGCGGGGTGCGGGTTCAAGTCCTGTCCCCGGCTTTGGAGGTGGTTTTTTGACACCGAATGAATTGAGGCAGTATGAGATTGATTACTGCCGGGACCATATTCTGTATTACATAAAAACCTATACGCACATTGAGGATAAGGACGCTCCAGAGCTGATACAGCCTTTTGATTTATGGCCAGCACAGGAAGAGGTTGTTGAAAGCCTTATGTCCCATAGATTGAACATTCTCCTGAAAGCACGTCAGCTGGGATTTACATGGCTGGTTCTTGCAATCGCTTCCTGGCTGCTGCGGTGCTGGACAGGCCGTACAGTGATTATGCTGTCGAGAACAGAAGACGAAGCGATGGAGCTTATCCGGCGTCTCGGGGTAATCCTGCGGAATATGCCCTTGATTGCGGAAGTCGGCAATGTTCCGGCGGGTTGGGATGGTCCGACATTCCGGCAGACATCCTTGAAACTGGAGATTTACTTCCCGGATGGACCAATGAGCGTTGCAAAAGCGTTCGCAAGTTCGCCCGGGGCGGTCCGGTCCTTTACCGCTGACCTGCTGATATTTGATGAATGGGCCTTCCAGCAGTGGGCGAAAGAGATATGGACATCAGCTTTCCCGGCGATAAACAGACCGACGGGCGGCCGGTTCTTTGGAATTTCTACCATAGAGCGAGGCAGCCTGTTCGAGGAAATCTTCACGGACCCTGACAATGGGTTCAATAAAATTTTCATTCCCTGGTATGCTGACCCGCGCCGGGATGAGGCCTGGTACGAATCTACCAAGAGAGCCTTGGGAGACATGATGACGCAGGAGTATCCGGCGACGATTGAGGAGGCCCTGGAAGTCCCCGGCGGAGCGTTCTTCCCGGAAGTCAGAGCAAAAACTCATCTGACGACAAAGTTTCCGGAGGGAAATGTCCGGCGGTATGCCTGCATCGACTACGGTTTTGATATGTTTTCCTGCCATTGGGTGGCTGTAGATGAATACGGGAAAGCCGTGGTTTACCGGGAATATGATAGTCCGGACCTGACCATTCCGCAGGCGTGCGATATTGCATTGAGCCTGACGGAAGGGGAATACATAGAAGCATGGCTGGCGCCGCCGGACCTGTGGTCAAGGAACCATGTGGACGGAAAATCGAGAGCTATCGTCTTTCAGGATAACGGCCTGCCGCTGGTAAAGACTCTGAATCGGCTGGAGGATGGCTGCGCGGCCATGAAAGAGTGGCTGCGGCCAGTCGGAAAAGAAGGAGAGGAAAAGGCCTGCCTGCAGTTTATGGAGGGAGCGGCGCCGAATCTGTACCGATGCCTCCAGAAGATTCAGAAAGATAAGAATAGACCGAATATTTACGCGAAGGAACCGCATGATTTGACTCATGATGTGGACAGCCTTCGCTGTTTTTGTGTCTACTGGACGGCTCCGGCGAATCCGGATAGGAAGAAAACAAAGAAAAAATGGACGCCGGACATGTACGAAGACTACAGAAATGCGAATGAAGCAGACAAGAGGATGCTTCTGCAGAAATATGGGGAGCCGGAAACATGGTAGGGAGATTGAGAAACATGGTAAAAAATGCGCTTGCGCCTGAAAAATTAAGAAAACTGCGGAAATGGCAGAACAGATTTGAGATTGCCCGCACGGCATACTCCCAGCACCGGAGTGATATGGACACGTATGAGGACTATTATAACGGGACCCGGGAGCTGCAGCCGAATCCGAACACGAACAGAGCTCCCAAAAAGAAGGCGAGCAATGTCCGGAACATCGTTTATGAGCTGATAGAGTCCCAGGTGGACAATTCCATTCCGATGCCAAAGGTCCGGGCTATCCATCCGGAAGACGAGGAGCTGGCAAAGAATATCGAACATGCTCTGTATAATGAGATCACCAAGGCTCTGTACAAGGATATCAATGATTTGCAGGAGAGAACGACGCCGATTCAGGGCGGAGACTTCTTTCATGTGGAATGGGACCCGAATGCGGGAATGCACTGCACTCTGGGAGATGTCCATGTAGAGGAATTGCACCCGAAACAGGTGATTCCGCAGCCTTGCGTGACGGAAATTGAGAAAATGGACTATATTTTCTTGATTTTCACGCAGACGAAGGAATTTATCAAGAAAAAATACGGCGTGGACGTGAAAGATGCTGCCGAGGAGCGTCCTGAAATCCGTAATGCTGAGGACACGACGTACAATGACGACGTTGTGAGCCAGATTGTGGCCTATTACAAGAATGATAAGGGCGGAATCGGCATGTTTTCCTGGGTTGAGGACTACATTCTGGTGGATCTGGAGGATTATCAGGAGAGAAAACTGGAGCGGTGTAAAAAATGCGGAGAGCCGCGGTCTGGTGATGTGTGTCCGGTCTGCGGCGGAAAGAAATTTGAAGAGGTCCCGGAAGAAACAGAAGAAGTTATGGCGGATATTCCGCTGACCAATGGCAATTTTATTCCCAGCGTGATAGGCCTTGAAGAAGTCCCCATGCTGGATGAAAACGGAGCTGAAATGCTCGATCAAACAGGAGCGCCTATGATGATGGCTCGACAGGTTCACGAACGGATTCCGTATTACAAGCCGAATGTCTTTCCTCTGGTTCTGAGAAAGAATGTCTCAAAGAACAAGCAGCTTCTGGGCGGCTCTGATGTCGATGTGATTATTGACCAGCAGGACACTATCAAGAAGCTGGGAACAAAGATTAACGAGAAGCTGATCAATGGTCAGTCTTTCGCTACGCTTCCGGAGGGTCTGGAAATCCGGAAAGACGGTAATGAAATGAATACCGTCCGTGTAAGACAGCAGGACATCGGATTGATTGGAGTGTACAACCTTCAGGGCGATGTGTCGAAGGACAGGGTCGTTCTGGAGGACAATTACCAGTGGGCGAAGTCCTCCCTGGGAGTTACTGACTCTTATCAGGGAAAATATGATTCTTCTGCAACGTCCGGAACGGCAAAGCAGTATTCTATCACGCAGGCTGCCGGCCGTTTGGAATCAAAGAGAATCATGAAAAACAATGCCTATGCGGCACTGTTCAAGATGATTTTCCAGTTCTGGCTTGCGTATGCGGATGAGCCTATTCCGCTGTCATATCAGAATGAGGATGGTACATATGAGTTCGCACATTTCAACCGGTACGACTTTCTGAAAAAGGATGATGCCGGGGAGTGGTACTGGAACGATGAGTTCATTTTCGAAACAGACACCACATCCACCATCATGACAAACCGAGAAGCTATGTGGAACGCGGCTGATGTGAAGTATCAGGCCGGAGCTTTCGGTCCCATTGGAGATCTGGAAAGTCTGGTCCTGTACTGGGAGTTCATGGCGAAAGCGAACTATCCGAACGCCGGGGAGATTCTTTCAAATCTTCAGGAGCGTTTGCAGAGACAGCAGGAATTGCAGGCCCAGCAGCAGGCTATGTTACAAGCTCAGATGGGAGGTGGAACAGGTGCAGTGCCCGTTATGCAAAATTGAAATGACCATTCAGAAGTCATACATGAAGGTTGAGGGAGATAACAGTCCCGATACCGAAACGAAGGTGTTTACTGTTCAGGAGCTGACCTGCCGGAATAAGCAGTGTAGCAACTACGGCAAAGTGGTTGAGACGGTGAAACACCAGATGGATATTACACAGTAAGAATCCGCGCTGCGGTTCTTATAAATTTTCCCCAGGAACAGGGTAAAAATCCAGGAGGTATTTTTTATGAGTAGATTTCCTATGAACCTGCAGCTTTTTGCAGGAGGCGCAAACGATCCGGAGCCCGCCGACCCGGTAACAGGAGAAGAACTGATTGATGAGCCCGCACTCGATGAGAGCCCGGATGACGATCCGGAACCTTCTGAAGGTGGAGAAGGCGGAAACGACCCGGGACCCGCCGCCCCGGGCATTGACCAGAACGCAATCTACGCACAGGCCCGTCGCGCGGCAGACAGACGGATGAACGAGCTTGATTCCAGAGTTGCAAGACGCTTTGGAAGCATGAAAAATCCGGAAACAGGGCAGCCCATCCGCACGACGCAAGATTATTTCGATGCCCTGGACGCGCAGGAGCGAATGAATGTCAGACAGCAGATGCAGCAGCGGGGAGTTGATCCGGGGCTGATCGACCGGATGATCAACAATAATCCCGTGATACAGCAGGCACAGCAGGTTATCAGAGAAAATACTCTGCGTCAGGGTGAAATGGAACTGGAAAACCAGATTCATCAGATTTCTACCATTGACCCGAGTATCAAGTCTCTTGACGACATTGCGAAGATGCCGACATTCCCTGTGTTTGACGCATATGTCCGCAGGGGCCTGAGTCTGACAGACGCGTATCGTCTGGCGAATTTTGATTCTCTGGCGCAGCGTGACGCGGCCGCCAGCAGACAGGCCGTCATCAATGCGGCGAAAGGCAAGAGCCATTTGGGACCGATTGGTGGCGGCGCGGGAGATGCCGGAAAAGAGATGGTTGATATCCCTGCGAATGAAAGGTATTTGTGGGAGGAAGCTTATCCGGATCTTTCGTATAAGGAGCTGAAAGAAAAGTATAACAAAACTCTGTAAAGGAGGAAGACAATGTTTGCATTTAGAAAATCGAATACGCATCCGGTAGCGCCGATTATTAAGACGTTACCTTCCAAGGCGTCAACTACTTACAAGGTGGGTGACGCTTTAGTTTTGTCTGGCGGCGTGCTGGACAAAGCCACAGGCGGAACAAAGCCTGATTATATCTGCGCCTGCAATTATACGGCCCCGGCAACCGGTATGGAACCGATTGCGGTATACCTGATCAGCCCGGGAAGCGAGTGGGACACAACGTTTTCTGCGGCAGCAACATCCGTTGCTGAGGGCGCTGTAGTAACTATCAACTCTGACGCGGCGCAGGTAACAGCTACGACCACAGGCGGTGTTGCAAAGATTTTGAAGAAGCATGGAACCGGAGCATCCGGGACCGGCGTGACAGTGACCTTTGTCGAGCCTGCGGCAAGTGAATAAGAGGGAGGGGTAAATCATGGCAGTAATTTTTTCACAGAATAGTGGCTTGAATGATGACTTCTGGAAGCCGGTCGGCCAGGTAGTGAAGTCCATCATTCAGGATACAGATACCGAGAAAACACAGTACGACAAGATCGTAACGGATCTTGCAAACGTGGAGAAGTCTAAGAAGTACGCCGAGAAGATGACCGGTCTTACTTCTACAGGAAATTTTCAGATCGTTGACGAGGGCGACGCTCCGGATCAGGATGAGATTCAGGAGACTTTTCCGAAGCTGATTGTACATAAGCAGTACATGTCTCAGATTACCTGTACTCAGCAGATGCGTGAGGACGGCGAGATCAACGTTATGCGGACAATGGGAAGAAATCTTGTTCTCGGTTACAAGAGAACACGTTCTGAGCTGGTAACAAACGCTCTGGCCACCCAGGGAGAAAAATTCTCTATGGGAACTCGGGAGCTAGACAAGACTACCGGTGATGGAGAGGCCCTGTTTTCCACTGCGCATCCGGGAAAGAAGGCCGGAGTGTCTGCGCAGTCCAATGTATTTACCAATGCTTTTGGTAATGATGCCACAATGCTGAATCGGCTCCAGAATGTTGGTAGAAACTTCCTGAATGATTCCGGTATTGTGCAGGGTTATACCTTCGATACCATTATCATCCCTGGTAACTGCCCGACTCTTGAGGACCTGATTAAGAGAATTATCCGGTCTGATCTGATTGTCGGCTCCAATAACAACGATGTAAACACGCAGAAGGGCCTCTGGAATCTGATTGTTCTTCCGCAGTGGACGGTAGCAGAGGGCAAGGCTCCGTATATCCTGATGTCTAAGGAGGCAAACAAGGAGTTGCGTGGAACCGTGCTCTTTGACAGAACGCCGCTGGATGTTCGAAATTGGGTTGATGATGCTACTCGGAACCTGAACTGGAACGGACGCGCGCGTATGTCCTGCGGTTTCAATAACTGGAGGCATGTCATCATGGGCGGCGCGGATGCTGGTTCCACATTGACTTAATGGAGGCCGAGCAATGGTAAATAAGGGAATGAACGTAGGGGACGTCTTTGAGGATGGCGGCCTTTTTTACGTTGTGGATGAAATTGTGGGAAGTGGTTACATTTCCCACAATATTTCTGCCGAGGAAAAGCAGGCGTTAGAGAGCAAGCAGGCAGAGCCGGAGGAACCGGAATCACAGGCAGCTCCGGAAACGCCGGGTGAAACGGAGACGCAGGCAGAGCCGGAAGCATCAGCTGAAGAACAGACGAAAAAGCCTGCTTCTCGGAAAAGAACTACTACAAAGCGGGGGCAGTAACGCCCCTGCTTTCCCGGAGGTAATGTTATGACATGGAAAGACATCAAGCTGGCGACGTTGCAGAAGATGTTCTCAGCTGAGGGAAGCAATATACCTACTGACGATTCCACACGGGATTATCTGGCCGGGATGCCGTATGCGGCGAATGAAGGGCTGCTGATGATGTGTACCGGGAAAAAGCATATTATCCGGACACTGGATTTTGATAACACTGTCGGGACAGAATCAGGCAGCTTCCGAAAAATCAATATGTCAGAGCAGGCCGCGGATTTCTTCCAGTTTGCCGGCGAGGTTTACTACACAGAGGGAACGAACCGGGTCCGCACGCAGGCTTATTACACGGAGAGTAATAATATCCTTGTGCTGCCGCGGGATTTCAAAGGGGTATACACGGTGTATTACTATGCGTACCCAAAGGAGATCACCATCGGGACTGAAGACGATTATGTGCCGGAGGCCGCGCCGGAAGTGGTGGCGATTCTCCCGTTATACATGGCTTCACAGCTTTATAAAGAGGATGATAACGGCATAGCGACTTCGCTTCGGAATGAGTTTGAAGTGGCCTATGAAAGAATCACACAGGATAATCCGATGTGCAGATTTGAGCCCATTGACGAAAGCGGGTGGTGATAATGGCTGTGACATTCGATGTGCCGTCCAGTCCTAAAAGAAGTGTGGCGGTCATTGATGAATTTCTTGGAGTGGATTTTACGAACAGCCCCAGTAACGTAGACCTGAAGAAAAGCCCGAACGGGGTAAATATGATTCGGGATGTTCCCGGAAAAGTCCGTAAGTGTATGGGTTATGAAACCATAGCGACCTATGACGCTCAAATCAATGGCGCGCACTTCCGGCATGGTGATGACGAGTACCTGATCCACTCGGGGGCGAAGCTCTATAAAGGCGAAACAGCGTTGTATTCAGACAGGAATGACGCCCGGAGCAAGAGCTGGCAGATAGAAGATAACCTGTATATCGTCGATGGAAAGGCGCTGCTGGTCTATAACGGTACAACGGTTAAGAAGGCATCTGATGATGGATATATCCCTACTCTGACGATTGCAAAGGCTCCGTCCGGCGGAGGTGAGCAGTATGAGCCGCTGAACCTTTTACAGCCGGGGTTCACGGAACTTTTTGCGGGAACGGCCACAGATAAAACATTTCAGCTTTCTTTTTCGGGGTTGGATAGTAAGGCGGTTCAAGCATGGATTTTGAATTCTTCTGGTGACTGGGTGCAGAAAACAGAAGGAACAGATTTTTCTGTGAATCGGAGCACAGGGGCAGTGACATTTACCACTGCACCGGGAGTAAGCCCGGTATCTGGTGAAGATAATGTGAAGATCACGGCCTTCCGGACGGTGGACGGGTATGCGGAAAGGATCAATAAATGCAAGATCGGAATCCTCTTCGGTGTAAACGGTGCAGCTGACAGAATCTTTCTCAGCGGGAATCCGGACTATATCAATTATGACTGGTACTGTGATTACAATAATCCGCTGTATTGGCCTGATACAGGCTACGCAACGCTTGGCACAGCCAAGTCTGCTATAGTCGGTTACAGCATCATAAACGACCGCCTTGCAGCTCATAAGGACAGCATGGAAGACGACCGTAATGTTATTTTGCGGGAGGGCGATATTACAGATAATGAGCCTACGTTCAAGATTGTGAACACACTACAGGGGGCCGGGGCGGTGGCGCCGTACAGCTTTGCATATCTGGCAAATGAGCCGCTCTTCCTTACAGACCTAGGTATCTATGCAATTACTCCGCAGGACATTACCGGTGAGAAATATTCTCAGAACCGGAGCTTTTTCTTGAATGGAAAGTTGCTGGAAGAACCGAACATGAGTGAAGCTTACGCCTGCGTTTTCAAGGATCTTTATTGGCTTTGCCTGAACAATGTGGCCTACATTTTGGACGGGCTGCAGCCTATTCAGACAGATAAAAGCCTGCCTTACGCAACGCGGCAATACGTTGGATTCTACAGGACGAATCTTCCGGCAAGAGTGATGTGGACGCATGACTCCAGGCTGTATTTTGGAACATCAGACGGAAAGGTGTGCAGGTTCTTTGATGACCCGGTTACTTTGACATCGTACAACGACAACGGGCAGCCCATTCATGCTATCTGGGACACGCCGGACTTTTACGGGAATCTGTTCTATAAGAATAAGACGTTCAGGCATCTTGATGTGAGACTGGCTTCTGCTATTGCGACATCGGTCAAGATATGGGTGCAGAAGAGAGGATTGTGGAGCCTGATTAAAGAGGACAGCAGCACGGCCAGATATTTTTCATTCGCAAATCTGGTGTTCAGCAAATTGTCTTTCAGTCCGGACACTACGCCGAAGACGCTTCCATCGAAGATTAAGGTGAAGAAGGTGGACAAGGCGCGGTTCCGGTTTGAGAATGACATGCTGAATGAGCCTTTCGGGCTTTTTGATATTGCGCTGGAATATGTCGAGAACGGATATTACAAGGGGTGATGAATATGGCTTTCAATAAAATTGACACAGCTGATTTGGCTGGAAAAGGAGTAATTGGGCTGGCAGATACGCCCCAGCTATCCACAAGTAATATTCAGGCGAAGTTTGAGGAAACGGCCCGGGACGTGATTGTGCCACATTTCAACCAGCTCATTGATGATTTGGAGGAAAAAGGCGGACCTGTTCAGTCCCAGGATATTGTGGCTATCAGGGTGAACGAAAACAGCCAGCTGGAAGTTTCTACGAACGGAGAAGATTTTGCTCCGACAGCATCCTCCGGTCATATCATTCAGGACCCGTCTGGAAATAGTTATCCACAGCGGAGCCGATTAAAATTCACCGGTGAGTCAGTAGTAACAGATGACTCCGAAGGAGACGCTACTTTGGTTACCGGTGTGAAAGGAGATCGGGGCCCGCAGGGATTGCAGGGTATTCAGGGAATCCAGGGGCCGAAGGGCGAGACAGGTCCGGCTGGGGCAACGGGACCGCAGGGGCCACAGGGAATCCAAGGGATTCAAGGCCCAAAAGGAGATAAGGGCGATACAGGCGAAAGCGGTATTGTTACTCCGGTTTCCGGTATGTACGCTTTGTCCGTGGATGCTGATGGAAATCTGTATGCTTATTATGCCGACGGTGGAACACCGCCGGATTTTTATTATGAGGAAGCGACAGGAAATCTGTATTTTGAAGTAGACGAGTAAGGAGGGAGATCATGGCAAGAACACTGATAGGAAATATTAAAGGCCCCAAAGGAGATACAGGCCCGCAGGGGATTCAGGGCGTTCAGGGACCCACCGGTCCGCAGGGAGAAACGGGAGCCACAGGGCCGCAGGGGCCGCAAGGTGAAACAGGACCGGAAGGACCGCAGGGGCCGGAGGGGCCACAGGGACCGCAGGGGCCGAGTGGTTCGGGACTGGTAAGCGATGTTTTTAGCACTACAAAAACATATGCAGCAGGAGACTATTGCAGTTATAACGATGTTCTCTATCTTTTTACGGCGAACAAAGACGCAGGCCCGTGGGACGCAAGCAAAGCTTCAGCAACATTGGTGGGAACAGAGCTTAGTAAGGTAAATTCCAGTCTTATAATCTATGAAGATTACGAGTTCGCCGGGCTTTCTTATACTGCCGGAACACCCGGAAGCAGGGGAGCACAGTACAGGAAAGATGATGTAGCGAAGCCTGGGTATGAAATAATTTCCGCTTTCATCGTTTTAATGGATGATTCAAGCACTGCGATTCCTATAGTACTTATGGTAACCGGAATTCTATACCTAAATTTATACAGGACATCCAGCAACGCGATGCAGAACAATAGGGTCACAGTCCGCGTTACTTACAGAAAATTATGATACACCATACACCGCCAGCAGATAGGGGGTATATTGATTTTCTGCTCCAATCAGCGACACGGTATTGTCATTTATATATGCCGCCTGTCCCCAGCAATTTCTGGCTGCATTCGTGAAAGAATATGTAACCGTATATCCGGATTTGAATAGTTCTACTGGGATTTCAATAGGTGTGGCCGCATTCGCCGTATGCGTGTAGCCAAAAAGGAAAATCAGTCGCCTAAAATTACCGATGCTACCCGATAGTGCAACCTGCTCCGCGGGATTTGTAATTGCTTTTGGCGTTGAGTAAAGCGCAGTCAACGCTCCCCTGGAATAAACAAAACTAATGTTCGAAAAAGGAAAATGTAACCCGTAAACACTATTTGTCCGCTGCCTGCGGACTGAAAGGAGTAAACTATGAAATTTGCACAGGCATTAAAAATGATGAAACAGGGAATCCCAATGAAGCTCCCGTCATGGGGCGGGTATTGGTGTTGGGATAACGATGTGGAAACCATCATCATGTATACCAAAGATAACCAGAGCCTGGATATCCGGGAGACGCAGCGCGTAGAGTATACGCTGGAAAATGTGCTGTCTGATGAATGGATTCCGGCAAATGGAGAGAACTGCCCAATCCTTGGAGGAACAGCGCAGTTCAGCTTTTCGGATGCCATCAAGTATCTGAAGCGCGGTATGAGGGTGGCGCGTCAAGGGTGGAATGGAAAAGACCAGTATGTTGTATTGGCAACTCACATTGGTTTTGTGATTCCAGATAAAACGTTTGTCAATCCAAATCACAAAGATATTGGCAACAAAGCTATTGCCTTTGTAGGAACTTCCGGTGTACAGCTCGGCTGGCTGGCGTCCCAGGCTGATATGTTAGCGGATGACTGGGTATTTGCAGAGTAAGGAGGGAACCAGATGGATTCACCAATCACCCGCGCGGAGCATGAGGAATTTGTGAAGCGCATGGAAGATGAGGACCGCCGGCAGAATCGCCGGATCGAGATCCTGGAAAAGAGCGTGCAGCAGTTTACTTCCCTGACTGCTTCTGTAGAGAAGCTGGCCCTGAATATGGAGAATATGCTCAAGGAGCAGGAAGCACAGGGAAACCGGTTGGAAGCCCTGGAAGACCGGGACGGAGAAAAGTGGAGGACCATGATCAGTTATGTCGGGACAACTATTATCGGCATACTGATAGGGTACATATTTAAGATGCTTGGAATGTGAAAGGAGAGGAAAATTTTATGACTGATTTAACTTTTTTGTTGGATTATGTGAATCTGGTGGTGCTGGGTATCTGCCTGTGCGTGGGGTTTGCGCTGAAATACGCAAAGCTGTTTGACTGGCTGGGGAACCAGTACATTCCGCTGTCTATGCTGATTCTGGGATGCGTCATCAACATCCTGATTAACTGGCCGGGAATCAATGCGACAGTGATCCTCGGCGGTATGATTTCGGGACTGGCCAGCACGGGATTATATGAAATGATGCGGAACCTGCTGGACAAAGACGGAAAGAAAGAGGAATAAGTATAATGGCTGGGGCGGATAACCGCCCCTTTTGCGCCGGCGTAAGAGCCGGCAGAAAGGAAGGAAAATGAGCGAGAAAGTAATTGATGTGTCCAGCTATCAGGGAGCGGTGGACTGGGTGAAGGTAAAGGCCGCAGGCATTCAGGGGGCCATTCTGAAGATTATCCGGAAAGACTTGAACCCGGATAACCAGTTTGAAAATAACTGGGAAGGATGCGAGAAGGCCGGTATACCTGTCGTGGGCGTCTATAATTATTCCTATGCGACCACTGTGGAGAAGGCCCGGAGTGACGCGCTGAAGGTCGTTGACACGCTGGCAGGCCGGACGGCAAAGGTCTGGCTGGACGTGGAAGATGCCTGCATGAAGGGCCTGGGCCAGAAGCTGATCGACATCATTTTGGCGTATCAGGCTGTGATTCAGGCCGCCGGTCTGGACTTTGGGGTTTATACCTACCTTGCATTTTACGACAGCTACATCAGGCCGTATGCAGGCCGACAGCTTGACTGTCATTTCTGGATCGCGCGGTATCCGTCCACAAATCTGAAGGACGTGAACGATACGCCGCCGACAGATAAGCAGCCCCTGGTATCTCATATATTAGAAGGCTGGCAGTGGGCCAGCACTGGCCGGGTAGACGGAATCAGCGGGAATGTGGACTTTAATGAATGGTATGGTTCAATCCCCGAGCCGCAGGTAAGCGGCAATCCCTATCCCATTCCGGGGCGGTTGCTGGAACTGGTATCCCCGAATATGCGCGGCGACGATGTAAAGTGGGCGCAGAGTCATCTTGTGCGGCTGGGCTTCCTGCCGGATGAGACAGAGATCGACGGGATCTACGGCCCGAAGACGGAAGCTGCCGTGAAGGCGGCGCAGAAACATTACGGTATCGCTGTTGACGGTATCGTGGGGGCGAATACAATTTACGTGATTCGCTGGAACTAAATATAGAAACGGCCTCGGAGAAATCCGTGGCCGTTTATGAAAGGAAAAGATATGAATCCTATAATTTTCAAACGTGTCGCAATAACGGCCGGGACGGCGGTGGTCATTAATTTCGATGTGTCCGGTGTGCGAAAGTGGCTTGTAAAGAATTTGACGGATGGAGATGTGTATTTCGGGACGTCACAAGAAAAGAGCGAAATGATTTTGATTCCTGCCGGATGCGCTCAGATCATAGATCTTTCTGACGCGGGCCCTCCGTTTCCAAGTAGCTTTTATGTGATAGGTGATTCTTCATCTGACAAAGGAGTCGAGGTTATATGCCAGCATTATTAGGTGGAACCGGGATCATTGGTAAAGATATTTTTGTGAAAATGAAAGCACAAAAGAGCGCATCCATCCAGACAGCCAGCGGCACAGTCGTGACATTTCCGCAGTCGGAAGAGAGGGCGTTCAGCGGGTTGAGCATCTACGGCCACAGCACGCAATCCGGCACACCCAGCCCAGAGAACCCGGTGCCGATTGTGTCAGCGGGTGATAGTGGTGAAATTAATGTGACGGTGAGCGGGAAGAATCTGCTGAATATAGGTACTGTTACGTTCGAAAAAAGTAAAAACTTTCCGGTAAATATATTGGCCGGGACTTATACATTTTCTGCTGAAGTTAAATCTGCTGATACAGACAGTAACCATTGCTTAGTTATGTTTCGAAAAAATCAACAAAATATAGGGACTTTAAGCGTTAATAGGGTTGGGCGTTCATCTGCAACTATTACACTTAATGAAAATGCAGATGAGATATTATTATATGCTTCAGCAGGTTTCAATGAATCGGATGGCGATACTGCGACATTCACAGATATTCAATTGGAAATTGGAACAGTTGCTACAGCCTACGAACCCTATAAAACTCCTCAAACCCTCACCCTCTCCACTCCCGGCGGCCTTCCCGGAATCCCGGTTGATTCCGGCGGGAATTACACGGATGAAAGCGGCCAGCAGTGGGTGTGTGATGAGATCGATCTGGCGAGAGGAAAGTATGTGCAGAGGGTTGGGAAGACGGTTGTTGATGGCGTGAATCTGAAATTTGAAGTGAGAAATGAATATTGGAATGTGCCTGACGGTACTACTCCAGGAATCATGTCGGGTTCATTGCCGATCTGTAATATATGCCCTCAATACGGCAGATATGTAGGGATCAACAATGCAGAGACTGGTTTTCTGTTTTTCAGAGGGGAGTGGGCAGAACAATATTTTGCTGATGCAGATGCTATCAATAATTTCGCTCAAACAACAAATATCGTTTTTATGTATGCAACAGAATCCCCTATCGAAACCGACCTCCCCGCCGAAGAAATTGCCGCTTACAAGGCTCTGCACACGTACAGCCCGAATACTACGGTGAGCAATGACGCGGATGCGTGGATGAAGGTGGAGTCAACGAATTTAATAAACGAACGTTCTGAAAATCTACAGAAAGGGGCATAATTATGGCAATTCTTAATAGAGTGCAGACAGATTTTGATCGAAAGACACAGGCTGCATTGGACAGGGATCGTAATTCATATAACAGTGCAAAAAAAAATAATACAACCAATCTTGTAAACCGTCCGTGGAATTCCGGCGTTACAGTAGGGAAACCGAGTGGAGGTTCTGGAAGTTCCGGCGGCTCTGGTGGTTCTGGTGGTTCTTCCTATGATGCAGCGGCAGCAGCGGCAGCAGCCTATGAAGCGTATATGGCTGAGATGCGGCGTCAGCAGGAAGCAGCGGCGAATGCGGCCTATGACAGAAACGTCGCGGCTATGAACTCAGCGTTTGACCAGAGAGGAGATCTTCTGAAAGGAAACCTTGACACAACGCTTCAGAATCTTCAGACAGACTACAATGCGTCTCGTGACGCTATTAACAGGGATGCTACCAATGCGGCGCGGGAAGCATACATAAACCGTATGATGTCTCAAAGAAATCTGGCGCAGAATATGGCGGCCCAGGGCCTTTCTGGCGGGGCGAGTGAGACAACCCTTGCCGGTCTTGAGAATGCCTATGGTAATGCCCGGAATCAGATTGCAACCACGGCAAATGAGAACCTGGGAGATCTTGAGGATCTATATTCAAAGAATAGAAATTCCGCTATGCAGGAGTACAATGATCAGCTGGCGGCGGATGCTCTGCAGAGGGCGCAGTACATGACGCAGTTTGAAAACGACCGTCAGAATCTGCTTGCGCAGGCGTATGACAGCCAGCTTTCTCAGCTGATGAGTCTCGATCCAACCTTTGTGGCGGCCATGAGTGCTGCGAGAAATAGCCAGGCCGGATATACGCCCGCAGCGCAGGCCGAACCGAGTAATACTCCAGCATCAGTAAGCACTACACAGGGAAGTGGATACGAAAACGGGTTATCAAATACTGTAAGATTGAATTACGCACGTAAGGTTCTGCAGAATGGCGGGGATGCCGATGATATTATACGAGGTTTAAGCCAGACAAGTAGTGCGGCGACAATCCAGAATATTTTAAGGCAGCTCGGAATAGCATAAGGAGAAAATATTATGGCCAGGAAGTACACGGAAGACTATATTCAGAAATTGATAGATGATAATGGTTGGGCTCCGGAGCCGAAAGAGCGGGTTAATACTGAAACCTGGCAGCGTGCGTCAAAGAGCAGTACGGAAATTCCCACTTTAAAACAGCAGTCAGAGGCAGGGCGGACAAGCTCTGCCTCTTCTTCTGCAGTGAAGAGAACGCAGAGCACAGGTAGCAATATGACGGATGACCAGATCCTTGAGCGAATCCGGAAATATACGCAGAAAGGTTATCAGATGACGGGTGCAGAACAGGAAGAAATGCGCTCAATCACTGATGCTGTTAATAAGGCTACCAGTGACGCTATTAATAATTATACGGATGGCCAGTGGGATTTCTCAAAAGGCGTTCTTCCGGGAGGAACGGAAATTTCAGGTAATGACTATCAACTCCTTTTGAAGTATCAGCAAGATCAGGCGGATGCAGAAAGTGCAAAAGGAGAAAGGAATTATCTCGCTGATGAGTCATTCATAAAAAATTTCCTGTACAACATTCCTGGAGCAAAACAGGTTGTAAAAGCGGTTGATAAGTATATCGATCCCCTGCTGGGTACAAATCTTGTGGACTCTGAAGCTATGGCGAATGAAGTGGCGCAGATGCAGGAAGATCAGAAAGCAGCATCGACGGCAGGGGCGCTAGGTGGTAATCTAGCAGGATATTATGTGGGCTCTCAGTTTGTGAATGCAATTCCAGCTCTTGGAAATGCGACCGGGCAGGCCGCAAATACAATCGCTAACGCGGCTACCAAGGGACAGATGAGTCAGCAGGCCGTACAGCAGGGGGCCAGTCACCTTCAAAATGTGCTGGGGGACATGACTCTGGATGTGACCTTGGACACCATTCCGCAGTTAGTGGATGCCGCTGAGAATGGGGCTTCTGCTGGAGATATTGCCGGGCTGGCAGCAGAAAGCACGTTGCAGAACCTTGCCCTTAATGCAGGTGGAGAGCTATTTGGCATGGCGGCTCCTGCGGCGCTGAATCGGCTCAGGAGAGTCAATGATTCTGTGAGCGACAGGGCGGCCCAAAGAATCCCGTTTTTAAGGGATCAGACACTGCAAGCGGATGGCGCAGAAATCCCGCGTTTAAGAGACAGAATCACGCAGATGGGCGATTTATCAACCTTGGGCGAACAGGCTGCTAGATCAGGCGATAACACGGCGGAAACAGCATCCAGAGCGGCTACAGATGCAATCACGGAGACGGCCGCCCGGCAGACAGATGATTTTATCGACATGTCGAATGTGAACGGTATGGACGCTTTAGATTTTGCGGAAGCACCAAAGAGAATCACATCCATGCCAAAGAGTACCGTGCCGAAAAGCTCTTCCTTCAGCAAGCTGGATAATGAGGTATCAAAGCTGGTCCGGATGTACGGTGATGATTCGCTTTTGAATGATCTGGACTCTTTCAGGACGAACATTGTGGAATTTGAGAATACCGGTTCTGTGCAGGCTGCGGATAATGCCAGCCGTGCGCTTCAGAGGCTGGATGATGCCTTGCAGGGACGGACTTATACGGATGGTGGCACTCGGACGAAAAGCGGAGCGCAGAAGCGGGCAGGGACAACATACACATATGGCAGGGAATATCCCGGAATTAACGACCTTGTGGAGGATGCGCAGCAGCAGTTTGATGATATTTTTGAAAGCGAGGGAACTTTTGAGCAACTTCCGCAGCCTGAGGATATTGATGATGTGTCCGAAAGGATATCCAATCCTATCAGTGCAGAACGGAGAAACTCTGACAGGGCCGTATACCGCCCGCAGAATGATTCTGGCGAAACATCGGAAGACCTATGGGAACAGCTTTCCGCGGGCTCAGAGCAGTTCTTCCGTGGGTCAGATCCGGACATTGAGTATCTGGGAAGAGCACAGAGAAGAGCAGCCAGAAATGGAGAGTATGTCACGCGGACAGCCACAAATACTTTGACCAATTCTGATGTTGTCAAGAGTAATCCGGAAATTCAGGCCATTCTTCGGGATGAAATAGAGTCTGGTCGGATGAATTTCAGGACGGTAACTGAGGATGAAAGCATCCGTGCGGCGAAGGAAGCTCTTTCAAAAGATTTCGCTGGTGAAACGGACCGGCTCATGTCTTCAAACTGGAAGACAGCGCAGGACTTTGACGGTGGAATGATGCTACTCAAAAGTGCTGCGGATTCCGGGGACCACGATGCTGTACGTGAAATTGCCCGTAAAATTGCCAGCGAAGGCCATGATGCCGGTGTGCGGCTGCAGGCCCTTGAAAAATATTCCCGGACGGCAGAAGGAGCGATAGCCAAGGCTCAAAATATTCTTGATGCGGAGATTAAAGACTGGGCGGCCGCTTCTCCGAAGGAAGCTCAGGAAGCAAAGCGAGTAGCAGATGAAATTCTGGGACGTTTGGATGAGATGCTTCAGAGCCGTACTGTTGTGAATGGCGATGAGATTCAGAAGGCCGTCAATGATATAATCAGTCGGTCGAGCATTTCAGGAAAAGTTGATGCTGAGGATGCCACAGAAATTGCCAGACTTCTTCAGAATGGATATGCCGATCAGGTGGAGGGCATGGTAAATTCAATTCTGGCTACACAGCAGTATGGAATTTCTGACGAGACTATCGATCAGGTGATTTCCATTTTTGATGAAGCCAATAAATTTCCTGAGAACAGCCGTCGGCGGGTGAATCTTGAAGAAAGAGCTTACGCATTGCTGGCGAATGAAGTCACAACATCAAGTTGGCGGGATAAATGGGACGCATGGCGGTATCTGTCAATGCTGAGTAAGCCGGCAACACATGAGCGGAATATGATCGGAAACGTCGGCATGAATGTGGTTTCCGGTGTCAAAAATAATCTGGCGGCCACTATGGAGGCGGCGCTTGACCGTATCGCGCCGAATGGGATTCAAAGAACCCGCTCCGTTCTTAATCCTCTGAGCGGGACAGACCGAGGGCTGATAAGTGCGGCCGCTGATGATGCAGAGAACGTAGCATATAGAGCTTTATCTGGTAGCAAGTATAATGTGACTGGCGGCATTAAGGGGCAGGCCAAGGCCTTTCGGAGCGGACCAGGCAGAGCTATCCAGTGGCTGGCAGATAAAAACAGTGGTCTTTTGGAAGCAGAAGACTGGCTGGGATTGAAAGCGAAGTACAGCACCAGTCTGGCCGGATATCTGAAAGCAAACGGTCTCGGAGCCGATGCGCTGAATTCTGCTGACGAAGCGGTTCAGAATCTTGTGCAGCGCGGGCGGGAGTTTGCCATTAACGAGGCGCAAAGAGCAACTTTCCATGAACAAAGCACTTTGGCGGATGCACTTTCACAATTCAGCAGAAGTTTGAATGAGAGTAATAGAAAAGTAGATAATGCGATAGGAATGTTGATTGAAGGTATCGTTCCGTTTAAGAAGACGCCTATCAATATCGTAAAGACGGCTGGTCGGTATTCTCCGCTGAATATTGCAAACGCAGTCGTGAAAGGCGTTCAAGCAGTAAAATCTGGTCGCTATACGGCTTCAGAAGTTTTGGACTCCTTGGCATCCGGATTAACTGGAACAGGAATCATGGCCTTGGGTGCTTACCTTGGTTCTCAGGGAATTATCCGCGGTTCTGGAACTGGCGATGAAAACCAGGATGCTTTTGACGAACTCCAGGGAGCGCAGAATTATTCTTTTGTAACAGACGATGGAAGTTATACTATTGATTGGGCGGCACCGTCTGTGCTTCCGCTTCTGGTCGGCGTGGAGCTACAGCAGTCAATGTCTGATGGTGGTGTAGACTCTTCTGATCTCATAAACGCGATTACCAGCATTGCAGATCCTATTGTTGAAACTACAATGATGTCAGGTATCAGTGATGCGTTGAGTGCGGTTCAGTATGCAGACGATGACGCAGATGTGCTTTCCACTTTTGCGGCAAATGCCCTGACCGGGTATGCAACACAGGGGATTCCCTCGAGCCTGGGGGCGATTGCGCGTGCTGTTGACAACACACGCCGGACTTCTTACTCTGATTCTACTGGTGCGGCCGGTGAGCTAGAATACACTGTAAACAGCACAAGGAATAAGATTCCCTTCCTGTCCGATGATGCGCCGGAATACCGGGACGCCTGGGGCCGGACGCAGGAAAATTTCCAGGGCGGAGGCGGCCTGCTGGGGAATCTAGCATATCAGTTTTTCAGCCCGGGATATTATTCTTCTGATCGGACTACAGAAAATGATGAATACCTTCAGGGAATATATGATTACACAGAAGAGCCGTCAGTGCTTCCGAAAAATATTTCCCGGAGCTATGGAAGCGGCCAGAAGATGACTGGGGAAGAATATTCTGAAGCGCAGCAGATCGCGGGCGAAACATCATATGACCTGATCGAAGCGCTTCGAAAAAATCATAGCGGTGTCACAAGCTCTGGACAGGCTGACATAATATCGGATATTTATTCTCTTTCTAAGGATATTGCTCTTCAAGACGTGGTCGGGAAGGACATGAGCGATTCAAACGCAAAACTGAACGACATTTATCAGAAATCAGGGGCCCAGGGGCTGATTGATTATCTGGTGATGGATGCGAGGGTGGATTCTGGCGCGAGCAGCACGAAGCAGGCAGATGTAATTGAATATCTGAAAGAAAATGGCTTTGATGATGAGACCGCAGGTGATTACCTGGTAACCTCCGGAAAAGTCAGGCTGGAAGGAAACAACGGCAAGGTTTATGACAGATATGGTGGAGAAGGACTCTATCAGTATATTCAGATGAACAATTATGATTTCAACGGCGACGGAAGGAAGACCAAGGACGATGTGATAAAATATCTTGACCGGTCAGATCTGACTCCGGCGCAGAAAACATATTTTTTCAGACTGAAATACCCAAAATCAGAAAATCCGTACTCATAAAAGTAAGGCTCCGGAACAAACCGGGGCCTTATTTTTGTGCGATAAATTCCAGGATGGAAATGAAGACTTTGCCGGGTACAGGATGCGCTCTATATTACAATGACTACGAAGTTTTTATTGAAATAAACGCTAAAGCTGCTTCTACAGTTGATGGGATTCTTGACACGTTACAGCTTCCTGAAAATGTAAAAACCACACAACAAAATGCAAATGCCGTATGGTTTACACTACCCATTCTTGGTCAAAATTGGAGTCCATTAAAAGAAAACGCATATATTACCTTTGCTACTGACAATAGCGGAAAGGCGAATGTTAGGTTTTCAAATAATACGTTATCTAATATTAACCTGATCGGATCATTTTCATTTCCGAGAAGTTTTTTCATCATATCATGATTTAGTAATTATGATATAGTTGTTGCGTTCGTAAGGGTTGGCAATTAAACCTCTAATTCGCTCTGATTTCTGGTGAAAAAATAGCTTTATAGAATTGTAGCTTTTTCAAGAAGAACTTTTATTATTGCACCTTCTCCAACAAAAGCATTATCAGAGGTGTTGACGGTTATGTTTGTTGCCAGAATTACCTTTATGTTTTCGTAATTCATATAGCCGTACCAGACACCATAATTCGTATTGAACCCACTGACGCCGATTACGAAGCAATTTCCTCTGTCGAAACCTTCTGGGTAAGCAACAGAGAAATCCGTGTTTATTTGAGCGCTCGACATGTCTATCCTTACCAGCGCACGGCTGGAAAAAACCTAACGAATTCTCTCTATATTATAGGTACAAATAGTAACAAATTAGTAACAAAAGCCCAGAAAACCGCATAAATGCGTTGTAAAGTTTAAATTTTCGTTAAATGAGAAAAAGCCTGAAAAATACGTAGATTCCCGTATTTTTAGGCTTTCCTGTGCCTGTAAAACATTGTAAAGATATGATAAAAGGTGCGCGCACGGAACAAAATAGTAACACTCATTGAATCTTTTCAATCTCTGTTCTGAGCTGTTCTAAAGTGCGATGACCATACACTTTATCAGTCACATCTTTTCCAAGAGAATGTCCCATCATAATTCTTTTGGACAGGCTATCTACCCCGTAAGTATCACATAACCAAGAGAAGGTGTGCCGGAAATCGTGCGGCGTATGCTTTTTCCTGTTTCCATCTTTGCTATAATATAGTACCCCTAAAGCTGTCAAAGCCTGATACAGCGATTTTCTATATGCGTCCGCATATTTTATAGGGTGCCACATATAATCGTGTAATACGGGCAAAATACGAGGATGGATTGGAACGGTTCTTCCTTTTCCGGCATCCGTTTTCATTCCACCATAAAAAGTCATGTTGTCGAGGTCGATAGAAATATTTATAAATTCCGAGATACGCCATCCGGAATAGCATATAATTAGTGCTGCCTGGATTTCTGGAATGTCCGTGTGCTGCCACAAAATTTCCAGCTCTTCCGGTGTCAAGGGCTCACCTTTTTCATCATCATCAGGAATCCGTATTTCGACATATTTTGAATAATCTTTTTCCGCCATGTCAAATTTTAAGGCATATCTGTACATTTCATGATATAGATTTAAAACCAGTTCCAGGGAAGCGTGCTTTAAAGGCTTATCTCGTGTCGCCAGGAAATCTATATTCTCTTGTAATTCTTTATATCCCAGAGAATAGAAAGAAGTATCATGCAATGAGGAGCAGTTTTTAAAGGCCGCTCTGGTGGAATCCCGGGAGGACTTACTGTATGTTCTCAACGAAAGCTCATATTTTTCTTTGTAGAACATTTCATAAACCTGTGCAAAAGTGTACGCATGTTCTGGCGTGATGCTTCCTTTTTGCTTATCCGGAAGCGTCCTTTTTTCTTTTTCTGCCCACCACAGGGCAAGCATCTGATAACCTTCTTCCCACGTTTCAGCAGATCCGATCTTCTCACCGGGAATCTTTACGCCGTGGACCCGGCTTTCCGGTCCGCATACATAGTAAGGCTTCCGGCGGTTCCCGGACAGTTTTTTGATGCTTCCGAAGCCATTC
>ERZ1643250.934-NODE-934-length-27942-cov-6.127550_pt1 | contig 27942 bp, 23 predicted proteins | sample MGYA00579262_ERZ1643250 | MGnify/ENA primary metagenome ERZ1643250 (study PRJEB29033, sample SAMEA4952265) | chicken gut metagenome | biome: Broiler Chicken; feature: Gastrointestinal Tract; material: Caecum | place: Ireland | collected 2018 | study: Broiler... | reverse complement strand
ACCGGCATTTCCTGGGCAGGGGCTGCCGCATTTGGAATTCAGTTGATTCCAAGGTTGGACATTGTTTGGTTGGCATCGGGATTTTCCATTGTCAGCGGTGTGGTCTTTGGCGTTTATCCCGCCATGAAAGCAGCTTCCTTACACCCAATTGAAGCATTGCACAGTGATTCCTGACCACATTTCGGGGGAAGACATCTTCTCCTGAATGTACATAAAAAACGGGGGAAAAGATGAAGGAACATTTTGTTGTCAGTCCTAATTTGCCCAATAGTAAAGTAACGCTATTACTACTTTCGGGAGAATATCCGCAGTTTGGCAGGAAGCTTTGTCAAATGGAGATTCGGACAATTCTGACCCAGCCATCAGAAAATCTGCCATTCCCGGTGCGCTATCACAGTGATATGCAGTGCTGTTATCTGGGAAATGGAAGAGCAGTGATTGCGGCCGGTGAATCTGAACTGCGGCAGCAGCTTAACTATTTTGATATTCAAACTATTTTGACAGAATCGCAGCCTGATAAAGAATATCCCAGAGACGCTGGTTGTAATGTTTTGCAGATAGAAGAACGTTTGTTTTGCAATCCCAAATCCACAGACAATATCATTTTACGGGAAATGGAACAAAACAAGATTTCGATGTATAGAGTATCACAGGGATACAGCCGGTGCTCGGTGGCAGTAATCGATGCGAACAGTGTGATAACAGCAGACCCGGGTATGGCAAAAATCATGAAGCAAGCCGGGCTGGAAGTTCTGGAAATCCAATCGGGCCACATCCGGCTGCCAGGATATGACTATGGATTTATTGGTGGATGCTGTGGACTGATAGCAGCGGATCAGTTGGCGTTTACCGGTTCCTTGAAATTCCACCCGGACGGCGAAAGAATCAAACAGTTCCTTTTACAGTGCGGCGTTTCCTGTGTGGAACTGACAAATGAACCGCTGCTGGACATCGGTGGATTGATTCCAATCAAAGAGCGAAGCGAGTAAGCAGAGAATTCTACATAGAAAACTGTGGGGAAGGCTTGACAACCTCCTCCCAAAAAAGTAAAATATAATTATACAAAATTAAAATTTTGTATAATTCAGGGGACTTAAAAAAGGATGAAAAAGCCATGGCATACAGTTTGAAGAATTTCCATAAAGAACTGCTGGACGAATCTCCAAAACTGGTTCGTGAGTATTTACAGCATCAATTAACGGTGCGTGCGCGTTCGCCGTTAACAGTTGAAGAATACGCGCGGGACTTGATTACATTTTTCAGATTCTATAAAAGATATCACGAACTGATTCCCGAAGATAAAGCTGATAAACCGGATTCTGAGATATCTGTGTCTGATCTTTCAGACGAGATGATTTTAAAGGTCAGTCGCCGTGATGTGCTGGAATTTATGAATTATCTGGTGACGGAGCGTCAGAACTCTGTCAATACGCGGCTGCGTAAAACCACAACGCTGCGGCGGTTTTATAAGTATCTCATTGACCAGCAGCAGCTTTTACATGAAAGCCCAGTACAGGTTATGGAATCGCCCAAGCGCAAGAAATCATTGCCGAAATATCTGACACTGGAACAAAGTATCGATTTGCTGGAATCCGTGGAAGGCCCAGACAAAGAACGGGATTATTGTATTTTGACGCTGTTTCTCAACTGCGGAATGCGTCTTTCAGAGTTAGTTGGAATTAACGTAACAGATGTTCGCCATCAGGCCTCCTGTATCCGGATTGTTGGCAAAGGCGACAAAGAACGCATTATCTATTTGAATGATGCCTGTCTAGATGCTATTGATCGTTATCTGGCAGTTCGCCCCAAAGATGGATTGAAGGATCGGGATGCACTGTTTATCAGCCGCCAACACAAGCGGATTAGTCCCAAAACCGTGCAGCACATTGTCAAAAAATACCTTGGTGCCATAGATTTAAGCGGCCAGGGGTATTCCGTTCATAAGCTGCGCCATACAGCGGCAACTTTGATGTATCAGCATGGTGATGTGGATATCCGCGTACTAAAGGATATTTTGGGACATGAGAATTTGGGTACTACTGAGATTTACACCCACCTTTCCAGCAAACAAATGGAAAATGCAGCAAAAGCGAATCCGCTTTCCAAAGTAAAAAGCCGCGCGCCAAAACCGGAAAAAATCGAAAGCTCTGAGAATTCGGATAATACAAACGAATCCGACAGTTTCGATTCTTCTGATAACGATCCATCATAATGATTATGCAAAAATCCCCTCTTTTACCCGTTTCGGTACGGAGTAAAAAAGGGGATTTTTCTGTCAATAACAGATTTTATTTCAAAACAGCCTTATGATGAACCTTCTTGCCCTTCTTGATGACTACATAGCCCTTTTCAAAATCGGCCGGAGTCACAGCAGCGGCAATATCCGTCACCTTCTGGTCATCGATGCTCACACCACCCTGAGTGACCAGACGGCGGCCTTCTCCCTTGGAGGGGGTCAGCTTGGTCTTCATCAGCAGGTCGAGCACCAGCAGCTTTCCGTCGGTAAAGTCATCGGCGGTCAGCTCAGTGGTGGGCATATTGTCAGTATTGGCACCAGTGCTGAACAGTGCACGGGCTCCCTCCTGCGCTTTCTTGGCTTCCTCTTCCCCATGCACCAGCTTGGTGACTTCGTAAGCCAGACGCTCCTTCACCTGGTTCAGCTCGCTACCGGAGAGTTTCTCCATCTCGCGGATTTCATCCATAGGTACAAAGGTCAGCAACTTCATGCAGCGGATCACATCGTCATCCGCCACGTTGCGCCAGTACTGATAGAAATCAAAGGGAGAAGTCTTTTCGGGATCCAGCCACACAGCGCCTTTTTCGGTCTTACCCATCTTCTTGCCTTCGCTGGTAGTCAGCAGCGTAAAGGTCATGCCGTAAACCTCTTTGCCCTCGCTGCGGCGGAGCAGCTCTACACCGCCGATGATATTGCTCCACTGGTCGTCTCCGCCCAGCTCCATTACGCAGTCATAACGGCGGTTCAGCTCGAGAAAGTCGTAGCTCTGCATAATCATGTAGTTCATCTCAAAGAAGGACAGACCGCGTTCCAGACGCTGTTTGTAGCACTCTGCTGCCAGCATACGATTGACGGAGAAATGCACGCCTACTTCCCGCAGGAAATCGATGTAGTTCAGGTTCAACAGCCAGTCGCCGTTATTGGCCATAATGGCTTTACCGTCGGAGAAATCTACCAGCCGGGACATCTGCTTCTGGAAGCACTCAATGTTGTGGTTGATCTCCTCTTTGGTCATCATGCGGCGCATGTCTGTTTTGCCGGAGGGGTCGCCGATCATGCCGGTGCCGCCACCAAACAGAGCAATCGGCACATGGCCGGCACGCTGCATATGAGCCATTACCATGACCTGTAAAAAGTGACCGACATGCAGGCTGTCTGCGGTCGGGTCGAAACCGATATAAAACTTGATCTTGTGGTTGTTGAGGAGATCTCGGATTTTCTCCTCGTTGGTCATCTGGGCAATCAGCCCTCTTTCCTGTAATACTTCAAAAACGCCCATTCTGGTATACCACCTTTCCAAAAAATTCACCGGGGGCCTTGTTATGGGCAACAAAAAACGCCCCCTGCCAATTGCAGAGGGCGGAAAAACCGCGGTACCACCTCAGTTCACCGATGCTTCACAGCAACGGCCTTACGGAGTACAGAAACTCGATACTCCCTGTTTGATAACGGAACAACCCGGCACAGCCTACTTGTACAAATGCGCTTTCAGCCTGCGGCTCCGGAATGTAGCTTCCTGTCTGCTGCCGCTCCTGCTTTCACCCTCCGCAGGTTCTCTTTGCCGGCTGGAATTGGGTCATTCCACAGCAGTACTTTTTTCCTTCATTGCCTTTATAGTGATTATAGCGAAGTCTTTTCAAAAAGTCAAGACCCGAAACTCCATTACCGGGCGCAAATCATTTCTTCTGCATTTTGCAGCAGCAGCGGCGTGATTTCCGTGCCGCCCATAATGCGGGCCACTTCCCTCTTCCGTCCCTCAAAGTCAAGGGGCTGAACCTGGGTAAAGGTCTTGTTGTCGTGCACCTCTTTCGAAATCAGGAAATGAGCGTCTGCCAATGCAGCAATCTGTGCCAGATGGGTAACGCACAGCACCTGACGGTTACGGGAAACCTCCTGCAATTTCAAGCCAACCTTTCTGGCGGCGCTGCCGCTGATTCCGGTATCGATTTCGTCGAAAATCAGGGTATCAATCCGGTCTGTACCGGAAAGTACGGTTTTGATGGCCAGCATAATTCGGGACAGTTCACCGCCGGAAGCAATTTTTGCCATGGGGCGAGCCGGTTCTCCGGGGTTGGTGGAGAGCAAAAACTGGATTTTATCGCACCCCCACTGGTTCAGCGGGCAGCGCAGCTGTTCCACCTGAAACTCCACATTGGGCATATCGAGAAATGTGAGTTCTTCCCGCACACGAGTCACCATCTCCCCTGCTGCTTTGCGGCGCCCGGAAGAAAGTTCTTTCGCCAGCCGGATGGCTTCCTGTTTGCACTCTTCATATTGCTCAGCAAGTTCCTGTTCCTTTTCATCGGAAAGCTCAATAGTGTGCAGCTCTGTGCGGCAATTTTCCAAAAAGGTCAGCATTTCCTCTTCTGTAGAGCCGTATTTCAGGCTGAGCCGGTACAGCTGATCCAGACGATCTTCCACCTGTTCCAAACGTGCCGGATCATATTCCAGTGTCCCCGATGCATCCCGAACCTCTTCCAAACAATCCTGCAAATTATATTCCAGGTCACGGAGCTTTTGTGCAATGGAACCCAACGATGGCAAAAACTGAGCTGCTTCTTCCAGAGAATCCGCAGCGGTTCCCACCGCAGAAACTGCGCCGGTACTTTCTTCATCGCCGTCCAGCAGGCTTTTGGCAGAAATCAGCGCTTCTGCGATTTTTTCGCTGTTGCGATATACGCTGCGCTGCTGTGCCAGCTCTTCCTGTTCTCCGGAGCGGATGTTTCCCGCTTCCAGTTCTTCGATTTGATACCGGAGCAAGTCCATACGGCGGGCTTTCTGATTTTCATCCATCAGCAGGGCATCCCATTCCTTTTTGATGGAACGCAGCTTGCGGTATACACTATGATACCGGCTTTTCAGTTCATTCAATCCGCCAAAGCTGTCAATGTATTCCACATGCTGTTCCGGAGAAAGGAGCTCATAGCTCTCGTGCTGGCCAAGAATACTCAGCAGCGTCAGCCCGATTTCCCGCAGCATGGAAACAGTAGCCGGACGGCCATTGATGCGGCAAACAGCCTTTCCCTCCGCACGGATTTCCCGTTGAAGCAGTAAATTTTCTTCCTCTTCCAACGGAAATCCCAGTTCTTCCAGCTTTTGCAGAGTTTCCTCTGTGGGAGCGGTAAACAATGCGCTGACCTGAGCCGCTTTCGCGCCAGTACGGACAATCTCTTTGGAAATTCTTCCTCCTAAAACCGCATTGATAGAATCAATGATAATCGATTTACCCGCTCCCGTCTCACCTGTGAGAATATTGAACCCTTTTTGAAAATCAATGGAAGCTTTCTCAATTACCGCAATATTTTCAATATACAGCTGTGCCAGCATACAATCACCTTGTCATGAGTTTTTTCAATTCCGCTTCCATATCTTTTGCACTCAATTCATCCCGGCATACCACAAAAATAGTATCATCTCCGGCCAGTGTTCCTACAGCGCCTTTCCAATGGATGGAATCCATGGCAGCACAGATGGCCTGCGCCATACCGGTCATACATTTAATGACCAGCATATTACAGGCCGAGTCCACCGACAAAACAGAGTCGGCAAAAAGAGAGAAAAATTTAGAGGAAACATTCCGCGAATGATCCTGACCAATGGAATATTTATACTTACCCTCCGTCGAAAGGGTTTTTACCAATCGAAGCTCTTTGATATCACGGGAAACCGTAGCCTGCGTCACCTCAAATCCGGACTCCCGAAGGCATCGAAGCAGTTCGTCCTGTGTGTCAATATCGCGCTCGCTGATCAGTTCCAGTATTTTTGCATGGCGGCGTGTTTTCATAGGTCAGTTTCTCCTTTCAGTCAGTTTTTCGTTCACAACCTGATAAAATCCCTTGTCATGCAGCTGAATCAATTGAACAGACAGCCGGGATTTGGAAAAATAAATGGATTCTCCACTTTCAATCCGAATGGAAGTGGCCCCATCCAGTGTCAAATAAATTTCGCTTCCGCAATCCGCTTTCGCAGAAATCAGAGAATTGGCGTTAAATACCACAGGACGCGTCAGCAGAGAATGGGGACAAATGGGCGTCAGAATCATACATTCCATGGAAGGATCGACGACCGGTCCCCCGGCAGACAGTGAATAGGCCGTGGAACCGGTTGGTGTGGACAAAATCAATCCGTCCGCACGATACCGGCAAATGGTATCCTGATTCAGAGAAACCTGAAAATCCAAGATTCTGGACAATGCGCCCCGGGAAATCACCGCATCATTCAACGCGTGATAGGTAAGATTCCCGTCAGGCTTTCCCACAGTAGCCGTAATCATCATTCGGGGATCTACTGTATACTTTCCAGAAACCAGCCGCTCTAACAGTTCCAGTTCGTTGGTTTCCAAACCCGCCACAAATCCTAATCGGCCCACATTGACCCCTAAAATAGGTTTTTGTGCCTGTGCCGCGTGCTTGGCCGCATGAATAATGGTACCATCGCCGCCAATCGCGACGACCACATCACATTTCTGGATCATTTCGTCAAAATCACCCCAAAAACGGATGGGATACTTTGAGAAATGCTCCTCCATGGGGAAATGCATCCAGACAGCAGAGTTCAGTTCCAAAAGCTTTTCGGTAATTCGACCGGTATGAAGCGCCGCGTCCTGTTTGGTCAGATTTGGCAGCAGAACAATATTCAATGTGCGGCCCCCTTATCCAGCTTCTGGTGGGATTCTGCAACCAGCTCTTCAATATTGGTATCTGTCAACATTTGGGGCGTTTCTGATTTTTCCAAGTATACCAGATACTCGATGTTGCCTTCCGGTCCCTTTACCGGAGAAAACGTCAGCCCCAATACAGAATATCCATTGCCAACTGCAAAACTGGTGATTTTTTCAATCACTTCCCGATGGACTGCCTGATCCCGGACAACGCCCTTCTTCCCGACCTTTTCTTTTCCTGCTTCAAATTGGGGCTTAATGAGACAAACCGCCTGTCCCCCATCTTTCAGCAGCGGACGGACTGCGGGCAGAATCAGTGTCAGGGAAATAAAGGAAACATCCACACTGAAAAAGTCAATGGGGTCCGGTACCTGTTCCGCAGTCAGATAGCGAGCATTGGTTCTTTCCAGATTCACGACCCGCTCATCTGTGCGAAGGCTCCAGGCCAGCTGACCATATCCCACATCAATGGAGTATACTTTCACTGCACCGTTTTGCAGCATACAGTCAGTAAAGCCTCCGGTAGAAGCGCCGATGTCCATACAGATGCAGCCATCCAGGTGAATGGGAAACTGCTGCATAGCTTTTTCCAGCTTCAAACCGCCCCGGCTTACATAAGCCAGCGTTGCACCCCGCACTTCAATAGGTGTTCCAACAGGAAGCATGGTACCGGCTTTATCCGCCTTTTGATTATCCACATAAACCTGTCCCGCCATAATCAGAGCACGGGCTTTTTCCCGGCTTGGTGCCAGTCCCTGTTCAAACACCAGACAGTCCAGTCTCTTTTTTTCAATCATTGCGTTTCTCCTTCTCCGTTTTTCACAGCTTCCATTATTCCCCGGGTGTCCAGTCCCAGTTCAGCCAGTGTTTCCTCCATTGAGGCATGTTTGATAAAGTAATCCCCGATTCCCCGAAGGAAGGTCTTTTTCAGATACCCTTTTTGTACCAGTTGTGTTAAGAAATGCTCCCCGATTCCGCCGGATTCCATTCCTTCTTCAAAGAAGTAGACCGAGCGGGCCTTTATAGCAGTTTCGAAAACAGATTCCTCCAGAGGCTTGATCCGATTGAGCTTCAATACAGAAACCGGAATTCCCTGCGCACGCAATTCATCAGCTGCCTTTGCTGCATAGGAAAATAGCTTTCCATATGTAACTAGCAGCACTGAATCGGACACTTCTCCATAAAGGCTCCACGGTTTTTGTTCAAACTGATAAGTTGCAGGGCGATATAAGCTTTTCCCCCGGGGATATCGTACCGCTGAAACAGCGGGAACCGTGGAAACGGCATACTCCAGCCAGTATTCCAGTTCATCATAATAGGATGGCGCAAAAATCGTCACACCGGGAATTCCGTTGAGAAAAGCCGCATCAAAAACGCCCTGATGGGTTTCTCCGTCTTCCCCTACAATTCCGGCACGGTCAATGGCCAAAATTATCTTTACCTGCTGAATGGCTGCATCGTGAATAATCTGGTCATAAGCTCTCTGTAAAAAGGTAGAATAAATCGCACAAACTGGGATCATTCCGCCCGCAGCCAAACCGCCAGCAAAAGTTATCGCATGTTCTTCCGCAATACCAACGTCAAAAAATCGGGTGGGATACAACTGGCGGAACCGCGTCAGACAGGTTCCTAACTGCATGGCTGCTGTAATCGCACAGACACGTGGATTTTTCCGGGCAATTCGACACAGGGTTGTTCCAAATGTATCCGAAAAACTGTCGCCCTTTTGGTTTTCTTCCAGTCCCTTGGTAACGTTAAAAGCCGGGACTCCATGGAAAGCCCCTGGATTATTCTCTGCGAAAGCATAGCCTTTTCCCTTTGCAGTATGCAGATGCAGCAAAACCGGGCGATTCAGCTGGGAAACCGTTCTGAGAATATCAATTAATGCCGGCAAATCGTGGCCATCGAAAGGACCATAGTACAAAAAGCCCAGATCTTCAAATAGGGTGCTGTTGTAAATCAGCCCTTTGACTTTCTTTTTTACATTTTTCAGTCCCTGCTGAATGGGAATCCCTACTAGTGGAATCTCACCCAAGGTCTTTTCCACATGGCTTTTGGCGTGAATATAGGGCTGTCCCGCTCGTATATGAGCCAAATACCGGGCGACATTTCCCACATTTGGAGAAATCGACATGCCGTTGTCATTGAGAATTACAATCAGGCCGCGATGAAGTCTCCCTGCATTATTCAGTCCTTCATAAGCCAGACCGCCGGTCAATGCGCCGTCACCGATAACCGCTACCACTTTATTGTTCAAATTTTGCAGCTGAGAAGCTTTCGCTAATCCCAAAGCAGCAGAAATGGAAGTACTGGCATGACCCATTGCGAAAGCGTCATATTCACTTTCATCCGGACGAGGAAAACCGGAAAGCCCCCCTTTTTTGCGGATGGTGTTAATCCTGTCTTTTCGTCCACTCAGAATTTTATGAGTGTAGGCCTGATGGCCTACATCCCAGACGATTTTATCTACGGGAAGATTCAATACATAATGGAGAGCAACAGTCAGCTCTACCACTCCCAGATTGGAGGAAAGATGACCGCCATTGCTTCCGACTGTCTGGATAATCAGCTGACGGATCTCTCCGCATAGAGTCCGAAGTTCAGGAATAGAAAGCCGTTTGATATCCTGCGGAGAATGAATCTGATCTAACAGTGTCATCCGACAAAACCTCTATTCTTACCGAACAGCAAGGCCGTTCTGAATTTTCGCGCCATTAACTGCATTTTTCATCAGCATGGCAATGGTCATGGGACCAACGCCGCCGGGAACCGGGGTAATCCATCCGGCAACCTTTTCTGCTTCCGCATAGTCCACATCACCGCACAGTTTCCTATTTTCGTCCCGGTTCATTCCAACATCAATAACTGCGGCGCCAGGCTTAATCATATCAGCTGTGATAAAGTTTGCTTTTCCCACTGCGGCCACCAGAATGTCTGCTTCCCGGCAAATCTCAGCCAGGTTTCTGGTACGGCTATGGCAAATGGTCACTGTTCCGTTTCGATGGAGCAGCAGCATTGCCATGGGTTTCCCTACAATGTTGCTGCGTCCTACCACAACACAGTGCTTTCCCTCGATTTCCACACCGGAACGATCCAGAAGCTCGATAATACCAGCCGGCGTACAGGGCAGAAAATCAAAATCACCGATCATGATTTTTCCCACATTCACCGCATGGAATGCGTCTACATCTTTATTGGGATCAATGGTTTCCACCACGGCCTTTTCATCCAGTCCCTTCGGCAGAGGAGACTGAACCAGAATTCCGTTGATATCCTTCCGGCCATTGAGCTCCTTTACCAATGCAGTCAGAGCTTCCTGTGTGGTATCAGCAGGAAGGGCATATTCTTCCGAATAAATTCCCACTTCTGCACAGGCTTTTTTCTTGTTGTTCACATAAATTCTGGAAGCCGGGTCATCGCCTACAATTACAACCGCCATGCCGGGCGTAATTCCCTGCTCTTTGAGTTTGCTGACTTCTTCTGCAACTTCTGCACGCACAGAAGCTGCAATCGCTTTTCCATCAATTCTCATCGCCATCGTCATATTCCTCCTCATCGGTGTCAGCATCCTGTTCTGTTTTTGAAGCATCCATTTCAGTTTGCTCTGTATCGTCCTGATCTTCTAATGCATCGCTGTCGTCTTCTTCCATTTCCAGCTCTCCGAAAATGGTGCTGGGACCTTCTTCTACCACCAGCTCTTCCCGGCTGGTATCATCGCAGATGTGATTCAGTTCCATCACTTTTTTGCTGCCGCAGCCGGTCAAAGTGGTGCGCTTGCGGAATACAATCAACAGAACGATACCTGCCAGTACGGTTGCAGCTGCCACCAGCTGAGAAACTCGCAGATCAAAGAAGGGGGTCAGCAGGCTGTCTGTCCGCAGTCCTTCAATAAAGAAACGTCCAACGCCGTACCATACTGCATAGAGCAGGAAGGTCTGTCCGTCATAACGGCGCAGCTTACGGGTGAACATATGTAACAGAATAAAGCCAATGAAGCACCACAGGGATTCATACAGGAAACAGGGATGAGCGGGGCCACCCACTTCAATCTGGGTATTGGTGCTGTACATACCCCAGGGAAGATCGGTCCGTGTACCAAAGGCCTCCTGATTCACAAAGTTACCCCATCTGCCGATGCACTGGCCAATCAGAAAACCGATAGCAGCAACATCCAGTACAGGTGCAACCTTCATCTTGCGAATTTTCGCCATGACTACGCCGCCCAGTACGCCGCCAATCAAACCGCCGTAAATTCCCAAGCCGCCTTCTGTAATATTGAAAATGCTCATGGGGTCCTGAATATATTTATCGCCGGGATAGAAGAGCACATAATATAATCTTGCACCGATTACGCCGCAGATCATACCTGCGATTACCACATCAATCAGCTTGTCCTGATTGATGTTCATCTTTTTACAACTGCAAAGCGCATAAATGAACGCCAGCAAAAAACCAACAGCAATCAAAATGCCGTACCACTTTACTTCCAGTCCAAAAAGTGTAAATGCAGTGGGATTTATATCAAAAGTAAATCCCCAAGCAGGAAATTCTACAGTATAGCTCATGATTAAAACCTCCAAATTTGGCCTGTTATTTTGAGTTTAACCTTATTTTCGGGGAGAAACTACCGAGAGCACGGCATTTTCCCGCAGCATTTGTGTTTGCAGTCTCCGGTTTAAATCTTCCGGTGTCAGTGCAGCAATGGCTTCCAGATACCGGAAGATTTCCTGTCCCCGAAAGGTCAGGGACACCATCGCATTGGCAATGGCTTCCGCACTGTTCAATAAACTGATATTTCGCCCATAAACCGCTTTTTGAGCACGGGAAAAGTCCTGAGGATCAATTCCCTCTTTGCGGAGACGTTCCGCTTCCCGACAGACTTCCTCTGCCACCGCTTTCGGATCACGGGATTCTCCGGAAAACAGCACACAGCTGTAACCAGAACCGGAAAAACGGCCGCAGCCAAAAGAAGACTCGTTTACCAAACCAGCATCCAGCAGCCGACGGAACAGCGGAGAAGCGTCAGAAGCCATCAGTTCCAACAGAACTTCTGTTTCCACGTCTCCCTGCTCTCCGCCCTGATCCGGCTCTTCTTTAAATCCCAGCTGGAACATGGGAAAGGACACTTCCATCTGTTCTTCGATATAGGGCTGACAAATTTTCTCCGGTTCCGGCAAAAAGGCCCGCTCAACCTCTACTTTTTCACAGGGCTTCAGCATCCTGTCAGCGACTTCCAGCACTTCCTGCGTGTTCACATTGCCCGCAACACACAGCACCATATTTCTCAGATTATAGAAAGTGTTGTAGCAGCGATACAGCATTTCCGGGGTAATTTCCGCAATGCTCTCCACCGTACCGGCAATATCCGTTTTTACCGGATGGACATGATACATAGAGCGAAGCAGATTGAACATCACACGCCAGGAAGGGTCATCCTCATACATTTTGATTTCCTGTCCGATAATCCCCTGTTCCTTTTCAATGGTTTCCTTCGTGAAATAGGGCTTTTGTACAAAGTCCAGCAGAATTTCAAGGGACTCTGCAAAATGGTCAGTGCAGGAAAACAGATAACAGGTCGTATCAAAGGAAGTATAAGCATTTGCGGAAGCACCGGTAGCGGCATATCGTTCAAATGCGTCGCAGTCCTCATTTTCAAAGAGCTTATGCTCCAGAAAATGAGCAATTCCCGCCGGCACCTCACCGTCTTCAGATTCGTCAGAACGGCGGAATCGGGTATCAATGGAGCCAAAGCGGGTACCGAAAATCGCGTAAGAGGAATGACATCCTTCTTTCGGGAAAACCATGATCCGCAGTCCGGAAGGATGCTCAATCACATCATAATGCTCTCCTGCGCGGCTGCTGACAACCGTTCGAATTTCACTCATTGTTTTCCCTGCCCTTCATAATATAGACTGCATCCAGCTTACAGCAAGCAGCGGCCTGCTGTATATCTTCCAGAGTTACCTCCATCATTTCTTTTGCAGACTCCTCTGGTGTCAGTGTGCGGGGATGGAAGGTTTGAGAGAGATACCAGCTTTCCATACTTCCCAGATAATCCTCTACAGAGCGAAGCCCATTGACAAGACTCAGCTTAGCAAAATGCAGTTCTTCTTCTGTACAGTTTCCGGCTGCCAGATCTTCCAGTTGACGGAGAATCTCTTCCCGGGCTTTTTCCAGATTTTTTTCCTCCACGCCGCTCTGTACCAGCAGCACACCTTTGTTGGTATCATAACGGGAAGAGCAATAATAACAAAGACTCATTTTTTCCCGCACATTGGCAAACAGACGGGAATGAGGTGTTCCGCCAAATACCGCGCTCATCACTTTGAGAGCGGGGATTTTTTCAAAGGAATCCGCTCCGATTCCACTGCGGAAGCCCATAATCAGCTTGCACTGAGAAACTTCCATTTCGTCGGTTTCTTCTCGAACCGTATCTCCGGCGGGAAACACCTTGGTTTCACAGACAACCGGATTGCGATTTTCCGGAAAACGACGTCGGATGGTTTCCTCTACCAGCTCCGGCGAACCATTGCCCAATACCATAACCTCAAACCGGGCGGTTTCAATCAATCGTTTCCAGGCTGCAACTGCATCTTCCCGTGTCAGGGATTCCACATCCTTCCGGGTTCCATACCGGCTGAGGGCAGCCGGTTCTCCTCGAAGCAGGAGAGCCAGCCCTTTTTTACGGGCAAAAGACTGCTTATCGTTGAGCTCAGAGTCAATACTTTCCAGGGTTTGGCGCTTTTCCTGCAAAAAACCATCTTCCGGGAAAAGGCCATCTTCTGACAGCAGCGGGTCAAATATGGTACTGCAAATCAATTCTGTCAGCTCTTCAGAAATTTTTTCTCCGTTCAGCGCATATTCATCGGCCAAACCGGTTGCAGAGACCGAAAGAATCTGAATGTCTCCCAGTTTATGCACTTCTCCGCTGAGAGAAGCCCCATACAGTTCCTGCATTTTCTGTCCCAGACGGGTATAGTCCGGATACTGGCGGTTGGCTCTGGACAACAGAAACGGCAAAATCGCATTGGCGGCTGCCGTTTCCTTTTGCAGGGGAACCATCATATGAATGGTAATCCGCTGTGTTTTAAAACGGGGTTCCAGAATGCTGCGAAAATGAATTCCATTTCCCAGCACACATTCCCGGGACTCCCGGATTTTTTCCGTTTTCATAGACAAACCTCACTTTGCGGCGGCACAGCTATACAGAATTTCATGAAAATCTATACACATCATAACCCTACCGCCCCATCATAATCATACATATTATAAATCACCTTTCGCATAAAATCCACAAAAACAGAAAAAGTTCACATCTTGTCAACAGTTATAAATAAACAATCCAGAACCAGTATAGCGGTATTTTTATCAAAAACCGTTGTGGATTTTTCAAAAGATTTTTTACATTTACTTGGATATTATACCACAGATACCATCTCTGTAAAACCAGACATGATTCAACAGAACAAAAAAACAACCGGAATCACTTACTCGAAGCGAATTCCGGTTGTCTGATAGCCTGCTTTTAATTTTGGAACACTTACTGGTCAGCGCCGCCGCGAATATCGATTCGGCGAATCTTACCGCTGATCGTCTTGGGCAGTTCCGTGACAAACTCAATGACGCGGGGATATTTATAGGGAGCAGTCTGCTTCTTTACATATACCTGAAGTTCTTTTTTCAGCTCTTCGCTGGCTTCATAACCCTTCGCCAGAACGATAGTAGCCTTTACTACCTGACCGCGAACCGGGTCCGGTACACCGGTAATGGCACATTCCAACACGGCCGGATGCTCCATCAGGACACTTTCAATCTCAAAAGGTCCAATGCGATAGCCGGAAGACTTGATAATGTCATCGTTACGGCCAATATACCAGAAATAGCCGTCCTCGTCTCGCCATGCAGTGTCACCAGTGTGGTAAATATCGTCGCTCCAGACGCTTTCCGTGCGCTCTTTGTCCAGATAATAGCCGTTGAAGAGGCCAGCCGGTTTTTTACCGGGGGTGCGGATCACGATTTCGCCTACTTCACCAGTGGGAACGGAATTTCCTTCCCGGTCGATCAGATCAACCTGATACGCCGGGTTGGGCATTCCGGTAGAACCGGGTTTAGGATTGGTTCCAATGGGGTTAAAGAGCACCAGAGTCGTTTCACTCTGACCGAAGCCTTCCATCAGTTTGAGGCCGGTGGCCTTCAGGAACTGGTTGTACACCTCGGGATTCAGCGGCTCACCGGCGATACAGGCATACGTCAGAGAAGAGAGATCATATTTGGAAAGATCTTCCTTGATGAAGAATCGATACATGGTAGGCGGTGCACAGAAAGTGGTAATTTTGTATTTGGCAAACAGGGGCAGAATCGCCTCTGCATGGAAGCGGTCAAAGTCACAGACAAAAATACCGGCTTCCATAAACCACTGGCCATAGAGCTTGCCCCACATGGATTTCATCCAACCGGTGTCGGAAATGGTCAGGTGAAGGCCATCGGGCACCACATTCTGCCAATATTTTGCTGTAACGATATGGGCAATGGGATAGGTAAAATCATGGCATACCATTTTGGGCATTCCGGTAGTACCAGAGGTAAAATAAATCAGCATGGGATCTTCTGCGCGGGTTTCCACACGCTTCATGGTATCGGAGAACTTGACAAATTCCGTATCAAAATCCACCCAGTTCTGATATTTACCGTGAACACTGATTTTGAGTTCCACGGTGGGACAATCGCCCATAGCAGATTCCACGTGTTCCGTTACATCACCGTCGGTAGTACAGATGACTGCTTTCACACCGGCAGCGTTGCAGCGATAGGAAATATCCTTCTTTGTCAGCTGATTGGTAGCGGGAATTCCCACTGCACCCAGCTTATGAAGGCCCAGCAGTGCAAACCAGAACTGATAGTGACGCTTTAAAATCAGCAGTACCCTGTCGCCTTTTCCAATACCCAGAGAGGCAAAAAAGTTTGCGGCTCGATTACTGGCTTTAGAAATGTCGGCAAAAGTAAAGGTGTGCTCTTCCCCACTTTCATTACACCACAGCATAGCCCGGCGAAGAGGCTCTGCCTGTGCAATGGCATCCACAACATCATAAGCAAAGTTGAAGTTTTCGCCGTATACCGGCTCAAAGCCTACCAGCTTTCCGTCGTAAAAGGTTTCCCGGCAAAATTTCTGATGGATATTCAGCATGACTCCTCTTCCTCCTGGTCTTTGATGACAATGGCAAGAAACTGGCAGGGCTCCCCGCCGGTGGCGATCATGCCGTGACCTCGACCGGAGTCATAGAAAATGGCGTCTCCGGCTTTCAAAACCTCGGTGTGACCCTCCATCTGTACCTTCAGCTCCCCAGACAGGATATAGTCAAATTCCTGTCCTGCATGGGTGGAAAGGGAAATAGGTGCGTTCTGCTCCTCGGGAATAAAGGGGGCGGTGACCAGGAACGGTTCGGCCAGCTTGTCCTTGAGACGATAACCCAGATGCTTATAGGTAAAGCCTTTACGGCGGTGCATATCCAGTCCTTCATCCTTCCGCACGATGCAGTAGAAAGAAAGATGGGGATTCTGGCCGGTCAGCAGCTCCACAATGTCCACGCCGAATTTATCGGCGCACTTGTACAGAAAGGTGAAGTTAAAATCCTTCTTTCCTTCCTCACAGGCCTGATAGTCTGCTACACTCACGTCCAGTGCCTCTGCCATTTCCTCCATGGTAAATTCACAGATTTCACGCAGGGCTCGGATTCGCTCGGAAATTTCCAGTACTCTTGCTTCCATTTGGGTCACAGCCCCTTTCGTATTATGATATCATTCAAAAATCGAACAACCGGAACGGAGGTCTGCTTTTGAGAAAACCTCCGTCCTCCATTTGCTCAAAATCAATTATTTCGCGACAATGTTCACCAGCTTGCCGGGAACATAGATTTCTTTCAAAATGCGCTTGCCGTCAATCTCTGCGGCGATCTTTGCGTCAGCTTTAGCTGCTGCAATGGCATCGTCCTTGGAGATATCTGCTGCAACCTGCATACGGGCGCGCAGCTTGCCGTTAATCTGTACCACAATTTCTACGGTAGCATCCTTGCACTTGGCTTCGTCATATGCCGGCCACTGTGCCACAGAAGCCAGACCCTCGCCCAGTGCATTCACAGCCCATACTTCTTCGGTGATATGCGGTGCAAAGGGATTCAGCAGCAGAGTGAAGATTTTCAGCTCTTCTTTCGTAATGGAACCCTTATCGGCTACATCGTTCAGCAGAGCCATCAGCGCAGCGATAGCGGTGTTGAATTTCAGGCTTTCAATATCCTCGGTAACTTTTTTGATGGTCTTGTGGAAAACCGTCTCCATTTCCGGACGCAGTCCACCTTCCACCAGAACGTCCTGGAGATTCCAGTAACGGTCCAGGAAGCGGCGGCAGCCACGCAGGCTGTTGATATTCCACGGAGCGGCCTTTTCAAAGTCGCCGATGAACATTTCGTACAGACGCATGGTATCAGCGCCGTACTCGTTGACGATATCGTCCGGGTTCACCACGTTGCCGCGGGACTTACTCATTTTTTCGCCGTTGTCGCCCAGAATCATACCATGGCTGGTGCGCTTTGCATAAGGCTCGGAAGTGGGCACAACACCGATATCATACAGGAACTTGTGCCAGAAACGGCTATACAGCAGGTGCAGAGTGGTGTGCTCCATGCCGCCGTTATACCAGTCTACCCGGTTCCAGTACTCCAGCGCTTCTTTGCTGACGGGTGCCTTGTCATTGTGGGGGTCCATATACCGCAGGAAGTACCAGGAAGAGCCGGCCCACTGGGGCATGGTGTCCGTCTCGCGGCGGGCGGGTCCTCCGCAATGGGGACAGGTGGTGTTCACCCAGTCAGTCATATGGGCCAGGGGGGATTCGCCGTTGTCGGTGGGCTCATAGGATTTTACATCCGGCAGCGTCAGGGGCAGCTGATCCTCCGGCAGAGGCACCCAGCCACACTTCTCGCAGTATACCACGGGAATGGGCTCGCCCCAGTAACGCTGACGGGAGAACACCCAGTCACGGAGCTTGAAGTTGACCTTCTCATGACCGATTCCCTTTTCAGTCAGATGCTCAATAATGCGTTTCTTGGCTTCTTCCACGGTCAGGCCATCCAGAATTCCGGAGTTGACCATGATACCGGTCTCACAGTCGGTGAAGGCTTCCTTCTCCACGTCACCGCCCTTGACCACTTCGATAATGGGCAGATTGAACTTCTTGGCAAACTCCCAGTCGCGGGTATCGTGAGCGGGCACAGCCATAATAGCGCCGGTACCGTAAGAAACCAACACATAGTCGGAAATAAAGATCGGAATCTCTCTGCCGGTCAGCGGGTTAATGGCAGAAACACCGTCCAGACGCACGCCGGTTTTCTCTTTGACAACCTCAGTACGTTCAAAGTCGGACTTTCTGGCAGCCTCAGCCTGATAAGCACGGATTTCGTCCATATTGTTCAGCTTATCAGCCCACTTTTCCAGATAGGGATGCTCGGGGGAAACTACCATATAGGTTGCGCCATACAGGGTATCCGGGCGGGTGGTGTAAATGGTCAGTTTATCACCGGCGGTGGTGTTGAAATCCACCTCTGCACCAGTAGAACGGCCAATCCAGTTAATCTGCTGGGCCTTTACACGCTCGGGATAATCCACCTGCTCCAGATCGTCGATGAGGCGCTGAGCATATTCGGTGATTTTCAGCATCCACTGAGACTTAACCTTACGAACGACCTCGCTGCCGCAGCGTTCGCACACACCGTTGACCACCTCTTCGTTGGCCAGCACGCACTTACAGGAAGTACACCAGTTAACGGCCATTTCCTTTTTGTAAGCCAGGCCGTGTTTCAGCAGCTGGAGGAAAATCCACTGGGTCCACTTGTAGTATTCGGGATCAGTGGTGTTGATTTCGCGGCTCCAGTCAAAGGAAATACCCAGAGACTGAATCTGCTTTTTAAAACGGGCGATATTCTGCTTAGTCACCTCTGCAGGGTGCACATGGTTCTTAATCGCATAGTTCTCGGTGGGCAGACCAAAAGCGTCCCAGCCGATGGGATACAGCACGTTGTAGCCCTGCATCCGGCGCTTTCTGGAAACGATGTCCAGTGCGGTGTAGGGGCGGGGATGTCCTACATGCAGACCCTGTCCGGAAGGATAGGGAAACTCCACCAGGGTGTAGTATTTCGGCTTATCGGATGTATTGGAAGCGTGGAAAATACCGGTGTCTTCCCACTTTTCCTGCCATTTGGATTCAATTGCTTTGGGATCGTACTTCATTTTCAGGGATACTCCTTTATTGCAAGAATTGTTTTTCTGAAATTATCTGTTATGCTTCGTCAGGAAGTTCCGGGTCAACCTCTTCTCCGTCCTGCCACAAGCGGTCCAGATCATAGAAACTGCGGGACTCGGTGGTAAAAACGTGGACTACCACGCTGCCATAATCCAGCAGGATCCAGGAATTGGAATTGTAACCCTCGATATGACCGGGGGCAATGCCTTTTTCCTTCAGCTGATACTCCACTTCATCTGCCATAGCTTTCACCTGCGTATTGCTGGTACCGGTGGCGATGACGAAATAGTCCGCAATCACAGACAGTTCCGTGATGTGCAGAATCTTGAGGTTCAGGGCTTTTTTGCTGTCCAGCGCTTTGGCAGCGGCTTTGGCCAGTTCCAGTTCTGTCATAGATCTTATTTCCTTCCTTACTGTTCTTATTTGATTTCAAAATATTCCGGATGCAGCAGCACCCAGTTGAAAGCGGCAACGGTGTCAGGGTGAATGGGAACTTCCTGTTCAGCCAATTCCTGAATGGTAAAGGAAAGCCCTTCAATCATTGCCGAACGCAGATTCTTTCGGGCTTTTTCCCGCATCCGTTCCACACCGGGATAGTTCCGGTCAGCAGAGGTAAAATCTGCGATAAAAATTACACGTTCCAACGGGCTCATGCCAGCATGTCCAACCGTATGATAATAAACGGCGTTTAAAATATCCTGATCGTGTATATGCAGTACTTCCTGCATATAGGCCATACCACTGAAGGCATGATACAACTTTTTCGCGCTTTGCTCCACTTCGGAAAGTTGGATTCCCGCTTTTTCGATAATGGACAGCTGTTCTGCGGGAGGCTGGTCCTTCATACAGTCGTGAAGGATTCCAGCTTCCGCCGCTTTCTGGAGATCAACCCCATATTTTTCAGCTAATACAACAGCTTCCGCCGCAACGTTGACACTGTGACGATAGCGATACTCGCTGAGCAACGGCCGAATTTGTTCGGCATACGCTTTGACGGTGGGAAAGCGGCGAAACAGAGCTTCTTCTCTTTCCTGATCTTTTTTACCCATGATTTTTCTCCCTTCCGGATTGTACACACTAGTAAAAAACCCCGGATATGGTCTGACCATATCCGGGGCGAAACAGTTTCCGTTCGCGGTACCACCCTGATTCAGCCGACAGTTTCGGCCCTTATGGGATTTTCTGGATCCCGGCCGATAACGGAGGCCAACCGTCTGTCCCTTATCAGAACAGCGACTCCGGGACGAGCTATCCACAACAACCCTCTGCCGGCTTTCACCAGCCGCCGGCTCTCTGAAAAGCAGTTTTGTTGTCTTTTTCCCTTCACAGTCTTTTTATCATATTAGGTTTTATTATAAACTACCAGATTGTTTCATGTCAAGGGATTCCCCTTGCTTTTTCCCATCAGGAACCTGTTTTTCTCATAATCTGGGAAAATCGGGATATTCCCGCTCTTTTCTGCCTGGTGGAAACACAATGGCCCAGATTCCGATTGCCAGAAAAAACAGTCCTCCTAATAGATTTGCTGCCAATGCATCCGGCTGCGGAGAAAGAATATCCGTAGAAACCGATGGGGCTTTGGGATCGTATTTGATCGAAAAAGACTCCCCGATTTCTTTTGGGGAAACAGTTCCGATGATTTCTCCGGTATAAGCTGTACCGCTTACCATGTATTCATAGGTGATATCATACACCCATCTGGAACTGCTATGCCGTCTGCCGCCGCTGGATTCTCGCCGGCGTTCCACGGAAATGGCTGCTGCATCGGTGACCGGCCAGTCTTTCTGGGACTGCTGCGCCTGATAATTGGCAAATCCAAAATAGATACAGTAACAGCCCCACATGCAAAAGAGCACACCGGCAAATGCCAGAATTTTTCTTATCATGATAGATCGCCTTCTCTGAGTCGATATAAGCCTTTTTCCTGAATATATGCAGCAATTTCCGGCGAAACCAGTCCTTTGAGGTCTTTTCCCTCAGCAATCGCTTCCCGCACCAGTGTACTGGAAACCGGAAGGTAACGGATATCACAAAGCACCGTTTCCGCACCGCAGCTGCGAAGAAACTCCGCGTGTTTTTCCAGTCGGGGAAGTCCATCCAGGCTTCTGGGGGCTGCACACAACACCGCCAACCGATAAATCGTCTCCGGCCGATACCAGTGATCGACTGTCAAAAACATATCTTCCCCCATTAGCAGATACCACTGGTTTCCGGGATACAACCGGTGCAGCTCTTCCAGTGTTTCAGCCGTATAGCTTTTGCCTGCCCGCCGGATTTCCAAATCGGAAACTTGAATTCGCTGATCTCCCACCGCCGCCAAACGACACATGGCCAGACGATCTTCCGGGCTTGCCAGTTGGTGGACCTGCTTATGAGGGGGCTGAAAGGTAGGCATCAACAAAATTTGATCTAACCCCAGCCGATCGGCAAAATCCTTTACCAGATGCACATGGGCTTCATGAATTGGATTAAAAGTTCCGCCGTAAAGGCCAATTTTTGCCATAGTGCATCACCTGTTTCAGTCTTTTGCTTTGGGCAGTACAATTTTAGGCTCTTTGGGATGACGGCGATACAGCACGAAGCGGGTGCCAATCACCTGCACCACCTCGGAATTCGTCTCTTTTGCCAGCTCTTCGGCTGCTTCGCGGGCAGAAAGGGGAGCCGTTTCCAGCGCACGGCCCTTAATCAGTTCCCGAGCGGTCAGAGCATCATCGGCCTGCTTTACCAGTTCGGGGCTCATGCCGGATTTTCCCACCATCACAATGGTGTCAATGGGGTTGGCCAGAGAACGCAGATAGGCTCTTTGTTTGCTTGTCAGCATATTCATACTCCTTTAATTTCAGGTTATTTGTTCAGATAGTCTTTCAGCACTAGATGGAATTTTTCCAGTGCCTTGCCGCGATGACTCACAGCGTCTTTTTCGGCAGCGGTCATTTGAGCAAAGGTCTTTTCGCCGCAGAGAAACACCGGATCATAGCCAAAGCCGTCCTCTCCGGCGGGTGCAAAGGAAATGGAACCGGGACAATGCCCTTCCGCACGGAGCGTGTCTCCATTGGGGAACACACAGCAGATAGCACTGACAAACCGTGCCCCCCGCTTTTCCGCAGGAACTTCTGCCAGCTCACCCAGTAGCTTTTCAATGCGCTGGGCATCCGTGGCGCCTTCTCCAGCATACCGGGCGGAATACACACCGGGACGTCCATCTAGTGCATCTACTTCCAGACCGGAATCATCGGCAACGGCAGGCAGACCCGTTTCTTCACAGGCCGCCTTTGCCTTTAAGTAAGCGTTTTCGGCAAAAGTGGTGCCGGTTTCTTCCACCTCAGAGAGATCAGCCGTAACAGCATCAATTCCCAGAGGGGAAAGAATGCGCTGCAATTCCTGCAGCTTATGTTTGTTATGGGTCGCAATGACAAATTTCATGGGAAACCTCCAGGAAATCAATTTTGGTAAAGATTGACAAATGTCTTACCAGCGGTCGTCCCGCTCGAACAGCGCACGGGCAAAGTCGTCAGCATCGAAAGGCTGCAAATCGTCTACTTTCTCTCCCACACCGATAAATTTCACCGGCAGACCCAGCTCTTCCCGGATGGCCAGCACAACGCCGCCTTTCGCCGTTCCGTCCAGCTTGGTGAGTACAATACCGGTAATGCCTGCCGCTGCGCTGAATTCCCGAGCCTGGTTCACACCGTTCTGGCCGGTGGTGGCGTCCAGAACCAGCAGCACTTCTTTATCACAGCCGGGCAGTTCCCGATCGGTAATCCGATTGATTTTCGCCAGTTCATCCATCAGGTTTTTCTTATTGTGTAGCCGTCCGGCGGTATCACAGATAATCACATCACTGCCCCGGGCTTTTGCCGCTGCGATGGTATCGAATACTACAGCCGCCGGGTCGGTGCCTTCCGCATGCTTAATCATGGGGACGCCTGCCCGCTGGCTCCAGATTTCCAGCTGCTCAATGGCTGCGGCACGGAACGTATCCGCCGCGCCCAGAATGACCTGTTTGCCCTCGCCTTTCAGGCGGGAAGCCAGCTTGCCAATGGTGGTGGTTTTTCCGGCTCCATTGACGCCGATCACCAGAATCATGGAAGGCCGCGTACCGATGTTCAGTTCTTCCCCGCCGCGGATCATATCCGAAACGGTTTCCTGCAACAGTCCCATAATGGCGTTGGGATCTTTAACGCCCTCTTCTTTGACTCGACGGCGCAAAATCTCGCAGACGTGTCCGGCTGTGGTGACGCCCACATCGCCCATTACCAGCAGCTCTTCCAGCTCTTCAAAAAGTTCTTCATCAATTTTGGTAAAGGAACGCAGCATTCCGCTGATCTGAGAGCTGATGCTTTCCCGGGTCTTTTTCAGACCTTCCTTAATTTTACTGAAGAATCCCATTTCAATCACTCCATTCATTTCATGGGGAGTTTGTTATAGTATAGCATATTTCCGTGAGAAAATCAGCAGAAATCAAAGTGCTCCCATCTTTTCGCCGTCCTCTGTACTGCGCAGTTCCAGCAGCTTGGAAATACCCTGATCCTGCATGGTCACACCATAGAGCACGTCGGCCTCTTCCATGGTGCCCCGACGGTGAGTGATGGCGATAAACTGGGTATTCCGATTCATTCGGCGCAAATAGCTTGCAAAACGGGTTACGTTGACATCGTCCAGCGCTGCTTCGATCTCATCCAACACACAGAAGGGCGGCGGACTGACTTTCATGATGGCAAAGTAAATGGAGATAGCCACCAGCGCTTTTTCTCCGCCGGACAGAGACTCAATATGGGTCACGATTTTTCCCGGAGGCTGTACGGCAATTTCAATGCCGGAATGCAGCACATCCGATGGATCGGTCAGAGCCAGAGAGGCGGTACCGCCGCCGAACAGTTCTCTGAAAATTTCCGTAAAATGGCCGCTGATTTCCTTAAACCGGACGGTAAACAGCTCCTGCATATGGCGGGTCAGGTCGTGAATCAGACGGACCAGCTCTTCTTTGGAGTGTTCCACATCCGCAATCTGCGCCATCAGGAATTCATATCGTTCGGATACTTCTTTATATTCCTCGATGGCCGCCACATTGACGCTGCCAAGGCCCCGGATTTTCAGCTTGATTTCATTCAGCCGTTTTTTCGCTTCTCCTTCGTCCTGGATCTGAATACCTGTCTGTTCTGCTTCCCGGCGGGTCAGCTCGTACTCGTCCCACAGCCGGGTAATAATTCCGTCATATTCTTTTTGCAGGTTGTCCCGGCGCTCTTCCAGTCGGGCAAGCTCCAGATTCAGATTTTCCCGCTGCTGGTTCTGATTCCGTTCGCTGGCTCTCAGTTCCCCGGAACGCTTTTCCAGCTCGTCACGGCGTTTTCCGGCAAATTCCGCCTTGTCACGGGCACTTTTCGCAGACTCCCGCAGAGACTGCACCTGATTTTGATGGACGGCAATCTGTTCCCGGTATTCTTCCACGGAAGTTTGAGCCTGAAGGATCTGATCTTTCAGCTGTGCCATCCGTCCGGCAAAATCTTCTTTCCGGCGGCAAAGCTCCTGCACGGTATTCTCCAGTGCTTCCCGATCCTTTTGAGCTGCAAGAGAAGCCATTCGGATTTCCTGCAATTTTTCGGTAATTTCCTCACTTCTGCGGGAAAGGTCTTCCCGGTTTCCAGTCTGTTCCTGAATCCTGGTTTGCAGATTCTGAATCTCACCGGAAAGGCGAAGTTCTTCTGTTTTGGCTTCTTCCAGTGTTTGTTCCAGCGTCCGTATTCTTTTGCTTCCCTGAGACTGTTCTTCCGTCAGTTCCTGTATATGGCGTTTAGTCGTTTCCAATTCCGCTTCCAGACGCTTTTTTTCCGAGTCAACCCGGAACCGGTCTTCCTGCACGGCGGAAAGCTCTCCACGAGCTGTAGAAAGCTCCGCTTCAGCCGTTGCAGCTTCGGAAAGCAGGTCTTTGAGCCGGGCGGCGGAAGCTTGTGCCTTCTCCTCCATGGCAGCGGCCTTTTCCCGAATCCGTACAATTTCAGAAGCACGGCTCAGCAATCCGGAATTTCTGGCCAGAGAACCACCAGTTAGAGAACCGCCGGTATTAACCACCTGTCCGTCCAGTGTCACAATACGGAACCGGTATCGGAACCGGCGGGCAATGGCGACAGCGCTGTCCAGATCTTCTGCAATGGCAATACGCCCCAACACAGAGTTGAGAACCCCTTCATACTCCTCTTCACAGCTGCAAAGAGAGGCCGCCACTCCGACAAATCCGGGACAGGCTTCCAGAGAAGGCTCTTCCAGCAAAGTGCCTTTGATCGTGGACAACGGAAGGAAGGTAGCCCGTCCTGCGTCTCGCTGTTTTAGCAGGCGAATGGCGGCTTTTGCATCCTGTTCTGTTCCCACCACAATGTTCTGCATGGCGGCGCCCATCGCTGTTTCGATGGCAACCGCATACTGCTGCGGTACCCGGAACAAACGGGAAAGGGGGCCATGAATGCCGGAAAGATTTCCCCGGGATGCTTCCCGCATGACGGTTTTTACGCTCTGGGCAAAGCCTTCCAGATTCCGCTCCAGATCTTCCAGCGCTTTTGCTTTGCGGAGCTGTTCCTGTATGTCCAGATGAAGGCGGTCATTCTCTCTTTTCTGTTCTTCCGCCTTCTGTTTTCGGGACGACACCCGCATTTCATAGCCCCGGACGGTATTCCGCAAGCTTTCCAGACGGGTTTCCAGTTCGACCAGCAAACCGGCGGTTTCGGAAATCTCTTTTTCAATACCGGTTTTCTGGTCATTTCGAGCCGACAAATTTTGACCGATGGCGTTCTGACGGGCAGAAATTTCCTGCATGGTGGATTCCGCACCGGAAGCCTTCACCCGCACTTCTGCAAGCGCGGTGTTTTTTTCTGCCAGTTCTACAGACAAAGCGTCTACTTTACGGGCTGCTTCGTCAGCACTCCGGCGGAGATCGCCCAGACTGTCGGTGGTTTCCTGAAACTCCCGTTCCCGTGCAGCAGCTTCCTGCTCCTTGACCTGCATTTCCGTTTTACGGGCAGCAATTTCCCAATCCAGATTTTTCTGGGAAGCAACGGACTGCTCCATCTCTTCCTGAATCCGCGCAGTATCCTGCTGGGCGTGCCGGATATCATTTTCCAGAACAGAGATTTCACCCTCCATTCTGGCGGCGCTTTCTTCATCGGATGCAGCCTGATTGCGCAGTTCCTCCATCTGAACAGAACAGGTATTGATGGCGGTATAGGTTTCCTCTATCCGAGCCGCCAGAGTATCCAGTTCTTCCGTAATCTCTGACTGCTGGGACTGCACCAATTCAATTTTGCCTCCCTGTTCCCGCAGAATCCGGCCGGAGCGATTCAGCGTTTCCAGCCATAGGCCGATTTCCAGCGTCTTTTTTTCCTCGGAAAGGGTCAGGAACCGCTGGGCTTTTTCCGCCTGCTCCCGCAAAGGATTGATTCGGTCTTCCAACTCGCCCACGATATCCCTCAGGCGAAGAAGGTTTTCCTCGGCTTTTTCCAGACGCCGTTCTGCTTCTTCCTTCCGATAGCGAAAACGGGAGATTCCGGCAGCTTCCTCGAAAATTTCCCGGCGGTCTTCGGAGCGGGCTGCCACAATACTGTCAATTTTTCCCTGTCCAATCATGGAATACCCATCGCGCCCAAGGCCGGTATCCATAAACAGCTCGTGGATATCCCGCAGACGGACAGCCGCTTTATTAATCAGGTATTCGCTTTCTCCGGAACGATAATAGCGGCGGGTAATTGCCACTGTGTCGCCGTCGAAGTTCAGCTCCCGGCCGGTGTTGTCCATGGTCAGGGTAATTTCTGCATAGCCCATGGGCTTTCGAGCCGGAGTTCCGCTGAAAATCACGTCCTCCATTTTGGAACAACGCAGTGTCTTGACAGACTGCTCTCCCAGCACCCACCGCATGGCGTCGCTGATATTGCTCTTTCCGCTGCCGTTTGGGCCGACAACCGCAGTAATCCCCTCTTCAAAATGCAGAGTCGTTTTGTCGGGAAAAGTTTTGAAGCCCTGCAGCTCCAGTGATTTCAACAGCATGGTTTCTCATCCTTTCCTGTTTCCTCCTGCACCCATTCCACTTCACCGGGTACAACGCTGTCTTTCTGTAAAAAGCGAACCGGATACCCGGCCTCTCTGAGCTTGATCAGGTTGCTTTTTTTCTGCCCCAATGCGGTGGAAATCGTTTTGGGGTGTACGGCCAGCAAAATTTCCCCACTGTGGTTTCGGCATTTTTCGCCAAGAAGGGATAATGCTTTCCGCAAAAAAATCCGGCTTTCACAAAGCTGGCGAAAAGCCGGATGATAGGGCCCGGCCACCACCTGTGTTTGAAGCTCCGGGGTGTCGTGAAGCCCCAGACGGATAACCGGAATGCCTGATTTTTGAAAAAGCAGCAGCAAATCGCTGCAAAGGTCTACTGCTTTACACAAAGACTGTGGCTGATAGATTCCTTCCCGATACCACTGTTCCAAATCGGTACCGGGAAGGACTAAAGTGGGATAAATCCGCACGAAATCAGGCTTTATGACTGTAAAGGCTTTTGCCGTTACAGTGTCAATTGCATCATTTGCGCCGGGTAAACCGGTCATCATTTGCAGCCCCAGTGTAAAGCCGAACTTCTTTACAAGTCCAGAAGCCGTTTTCACGTCCTGTACCGTGTGCCCTCGCCCGTTTCGCAGTAATACCGCGTCATTCATACACTGGGCACCCAGTTCAATGGTGGTAAATCCGTGCTGTTTTAACAGCTCCAGCCGCTCTTCATCAATA
>ERZ1643250.931-NODE-931-length-27997-cov-6.463031_pt1 | contig 27997 bp, 28 predicted proteins | sample MGYA00579262_ERZ1643250 | MGnify/ENA primary metagenome ERZ1643250 (study PRJEB29033, sample SAMEA4952265) | chicken gut metagenome | biome: Broiler Chicken; feature: Gastrointestinal Tract; material: Caecum | place: Ireland | collected 2018 | study: Broiler... | reverse complement strand
TCTCTGTTTCGCTCAGCAACTTTGTTATCTTACCACAGCTTTCCAAGCTTGTCAATAACTTTTTTTGCTTTTTTCAGAGTTTTTTTGCAAAAGTTCTTCTTTCATTCAGCAACTCTGTTACTATATCACGATATTCAGATATTGTCAACAGTTTTTTTAATTTTTTATTTTTCACCGACAATTCGGAATATTTATATATTCTTTTGTCGAGTGGAATTACATACTACCATAACTCCTAATCTTCGTCAATACTAAATTCCCATTTTCTGCTTTTTTATTCACCATGCAGCATCCAGGTAATCGCCTCTCTTATCGTCCCCACATAGACAAGACGAATTCCTTCCTCTTTATCTATAGCGCTTTCACATACTTTCGGCAGTATCACCGTTTCAAATCCCAGCTTTTTGGCTTCTTTCACCCGCTGCTGCGCCATGCTTACCGCTCTTACTTCTCCGCTGAGTCCTATTTCTCCAAATGCCATTACCGAATCAGGGATTACGACGTCTTTATAACTGGATACAATTGCCAGACAGATTCCCAGATCGATCGCGGGTTCTGTCATTTTCATTCCCCCTGCTATATTTACATAAGCATCAGACTGAGAAAGATGGAGACCCACCTTTTTTTCCAAAACAGCCATTAAAAGATTGACTCTGTTGAAATCTGTACCTACTGCTGTCCTTCTGGGAATCCCAAAATTACTCTGACATACGAGAGCCTGTATTTCCACTAATATGGAACGGGTTCCTTCCATTGAACATGCAACTACAGAGCCTGAAGCATTTTCAGGTCTTCCGCTTAACAAATACTCAGAGGGATTTGGGACTTCTTCCAGACCGGTCTGCTTCATTTCAAATACTCCGATTTCATTTGTAGAACCAAATCGGTTTTTGACCGCTCTTAAGATCCGATAAGAGGCATGACGATCTCCTTCAAAATACAGAACCGTATCTACCATATGCTCTAAAACCCTGGGACCTGCCACGTTTCCTTCTTTTGTTACATGACCTACAATAAAGATTGTGATCCCCAGCCCCTTTGCAATCTGCATCAAAACATTGGTGGATTCCCTTACCTGAGAAACACTTCCAGGTGCTGATGTGATGTCTTCATGGAACATGGTCTGTATAGAATCAATAATGACGGTTTCCGGTCTGAGCCTTTCTATTGTCTCCTTTATTGTCATCAGATTTGTTTCACACAAAAGGGTCAGCGTATCCTGAAATTCTCCGATTCGATTAGCTCTTAGTTTAATCTGGCGCAGGGATTCTTCCCCGGAAATATATAAAACTTTTATCTGCTGTTTTGCCAGATTCCGGCATACCTGCAAAAGCAGAGTCGACTTTCCGATTCCAGGATCACCTCCTACCAGAACCAGGCTTCCGCTTACAATTCCGCCGCCCAGAACACGATCCAGTTCTCCGATTCCCGAGGACTTTCTTGCATCCTCCCGAATATCAATTTCTTTCAATGTAACAGGGTTTGCAGGGGCAGACGTTCTCTTCCCGCTTTTTGATAAGCTTTTCGCCTCTACTGTTTCTTCTACAAAAGTGTTCCATTCGTGACAGCCCGGACACTGTCCCATCCATTTACCTGATTCATAGCCACAGTTCTGACAGAAAAATACCGTTTTCTTTCCTTTTGCCACTTATGTTCTCCCTTCTCTTCTTTAAGCGAATATCTAAAGTATAACAACCCCCTCCTTTCTCCGCAATAACAAATTAAAAAAGAACGTCTGCCTTTCTCAGACAAACGTTCTTACATATTCGTTTTCTTCTTTTACAGCTTTACTATTTTCACAGAAACCCTATCCGCATTCTCCAGTTCTACGCTGAAAGAAAGCTTTCCGCCTAAATTTGTCTTCATCTTTCCGATACTGCTGTCATTTAATGAAATCTCATATTCCGTATCTTCTTCCAACTCCACGGTTATCTGTGCATCTTCCGGACCTTCCACCTGGAAAGTCATTCCTCCGTCTTCCTGTAAAAGTTCCGTTACAGTTGTACCGGGAACCGATTCATAAACAAACATCCCATTACGCTCCAGCTTGGTAATCTCGGAAAATGTTTTTACTTTATATAAATCGCCCTGATGTTCGTAATCGGATAATTTAGATTTAACGTCCAGTTCATAATTCCCAAAACTAATGGTTCCATTTGACTCTGTTCGTATTAGTTCCTTAACTACTGACATTGATACGTCCTCCCTATGACCCTTATCTGATAGAATAAAATTCTACTTAAGTACTGTCTGTATTATATAATAAATCACGTAATTTTTCCAGTAGCTTCTCGGAATTTTTCTTTTTTCTTCATCATTTTTTAATACCCTTATCTTCCGGAAGACGACACGGGAAATTCACAAAGTCTTCAAATTCCCATCACAAAATGAACACAATTATCTTTTATAGTGGATATTGTTAAAAGTTACCTTAACTTTTAAATAAACTTTTTCTTTTTCATTTTTCATAGAACCGATATTCCCCCCAAAAACTATCGGTTCTCTCCTTCTAAAAGAGTCTCTCCCCCAAGAGACTCTTTTTTATATCATAGGATTAAGGTGTCAAAAGCCTCTTCTGGAATTATGTTTCGGTAAAATACACAAAATCACCCGCGCTTCGCGCGGAAGGATATTTTGTGCATTTTGCCAAGTATAGAAAAAACATCGTTATATCTTAAAATAAACTTCTTCTTTTCTTAAGGAAACCGTTACCGTATCCCCTTCCTTGATTTTTCCTTCCAGTATTTCATTGGCCATTTTATCTTCCAGTTTCGTCTGAATGGCCCTGCGGAGAGGACGGGCTCCGTATTTACTGTCAAAGCCTTCCTTCGCCAGATAATCTTTTACTGTAGAGCGGATTTTCAAAGTAATGTTCATCTGCTCTTTGCAGCGTTTTTCCAGATTTTTCAGAAGAATGCCTACAATCTTACGGATTTCTTCTTTTGTCAGCGTATGGAACACCATAATCTCATCAATTCGGTTCAGAAACTCCGGTTTGAACATTCTGCGTACTTCTTCCATAACTCCGGCTTTCATTCTTTCATAATCTTTCTGCTCATCTTCCACGGAAGCAAAGCCAAGCCGTTTCGGCTCAATAATCGCCTGAGCGCCGGCATTGGAAGTCATAATAATGATGGTCTGTTTAAAATCCACCTTTCTTCCATGGGCATCTGTAATATGTCCGTCATCCAGCACCTGCAGCAGAATATTGAACACATCCGGATGCGCCTTTTCAATTTCGTCAAACAGAAGAACGCTGTAGGGATTTCTCCTGACTTTTTCGCTGAGCTGTCCGCCTTCATCATATCCCACATATCCCGGAGGGGAACCAATCAGCTTGGATACGCTGTGTTTCTCCATGTATTCCGACATATCAATCCGTATCATAGACTGTTCGCTGCCGAATACCGCTTCTGCCAGAGCTTTGGACAGTTCGGTTTTTCCTACTCCTGTAGGTCCTAAAAACAGGAAAGATCCAATGGGACGGGACGGATCTTTCAGTCCTACTCTGCCTCTTTTTACTGCCTGAGCCACTGCGGCAACTGCCTCATCCTGGCCGATGACTCGTTTATGAAGTTCTTTTTCCAGTCTCGACAGCCGTCTGGATTCTGTCTCCGCCAGTTTTTTTACCGGTATTTTCGTCCATCCGGCTACAATATCTGCGACTGCATTCTCATCTACTGTGCGCTTCCTTCTCTTCTGGCTTCTGGCAAATTTCTTCTTTTCTTCTTCCAGTATCATTTCCTTTTCTGTCTGAAGCTTTCCGATTCTTTTTGCCTCTTCCAGATCCGCGTTTTTCACTGCCGCTTCCTTTTCCTGCCGCAGCTTTTGAATTTCCCTCTCCGTCTCTGTTACATTTTCCGGAAACTGGTATCCTTCCAGACGGACTTTCGAGCAGGCTTCATCAATTAGATCAATGGCCTTGTCAGGAAGAAATCTGTCATTAATATAACGTACTGACATCTGCACTGCAGCTTCGATAGCAGAGTCTGAAATTTCCACCCCGTGATGCTGTTCATAATAGGAACGCAGTCCTTTCAGAATCTCTGTCGTCTCCTGTTCAGAAGGTTCTTCTACAGTGACCGGCTGGAATCTACGCTCTAATGCAGCATCCTTTTCAATATATTTCCGGTACTCTTCCAGAGTCGTGGCCCCTATGAGCTGAATTTCTCCCCGGGAAAGGGAAGGTTTCAGGATATTAGAAGCATCCAGCGCGCCTTCTGCTCCTCCTGCCCCGATAATGGTATGGATTTCGTCAATAAAAAGAAGAATTCCTTTATTTTGTGATACTTCCTTTACCACGTTCTTAATTCTCTCTTCAAATTCTCCTCTGTATTTGGAGCCTGCCACCATTCCCGACAAGTCTAAAACTACAACTCTTTTGTTTTTTACCGTATCCGGAACCATTCCCCATACAATCCTCTGAGCCAGTCCTTCTGCAATGGCTGTCTTTCCAACCCCTGGTTCTCCCACCAGGCAGGGGTTGTTTTTGGTCCTGCGGCTTAAGATCTGTATGATTCTGGTAATCTCCTTTTCTCTGCCGATTACCGGATCCAGTTTGCCTTCTGCTGCCAGTACCGTCAGGTCTCTGCTGTACTGATCCAACGTAGGCGTACTGCTTCCGGAACTCTTTTTCAAAGCTCTTCCGCTTTGGAGATCTTCCGGAGAAACACGACCTTCTTCTCCAATTGCAACCAGAATCCCGGCATACAGTTTCTGTATATTAATTCCCAGTGTATGAAGAAGCCTTGTTCCCACACAATCGGTTTCTTTCAGCATGGCGATCAGAATATGTTCGGTTCCCGTTTCCCGGGCTCCCAGGGCTTCAGCCTCTTTTCCCGCAGCCAGCAAAAGTTTTTCTGAACGCGGCGTATATTGTATATCTGCTCTTGTGAGAATGGAAGAAGGCGGCGCAATCAGCTTATCAATCAGCGCAATCAGTTTTTCTTCTTCCACATTAAATTCTGCCATCACCATACTGGCGGTTCCTTCTGTTTCTCTTAATAACCCCAGTAATATATGTTCTGTACCTATATATGCATGTTTATAGTACTGGGCAGTTTTTTTCGCAAGTTTTAACGCATTTTCTGCCTGTTTCGTATATTTATTCTGCATAGCCCCTCCTTGATGTACTATTCCTGATATGCATCAAACAGCTCGTCAATCAGTTCATGAACTTCCTGCCGGGAAATATTTTTGCAGCGTCCCTTGGCCAGCACACGGGAAAAGATCTCCCGCATCTCTTCCAGGGCTTTCAGTTTATCCACATCAATGGATACCACAGCGCCTCTTCTCCGATCAATGGTTACAAACCCTTCCTGCCGGAGTACGGAATACGCTTTATTTACCGTATGCATATTTATTCCGATATTTTCAGCCAGCTGGCGCACAGAAGGAAGGGTATCCCCTTCCTGCAGTCTGGACATTGCTATTTCCCGGATTATTTGATTGGTCAACTGCATATAAATCGCTTCATTGCTTTCAAAATCAATCTGGATTATCATAAATTCACCTTTATCTTCTGTTTTGTGCTATTCGTTATATTTATCCTAGCACAATTTCTTCTGATATTCCACTGCTTCTTTTTTCCAACGCAGAAACTCCTTTTATTTCCCGGCTATTTTCTCCAGTTGTTCTTTACTGAGAGGCAGATTAAAGCCCATGGGATTAATCACAATCCCTTTTGCGTCTTTAATCAGAATTCCCGGCAGTTTCTCAAAGGAAACCCTTAAAATCCGCATGGGTTTTTCGCTTTTAACAAATTTCTGTACTTCTCCCAAATCCGTAAACAGGGGCTGATAGGCATCCCCCTTTTCATTTTTCACATAAGGGAGATGGATTTGCTTGTTTTCCCCTTCATTTGCCTCCACAAGAACCAGATATTCACCTCTTGAAATATTAACTAACAGCTCTTCCTCCAGATTCCGGAGTTCTTTTTTCTCTTTATTATCCACAGGCCGTCTCAGTTCCTGCAGAAAATATAAAGCTGACAACTGCAGGGTTGGATTAAAGACCGGCTTCTGTTCCTGGGGAAGATCTGAAAAGTCGCGCATTACAGCAACGGAAGAAAGCTCTGCCTTTGTCTCTTCTCCCTCATGTACCAGAACCACCTCATTGACCCCGATTGAATGGAGAATTCCGTAGAGTTTGGGAAATCCTTCTTTGGGAACACGACTTCCCATTAAAAGAACTTTCTCTTTCAGTTTCTCTTCCCCATATTTCTTCGTAGCCTCCTGATCTGTATAGATACGAACCTGATCATTAAAGGTTTCTTCATCGCAGGTCACATAGGGCATCTTCGTAGCCTGTGAGTAAATAACAAATAATTCCTCGCTGCTTTGTAAAATTTTAATAGCTTCCTCTTTTCTCATCTCTTATCCTTTCTGTCTCATCTGTTTTATTCTTGACTTCCACTGGTCATCCACCCGATAAGACTCCATAATTTTCTGTAATGTTTTTTTATATATGAATTCCTCTTTGGGCAGCTTTTCCAGATACTCCATGATCTGTCGGGGAAATTTCACAAAGTAAACGGACAGAGCCCATGCCACAGCCATTTTCGTGTAATACCCCTCATTTTTAAGGTCGGACAGTCTTTTCAATGCTTCTTCTAAATAGTTTTCTTCCACATAATAACTTAAGAGCATAACTGCCACAAAACGTTCCTGATATTCTTTTCCCGAATTCACATAAGAATCCAGCAGTTCCCACATTTTCTTCTTATTTTTCTCTGTGCACTTTAAGGTATTGCAAAAGGAATCACAGACAGCCCAGTTATCAATCTGCGGCACAAACTGCCGGATATGGAATTCCCTCTTATCCCAGTCCATTTTTCCATATCCAATCACCAGGCCATGAATCATTTTTTCTTCATACCAGGTATCTTCGGCTTCCTCTATCCACTGCTCCCAGTTGCTTTTCCCTATTTCTCTGGCCAGTCTGCGCAGCTTCGGCAGCCTCACCCCTATAATGTGATCTACACCCGGCAGCAGCCCGGAATGGAACTTCCGGTACTCTTCCTCTCCCAGTTCCGCCAGCATTTTCTGAACGTCTTTCCTGGTATATCCTTCCATTGTCCTGCTCCTTCCAAAAATACTTCGGTTTTAATTGAACAATATGGAGTACTTCCCTATGATATGAAAAACGATGCCCACAGGGACTGAGCATCGTTTTACTCTTCCTCATTTTATTATAAACTCTTTAGAAAGTAAAGCAGAACTATAACTGAATCCGAATCCTGTATTTTTCCAGCCAGTAGTTTATCTGAAGCATAAATGCCAGCATCTGAGGGCCGGCCATTAACTGACCATACCAGGGTTTTCCGTAATCCGAAGGACTCTCTGTAAATCTCTTCAGTTTCCTGGAATCTATCAGTTCCCGGATGGGCGCCTTTGTATCAGAAACCACTTCCAGCAGCCGCCTTCCCAGCATGCGTTCATATTCCGGATGATAGGTTTTGGGGTAAGGGCTCTTCTTTCTCCACAAAACTTCTTTGGGAAGCTTCCCTTCTCCTGCATGCCTCAGCAGCCCCTTTACAATTCCACCGGGACATTTCATTTCCCAGGGGACATTCCATACGTATTCCACAATTCGGTGATCTGCCAGAGGCACCCTGGCCTCCAGACCAGAATACATACTGGTTCTGTCCATACGATCCAATAGAGTAATCATGAACCATTTCAGATTCAGATAGGCAATTTCCCTTCTCCTTTTTTCCATTGAGTTTTCTCCGAAGAGAACCGGCGTCTCTCTTATGGTTTTCTCATAAGCCGCTTTTGCGTATTCTTCCATATGCAGGTTCTGTGTTAATTCCTCTGACAGAAGTGCCTTTCTCGGTTCCATACTGGGGGACCAGGGAAACGCCTCCTGTTCAAAGGCCTCTTTCTTATGAAACCAGGGATACCCTCCGAAAATCTCATCGGCACACTCTCCGGTCAGGGTCACCTTATTATAGTCCACTACCCTGGAACAAAAGTACAGCATAGAAGATTCCACATCTGCCATACAGGGCAAATCCCGGGCGTCCACGGCCTGATACAGGGCGTCTGCCAGTTTTCGGTTATCACATTCCAGATAACGATGGTTCGTGCCTGCATATTTTACCATTTCCTCTACCCAGGGACGATCCTGGCTGGGCTGAAAGCCATTGGCCCGGAAATACTTCTGATTCCCTTCAAAGTCAAAGGAAAATGTGTTCAATACCTTTCCCTGCTTCTTCAGCTCCCTGGCGCATATAGCAGTCACCAGACTGCTGTCCACCCCGCCGGATAAGAAGGTACTGATGGGAATATCGGAAAGCATCTGCATTTTTACCGCGTCTTCTACCAGAAATGCCGTCTTTTCCACTGTTTTCTCAAAGCAGTCCTCGTGGGGGATGCTTTTTAATTCCCAGTAAGGAATTTCTTTTATATCCTCTCCCCGAATCTGCAGAAAATGTCCGGGAAGAACTTCTTTCATCCCGTTGAATACACCGCTGCCGCAGGTCTTTGCCGGCCCCAGGGCAAAGATTTCGCACAGACCCTCTCTGTCCAGAACAGCCTCTGTTTCCGGATAGGCAAACAGCCCTTTAAGTTCCGAAGCAAAAACCAGAGTTTCTCCGGCCTTTGTATAAAAGAGAGGTTTCACTCCTAAACGATCCCGAAACAACGTCAGCGTTTTTTCTTTCCCATCCCAGAAGGCAATCGCGAAAATTCCGTTTAATTTCTTTACATACTGCCATCCGTGAAGGAAAAAGCCATTTAAAAGAACTTCCGTATCGCTGGCTGTGACGAACACAGCTCCCTCTTTTTCCAATTCTTTCCTTAAGGGGTTCATATTATAAATTTCCCCGTTAAAGACTATGGCGCATTCCCGGTTTCCCTGTTTTTTTATCATGGGCTGGTGACCGCCAGCCAGATCGATAATGGAAAGACGTACATGGGCCAGACCGCACCCTCTGGTCAGATACGTTCCCTCATCGTCCGGTCCCCTTCGTTTCTGCACCTGATTCATCTTTTCCAGTATCTGAATCCATCTTTCCTTTCCGGTTTCAGGACAAATCTCTTTTCCGCAAAATCCGGCAATTCCACACATGGCGACTCCTCCTTTTATGGCTGCAAACTCATGACTGGATCACCGGCTGATACTGTTTGCCCAAAAGGGCTGCTTCTGCCGCCGGGATCAGAAGTTCGGTTCTGGCAATCATAGAGTTCGGTTTCTTCTGTGGATTATCCTGCCCAAAAGGCACAAAATAAATGTTCTTTGCATTTAATAAAAGTCCGATATTTTTCATATTCATTCCCAGGGCATCATTGGTGGATATAGAAATCAGCAGCGGCTTTTCATTTCTTAAATGAGCCTTTGCCGCCATGAGAACCGGAGTATCCGTAATTCCATTGGCCAGCTTCGCCGCTGTATTACCTGTACAGGGCAGGATAATTAAAAGGTCAAACAGGTTTTCCGGTCCCACGGGCTCTGCCTGAGGTATGGTCCTCATGGGCTCCCGGCCTGTAATCTCTCTGGCATTTTCTACAAATTGTTCTGCGTTTCCAAAGCGGCTGTCAAAGGTCTGGGAAGCATCTGAAAAGATGGTCTGCACCACCGCTCCTTCCCTGACCAGTTTTTCCAGTTCCGTAAACACTTTCTGATAGGTACAAAAGGATCCTGTAAGAGCGACCCCGATTCTCCTTCCTTTTAAAGACATGCTGATAGCTCCTCCCCTTCACTGAAACTCTTTTAACTCCTGTATCATCTGGCGAACCAGCTCTTTCCCACAGGATCTGGGCGCATATTTTCCCGGAAGTCCCGGATAGCTGTCTGCCTGAATCCCCAGCTTTTTGGCCGCCTTCCAGTCGATTCCTCCCGGATAGGCAGCCAGATCGAAAATGCGTGTCTGATCCGACACTTTCTTTAACTCTTCTTCTCCTAAAATGAGGGCGGGTACGGTATTGAAGATAAAATCAAATTCCCCCATATGCTTTGACAGCTCCCCGTAACATAACACCCTGTCTGCCAGAACTGCTGCCTCCGCCCTTTGTTTTTCCCTTCTGGCGAACACCGTCACCTGACAGAACAGCCTGCTCAGATAGGAGACTAGGGTTTTCCCGCAAATCCCGTACCCCAGTACCAGGCATTTGCTTTTATTCAGATTCACATCGCTTCTGGTAATGGCCTCGGCCAGGATTCCTTCTGCAGTGGCAATACTGTTAAATACCGCCACACTTTTCTTTTCCATCAGGTCATGGGCCACAGCCCCCTGCTGCTCTATCTTCTTTTTAATTTCCAACGGAATACATCCGGCAAAAAAATGCTGTCCTTTTTCCAGAAAACAGAGAAGCTCTTCTGCCTTTTCCTCTGTGCCGTTTACTTTGCCTCCTGCTTTTATCAGAGGAATTCCTGCAGCCAGAACCGGTGCCTTTTCCATACATTCTTTTGCAGAATTCATATATATATAAGCTGCATCTTTTTGAGGGTGTAAATCCAGGGGGAAATATACGCAGACCTGATACCCCTGGCGGGAAAATTCTTCCGCCATGCAGATCTGACGGCGGTCTCCGCCCAGAACGGCTATATCAAATTCTTTCTTTTTCAATAAAATCCTTCCTTTTTTACACTCTATTTACTATATGTAATCCTGCCTGAAAAGTGAAAAGGCGCCCCGGACAGTTGCTGCAACTGTCTGAGACGCCTTTCTTTTCCTGTTATTATATGATATTTTTATTCTGTCAGTGCCTTTACCACGGCATCCATTTCTTCTGTCTGTGTTTCTTTCAGAGCAGATTTTACTGTTACCTGGGGTTCTACGATTTCGATGTCTTTCATCGTTTCCAGAATCGCCCGCATATGTTTTGCAGCAGAGACTGCCCAGGTGCCGTTTTCCATAACCGCTACCTTACGGTTCTTCAGTCCGTGAGCTTTTAAGTCTAACAGCAGGGTTTCCATCTTTGGAAACAGCCCGCCGTTATAAGTAGGCGCTGCAAATACCAGACGGCTCACGCGGAAAGCCTCCGATAACACTTCCGATACATCTGTTACCGATACATCGTACATGGCAATGTTCTTCACGCCTGCATCTGCCAGTCTGGAAGCCAGAACTTCCGCCGCGTTCTGGGTATTTCCATAAATAGATGCATAGGCAATCATTACGCTGTCATCTTCCGGTGTGTAGGTGCTCCATTTCTGGTATTTATCCAGGAACCAGCCAATGTTTTCTCTCCAGATCGGTCCATGAAGAGGACAGATCATTTCGATCTCAATGGTGGCTGCCTTTTTCAGAACTGCCTGTACCTGTGTTCCGTATTTTCCCACAATATTTGTATAGTACCGTCTCGCATCCGGCAGCCATTCTGTCTCAAAGTTTACTTCATCTGCATACAGATTTCCGTTTAAGGCTCCGAAGGTACCAAAGGCGTCTGCACTGAATAAGATCTTATCTGTGGTGTCATAGGTTACCATAACTTCCGGCCAGTGAACCATTGGTGCGAATACAAAGGTCAGGGTATGTTTTCCTGTATTTAAAGTGTCTCCCTCTTTTACAATCAGAGTGCGGGAATCCACGTCAAAGTTAAAAAACTGTTTGATCATGTTTACAGTCTTTGCGTTTGCCACCAGCTTAACATCCGGATAGCGAAGAACCACTTCCCCGATGGTAGCCGCATGATCCGGTTCCATGTGATTCACAATCAGATAATCCAGACTTCTTCCGTTTAACGCATATTCCACATTTTCAAAGAACTGTCCGCTGACAGATTTATCTACGGTATCCAGCAGAACTGTTTTTTCATCTGACAGTACATAAGAATTGTAAGATACTCCTCTTGGGATAGGAAACATATTTTCAAACAGAGCCAGACGGCGATCGTTTCCTCCAACCCAGTACAGATCTTCTTTGATTTTCTTTACACAGTGCATCCTTACCTCTCCTTTCTCTCAGGCTTCGTCAATAGCCTTTCCTATATCGTGGCGCATATATTTATTGGCAAAGTTAATCCAGTTCGTTGCCTCGTAGGCATTTTTTCTCGCCTCTTTTAAATCTTTTCCTTTTGCGGTAATTCCCAGGACACGTCCTCCGTTGGTTACAATCTGCTCTCCGTCCAGTCTGGTTCCTGCATGGAAACAGTAATATCCGTCTTTGTCCTTAAAATTTTCAAAACCGGTAATGGGGATTCCCTTCTCATATTTTACAGGGTATCCTTCTGAAGCCAGTACGACACAGACTGCCGCGTTGTCTTCAAATTTCAGATCTACCTGATCCAAAGTACCGTCAATGCAGCTTTCCACCACCTCAATGATGTCATTTTCCATACGCGGAAGAACTACCTGGGCCTCCGGATCCCCGAAACGGGCATTGTATTCCAATACTTTGGGGCCTTCTTCAGTAAGCATTAAACCGAAGAAAATGATTCCCTTAAAGGGTCTTCCCTCTGCCTTCATAGCATCTACGGTCGCCTGGTAAATATATTTCTGGCAGAAGTCGTCCACTTCTTTTGTATAGAAGGGACTTGGGGAGAAGGTTCCCATTCCGCCTGTATTCAGTCCCTGATCTCCGTCTTTGGCACGCTTGTGATCCTGTGCGGAAGTCATAGTTTTAATGGTGTTTCCATCCACAAAAGAAAGTACCGATACTTCCCGGCCGGTCATAAACTCCTCGATTACCATGGTATTTCCGGCTGTACCGAATTTCTTATCTTCCATGATTTCTTTCACGCCTGCTTTGGCTTCTTCCAGAGTATTACAGATTAAAACTCCTTTTCCCAGAGCCAGGCCGTCCGCCTTTAAGACGATGGGGAATTTCGCTGTTTCCAGATAAGCCAGAGCCTTTGCCGGATCCTGAAAATTCTCGTAAGCCGCCGTTGGAATGTTATATTTTTTCATTAAATCTTTGGAAAAGGCTTTCGATCCTTCGAGGATGGCCGCATTTTTTCTTGGTCCGAAGACCCGCAGGCCTCTTTCCTCAAATACATCCACTATTCCTCCCACAAGGGGATCGTCCATTCCCACAATAGTTAAATCAATTTCTTCTTCCTGAGCAAAGTCTGCCAGTTTTTCAAATTCCATAGCCCCAATGGGAACACACTGAGCGATTTCCCCGATTCCCGCATTTCCGGGAGCGCAGTAAATCTTATCTGCTTTGTCACTTTTTGCGACGCTCCAGGCAATTGCATGTTCTCTTCCGCCGCTTCCTACAATCAATACTTTCATGATTTCCTCCGTTATCCGCAAATATGAACCTTGTTATTTTCTACTTTTATCTTATCATTTGCAATCAGTTGAATTGCCCTTGGCAGAAGAATCCATTCCGCCTGCTCCATCACCCGTCTCTGGAGAGTTTCAGGCGTATCTTCCGGCAAAACCTCTACTGCCTTTTGAAGTATGATCGGACCTGTATCCGTTCCGGCATCCACAAAATGTACCGTTGCCCCTGTTACTTTTACCCCTCTTTCCAGTACGCCTTCATGAACCTTCAGACCATAATAGCCGGTACCGCAGAAAGACGGAATTAAAGAAGGGTGAATATTAATAATCCGGTTTTGGAAGGCATCCACAATTACCGGGGGAATGGCTACCAGATAACCGGCCAGCACAATCAGATCAATTTCTTCCTCCTGCAGTTTTCCAAGCAGAGCCTGGTGAAACTCCTCTCTGGATGCGTATTCCTTAGGGGAAATGCAGGATCCGGAAATGCCATGCTTCTTCGCCCTCTCCAAAGCGTAAGCATTCCGGTTATTGCTGATAACTGCCTGAATCCTGGCATTTGTAATGTTTCCATTTTCAATGGCATCAATAATCGCCTGCAGATTCGTCCCGCCGCCGGAAACAAGTACGCCGATTTTTAACATAAAGTAACTCCTTTATCTCCTGCTGTGATTTTTCCCACAATATACGGGGTTTCCCCGGAAGCTTTGATGGCCTCCATGGTTTTATCCACGTCTTTTTCGTCCACTGCCAGAATCATTCCAAGCCCCATATTATAGGTATTGTACATCATCTGTTCCTCAATCTGTCCTTTCTGGGCCAGGAGTCTGAAAACCGGAGGAACGGGATAGCTGTCCTTCTCAATAACCGCATGGGTTCCTTCTTTTAACATACGCGGAACATTCTCGTAGAAACCGCCGCCGGTAATATGGCTGCAGGCATGAATCTTCACACCGTTTTCCTTAATGGATTTCAGGGCTTTTACATAAATTTTGGTAGGAGCAATCAGAGCCTCTCCCAGAGTTTTGCCCAGTTCGTCGTAATATGTATCCAGAGATTCTCTGGTCATCTCGAAAACTTTACGCACCAGTGAGAAACCGTTACTGTGTACGCCGGAGGAAGCCATTCCGATTAACACGTCTCCCTCTTTTAACATCTCGCCTGTGATTAAATCTTTTTTATCTACAATTCCTACGGCAAACCCGGCCAGATCGTATTCGTCTTCCGGATAAAAGCCCGGCATCTCTGCCGTTTCGCCGCCAATCAGAGCAGCTTCTGACTGCACACAGCCGTCAGTGACCCCTTTTACAATCTCTGCGATTTTCTCAGGATAATTCTTTCCGCAGGCAATATAATCCAGGAAAAACAAAGGTTCTCCACCTGCGCAGGCAATATCATTTACACACATGGCAACGCAGTCGATTCCCACGGTATCATGTTTGTCCATAAGAAATGCCAGTTTCAGTTTGGTTCCCACACCATCCGTACCGGATACCAGAGTGGGTTCTTCCATGTTTTTAAAGGCGTTCATAGAAAACGCACCGGAAAATCCTCCGATACCGCCCAGAACTTCCGGACGCATGGTCTTTGCAATATGTTCTTTCATCAGTTCTACTGATTTGTAACCAGCTTCAATATCCACACCTGCTTTTTTATAATCCATCGTATCCTCCAAATTTTTATTTTGTATAATTTTTATATCCTGTTTCCTGCAGCTTCTCATCTTTCTTTACAACCTGTTCCTTTAATTCCCGGCTGTAAGCTTTTAAACGTTCCAGAATCTCTGCATCAGAAGTTGCTAAAATCTTAGCTGCCAAAAGTCCTGCATTGGCGCCACCGTTAATTGCCACCGTTGCAACCGGAATTCCGGAAGGCATCTGCACGATGGAGTACAGAGAATCTCTTCCCCCTAAAGAAGTGGTATGCATGGGGATTCCAATTACCGGCATTGGAAAAATAGCTGCACACATACCCGGCAGATGAGCTGCCATGCCGGCGCCTGCGATAATCACTTTAAATCCTTTTTCTTCTGCAGTTTTTGCATACTCAAAGAATACATCCGGCTCCCGGTGAGCGGAAATAATCTTCATTTCAAACTCGATTCCCAGTTTTTCCAAAATATCTGCCGCCTTGCTCATTACAGGCATGTCTGAATCACTGCCCATTACAATTCCAACTTTTGCCATGACTTTTCTCCTTTTCGTATATAAAAATTTTTTGTTTCATCTTCTACGCGTAAATTCTACTAGGGTTCCCGTCATCTGTCAACATTCAAAGGGCTGATTTAACTTTTCTGTCCCCTCCAGCACGAACCGTCCGTCTTCAATAATGGATATTTCCTGTTCTCCCATTGTCCGGATACTTTCCAACTCCTCATAGGGGATGGTAATGTCTGTGTGACATCCATAATAGGCCTTACTCAAATCTTCTTTTCTTAAAACAGAGATTTCATTATCCCTGGCAATAATTTCCCGCCCATCCGGATTAAAGACAGCCGTATCCTCGCTCCAGCTATAGCAGGTATCCCCCACGGCAAAATGGGGACCCATTTTCTCTGCAATCAGGATAGGCAGTTTATCCCCAATCTGATATTTTGCCGCCGCCACATATGCGGTGGTATTGGTTCCGATGGCAAACTCTCCCATAGGAAGCTTCTCATGATGATACAGAATATTTTCTTCGATATATTTTCTGTTTTCCTCTTCTTCTTCAAAATTGCTGCATCTGTAATCTGTCACCAGCCCGTCTGTAAAAGTCAGCTTCAGATTCTGAAAGAGCAGTCCGTTTAAATAGACCCTTGACACATGGAGCACACCGTTTGTTCCTTCTAAAACCGGGGAAGTAAACACCTCTCCCACAGGAATGTTCACATCTGCCACGCAGTTTTCAAAATTGGTCTGCTTCTTTATATCCTCAAGGGAATGCAGATGGATTTTCAGATCCGTCACATTCTCTCCCTTCCCTTTGATTCTTACCCACTGGCTGCTGTCTAAGGCCAGAATGATTTTCTGCTGAATTTCTTCATAGAGTCTGGAATCCAGTGTATTGATCTTCACAATCTCCCCGAAAATCTCTCCAAAATCTTCCCAGGTATCTGCAATTTCCGGCACAGGATAGGCAATGATAGTAAAGCTCCTTTCCTCTCCTTTTATATACCGGTTTGTAATCTGTCCGGCTTCATTATCCATCTCTACCCGCAGTTTCTGCTGGTGGGGAGACAGACTGAGCGCTTCTTCACAGGCTGCCGGAGAGAACGGCTTTTCTCCGAAAGTTTCAATGCAGGCCGGGCCTCCATGCACATCTGCCAGATCCTGATATTTCTCGTAAGCCATCTGCATGGACCGAAGTTTTCTCTTTACAAAGTCTCCGTCTAAAAACAGAGCCTCGTCCCCTCTGTGATCGTACTCATACTGCAGGTTTGCGCTGCCTCCCAGATAGCCGATTTTATGCTGCTGTCTTTTATTTACAATATGGGTGGCCGCCCGGTAGATGGTGGGCTTTAACCCCATCTTCTCAAACTGCAAAATGGCTGAGCGGACCATTCTTTCAAATCCCAGGGTGTAGCGAATATTCACTGTTTTCTTCTTGCTCAAATCTTTTCTGGTAGCAAGAAATCCCTGACGGTACCCTTCTGTATAAGTGGCCGCCATACTGTCAATCTCCTCCTGAGAAAGGGAATTTAAATATTTCGCCACCCCAAGTTCATTGGAGGAAACATACTCCCCATAGAGATATAAATACCGCAGATCCTCCAGATCCTGTTCCATAATAATCTTCGCGGCAAAGTCCGCCTGAGGATCCAGGCTGACACGAATTCGTTCTTCCACCATAGGCTGACAGTAGTCATTCACATACCAGTACAGAATATCCCGGATTTCCCTGGGGGTGGGAAGCTCTTCCGCCGTAAAGGCGAAATATACTTCCAGAAACAGCTCCAGGCATACGGTCATATCCCAGATTTTCTTCTCAAAGGCATAGGCAATGGTTCCCCGAAGCTCTGCGTACAGAAAGCTCAGCTCTTTCCCGTAAGGGTCTAAAACCTCTGCGGCATAAGCCGGGTTCCCGTAGGATGTCTTGTAATTTTCCGGCTGAATATCCTCGTATAGCTTCTGGTTCTGCCGGGAAAGAGTATCTAAAGTCTCTCCTTCGCCGTAGGATTGTCCGGGCTTCAGTTTTCTTTTCTCTTCCAGAATCTGGATTGTCATCTGCAAAAAGTCTGCAGTCCCGGAAAAAAAATCCCGGTACGGCTCTGGAACCTGCTCTTCCATGGTAATTTCATGAATTCTGTCTTTGGCCAGCTCATACCTTTCTAAATTCAGTTTCTCCAATGATTTTAAACTTCCTTTCTGCAATCAGTCTCGTCGTCTTTCACTGTCCCTTTTTCTATATTTTTCTCAACAATTTTTTTCATATACTCCCAAATCTTCGGAGCGCCCAGTTCTGTACGGCTGTTTCTTTTATAAATCTGATTTTTATAAACCTGATGCTCCTCCCAGCCTTTTCCTCCTGAAGCGTCATTGAGAATTAAAGGCTGACAGTTATCCAGTACATGGGCATACCGGGCTTCCTGGGTTTCATAAGCTTCAAATTCTTCCCACAGATCCCGCATCTCTTTTTCCTGATCTTCCGGCAGTAAACCGAAAAGGCGCTCAGCAGCTTTTACTTCTCTGGCTCTTTGGGTTTTCAGTCCTTCCTCGTCATAAGCGAAGGTATCTCCCGCGTCAATTTCCACAATATCGTGAATCAGCACCATAGTAATCACACGCAGCAAATCCACATCCTCCCTGGCATATTCCTTTAAAAGTACTGCCATTAATGCCAGATGCCAGGAATGCTCCGCATCGTTTTCTTTTCTTTTTCCGTCTGCCAGATACGTCTGGCGATAAATATTTTTAATTTTATCCGCTTCCAGGATAAATTTCATCTGTTGTTCTAATCGTTCCATATTACACCCCTATTAAAAACAATCCCAGCCATCCTACCATGATGACTCCATTGGCAATGGACCCCACTATACTTACTCTGTGGCTTCGGTGTTCCTGGGAAAAACTTTTCAGCCCCTGTAAAAAGCCGTAAACAGAACTTAACATGGCAAATACGCTGATCCCGCCTACAACAACTCCTCCGTTCCCTTCCATAAGGAAAGAAATAAAGACCGCAGCCAAAAACAGGAACACGGAAATTCCCGCAATCCACACAGAAGCAACTCCTTTTTCCGCTTCCTTCTGCTGTGCAAATGCATATCTATATCTTTTTGCCATAGTAAATTCTCCTTATCTTATCGCAAAGTAAAAACAAAATGCATCCCAGAAAAGTGCCCACCGTGTTCAATATTAAATCATCCACGTCAAAACATCCCACCTTTGTCAAAAGCTGAATAATTTCCACAAATAAGCTGAACAAAAAGCCGGAAAGTGTGATAAAAAAACAGCTTCGTATCCGGGGAATAATAACTGGCAAGATAAAGCCAAGCGGCATAAACCCGATAATATTTCCGGCTATATTGGCAAATACAGCAAATGCTCCCAACTGTTCACGGTACGTCCAGAAACGCCGTATCTCAAGAAACGGAATCAGGTTATACCGGTATGCTCTTTCCACATCGGCCGCTCTTCCATACTCTTCTGAAAAAAACAGAAAGTAAATCAGAAGCAGTACGTAAAGAATAAACAGGAAAAGTCCCCATCTGCGAATTAATTGTTTGGTTCCTTTTTTCAAGATAATTACCCCTGTATCAGACAGTTCAAAAGGGACTGCTGTAACATGCAACGGCCCCTTCCTGATTCTGCTCTTTCTATATCATAATTTCATATTTTCTTTTCAGTAACTGTACTCCGTTAATAATCGTCAGAGTTCCTGCCACAATCCCTGTTACAAGCACAACAATCCCGATAGCAAGATTTCCTGCTCCTGTCCTTGACATGGTTTTATAGATTTTTTCATTCATGGCTGATACCTCCTTCTTGTGTGATTATTCTGCGCCATACTGTTCATAATATGCATCAATCGCCTTTTTTATGGTATCGTCAATGACAATTCTTCCTTTATATTCTTTGTTATAAAGGTGTTCTACCACTTCAGCCATGGTAACAATAGCAGTGGTCTGAAGTCCGTAATTCTCTTCGATTTCTTTCAGTGCGCTTTTGGTTCCCTGTCCTCTCTCCATCCGATCCACAGAAACCACAAGTCCTACAGGGTTTACTTCTCCCTGGGCTTTAATGATTGGAAGGGTTTCCTGGATCGAAGTACCTGCTGTGGTCACATCTTCAATAATAATCACCTTATCGCCGTCTTCGATGGGGCTTCCCAGAAGGATTCCCTTATCGCCGTGATCTTTTACTTCTTTCCGGTTGGAGCAGTAACGGATATCCTTTCCGTACATTTCACTGATTGCCATGGTAGCGGCTACTGTCAGAGGAATTCCCTTATAAGCCGGTCCGAATAAAACGTCAAAGTCCAGACCAAATTTGCTTTCAATGGCCTTCGCATAGTACTGCCCCAGTTTCCGAAGCTGCGCGCCCGTCCGGTAGAAACCGGTATTTACAAAGAAAGGTGTCTTTCTTCCGCTCTTAGTTACAAAATCTCCGAATTTTAATACATTACAGTCTATCATAAATTCAATAAATTCTTTCTTATACTGTTCCATCTTCCTTAAAACCTCCGTTTTATCTGATTCAATTCTTTTCAATTTTACCATACCTGGAAGAGTTTTTCAATTCACCAATTTCCCTTTCCCATTTATAAAGTTTTTTTATTGAATTTAATACGAAATCGTATTATGATCATTAGTACGATGTACCGGATTCGATAAAATAGAAGGAGAAGAACATGAAGATTCAGTTATCCAGCCACTTTACTTACAAGAAACTGTTTTATTTTTGTCTCTCCCCTGTTATCATGATGATCTTTACTTCCATCTACGGGGTTGTGGACGGATTTTTCGTATCAAATTTTGTGGGAAAAGTACCATTTGCGGCTATCAATCTGGTAATGCCTTTTATTATGATACTGGGAGGCGTCGGGTTTATGATTGGAACCGGCGGAAGCGCCTTAATCGCCAAAACCCTGGGAGAAGATAATCCGGAACTGGCGAACCGCTATTTTACAATGCTGGTAAAACTTACAGTTGTTCTGGGAATTTTGCTTTCTCTGATCGGCATTGTGTTTATACGTCCTATCTCTTATTTGCTTGGGGCCACGGATGCTATGATAAACGACTGCGTCATTTACGGAAGGACTGTGCTGGCATTTAATACTGCCTTTATGCTTCAAAACGTATTTCAGACATTTTTAGCTGCTGCTGAAAAGCCGAGACTGGGGCTTGTTGTGACGGCAATGGCAGGCATTACAAACATGATTTTAGACGCTTTGTTTATCGCTGTTTTCCACTGGGGCGTTGCGGGAGCGGCAATCGCCACAGGTATCGGCCAGTGTGTGGGCGGAATTCTTCCTCTGATTTATTTTCTCCGTCCCAACAGTAGTCGTCTGCAGTTCAGGAAGTCCGGAATTGACGGCAGAGCTTTATTAAAGGCCTGTGCCAACGGCTCGTCGGAACTTATGAGCAATATTTCTTCTTCGTTAATCAGTGTCATTTATAATCTTCAGCTTATAAAATTCGCAGGAGAAAACGGCGTCGCCGCCTATGGCACCATTATGTATATCCAGTTTATTTTTATCGCTATATTTATTGGCTATACCATCGGAACTTCGCCGATTATCAGCTATCATTACGGTGCAGGAAATACCGGCGAATTAAAAAACCTGCTGAAAAAGAGCATGACTCTCGTAGGCGCGGCCGGCATCATTATGACAATGGCCGCATGGGTACTTGCCGGTCCCCTTTCAGAGATATTTGTGGGGTATGACAGGGAATTGTTCGATTTAACCAGACATGCATTCCGGATATTTGCCTTTTCCTTTCTTTTAGCAGGTGTGAATATTTTCTCCTCTGCATTTTTTACCGCCCTCAATAACGGCGGGGTATCAGCGGCAATCTCTTTTATGCGGACACTTGTATTTCAGATTGTCTCTGTTTTAGCTCTTCCTGTCTTTTTCGGCCTGGACGGTATCTGGTACTCTATTACAGTTGCCGAAGTTCTTGCTTTTTGTGTTGCACTGATCTTTTTGCTGCTAAACCGCAGGAAATATCATTATGCCTGATTGGAATCAATAATTTTAAGGCGGATACATCCTCTTATACAGGGATATATCCGCCTTTTCTCTTCTTTAATCATTTACCGGTAATGAATCCCGCTCCAGTAAACATTTTCTTTTACAATGGTTTCCGGCAGTAAGTCTACTCCATCCAAAGCCCATTTTTTAAATTCATGGAATCCGACCCGGTCTATGATGTAGCCAATATGCTCCTTTCCACCGGGTGCATTGGGATTGATATATTGTTTTACAAATTTATAGGTATTTAAAATAACTTTGATAATGGTATCTTCATCTGCCCACACCAGGAAGTCTTCTCCCAGACGGGGATTTCTCTTTCCTGTACGTCCCATAATCGTAAGCCGGTAGTATTTCTGTTCGCTTCTGGTCCATGCGCGGGTAGGACATTTGGTCACGCATACCCCACAACCCACACACTTTTCCTTATTATGTACAATCTTATAATTTTCCATCTTAAGAGCGTTTACTGAGAGAGAGTCGCAGCCCTTGACACAGGCATTGCAGCTTACGCATCTGGACGGATCATACTGGGGCAGGGTCATACCGATAATTCCGAAATCGTGCATCCTGGCTTTAATACAGTCGTTGGCACAGCCTGTAAGAGCAACTTTGAAATGCAGATCATTGGGGAAAATCGCTTTTTCAATTCTTTTTGCAAAAGCTGCGGTATTATAATTTCCAAAAGGACAGACCCGGTTTCCAATACAGGCGCTGACATTGCGGGTTCCGGAAGACGCATAACCGGTGCCCGGATCTTCCTGATTAATATCCAGATTTTCAATAACCGGCTGAAGCATTTCATTGACTTTCCCCATATCTTCCAGAGCGATTCCTTCAATTTCAAATCCCTGGCGGGTAGTGATATGTACCTGTCCGTTTCCGTATTCCTTTGCAATTTCCGCAACTTTCATCAGCACGTCTGCATTGCAGGCTCCCCCCGGCACCCGGACTCTGGAGGCTGTGATGCCTCTGTGCTTGGAAACACGAAATGCATTCTTTTTCAGTTTCTTTGTATTTACATCTATATGCATAAAGCCAGACCTCCTAATCTACTAATTTCTTTCCATCTGTATAACGGAAGACCGGTCCGTCCAGACAAATATACGCATCTCCCATACGGCAATGGCCGCATTTTCCCAGTCCGCAGCACATTTTCCTCTCCTGGGAAATCCAAATCTGTTCGTCACAAATTTCCCGCTTCTTCAGCTCTGCCACAGCGAACTTCATCATGATCGGAGGTCCTACAACGATAGCCGCCACATTTTCTTTCTGTTCAAAAGTCAGATCCGGAATATATTTTGTCACCAGACCCACACGGTAGCCCGGTTCTTCGGCAGCATCCACAGTAACCGTTAAATCCATCTGCTTTTCCCAGCGTTTTATATCGTCTTTAAACAAGATGTCTTTGGGAGATTTAAAACCGGCAATTACTTTCATGGATTTTACTTTTTCCGGATGATTTCCGAAGTAGTCAATTACGCCTTTCACCGGGGAAACTCCGGTTCCTCCGGCCACAATTACCAGCTCTTTTCCTTCATAGTCAGAAATCTGAAATCCATTTCCATAGGGGCCTCTCATAAAAAGGCTTTTGCCTTCCTGGTTTTCAAAAACTTCATTTGTTACTTTTCCTACTTTTCGGATAGTCAGATCCACATAGTCTTCTCCGATTCCGCTGACAGAAATAGGAGCCTCTCCGAATTTCGGCACTGAAACTTCAAAAAACTGGCCGGGTTTGACTGCACCTTCGTAGTGCATCCGGAAGGTATATTCGATTTCTGTGTGACGAATAATTTCTTTAATCTGAGACAGAAACGGCACATAGGCGTTAGTCATTTTCATTCCCTCCAATCTTTGACAGTTTATGCAGGCATTCTATGTAAGAAATATACTCCGGACATACGTTTTCACAACGGCCGCAGCCCACGCACATGTGATAGCCAAATCGGTTCTTGTAATTGTATACTTTATGGAGAACTTTAAAGCGCATCCTTTCTCCCTGATCTTTCCGGAAAGAAATCCCTCCCGCCATGTCCGTATAGCCGTCCACCTGACAGGACGCCCATACTCTGCGGCGTTCTCCTGCATTTTCATTGTCTTTATAAAAAATATCCTGCATGGTGAAACAGGTACAGGTGGGACAGACAAAGTTGCAGCGGCCACAGCCGATACATCTGCCTGCGTACTCCTTCCAGACTTGGGATCCGGCAATATCAGCCGGAAGATTCTCCGGTACGGGAACCACTTCCTCATTTTCTGTTACATATTGTATTTCCTGTACCGCTTCCGGCACCTGGATTCCTTCCGTATAAGAAGCAAGGGCTGAATCGGAAAACTCCAGATACAAATCTCCCTCTTTCGTTCTGTGACAATAAGCGTCAAAGTTTTCCGCCCGGTTAGTATTCATACTTACGCAGAAGCAGGAATCAAAGGACTGGCTGCATCCTATAAGAACAAATTTTGCTTTTTCCCGGATTCTTTTATAATAATAATCCTCCGGTCCATTGTTCAGATAAATATCGTCCAGACGCTTCAGGGCGTTTATTTCACAGGCCCGTAAAAAAATCAGGCGAGGCTTCTTATCGTCCGGTATCTGGGTTGCATTCTCCGTAAAATACAAAATCGTGTCCGAAATGGGGAGCAGGGCTTCTTTAAAACTGTAGTCTGATTTCGCATCCCATACAATTTCATCGAAAGAATCAATGCGTCCATAGCGTATGGTATCCGTATCGGAATAGCAGCCATCGCCTCTCCAGCGTTTTGGTGCATAGACATCATAGTCTTTTTTCAGGTTTTCCAAAAGCACGTCAAGCGCTTTCCGGTTCCATAGGTTTCCCATAAATACACTCCTTTACATTTTATAAAATTCAGCAAGTCCGTCCGGATTCGGAAGAATAAACCGGCGGTTCCGATAGATTAAAAGCCCTCGTGCCGCCAGTCTTTTACATGCCCGTGAAGCATTTTCCCTGGGAACTCCCGCAAAATCTGCCATAAGAGAAATAGTAAAAGGAAGAGAAATCATAATTCCATCCTTGCAGGGAGAGCCAAAATCTCGTCCCAGTTTCCAGAGTTTTGCCGCAATCTTTCTTTCCGTCAGCATATTTCCCGCCGTATTTTTCAACTGATGAGTAAGACGCCACAGATACCGCTCATATTCTTCCAGGACCGCGCAGGTAAGAGAGAAATCCTCTTCCATGAATTTGAGAAAATCTGCCCGGCTGATTTCCAGTACCTGGACCTCTGTCACGGCCTCACAGCACAGAGCAGTAAAAGCAGTCTTTCGTATATCATGGTTTAAAAGATGTCCCTGTCCCAGAAAAAATATGATTTTCCTGTTCCCGTGCCTGGTAAGATTGTAGACGGAAACCTGGCCGGACAGCAAAATCCGCACAAAATAAGCGTGTTCCCTGTAGGTCTGAATTCTTCCCGTATCCAGCATTGTTTGAATTCGTTTCTCAGACAAACCGCTGAAAAACTGCTGCCCCTGAAGTCGGGATACCGTAAAATTTTCCATAACTCCCTCCTGTTTTCAGGACAGCAGATGTCTGATATGCTCTATTTTAGCAGACAGACTCCCTGCTGTCCGTGATATATATCACAGTTTTAAAAGAAAAAGAGGAGTGCCATATTCTATCGGCACTCCCTGCTGAATTTCTTATTTTACCAGCCCTATCAGTTCCTGTACATCTTCAAACTGATACTGTTTCATATAATCTTCAATCCCTTTTACTACCTCTTCGGTCGCTCTTGGATTTTGGAAATTGGCGGTTCCCACAGAGACTGCTGTGGCTCCTGCCAGCAAAAATTCCACAGCGTCCTCCCCGTTAGAAATTCCTCCCATTCCGATAATAGGAATCTTCACGGCATTTGCAGTCTGGTATACCATGCGGACTGCTATGGGTTTCACAGCCGGTCCGGACATTCCTCCGGTTTTATTGGCAATTGCAAACGCTCTTTTATGAATATCAATTTTCATCCCGGTAAGGGTATTAATCAACGACAACACATCGGCTCCTCCGGCTTCTGCTGCCTTCGCCATTTCTGTAATATCCGTCACATTGGGGCTCAATTTCATAATCACCGGCTGTCTGGCGTATTTTTTCACTTCCTTTGTGATTGCTTCCACTGCCTTTGGATCCTGGCCAAAAGCGATTCCTCCCTCTTTTACATTGGGGCAGGAAATATTCATCTCCAGCATATCCACCGGCTCTTCAGAAAGACGTTCCACAACTGCACAGTAGTCTTCTGTGGTTTTTCCACACACATTTACAATAATCTTCGTATCAAATTTCTTTAAAAAAGGAATATCTCTCTCACAGAACACGTCAATACCCGGATTCTGCAGGCCGATGGCATTTAACATTCCCCCGTAAGTTTCCGCAATTCTGGGGGTAGGATTTCCCGGCCACGGCACTGCCGCGACCCCTTTTGTCACCACAGCTCCCAACTTGTTTAAATCCACAAACTCACTGTACTCTTCTCCGGATCCAAAAGTTCCGGACGCCGTCATAACCGGATTTTTCAATTCCACTCCCGCAAGATTTACTTTTGTATTCATTACAGTTCTACCTCCGTACTCAGAAATACAGGGCCATCCTTACAGATTCTCTTATTATGAACGTGGGAATGGGCGTCCACCTCTTTTGACTGGCAGACACAGGCCAGACAGGCTCCGATTCCACAGGCCATACGTTCTTCTAAAGACAGATAACAGGGAATCCCCCGTTCTTCGGCATACGCCTTAATGGCTTTCAGCATGGGGGTGGGCCCGCAGGCCATAATCATATCTGCTTTCAGCTCCTTTTCCCGGATAACATCCATGACGTTTCCTTTGGTTCCGACACTGCCGTCTTCTGTCGCCACAAAAACCCCGCCATACCTGGCAAACTCTTCTGTCAGGAACTGCTTGTCCCGGTATCCTGCGATTACTTTCACATCTCCCCGAATCTGTTTTGCCGTTTCCAACAGGGGAGGAATTCCGATTCCGCCTCCCATTAAAAAGACTGTCTTTCCTTCTGCTTCTTTAACGGGAAATCCGTTTCCCAATGGTCCCACAACAGAAAGGGAAATCCCCGGATGGTACCTGGAAAATTCCTCTGTTCCTTTTCCTGCTACCCGGTAGACAAGCCGTATCTGTTTCTTTTCTCTGTTAATTTCACAAATGCTGATTGGTCTTGGAAGAATCCGGCTTCCATCCCGGCTGTACAGGGATAAAAACTGACCTGGCAAAGCTTCTTCTGCAATTTCTTCTGTCTGCAGCCACATGCTGTAAATACCGTCCAGCAGCTCTTCCTGACTGACAATCCGGCATTCTTCTTTTCTCTTGTTTCCCATAAATGCCTCCTGCTTATCTGAATTTATTTCTGTCCCAGAGCTTTGGAAATATCTTCAACCATATCCACAACTGCCTGGCGGGAAGCATCCGCATAGTTCAGCTCTCCGATATGCGCATATTTTTCCTGTTTATAAGCCGCAATAATTCCACGGGAGGAATTTACAATAGCTCCCAGTCCGTCTTCATTGAAGAAGTGAACCAGATCTTTTCCCTGTCCGCCCTGGGCGCCGTATCCCGGAACCAGGATAAAGGTTTTCGGCATTAATTTACGGAGAACTTTTCCCATTTTCGGATAAGTTGCCCCCACAACAGCCCCGATATAACTATAGGTTTCTCCCATATGCTCTTCGCCCCACTGGGCTACTTTCTCTCCCACCAGTTCATAGAGCGGACGGCCGTTCACTAACTGATCCTGAAATTCTCCACTGGATGGGTTAGAGGTTTTTACCAGGATAAACAGACCTTTCTTTTCTTCTTTGCACACATCAATAAACGGTTTAACGCCATCCGTTCCCAGATAGGGATTTACTGTGGCAAAATCTTCGTCAAAGCCGGCATATGTTTTGTTTCCCACCTGAACTTTTCCCAGATGGCCCACAGCATAAGCCGCTGAAGTAGAACCAATATCTCCTCTTTTAATATCGCCGATTACCACAAGATCTCTGGACTTACAGTAATCTACTGTCTTCTTATACGCTTCCATTCCCGGAATTCCGAACTGCTCGTACATGGCAATCTGAGGTTTCACTGCCGGTATTAAATCCCAGACAGCGTCCACAATTCCTTTGTTATACTGCCAGATTGCTTCTGCAGCTCCCTCCAGTGTCTCGCCGTATTCCTGGAACGCTTTCTTCTGGATGTGCTCCGGAATATAGTTCAGCATGGGATCCAGTCCCACAACAATTGGTGCATTGGTCTTCTGTATTTTACTAATTAATTTCTGAATCATAATATCCTCCGGTTTTATTTATATTCGTATACAATGTTTCCGTCACAGATGGTAAAGATAACCCTTCCTTTAACTTTCTTTCCGTCAAAAGGCGTATTGCGCCCTTTAGATACAAAGGTTCCTTTATCAATTTTATATGAAGCTTTCGGATCGATAATGGTTACATCCGCATCCGCGCCCTCCTGCAGGGTTCCCCTGGAAATCCCCAGTACTTTTGCCGGGTTATAGCTCATTTTCTCCGCCATCTGCAGAGGGGTCAGAATCCCTTTTTCTACCAGTTCCGTCATTGTTAAAGCTACGCTGGTTTCCAGTCCCACAATTCCAAACGCCGCATTACGCATAGAGCCCTGTTTTTCTTTTGCTCCGTG
>ERZ1643250.928-NODE-928-length-28037-cov-12.176578_pt1 | contig 28037 bp, 49 predicted proteins | sample MGYA00579262_ERZ1643250 | MGnify/ENA primary metagenome ERZ1643250 (study PRJEB29033, sample SAMEA4952265) | chicken gut metagenome | biome: Broiler Chicken; feature: Gastrointestinal Tract; material: Caecum | place: Ireland | collected 2018 | study: Broiler... | reverse complement strand
AAATGAGTACAAAAATAACAGCCAGCGAACAACTGTTCCGCTTGCAGGCTGTCTCCGGAGATGATACAATATGTTTGCACTGGAGATGTATCATCTTCAGAAACCTGGGATTGCCGTCTCGGTGCTACCAACACCGAGGCGGTTTTTTATATTCTATTGTGCAATTTCGATTACTTGGGATACCGGATCACCGAACATATCGGTCATTGCCTGCGCTTCTACAGTTACAGGATTTGTGGTGTCCTGAAGTGTATATGGGAATCCAACTTCAAGAGTAGTTCCAGGCTGAACTTCTTTTGAAAGGTTATCATAGGCGGCATTTTCTCCCATGAAAAATCCAAATTCACATTCTACACCATTTTGGAAAACCTGAGGATAGAAAAGAGTCTGAGCGCTTGCACTCTGATCAGAATTATTTGTGAAGTTAAAGTGCAGCATAATCAGTGGATTTCCATCGTAGTCTTCTAAAATTTCATATGATAAATACTGGAAAGATCCATCATCGACCTGCAGATCAATAGGTGCAGCAGGATCAGCAGTTGGTTCTGGAGTAGCAGTTGGTGTTTCAGTTGGTGTTTCGGTTGCTTCTGGAGTAGGTGTTGATTCAGCTACAGAAGCAGTGCTTGCAGATGTGCTTTCTGCAGAACCGCTGGATGAAGAGGTGTTTGTGTCTCCACCGCAAGCGCCTAAAGTTGTAGCAATGGCACAACTTAATAAGAGTGCATAAATCTTTCTTTTCATTTGTTTTATCCTCCTAAATATGATTTATTAAAACGCCAAAGGCGAATTAATCAAGTATTACCAAAATTTACCTTGTAATTTTTTACCTCCGTAAACGTTGTATATAGTAAGTAGAAAAATATTACACTGAATAAGAACGTGTGTTCGAAAAACGCTTGCGTAAAGAAAGGAAGTGATGTAATATAATGCCATAGGGATTTCGAACGTGTGTTCTTGCAACTGGACGGGAGGGTAAATTATATGAGCAATGAAGAGTACAAGCGATACATTATTGAAATGATTCAAAAAATCAATGATTCAGAATATCTCAAAAGAATTTTCAACTACGTACATAAATTCTTCATCAAGAAGACGGGCGATTAATCCCGTCTTTCTTTATGTAAAGATACTCTTCAAATACTCTTTAACAATTTGACGCTGCTCTGTTGACAGTTCCAGATATTTTTCAATGATCTTTTTATCTATATCATCCAGATGGTAGTCTTCAGCAATCTCATCCACCACATCCTGAGGCGTTCCGCTGAACATTTCACCTTTTCCCTCAGTAAGCCAAAAATAATTGACCCGGAATTCCCGGCAGATTGATAGAGCCATCTGTTCGGTTAAAGCACGTTCACCTTTTTCTATTTTAGATACCCCTCCACCAGTTATGCCAAGTCTTTTTCCAAAAGCCTCTTGACTCAGGTTAAGAGCTTTTCGTAGTTCTTTTATACGTTCCATTAAATTTCACCTCCTTATGCGTCTACAATATCACATAATCTGTACAGAGTCAAGAAAAAGCAGAAAATAATCTTGACAATCTGTACATAGTATAATATACTCTATACAGAGTACAGAATGAAAGAGAGGTGAAAACATGAAAAACAACAGAAATGCATTGAGTGAGAAAAGACAGGACGCAACAGAACTGATCCGGATCCTTGAAACGATTCCGGAAGACCGAAAAAGTGAAGTTCTCGGTATTGTAAGAGGTTTTGCTTTATGTGCTGAAAATGAGGCGGGGAATCGTGAACGCATGATGTGTACCGGTGTCAAAAAATAAGCTAATCTTTTAGAGCCGTCATGGGAAAGGATGAGATAAGAATGCGGGTAGAAATGAAAGAATTAAAAAGCTTGGTAATTGACGTGGAGAACAAGCGTTATTTATTGAATGGGGAAGAAATGGCAGGAATTTCTCGTTTGGATCTGGATTTTAATAATGGTAAATGGACGCTGCTGATCACAAAGGACGAGATGTATCAGACAGCGTCCAGTGCAGAGAAAGTTACGGAATGAATTTAGTGATGAAATCGGTTACTTCTTTGAGTCCGTTTTTGAAACGATTCTCCATATAAATGATCGCAGAATCTTCTAAGCAAAAGTCTCCCGTGACATAGCAACGAACAAAGCCAACTTTTCGTAGTTCTTGAATGCAGTCGTGGATATCATCGGGGTGAGTTCCTTGCAAAAATTCACATGCCAGTTGTTCTGGTGAAGAAAAGAGTTTTGCAGAAGATCTTGAACTCCCAGATTTCCTTCGAGATAAAAATTCTGCATAAATTTTGCAGAGAAGTTTATCGGTTTCTTTAGTCAATTCCATGAAACGTCTCCTTTCTTTTTATTTGGCTCTGGCGGGAGCCTGTAAAGATAGTATAGAAAAAGGAGAGCGAAAAAGCAAGAGTAAGGGAGGGAGAGAGATGTTGGGACCCTATTACATATTATTTTCAGCCTGGTTGATTTTAATTGTCAGAGCACGTGGGTTAAAAAATGAGTTTGAATCTGCAGTGTTTGCAATCACTCTATTTATTTTGTTAATGGAAGTATTTCAATGCCTGTAATGTTCTTTACAATTCTTGAAAGGTAAAACGGTAAGAAAACAAAAGCAACAGATGAAAAGGAGGTGATGTGAAGATGGAGATGCTGGATTATGGAGCAGGGATTATCATTTCCGAGGAATGTATTTCTAACATTGCGGACGCTATCATTGATGCAATAAAAACTGAGTTACCAGTAGAAGCTCAGTGTCCATGTGTTATAGAAGAAATCTTATCGGATGTAAAAGACATTGTCCGGCATAAAAGATTGAACTTATAAGATTTTTTCAGCAATGTCCTGCAGAGGGGGTGAAAAGAGTATGGCAGATCAGGAAATGATGAATGCGCTGGATAAAGGATTAAGAAGACCTGTATCAGAGAAGCAGAAAAGGGAAGACGAAATATTAGAAACAATTCGTACAACAAGAAAAAACAGCCGTCAGGCTTTATGGATATCAACAGCCGCGATGGTTATATCGATTGTAAATTCGGTTATCAAAATAATATTGCTACTATAACGCAAGTAGATTGGGCGTTTTAGATGGAGAAAAAGAGGAGGAAACGATGATAATTGAAGTAACCACACAGGAAGCGGAAGAAAAGCTGAAAGAGCTTACCGGCAGCGTTTACCGTGTGACCGATGGAAGTCCGGGTAACCGATGGGTAAAAAAGAAACAGATCAAGGACAAGTATGGCATTCCGGATAAGGCATTTTCCCTGGCTATTTATTTGAAAAAGCCATTTATCCGTAAGGATGACTGGGCATTGCCGAACAGTCCGATCCGTGTCAGAGAGAAAGAATTTGTCGCCTGGTACACAAAAGAAGGGAGATTAGTATGAAAAACACAGGAATGGGTCTTACGATAACAGGCGTGTGGACAGTCTGCCTGGCGGTCGGATCGGAGCCGATCGCAGTCGAGGCTGGGATTGCGGGCCTGGTGATTCTGGTAGCCGGGCTGGCGATGGTTCTTTATCAGAGTTACCGTGAAGAAGAGCTGGCAGAAGAGCGTCGGATGGAAGAAAAAAGACGAAGAAGACAGCAGGAAAAGCAGGATGCCATGTTTCAGAAGTGGAAAACATCCACAAATCTGAAGGAGGGATCAAGATGAAAAAGGCGGAATTTGAAGAACTGAAAGAGCAGACGAGAAAAGATATCGCTGCTATCTGCAAAAAGTATCCGGATACGGCTGTCTATGTTGTAATCGGTAAAGTCACGGCGCGGGCCAGTCTCCCAGGGGAGCGGAGCTTCACGGAAAGCCAGTTGAAGGAACTGTTCGATCTGGCTGATCGGTATGAAAAGGAACATGAAAAAGCTCCTGAAGAGCTGCCACTCAATCAGGAGCAGGGATAACAACCGGGAATCGGGTAACACCGGTTCCCATTTTCATAGGGTGGTTTCCTATGAGGACAATAATAGGATACCACCGAAAACAGAAAAATGCAATAGGCGAAAAGCCCGAAAACAGAGGGACCATGCCCTCTTCATTGCTTGATTAAAATATTAAAGTTAGGTGGTGAGAACGAAAAAATGTATGCAAAAGTAACTTACGATATGGGCTGGGTCAAAGAAGTAAAAAAATACTATCCAGGCAACTATGGGGCGCCGGGGCAGAAGAGGAAAAAGAAAGAGAAGCCAACGCCGGAGGTCATTGCCAGGCAAAACCATCTGAATAGGGTAAAGAAGATCCAGCGTCTGATCCTGGCGAATTTTCAAGAGGGCGACTGGCATCTGGTGCTGAAATATAAAAAAGAAAATCGGCCGGGATCGTTCCGGGAGGCGAAAGCTGCTCTGAAAAAATTTATAGATGCAATGAGGGAGGCGTACAAAAGAGCAGGATATCCCTTCAAATACATCTGTGTGACAGAACGGGGAAAGAAAGGAGCCTGCCACCATCATCTGATCATTGAGGATATCGCAGAGCCGGAACTGAATACGAAGAAGACAGTCATGAGATTGTGGAAGAACGGTTCCTGGGCATTTATCCCGCTCTACGAAGACGGAGAGTTTGAGGATCTGGCTGATTATATTGCCAAAAAGGAGACAAAAGAAGAAAACGAGGGATGCAGCTACTCAAGAAGCCGTAACCTTATCACGCCGCAGCCGCAAAGAGAGATGATCTGTCACAAGAGATGGACCAGGGAGCCAAAACCGGAAAAAGGATGGTACATCCTTCCGGAAACGGTCCGGAACGGGGAAAACCCGGTGACAGGTTATCCGTATCAGTGTTATATGATGCGAAGGATTGATACAGGAGGGATCAGAGATGCGTGAAGTCAGAATTTACATAGAAACAACGTGGAAAGGACCTGCCCGCCGGGATGGTGTGGCCATGTGGCTGGTGGAAACTGTGCATAACGATCAGCCAATAACGAGAAAAGGATTCGTTCATGTGGAAAACGGTACGGAAGCACAGGGAACATTAATGGCTCTGATCAATGCTTTTTTCATTCTGAAGGAAAGGTGTTCCGTCCGAGTATTTACTCCGTGTGAGCATGTTTTGCATACGGTTCAGAACCAGTGGTATATCCGATGGCAGGAAACCGGATGGCGCAATGCAAAAGGAAAGCCGGTAAAGAATTCAGGGCTGTGGCAGATGCTCATGGATTATATGTATCCGCATGTGTATACGTTCGGATCCGATCAGCATGAATATACCAGCATTATGCAAACGGATCTGAAAAGAGAATATGAACAATGGAAGGAGCGAAAGAAGCATGGATGAGCTGCAGGAAGCGTGGGCGAATGCCCGCAGCATTCCTCCGGGAAGCGCGCCGGAGGGGAAGTATATCGGCGCGATCCGGAGAGGAGACGATATTTTTTATTTTTACAAGACTCCGGACGGCTATGTCTATGAGACAGAAAAGGACCGTCAGATGGAGAAAAAACATAAAGCAGCAAGGAGGAAACGCTATGCCAGGGCTTATGTATCCCAAGAGCGGTAGAAAGAAAAAGAGAAAACAGCATGCAAAGAGCATCCTGCAGGACAAGGATGATAAGAGATGCTTCCTTTGTATGTTGGAGGGAAACTATCAGGAACAGTGGGTTGAAGAGCATCATATCTATCATGGAAAATCGTTGAGGGCAATCAGTGAAGCCAATGGGTTCAAGTGCAATCTATGCCTTTCACATCATCGGATCGGTCCGAAAGCGGTACATAATGGAAACCGGGAGCAGGATCTGTTGTTAATGAGAATATGCCAGGAAGAATATGAGAAAACCCACACGCGGGAAGAATTTCGTGCATTGATAGCAAAAAGCTTTTTGTGAGAGGAGAAATAAATGCCAAAAGGAGAAGCAAATAAGCTGAGTAAAGAAGAAATCCTGCAGATCCAGCAGATGGCTGCGGAAGGAATGGCAACGGGAAAGATCATGGAAATGACGGGAAGAGCAAGAAGTACGGTGATCAGAGCAATCAAAGGGAAACTGACGCCAGGGAGCAGTGATATCCGGTATGCACCTCACTGTGAGTGTTGTGATTATCGGATTCCTTGTGATAAACCGCGGCGGGGGATGATGGTCCAAGGCTGCCGGCAGCAGGTAACAAATCCGAAGAATTGCCGGAAATGGCGTGATTGAGTATGCAAGCCGGAAACGGCCTGACATAAACCCACCAGTAACTAAAAACGAAAACCAGGTAAGTATATCACAGAAAAAACACAGGGCGGTCAGGTGGGGCCGCCGGGAAGGAGGCAGTGATGCAGATCAGACCAAGAAAGAAATCAGATAGAGGCGGGATCCTATGTATGCCGAGAAAGTGTAATGTTCCAGTAGGACAGCCGGGATGGGAAGTTACGAAATGCCCGCGGTGCGGTATGGAATGTTGGAAACGTCCGCTCCCGGAAGGAATCACGGAGGAAAATTTTACAGCATTGCTCTGCACAAAGTGTGCGCTGGAAATTTCAGAAGACGAGGAGCAGGAAAGATATCTTGCGGCGTGGAGCAGGAGGAAAAGAAAGAAATGAAAGATCAATCATTGGAAGAATACAGGAAGAAAAAGAAAGAAGCAAAAGCAAGGATGACCGCAATGCAGAATCTTCCGTATGAGGTGAAAGTAAAGCGAGCAGAAAGAAGAGCATGGGAATTCGTGGAAAAACTGGATGAAATGGGTTTGAACGCGCATGTAAGCGTTGGCGGGTTGGATAGTATCACACTACTGCTTTTCCTGAGAAAGATTGGTCTGGATCTTCCGGCTATTTCGGTCTCTGTACTGGAAGACAAGAGTATTCAGAAAGTGCATTCTGAGCTGGGCATCATTAAGATACGGCCGGACAAGAATAAAGTGCAGGTGCTGAATGAGGTGGGATTTCCGGTAATATCCAAAAAAATCGCTGGAAGAATTGATCTGCTGCAGCATCCGACCGAGAAAAACAAAACCGTTCGTCATGCAATTATCACAGGAGAATGTGGCGCCCAGGGACACTACGCAAAGAACAGCCGAATGAAATTGCCTCAGAAATGGCTGAATCTGTTTGGCGGATATGAAAACGAAAATGAAGGCGTGAATTACGGAAAACCAGATTTTCTGGTTTCGAACAAATGTTGCATGTACATGAAAGAGAAGCCTTGTGACAGATGGGCAAAAGAGCATAAAAGCAAGCCAATTCTTGGGTTGATGGCTTCAGAGGGCGGGCAAAGAGAAGAAGCCCTGGTAGAACATGGATGCAATTACTTCGGAAAAACTACAATCCGATCAGCCCCGTTTGCTCCGTTTTTACGGCAGGATCTATTACAGCTGGCTCTGGATCTGGAAGTTCCAATTCCGGAAATTTATGGAACCATAGAGCGGAAAGAAGATGGAACACTGTATACAACCGGCGCACAAAGGACCGGATGCAGCATGTGCGGTTTCGGGATCCATATGGAAAAGCGTCCGCATCGGTTCGACCGACTCCGGGAACGAAATCCGAAGGAATGGGAATTCTGGATGTATCGCTGTTGCACAAATCCGGAAACCGGAGAGAAATACGGATGGGGAAAGGTACTGGATTACATAGGCGTAGGCTGGGAAGATATTCCGGATAGTGACGATATTCCGGGGCAGATGAGTATTGAGGACTTCACGGAGGTAATGCCATGAGAGTTGGAATACATGACGCAGAAAAGGAGCATTTCAAGCACAAGATTTTCCCGAATCTGGCAATTATGAAAATATCTGCATATCACAAGAAAAATAGAGATCATGTGGAGTGGTGGAATCCACTATATAGGTATGACAGGATATACAGTAGTAAGGTGTTTGATTTCACTCCGGTCGATCCATATCTTCCTGGTAATGCGATTCGAGGCGGCACAGGATATCGTGACATTCCGATTGATGCAACGCTTCCGAATGAGATTGATAGCGTGTTTCCAGATTACAGTATATATCCAGAATGTGATTATGCAATCGGATATCTCACCAGGGGATGTCCGAACCACTGCCGGTGGTGTGTGGTACCGAGGAAAGAAGGGAATATCAGACCTTATAGGGAATGGCAGGAGATTGTCAGACATGACACGGACAAGCTGATCTTGATGGACAATAACATTCTTGCCTGTGATTATGGAATACAGCAACTGGAAAGCCTGATCGGATCCGGGTACCGGATTGACTTGAACCAGGGCATGGATGCAAGGCTTGTGGATCGAGAGATAGCGCAGATACTTTCGAGGATGTCATGGATTCGGCATATAAGGTTTTCCTGCGATCAGAAAAGTCAAATTGAGCCGATACAGCAGACAATAGATCTGCTGCAGGAGCAAGGAGTCAGACCATATCGAGTGTTTATATATTTACTGGTCACATCAGATATTCAGGACGCAGCAGAACGCGTAGAAGCCCTAAAGAAGTATAAGGGAATCAATCTATATGCGCAGCCGGAGAGAAATGAGAGGCTTGGTGTGATCCCGAATAAGATGCAGCTTGAATTTGCACAGCGGTATATCTACGGCGGATGTTATCGGACAGAGACATGGAAAGAGTATTGTAGGAGAAAAAGATTTGCACCTTGATAATTGAATATTGATGGTTGGAATGGTATAATTTTCATAACATATGGAAGAAGGTGTGTTATGGAAGATTTTATTGGAATCGGAGGAATATTTGCAACAATAATTGTAGGTATATTGTCTAGTAAAGTAACGTGGGAGGTAGCGAAAAAAAGTCAAAAAATAATGAAACTCTTATGGAGTGCAGAAATATCGCAAGTCAGGGAAATAGTTCCAGAACCGTTCAGACTAGGACAAAGTTGGATCTCCCACGCTGATGAGAATAAATATACAATACAAATAAAAGTAAAAAATATAGGAAATGTTGCAATAGTTTCACCTATTATGCTGCTTAAGATTAATAATTGCAGCAAGGTTATTTCACGAGGGTTAGGTAACATTCCGTATGGATATGAAAATAAATGGAAGCTATGTGAAATTAATGATAAAGAATATAAAATTGCGTTAGAGCATATTAATCCTCAACAAGAATTTACTGTAACGCTGTATGCGTATGGAAGAGATGATCCTAATATTACATTTTCATGCCCTATGGAAAATGTTAGTGTTCTACATTCATAAATATATTACTTGCCAACCATCAATGTTCGGTGGTTGGTTTTTTATTGCCCAAAATCAGGAGAAAAACAATGAAGATTGGAAAAATCTACACCCTCACCCGCACAGTAGACCTTTCCGGCAGGCAGATTACCGTCTGCCGGAGGGTGAAGCTGCTGGAGGCGGGCGAGACGGTGCTGGTAGACAACGGAGACGGGACGAAGAGCGAGATGAGTGCGGAAACGTTCCGGGAGATGGCGAAGGAGGATGAAGGATGAGCAATCTTAAAATCACGCAATGTAAGGGAGATGGGCAGGGCAGTTGCAAGATGTGTTTGGACAATGGCAAGTGGAATAGAAGCTGGATGTGTTTCTTATACAAAATAGAAGGGTATGAGGGTTGTTACTGCTCGGAGTGCGTCAAAAAGATCATGGAGGACAATCAGGATGAGTAAAGGAATGATTGTGGTCGACATGCCAGAAAAATGCTGTAATTGCAGAATGGGATTTGAGAATGAATATTACGATCAGTTTGAATGCTATTTTAAGCCGGGGGAAGAAATCAAACCAGATGATGGAAAGCCTGACTGGTGCCCCGTACGTCCTCTGCCTGAGAGAGCATATCATGAAAATTATTGTGACAATGGAAGATATGATAAGGGATGGAATGACTGCCTGGACAAAATTATAGAGGAATAGACAATGCAGACGGGAGAAGCATTTAAAATTTTAAAGAATATCCGCGAAGATAATCACGATCCGGAAGACAAGCTGATGGTGATCCAGAATATGTTAGACGCGGAAACACATAACGCAATTACCAAGTCCGATCTTCTGGAAATCCTGCGGTGGATCGTGGAAGAGTATCTGTGAGGAGGATGAGCCATGAAGAGATTAACAGCAATCGAAGAAAACGGAAATGCATTTTATCCATACTGTTTCCGAGAAGACACCTGTTTTGGAGCAGGAGAGTCAGAAAAATGCCTGGAATGTGATTTTGCGAAAAAGGTGTGCGAGACGCTGGCAGCATACGAGAATACTGGTCTTACTCCGGAAGAGGTAGAAAAGGTCAAAGATCTTGTACCGGTCGTAGATGCGATGAGGGATATCTTTGGGGAAAATTTGACGGTCAACAGGGTCATAGATGCTTTCGTGAAATTTTATTTGGCAGAGGACGGAGGAAAGGTGAGCAGCGCGGTTCTGCTGACAAATGAAGAAGTGGAAAATTACCGGATGCTGAAGGAACTGAATACGGAGAAAGCTCCATCAGTGAAAATCAACAATGAAGCTGTGAAAATCGGAGCAATAAAATTTGGCAAAGGAACAAAGGTGTATCGATGCCCAAACTGCAAGAGACTCATAATCTACGGAGATAGATATTGCAGAGATTGTGGACAAAAGTTCAGATGGGAGGAGTAACATGAAGGGATTAGAGAAAATTCTGGAAGAGATGAGAGGAATTAAAGACGGAAACCGTAAAGAAAATTTATATGCGAAATATCCGCCGAATAGCAAAGATCGGGAAGTGCTTAATGCATATTCGCAGGGATATGAGGATGGAACAGATAACTTTTATAATGCTGTTGTGGATATCATCCGCAAGCATCTGCATTGTGAAGACAATAAGGAGATCACGATAGAGTCAAGAAAGGTGGGTATTCTGATTGCAAAAGAAGTTATGGACAAGTTGCAATTCTTTGGCGGTCAGAGAGCCGGAAGAGAATTGTGGAATGATAAGCCGAGAAGAGTGCGGGATGAAGATATTACGAACTTTAACCGGGATATTGAATGGCTGAGAGACTTTATCCGTTGCATGGATGGCGGCTGGATCCCGGTGGAAGAACGGCTGCCGGAAGAAGGAGAGGAGGTCTGGGTAAGTACAAAAACTGGTTGCGTAAGAAGGGGAACATATACAAAAAAATTCGGCTATGTGACGATGAACGAGGGATTCATCTGCTCCGATGGTTTCATGTGGATGAATACAGCAAATGCATGGCAAACGTATTATGTGCCAGAGCCATACCAACCAGAAAGGAGCGAGGGAGAATGATGTGGATCGGGTATGCTGCAGCGTGGATCAGTACAGCGGCGGCGGTGATTGCAGGAGTGTATTTTACAGGATCAGCCTGGTGTCTGTGGGCGTTATTACTTCCTACAATGATTAAGTTGGAGAGCACAACGCGAAATGATAATAACTGCATCGAAGGGAGCGATTGTGATGGAAAATAGATGCGTATGCTGCGGAGAGATCATCCCGGAGGGGCAGTGGATATGTGAACACTGTATGATGACGGTAGAAGTCCACATTGAATCGCCCTCACGAGTAGAGCAAATTTTAAAACTGCAACGGCAGGCAGAAGATCAGCGCCGTAAATATTGCGAAGGGATGCCAAAGCACCATTATTACGATGGTATGGTGGATGCGTGTGTAATGATTCAGGATATCCTGCATGGAGGCGAAAAATGAAGATTATAAAATATCCAGTCAGGATCAGAGGAGAGGACTACACTGCAGAGGTGAGATTCAGCCAGAGTGAGTATGACATGGTGATGATTCAGACGGAGTTATATCACGGGATAAAACGACGAGTACAGAAACCTGATTTCGTCTTTCGGCGTCGGATACCGATTGAAGTGTATATCCGGGAGGCGGAGCAGGAGATGGAATTAATGGAGGAAATGGCAAATGAAAAATAAGCAGAAAAAGATTATTGCGACGATTATTATTGTAGGAATGTTGTTGATGGGATGCACAGAAGCGGACAAGGTGTCCAGCAATGTTTCGCAGGAAGCGGATAATTTTAATGTAATCCGGCGCCTGACCGTTCTGAATGCCCGTTCGGACAAGCCTATGTTTGAATTGATTGGTGCATTTTCAATTACCGTAGATTCAGCAGATAATCAACTGGAAGTGATCTGCGAGACAGGGAAAAACGAGTATAAAAAACATTTTATCGCTCTGAACGAATGGACAATGTATGTGGTAGAAGATGTGAGCGGTGCTGAAGTAGATAAATACCGGTATGAAGTCAATTTTCTTCCTGAATCCATTGTACCTGTTACCATTACAAGTAATGATTGAGAGGAAAGGAAGGAGCAGGATGTACAAAAATCATGAAGGGTATCCAGCGCCGACAGAGGGGGAAGCAATTCGACGGGCATCCTGGCTGCCAAAGCATATTTGGAATCCAATTAAGCTTGTCAGAAAATTTTTAGATGAAGCAAAGCTGGATGTTGTGCAAATTACGGTAAGAGATCGAAAAACAAAGCAGAAATATACCTGGGAGGAGTGATGCTGGTGGACCAGAAAAATATATTGGATCAGTATGTGGATGCCTGCAAATTGATTGAAGAGACAGAGAAGGATATTCAGCGGCTGAAAAAGAAGCGTAAGACCATCATACAGACGAACGTAAAAGGGAGTAATCCGGACTGGCCATACCAGGAGCAGCATTTTAAGATACAGGGAACAACATTTACATATGCCGATGATTATCAGCTGAGAATGGAGGAAAAGCTCCTGGAGGAGCGGAAAACCAATGCTGCCAAGATTAAGCAGGAAGCAGAAGTATTCATGAATACGACTCCGCCGCGGATCCAGAGAATTATAAGGTTCAAGATTTTTCAAAAGATGTCTTGGGAGGAGACGGCGCAGAAAATGGGAAGAAAGGCAACAGCAGATAGTGTTAGAATGGAATTTGACAGATTCATGAAAGAAAATTGAAGTTTGTTCGTTTTGTTCGCACTGTTCGTTTTTTAAATGGTATAGTATAAACTGACGATGGTGTAAAAAGATTTACGGTAGGATTCTCCTTATTAACGGCCGCCAGGGGTCACAGCCTGGCAGCTGTTTCGGCTTCGGACAGTACGCCGGCGCTCAATGCGCAAAGACTGTCACTCACTTTTATTTATGGAATAGGCAAACCCGTCCGCTGGGGGCGCCGCAAATGTATGTCCTCTCATCCGGCCTTTACCCGGAGAAGAAACATTGTGGATGCGAAGTACAAGTAGAGAGCAATGCTGCAAAGAATATGGTAGCGCTGCCAGGATCGAAGTTATGAGGGGCTTATGAGGTCAAAGCGGAAAAGGGAAAAATCCAAACCGGCCCTATCCGGTGGTGGTATAAGTTGGTGGCGTATACACTTTAAACCGCAGGTCCCGGCTCCGGGATCCGGCGTCGCTGTGGCGGCGCATATTGCGAGGTAGAGCAGTCCGGTAGCTCGCCAGCCTCATAAGCTGGAGGACGCAGGTTCGAATCCTGCCCGCGCAAGTTCTCCTGATGAAAATTCCCTTATTACATTTTTCGAAACTCCCTGTAGAAATACTGGGAGTTTTGTAGTATGATTAAAAAAAGTTTAAGGGGGTAGAAACAATGAAAATCGTAGTTCAAGTAATTAATTTAGCTTTGGCATATTTCTTCACGTCAAGTTTTTTGCCTGATATAGGAATTATTGTAGGAGTGATATATGTTGTGGTTAGTGCACTTGGAATTTATTATTTAAGAGACAAAAAAATTGGATGGAAGTTCGTGAATTGGCAGTTAATTCCGCTGGACGAGGGAATTCATGACAATGAGGAAATGGGAATACTTTTATCAGCGGCTTTTTTAGCATTAGGGATGAAAATAGGCACGGCTTTGGCATTAGCTGTTTCTGTTAGTATGACTTTAGCAATTGCATTTTGTATCTTACTTGCAACTGGATATATTATAGAAGGAAGAAAAAGCGGTATGACTGTTTCTGGTGCGTGGTACATAGCAAAGGCCGTTATATGGGTGTATAATAAGCTTAATGGATTATATGATTTTATCGCTCAACAAATTGTAAAATTGGAATTTTATATATTGAAAATCGATGTAAAAAGTAAATAAAATGATAAATGTATCTGGTAATAAGCAGATGGAAAGTGATTTAAGCCAAGTAGATCATGAAAATTATAAAGAAATGATGTAATTGACGCCTGCTGAAATAAGCATTTCAGCTACAAAAAATTCCGTTTCTGCAAGACGACGAAAAAGGAAGGTGGTGAAGTGAGTGGATATGAAAACATAAAAGACAAAGGATTTGACAAACGAACCACGGACGAACTACGGGTGATATCGTCAAAAGGTGGTAAAGCAAGCGGTGAAGCAAGACGCCGGAAGGCAGACTTCCGGAAGACGCTGAACATGTTGCTCACCGCTGAAATAGATAACGAAGAATGGAAGCCGATTCTGGAGGCACTTGGAGTTGAGTGCACTCTGGAGTCGGCTCTTTTAATGGCGCAGATCAAGGAAGCGCTTGCTGGAAATACGAAAGCAGCCACTTTTGTGGCGAAGTATTCCGGTCAGTCGCCTGAACCGGATGAGAATAGAAGGAACCGTGAGGCGGATACAGAACTGAAGAAAGCAAGGAAGCAGGCTGTAACCGGTGAGAATGAAACCGATGAAGCACTGGATAAGCTGGACAGCATATTGGAGGAAATGCGTGACAATGCAGTTAAGCAGCAAACAGAATGAGTATATCCTGAATGCAACGCATCGCTGGAATATTAAATCAGGAGCCGTCCGATCAGGGAAATCTTTTGTTGACACAGCGTATATGATTCCTTTCCGGATCCGAGCTGTAAAAGGAAAACCGGGATTAAATGTCATTCTTGGAGTATCCAAAGAATCGATTGAACGGAATGTGCTGCAGCCAATGCGTGAGCTGTACACAGATAAACTGATTGGTACGATTAATAACCGGAATGTGGCGCGTATCTGCGGGGAAGAGGTCTACTGCCTGGGTGCCGAGAAGATCAGCCAGGTGGCAAAGATCCAGGGATCTTCGATCAAGTATTGCTATGGGGATGAAATTGCAAAGTGGAACAAGGAAGTGTTCCAGATGCTCAAGTCCCGACTGGACAAGCCGTATAGCTGTTTTGATGGAAGCTGTAACCCGGAGCATCCGACACACTGGCTGAAAGAATTCCTGGATAATCCAGAACTGGATATCTACTTGCAGCACTATACGATTTTCGACAATCCGTATCTGAATCCGGAGTTCGTGAAACAGCTCTGCAAAGAATATGAAGGGACGATTTATTATGATCGGCTGATCCTGGGGCTGTGGAAGCGGGCGGAAGGAGCGATCTATAAGCGTTTTGCGGATCATCCGGAGGCTTTTCGTTGTGAGATTGTAGAACAGCTGGATCAAAATGCTGAGAAAAAGCAGTTCTGTAAAGAAGACATTAACTCTATTGAATGTGCCATTGATTTTGGTGGTAATAAATCCGGGCATGCGTTTGTTGCCCGTGGTTATACAGATGATTATCGTGACGTAATTGTCCTGGCGTCCAGGAGGATCAGAGCAGAAGATGAGACGGAAGATATTGACAGCAACATGCTGGACAAATTGTTTTGCGATTTTATCGAAGAGACCATCAAGAGATATGCGGTGCTGGTAAAACACGGAGACTATGTGGAATATTGCAATGCCGAATCTGTTTTCTGGGATAATGCCGAGACAGTTCTGGGAAATTCCATTCGGAATGCTGTAGAGAAGCGCTTCCCGTGGATTTCAGTGAAGCCAGCGAAGAAAAAGCCAATTAATGACCGGATCCGCTGCACGACTCGTTTGATGGGAGCAGGCAGGCTCTGGATGACAGAAGATTGTGAATCTCTGCAGAAAGCATTTACGGATGCAGTATGGGATAAAGAAAAGGATAAAGATGAGCGTCTGGACGATGGCAGCACTGACATCGATAGTCTGGACGCTTTTGAGTATACGATAGAACGTGACATGAAATATCTGATCCAGGAGGTGGAAGATGTTTGATGGATTCAGAAGATTTTGGAGAGGAGTAATGAGGATGTTTGGTTATACGACATTAAAGAATATCGTCGGCAAAGACATTACCCTTTCCGACAAAATGATTGATGCAATCAACGACTGGAAAAATATGATGAACGGGCAGGCAGACTGGATCACCGATTATGTAAAATCATTGAAGATTGAAGACGGGATCTGCCGAGAATTTGCCGATGCGGTATTGATCGAAATGGAATCCAGTATCAGCGTGGACCGTTTGGATCAGGTATATCAAAAAGCAGTCATTGGACTGAATGAGAATCTGCAGGAGGGTCTGGGACTTGGATCTTTCATACTGAAGCCGATCGGACCTGAAAAGTCAGAGTTTATTACGGCGGATAAATTCATTCCGATTTCCTTTGATGACAATGGAAAGCCGTCTGATATCGGCTTCCTCACAGTAAAGCGGGTTGGGGAGAGCGATTATTATACAAGATTTGAGCGACACTATTTTATCAACGGAAATCTGACAATCGAAAATAAATGTTACCATTCACAGGATTCCTCTGATATCGGTCAGTTATGCAGTTTAGAGGAAGTGGAGGAATGGGCAGAGATCAATCCGGGACCAGTTACTTATCCGGGCATGCAGCGAATGGACTTCGGCTATTACCGGAACCCAATAAAAAACCGGGTTGATGGTTCGGCCTGCGGGGTATCTGTTTTTGAATCAGCGAGGGAACTGATACAGAAAGCAGATATCCAGGGAGCAAGGCTGGATTGGGAATATGAGTCTGGAGAACGGGCAATCCATGTAGACAGCAGAGCACTGAACCAGGATAAAAGGACAGGCCGCCTGGGGATGCCGAAGCTGAACCGTCGATTGTATCGTGGCCTTAACATTGATGATGGAAAAGACAAAGAACTTTTGAAAGAATACTCTCCCGAGATGCGAGATGAGGCATACAACCGGGGACTTGAGAAATATCTTCGGGAAATCGAATTCAATGTAGGGCTTGCATACGGAGACCTGTCGGATGTTCAGCAGGTAGAAAAGACGGCTGCGGAGATAAAGACATCCAAGGCGCGAAAGTTTAACCGAGTGGGAGCAATCCAGTCAAAACTGAAAGACTGCTTGGAAGATTTTGCGGCGGGCCTTGCATTTTATAACGGGTTGTACAGATCGGGATATGAGTTTAGGTGTAATTTCAATGATTCGATCCTGACTGACGAAGAAACAGAACGGCAGCAGGACCGTCAGGATGTCAGCATGGGTGTGATGTCGCATCTGGAATACCGGATGAAATGGTACAACGAGGATGAAGCTACTGCAAAGAAGAATCTTCCGGACCAGAATCAAGTAATGGAGTGATCGCATGAACAGAGAGTATAAAGAAAAACTCTCCCGAAAAATCGAAAAGAATTATTCCAATCTTGAGATGCGGATCTTGGAAGACATCGTGCGCCGGATAAGAAAAACCAAAGAAATCACCAGCACGGCAGACTGGCAGATCAACAGGCTGCGGATCCTTGGGAATTCCTCGGAAGACATCGAAAAAATGTTGAAAGAGACATTGGATGCCTCATATCCGCAGATGTTTGAACTGTATGATAAGGTCATCGATTGGGAATATGTCCGGAATAAAGATATCTATGAACAGATCAATGCAGAGTTTATTCCTTACGAGGAAAATGGAGAACTGCAGCAGGCTACGAATGCCATGATCCGGCAGACGGATGCAGAGCTTCAGAACATTACGCAGTCATTGGGCTTTTATCTGGATTACGGCACAGGGAAACCGGTCATTACTCCGCTGGCCGAAGTCTATCAGAAATACTTGGATGCTGCCTGTATTGAGATCGTTTCTGGAGCGTTCGATTACAATAGTGTTCTGCGCCGGGTAGTGACACAGCTGACCAATAGCGGTCTCCGTCAGATCGATTATGCATCAGGACGTGCGAACCGTGTAGACGTGGCTGCCAGAAGAGCAGTTATGACAGGAATCACACAGCTGACAGGACATATTTCAGACATAAATGCTGAGAAGCTGGGAACAGAGTATTTTGAAATCGCCTGGCATGCGGGCGCCCGGCCGACGCATCAGGTGTGGCAGGGAAAGGTGTGGAGCAGGCAGCAACTGGTGACGGTCTGTGGATTGGGAACAGTTACAGGTCTGGAAGGGGCTAACTGCTACCATGAGCGATATCCGTTTATTCCAGATATATCTGAGAGGAACTGGACCGATGAATGGCTGGAGAAAAAGAACAGGGAAGAAAATACACCGAAAGAATTCCGGGGGAAGAAATATACAGTCTACGAAGCGAAGCAAAGACAGCGTCAGATGGAGACGGCTATGCGGGCGCAGCGGGAAAAAGTGCAGCTTTTGAAAGCAGGTGGCGCCGATCCGGATGATGTGATGCTTGCCAGAGCGAAATACCAGGGACAGCTGAATGAGTATGCAAGGTTTAGTAAAAAAATGGGGCTGAAAGAAGAGCGAGAACGTATTTATTATGATATGCGCGGGCGTATTGCAACGAATACGAAGGAGCAGAATGCGAAATATACTCCGGATATGATCAGGAATGCCACGAGAGACTCGAAGCAGTATGACAGGTATAAAAGTATCGTCGGACGTAGCGCGGGAAGCCTTGCAGATTTTCGCCAGATGAAGTACAATGATCCTGAGAAGTTTGGTGCTCTGAAGAAAAAGGTTGATACTTATTCGGAGATTGATAAAAAGGAATGGTCCGGTGAATTTAAGCAGAAGTCTAAAGCTGTCTATGACCGGTTTGAGAAAAAAGGCATATACATGTCCGTACATGCACTTAGCCGAATGCCGAGATTGAATAAATCTGGATACTCGGAGATAGATGAGAAAGATATAATGGACATGTTACGTGGCCAGCCGAATCATTCAGAAGGAGAAAAGAAATTGGTTTTCTTCGATCCAGAAAGGCAATTAGTTGTTATAAAAAACAAGGAAACTGACGACATAATTTCTATTGTAAGACGTAAAAATCCGAAGGAGGAATGGAATAATGTTTGAGAAAACAATGAATTATATCAAAGATTTTTTGGAAAATACTCCTGATGATATCTATGAATTTTCTATTATTCTGGAAGATACATTGGTGGATGACTATGACGCAATGCACGAAGAGCAGCCAAGGGCAACGGAGATTCTTGCAAATGAGACTCCTGATATCTGTGCATCAGCGGAGCCGGGAATGACACCGGAAGAGATCGAAGAATTCAAGAGGCGATTAAAAATCGAATATGAGAAGGCGTTGAAAGCCGTTGTTTAGTACCGTTCACCGAGTGTGAGCGGTATTTTTGTACCCATTTTTAAGAAAGGAAAGGTGACAGACATGAAAAAATTGTTCATTTCACAACCAATGAGAGGAAAAACAGACGAAGAAATCCTGGCGGTCAGGAAGAAAGCGATCGAAATTGCAGAAAGTCTGCTGGAGGAACCAGTTGAAGTTATTGACTCATTTTTCCAGGGGGCGCCTGCAGATGTGACACCATTATGGTATCTGGCGAAATCACTGGAACTGCTGGCGACAGCGGATGTGGCGTACTTTGCGCCAGGTTGGGAAAACGCCAGAGGCTGTCGTATCGAAAATACCTGTGCTATCGAATATGATATTGAGGTGATTGAAGACTATGCAGACAGCGACGGAGAAGCAAAAATTGACTTTGGTATGGCATTAAAGATGCTGCAGAGCGGTGTGCGCATGACCCGAAAAGGGTGGAACAGCAAAGGGCTGTCTGTTGTATATCAGAAAGGATACCCACAGGGTATTCCGTGCAATAAGCAGACAGCTGAGGCATGGGGAATGCAGGAAGGAGAACTTTTCCGGTGTGAGCCTTATTTGCAGATCAGTACTGTTGATGGTTCTCATGCTATGTGGGTTCCGTCTATCCGTGATTGTCTGGCTGATGATTGGATGGTTGCCGATGTGCCGGAGGAATGATTATGCTGATTGAAAGAATTATCCTCCGGATCAGGCAGCGTTTCTGCCGGCACCGGTACAAGAAATACTGGAACAAGGAGACAGCAGCGTATGAGTATCGCTGCGTGCATTGCGGAAAGGTACGGTGATCCAGGTTATCTCCCTTTGGGGCGCGGGGTTATGCGTCTTATTTTTATGTCAGCAGATGAGACGTAAAATAGTCTGGACTTACTTGAAATCAGAGGTGCAACCTCGTAAAAAGCGTAGATGAAAGGAAGGAATTGTAACATGAAAAGAAAAGATTTGGAAGACCTTGGGCTGGAGAAAGAAGCTGTTGATAAGATCATGAGCTGGAACGGAGCAGATATTGAGGCAGAAAAAGCCAAAGTGAAGACTGTGGAAGGTGAGAGGGACAACTATAAATCTCAGCTGGATACGGCGACTGCAGAACTGGAAAAATTCAAAGATATGAAGCCGGAAGAAATGCAGGCAACGATCACGAAGCTTCAGCAGGATCTCAAGGATAAAGATACGGAATATGCTGCAAAAGAAGCGGACCGTATCTTTCGTGATACCTTGAAAGAAGCAATTAAGACGGCAGGAGGACGTAATGAAAAGGCTATTATGGCTCTGCTGGATATTGATGCCCTGAAAGAGTCAAAGGATCAGAGCGCTGACATCAAGAAAGCGCTGGATGCCGCAAAAGAATCGGATTCTTATCTCTTTGGATCTGATGAACCGTTCATGAATCCTGTTGGACCGACAAACAGCAAAAGCGGCGGTGGAGAAGGTATGGGAAGTCTGGCATCGATCAGAGCAGCCATGGGTCTTCCTGCAGCAAAGAAAGGAGAATAAAGCATTATGCCAAATATGATTGCACTGAGAAAACAGTATTCCACACTTCTGGATGAAGTGTACAAACTGGCATCCCTTACGGCCGTTCTGGACGGTCCGAATGAACTTGTACAGGAGGGAGCCAATGCAAATGAAATTTTGATCCCGAAAATTTCGATGCAGGGACTTGCGGACTACAATAAACAGACAGGTTATGTAGCGGGCGATGTAACCCTGGAATATGAGACAAAGAAATGTACCTACGATCGAGGCCGTATGTTTACCGTAGATGCAATGGACAACATTGAGTCTGCCGGTATTGCATTTGGGCGTCTTTCTGGGGAATTTCTGCGAACAAAGGTAGTTCCGGAACTGGATGCCTGGAGACTTGCTTCTTATGCGCAGATTTCCGGGGTGACTACAGTGAACGCAAACTTATCTGATGGGAAGACGGCGCTGGCAGCGCTTCGTACAGCACGTGGAAAAATTGAAAATGCAGAAGCAAATCTTGCGACTTGCTATCTGTTTATCAATCCTACCGTGTATGGAATGATCGAAGACCTTGATACGACTGCTTCCAGAAAGGCCATCGAAGGATTTGCAGGAATCGTCAAAGTACCGCAGGGCAGATTTTACAGCAAGATCGATCTGACGGCGAACGGAGCAGGAGGATACACAAAGAATGCTGCAGGACTGAATATGAATTTCCTGATCGTGGATAAGCAGGCTGCCATCCAGTATCAGAAGCATACAGTGTCTAAAATCATCACACCGGAGCAGAACCAGGATGCCGATGCCTGGAAGTTTGGATACCGTACAGTAGGTATTGCCGAATGTAAGGACAATAAGAAAGATGGTATCTATGTACATACAGTAGCGGGGGAATAACTCCCGCTGACGATTTGACCTTGGTTGGCAGCGGGAAAGTTGGCAAGGCAAAAATAGGAAAAGCAGAGTAGGAGGTGTGAACGTGGCTTACTCAAAGACAACATGGGATGACAATGATGTGATCACAAAAGAAAAAATGAATAATCTGGAGAGTGGCGTTGAGACGGCAAATAATGGGATTCCGGAGACGGCCACTCCAGAAAAAGCCGGAATCGTCAAGCAGGCGGCGTCTGTTCCGGAAGCTGCAGGAGATCAGGTGACGAAAGAAGAGTTTAAAGCACTTCTGGATGCTTTAAAAGTTGCTGGTATTATGACAGCTTCGTAGGGAGAAGCGTATGAATGTTGAATATAAATTTTACCAAGATTCTTATGGCGGAGGAAATATTCCGGAAAAAGACTGGAAACGCCTTTCACAAAAAGCAGAGAGCCGGCTGAAAGAATTTACTTTCGGCCGGCTTCCTGATCAATGGGAAGGCAAAGAGTGGGTGGAGCAGGCAAAATGTGCTGTGTGCGAGATGGCGGAACTTCTTTTTGCGGAAGAAAAGCGCGCCGGAAAAACGTCTGAAAATACAGATGGATATTCTGTTTCCTATGACACCAATGTTTCGGGACGGTCCAAACTGTATGAGACGGCGTATGCTTACCTGGGCAATACAGGGATGATGAATCTGGGAGTGGATGGCCTATGTTGACGAATACCGATATTACAATCTACCACCGTGAATATGACTCATCCGTCGGGTTTGATACCTGGAAGCGGGCCTATGTCCCGGAGGCGTGGTGGTATAAGAATGAGAAGGCTTCTATCACAACGGAAGGACTGAAACGGGCGGATGTCTATACTATCCGGATCCCGGATACAAGTGTAGTCCTGAAAAAGGATGATTATATCGTGAAAGGGAACTGTGATGTGGTAATGGAGACAGTGAAAGATCTGGAAGGTCTGGAGAAGACCAGGATCACATCCGTAAACTACAATACTTTTGGCGGGAATCCGCACATAAAGGCGGTGGGAGCGTAATGGCGAAGCAAAAGAAAAAATTTGATATTAAGACACCACGAAAAACGTCCTATGTTCAGGCAGCAAATGGAGGAAAAGTGACCAGTACACTTGAATGGAACGCTGGCTTTGAATCTGGAATGGAAAAGAGCTTCGAAAATGCGCAGGCGTATGTAGATCATCAATGTATACAGCGGATGGGACCTGAAACTCCTCGCAGATCGGGTGTACTGATAAAATCGGCAACCATTGGAACGGTAATAGGCAGTGGTGAAATCAACCAAAGTACTCCATATGCCCGGCGTCAATATTACGAGCATAAAGAAAAATCCTACTGGTTCGAGCGGATGAAGAATCGGCACAAGGATTCAATCCTGAAAGGAGCGGCAAAGTATGTCAAATCTCATTAAAAGTATCCGTACATATATCCTGACTTGCCCATTCCTTCAGGACGGGCGTGTGAGTGTAGATTATATCGGGGAGGATATGGGATATTCCATTGATCCATTGCCTTGCGATCCGATCATACAGAAGTATACGGACGGCGGGGCAAAGAAGCAGTTTCAGTTCGCGTTTACCAGCCAGGAAGAGTACGATCGGGATTCGCGGATCAACATTGAAAACAGTGGATTTTTTCAGGAATTTGCTGAATGGATGGAAGAACAGAGTTTTCGTGGGAATTTCCCGGAGCTGGATGAGGGGAAGATTCCTATTTTGATGGAAATTTTAAACAGCGGCTATCTGTACGATGTAAACGGCATCAATGCTAAATATCGTATAGAGTGCCGCTTAATTTATGCACAGGAGGTATAAAGATATGGCAGATACAAAACCGAAAATTGTGCGCCGGTCTCAGCGTGTAGCGTTTATGGACACAGATAAAACTGGGAGTACACCGAAGTATGAGCGCATGACAGGTTTTACGACAATGACCAACAGTAAGGAGCCGAAGGAGTATTCCCGGCAGTATGTGGATGAGGACGCAGAACGGTCCGACGTGGTAGGATATGCGCCGTCTATTGAATTTTCCTACGACCGGCATACCAATACGCCCGTACATGATCGGCTGTCAGAGATCCATGACAAGGAACTTTTGGGGGATGACGCTCATGTCGATATCGTGAGTGTGGATCTGTTTACCGAGGATGAACAGAATCGCTGCAAGGCGACAAAACGTACTTATGCGGTGATCCCGGACACTGATGGAGATGGAACGGATGCGATGATCTATTCCGGAACATTCAAATCAGTATCGGAGATCGAGGAAGGATATGCCACTTCCGAGGATAAGTGGAAGACAGCAACCTATACAGCGGGAGCGGTTCCTGAAGCGAAGTCTCAGCAGTCTTCGGGATCTGACTCGTAGTAAAAAGGAGACGATGAGCCTATGAGCCTTTGGAAATGGAATGATGTAGAACTGGAAATCGATATGGAAGATTACGATTTCCTTCAGAAATACGAGAAAGCCTTTGATGCTATGGGTATCAAGGAAGAGAAGCTGCAGAAAATCGGGTCTCAGTCTGAGATTGTCAAAGAATACTGCGAAATGTTCTACCAGCTGTTTGATGACATCTTCGGATCCGGCACAGGAGACAAGCTTTTTGGAGGAAAGAAAAATGTCCGTATTTGCGAGGAATGCTATACGGATTTTATATTCGAATGTAAAAAGGGTGTACAGGAGGCCAATAAGCGGAAAAATGCGATGATGAACAAGTTCAAGCCGAACAGGGAACAGCGCAGAGCAGCTGGAAAGAAGTGATCAGATGAACTTTTTCTATGAGGCATTTCCTGATTATGTATGCGTCCATGGAGAAGAGATTTCCATCATTACAGACTTTCGGGAATATATCCGGCTGCTGGATATGCTGAAATGTGAGGAATTGACTGCTATGCAGAAAACAGAACTTCTGTCAGAGTATTTTCTCGATGAAATCCTGATTGATGAAGAAGCAATCTCTGCGCTGACAGAGTTTGTCCTGATGGATACTGAGGAGAAAAAGACAGAAGAGGATCCATCGGAAGATCAGGAGGAGCAGGATGGCAGCCAGAAGAATCTGTTCTCTTATGAGATAGATTATCCATTCATTTTGTCGGGTTTTCTGCGGGATTATGGTATCGACCTTGAGACGGTGGATTACCTGCACTGGTGGAAGTTCCGCATGCTGTTTGATGGGTTGTCAGAAGATACAGAGATCAAGCAGCGGATCATGTACCGTGGAATCAATCTCTCAGATATCAAAGACAAAGAAGAACGAAAAAGGATCTCCCGTATTCAGAAACGGATTCAGCTCCCTATGGAATCGTTGACAGATTATGACATTGGAAATGCATTTGCGTGAGGTAGGAATGAAGAAACTGAAAAAACCACCTCTTTTAAGGCAGTGGTACTATTGCCCTTATTGTCACACAAAGCTTGTAGTATACGACAATACGGCAAGGGTGACAGGGGTATATATAAAATGCCGCACCTGTAAAAAGGAGGTGTCAATCAAAATATAAGCGCTTTAAAGTGAGCCGAAGAGCCTGCGCTATCTACGGAAGGAAGTGGATAGTATGGCGGGCTATGATGGCTCATTAAAATTTGATACAGAGATATCAGAAAAGGGATTTAACAGCGGAATATCAAAGCTTGGCAGTCTTGCCAAGGGTGGTATTTCTGTCCTTGCTGGTGCGATCGGAAGCGTTACGGCAGCGCTGGGCGCTGGTACAGTGGCTGGTCTGAAGTATAATGCTTCGATCGAAACATATCAGACCTCTTTTGAGGTTATGACCGGCTCTGCGCAGAAAGCAGCGGAGGTGATCGACCAGTTAAAAAAGGTCGGAGCAGAAACACCATTTGAGCTTCCGGATTTAGCTGACACAACCCAGCTGTTGATGAATTATGGTCTCACGGCGGACGAGGCCATGGACAAGATGATGATGCTGGGGGATATTTCCCAGGGATCTGCCGATAAAATGTCTCGTATTGCTATGGCATACGGGCAGATGTCCTCAGCTGGAAAAGTACAGCTTGAGGACATCAAGCAGATGATCGAGGCGGGCTTCAATCCGCTTCAGGAGATTAGTGAATCTACAGGAGAATCCATGTCATCTCTGTATGACAGGATCAGCCAGGGAACGCTGTCCGTTGATGAGGTTACAGCTTCAATGGAACGGGCGACCTCTGCAGGCGGGAAATATTACCAGTCCATGCAGAAGCAGTCCCAGACTTTCAGTGGTATGATTTCCACACTGAAAGATAATGCACAGCAGCTTATCGGTGAGGTCGTGCAGCCGATATCGGACAGTATGGTGAATACGCTGCTCCCCGCGGCGATTGATGCCATTGGTCAGATGACAGATGCGTTCCAGACGCAGGGAGCGGATGGACTGGTCCAGGCAGGAAGCCAGATTTTGGCGAATGTCGTTACGGGAATAGCGCAGGGACTTCCTGATTTGCTCACTCTCGGATTACAAGTTGTAACGTCTGTGTTACAGGGGCTTACAGCCAATATGCCACAGATCATTACTGCGGGCGGTCAGATCCTGCAGTCTCTTGTTTCCGGAATGCTGCAGCTTCTTCCGGCTGTTGGTCAGTTTATGGTCACTTTGCTGGCGGAATTGTATGCGCAGATTACAGCCGCAGCTCCGTCGCTGTTGCAAAAAGGGTATGAGCTGCTGAACAATCTTGTGACAGGATTTGTTCAGGCAATCCCCGAAATGCTGCCCAAAATGCTGATTTTTATACAGCAAATTGGCGAGCAGCTGGCGTTGGCCGCTCCGGTAATGATACAAAAAGGATTCGAACTGCTGAGTAAGCTGGTCGAAGGAATTGTATCGGCGATTCCAATTCTGATCGCAAGAGTACCAGAGATCATTTCCACATTTGCCAATGTTATCAATGATAATTTCCCGACGATACTGGCAAAAGGTATGGAGCTGATCGGTCAGCTGATCCAAGGAATCCTTCAGGCTATTCCTACATTGGTTGCCAATATTCCCAAGATTGTTTCAGCAATCGTAGATGTAATTGAAGCATTCAACTGGCTAAATCTTGGAAAGAACATTATCACACTTTTCAAAAACGGTATAACCGGTATGGTCGGCGCGGTTAAATCTGCGGGAAAAAGTGTATATGATGGTCTGCACAATGCTATAAAGAATTTGCCGACAACGCTGAGCAATATCGGAAAATCAGCTATGAATGGGCTGAAAAGTGCAATCTCATCAGCAGCCGGTACTGTCAGATCAGCCGCACAAAGCGTTGGTACGGGAATCCTGAATGCTTTGAAAAGTATACCAGGGCAAGTCATTTCAATCGGAAAAAATATTGTTACTGGTCTCTGGGATGGCATCTCTGGAATGGTCGGGTGGATGACCAACAAGGTCAAGGGCTTTGCAAACTCCATTCTCGGAGGAATCAAGAATGCTCTTGATATTCATTCGCCGTCTCGAGTCATGAGGGATGAAGTCGGTAAAATGATGGCGCTTGGCATAGGAGTAGGGTTTGAGCAAAACCTTCCAGTTGATGAAATATCCACAAGCGTGTCTGATTCTGTAAAAAGGCTGCAGAGAAGGGTGGTAACTATTATGCAAAAGCCAATGATTACAACTGGTCAGGTGGTAGCGGCATCTCAGGGAGGAAAAGGCACAGATAACAATCCGCAGCCATTTGACTATGATCGGATGGGTGAAGCGACGGCGAAGGCTATGGAAGGTATGGGAGTCTATATGGACAGCAAACCGGTCGGCAAACTGGTAACACCGACAGTAAACGAAGAACTTGGAAAGCTGGATAGGAGAAAAACATAATGAGCATTGGAGTAACGTTTGCGGACAAGATACATACAGCGAGAGATTGGAAGCTCAGACTTCTGAGTATCTATATTCCGATGCCGGAGCCTAAAACGCAGGCCATAGACATTCCCGGTGGCGATGGGACCATTGATCTGACGGAGATCAATGGCCGCCCATCCTACAGCGACAGAGACGGGATGGAACTTGTCTTTGACCTTATGGATGGAGATTATCAGACCTGGTTTATGAAATATTCTGAGTTTGCAGCATCGGTGCATGGAAGAAAAATAAAGATGGTCCTGGATGATGATCCGGATCATTATTATATGGTGCGCCTGAAACTCGACGGGAAGAAAACCAATCCGGTATATGGACAGATCACTTTCTCCGGGACAGCAGAACCTTTCAAATATGATATCTGCGCCAGCAACGAGGACTGGCTTTGGGATACCTTCAATTTTGAAACGGGAGTGATCCGGGAACTGAAGGATCTGTCCATTACAGAAGAAAATAATACGATAACCATTACCGGCGGCGGAATCGATACTGCGCCGGTCTTCATTGTTTCGGCGGCCGATAACCTGCAGTTTTCCTATGGCGGGCGGACTTATACATTGAAAGTCGGCCGCAACCGTTTCCCGGCGGTAAGGGTAGGAAAAAGTGATGTTACACTGACCTTCTCAGGAACAGGCAAGCTGTCAGTGGAATACAGAGGGAGGTATCTGTGATGTACCAGGTGTTGATTGACGGGCG
>ERZ1643250.927-NODE-927-length-28061-cov-10.250661_pt1 | contig 28061 bp, 26 predicted proteins | sample MGYA00579262_ERZ1643250 | MGnify/ENA primary metagenome ERZ1643250 (study PRJEB29033, sample SAMEA4952265) | chicken gut metagenome | biome: Broiler Chicken; feature: Gastrointestinal Tract; material: Caecum | place: Ireland | collected 2018 | study: Broiler... | reverse complement strand
CTTTCGGGACGGGCGTGGAGGGGATGCTGATGGTGACTGTGGAAGGACATTAGATATAGTTAAAGTCTGTGGTGCGGCGTTAATCAGGGAAAGGATGTTGTCTGAACGAAGTGAGTTCTTCCTTTCCCTGATTGCTTTTAGCCGTATCGCAGGCTTGTTACTATATCTTATGCCCTGTAACCGGAGCCGGAAGTATCCCCTCCACGCCCGTCCCGGATACGTGAGTCAATTTCCTGTATCTGAGTAATTTACGGACCGTTTATTATAAAATGTCTCTTCGATAAACACGAATTTTATATTTTAAGGATTCTCTGCTTATATTCATTCTGATATGCCGTCTTATATTTATCTGTCACCACGGAGGTATACAGGTTGGATGCCAGTATGTCATTTCGGAGCATTTTTCTGCCGGCGGCAGGAAGGTTTTGGCTGTCTGAGAGGCGTGTGAGCAGTGTTAATGAGCTTTCTTTTGCTATGCGGGCCAATATATTTTCTCTGTCTTTTCTGACACCGAGCAGACGGGCATAGCTGTGGTATCCGCTGCTTATATACTCTGAGACATCCGCTTTTTTTATTCCCAGCATAATGTGAAGAAGGGCCCGGTTGATGCGGGTCTGTGTGGTCTCCCTTGTTTTCAGGAGTTCACAGAATTGTTTATAGTTAAAAAAATTATCAAGCTGCCCGCAGATCCGGTTTGCGAGTTCTTCCGACACATCCATGTAGCGGATCAGATTTTCGGGCCGTTTATTCAGGAGTTTGTACTTCAGGATGATTGAAAAGTCATTCTGGTACACCGGATAAGAAACCCTGTGATAGTCTTTTAACAGCTCCAGACAGCATGATGGAACCTGTTCTTCAAGTTCGTTTAAGATGCCGGAGAAAGATGTATCTTCAAAAGTGCCGCCAAAACGGTCTGCCTGCAGGACGGAGCCTGAGTACGCAAGGAGAGAGCGGATGGCAGAGGCCGAGCTCAGGTGTTCATCGGAGAGCCTCCTGTCATGATAATGGGCACCGGCCCGCTTGATCGTGTAAGGCAGGATCCTGCTGTTGAGTTTTTTGATGGCTTTCAGATATTCTATGCCCAGGATATTATTCGGCTCACTGAGAATGGCGGTACAGCCGGCATCCCCCGTGTATTCGGAAAGCGCCTGCATGCGCGCGGAGGGATAGGACAGACCGTTCTTCAGTTGTTTTTTTAGGAGAATCCGGTATTTTGCCGGTTCGTCCAGAAGGATATCTGCGATGCGTTCAAGAGCATCGAGGTCATCGCATTCACTTCCGAAACAGAGAAAGTCTGTGATCCCCAGGCTGTCCAGGAGAGATACGGCTCCCATAGCAAAGTATTCCGCGCTTCCGGACGCATAGCAGACGGGAAGCTCGAATACGGCGGAAGCTCCGCATTTTAAAGCCATCTCGGCGCGTATACGTTTTGGCATGATGGAGGGTACTCCTCTCTGCACATAGTCTCCGCTCATGACTACAACAGCAGCGTCAGCTCCGGTGATGCGCAGTGATTCCTTTATGTGGTGCATATGACCGTTATGGAAGGGATTGTATTCAGTGATCAGTCCGACAATTTTCATGAAAATCTCCTTGTATATCAATTTCTACCATATTATACTATAAAAAGATGGCTTCACATAGAGGGAAAAATCGATTATATTAGGAAAAAGCTGAAAAGGGTGATTGCATGGAAAAAGAGTTCGGAAAGGATTTCAGGATGGATGCAGAGCGCATGGCCGGTCTGCTTGACAGGCATGATTTTAAACAATTGAAGGAAGAGCTGGAATCCGTGCATCCCGTGGATATTGTTGATGCGTTCGAGGAATTGGATAAAAAGCAGCGGACACTTGTATTCCGGCTTCTGGCGAAGGAAGAGGCTGCAGAAGTATTTACGGATATGAACAGTGACATGCGCGAGGATCTGATCAATGCGCTGACGGATTCGGAGCTGGAAGAAGTCATGGACGAGATGTATGTCGACGATACAGTGGACGTCCTGGAGGAAATGCCTGCCAATGTTGTAGACCGTCTCCTGATGGCGACGGACGAAGATACACGACAGAAGATCAATGCCCTTCTCCAGTATCCTGAAGACAGTGCGGGCAGCATCATGAACATCGAGTATATCAGCCTGCGCAAAGAGATGACGGTGGCGGATGCGATCCTGAAGATCCGTCAGGTCGGCATCAACAAGGAGACGATCTATACCTGCTACGTTACAGAGAAGAAGAAACTGATCGGCATGGTGGATGTCAAGGATCTGCTCACAGCCGGTGAATCCCGTACGATCGAGGAGATCATGGATGAGAATGTGCTCTATGCGCGGACACTGGACGATCAGGAGCATGTGGCGAATATGATCAACAAATACGGTCTTGTTGCAATTCCGATCATCGATCACGAGGACTGTCTCGTGGGAATTGTAACTGTTGACGATGCGATGCTGGTCTTGCAGGATGAGACCACGGAAGACATGAGTATGATGGCCGGTGTCAGCCCTGATGACGACTCGTACTTTGAGACTTCTGTATTCCGGCAGGCAAAGAACAGGACTCCGTGGCTGATGATCATGATGCTTTCGTCGACTGTTTCGGGGGAGATACTCGGATACTATGAAAATGCGATGGCGGTGATGCCGGTGCTCATTACATTCATCCCCATGCTCATGGGTACGGGTGGAAACTGCGGTTCGCAGATTTCCACCCTGATGATCCGCGGTCTGGCGGTAGGAGAAATCGAATTTAAAGATATTTTCAGGGTTATCTTCAAAGAAATACGAGTGGCATTGATCGTGGGAACTCTGCTGGCAATTGTTAACGGCATCCGGATCTGCCTGATGTATGACGGCAATATCATGCTGGCGCTGGCACTCGGGATCACGATGATCGCAGTTGTCATTATGGCAAAGTGTATCGGATGCGTGCTTCCGCTGGCAGCGAAGAAGATCGGGCTTGATCCGGCGATCATGGCGGCGCCTCTGATCACCACGATACTGGATACATGTACGATACTTGTTTATTTCAATATTGTCACAGCATTTTTTAAATTATAATATGTGTCAGACGGGAAAGATCGTTATTTTTGTAACAATCATATAAAAGAAAGCGGTGCGAAAAGGTTATTGTACTGAAAAATGCACATAAAATGCCGATAAAATCCGGCGGAATCCCTTGTGTACAAATTTGATTTGCTCTATAATGAAGCTATGTGATTAAAAATGAAAGGTGGCACATTAAATATGGGATTTATTGATGAGATCAAGGCAAGAGCAAAAGCAGACAAGAAGACGATCGTCCTGCCGGAGACGGAAGACGAAAGAACTTATAAAGCTGCAGAGACAGTTTTGAAAGAGGGGATCGCTAACCTGATCCTTGTCGGCAGCAAAGAGGAAATCGAGAAAAACAAAGGTACATATGATATTTCCGGAGCAGAGATCGTAGATCCGGCGACAAATGACAAGACAGAGGCGTATATCGCAAAACTTGTCGAGCTCAGACAGAAAAAGGGCATGACAGAAGAGCAGGCAAGAGAACTGCTTCTGACCAATTATCTGTATTATGGCGTTATGATGGTGAAGATGGGAGATGCAGACGGTATGGTATCCGGTGCATGCCACTCCACGGCTGACACACTTCGTCCATCCCTTCAGATCCTGAAGACGAAACCGGGCACAAAGCTTGTATCCGCATTTTTCCTTATGGTAGTTCCGGACTGTGACATGGGAGACAACGGTACATTTATCTTCGGAGATTCCGGACTGGAGCAGAACCCGGATCCGGAGAAACTGGCGAATATCGCAATTTCTTCCGCAGAGTCTTTCCGCACACTGACAGGACACGAGCCGATCGTCGGCATGCTGTCACATTCTACAAAGGGCAGTGCAAAGCATGCGGATGTGGATAAGGTCGTAGAGGCTACAAGAATCGCTCATGAGCTTGCTCCGGACCTGAAACTGGACGGAGAGCTTCAGCTTGACGCAGCGATCGTGCCTTCAGTCGGAGCTTCCAAAGCACCGGGCAGCGAAGTGGCAGGACATGCCAACGTACTGATCTTCCCGGATCTGGATGCGGGAAATATCGGTTACAAACTTGTTCAGAGACTTGCAAAGGCTGAGGCATACGGACCGCTGACACAGGGGATCGCAGCACCGGTCAACGATCTGTCAAGAGGATGCAGCGCTGAGGATATCGTAGGTGTGGTAGCGATCACATCTGTTCAGGCGCAGGCACAGTAAATCTTTGGAACACCGCAGGGAGTGGTCCCTGAGGCGATAAAAGTTGTTGGGAGGAAAGAAAATGAATGTATTAGTAATTAACTGCGGGAGCTCTTCCCTGAAGTTCCAGCTCATCAACGCGGAGTCAGAGGAAGTGCTGGCAAAAGGACTCTGCGAGAGAATCGGTATCGACGGAAGACTGACCTATCAGCCGGAGGGCGGCGAGAAAGAGAAGTCAGACAAGCCGATGCCTACGCACACAGAGGCAATCCAGTATGTGATCGAGGCGCTTACCAATCCGGAGACCGGTGTTGTCAAGAGCCTTGACGAGATCGGAGCCGTAGGACACCGTATGGTACATGGCGGAGAAAAATTTGCTTCCTCAGTGATCATCACAGACGAGGTAAAGAAGGCGGTTGAGGAGTGCAATGACCTGGCGCCGCTTCACAACCCTGCAAATCTGATCGGAGTTGCTGCCTGTGAGAAGCTGATGCCGAACACCCCGATGGTAGGTGTGTTTGACACTGCGTTCCATCAGACAATGCCGGAGAAAGCTTATATGTACGGCCTTCCGTATGAATATTACGAGAAATACAAAGTAAGACGCTATGGCTTCCACGGCACAAGCCACAGCTTTGTTTCAAAGAGAGCGGCAGAAGTGATGGGAAGACCTTATGAAGATCTGAAGACGATCGTATGCCACCTTGGTAACGGTTCCAGTGTAACGGCAGTCATGAACGGAAAATCCGTTGACACTTCCATGGGTCTGACACCGCTCGAGGGTGTTGTGATGGGAACACGTTCCGGAAATATCGATCCGGCTATCATGGAATTCATCGCTCAGAAAGAGGGGCTGGATATTGAAGGTGTGATGAACGTCCTGAATAAGAAATCCGGTGTGTTCGGACTTTCCGGCGGACTTTCCAGTGATTTCCGCGATCTGACCGATGCTATGAATGCCGGTGACAAGAAAGCGAAGATCGCGATGGATGTATTCTCCTACAGCGTCGCTAAATATATCGGCGCTTATGCGGCTGCCATGAACGGTGTGGACTGCATCGCATTTACGGCAGGTATCGGCGAGAATGATGATTATGTAAGGGAGCAGGTGTGCAGCTATCTCGGATATCTGGGAGTTGATTTTGACAAAGAAGTCAACGACGGACTGAGAGGAACGGAGAAAGAACTCACAAAACCGGGCTCAAAAGTAAGAGTATTTGTCATCCCGACCAATGAGGAGCTGGCGATCGCAAGAGAGACTCTTGCACTTGTCAAATAGGAATAGTGGTTATGAAAGAAGCAGTTATCTTTGAAGAAAGACAGCTGCTTCTTTTTTTGTGGAAAATACTTGCAAAAACAGGATGCGAGGGGTATTATATATAAGGAATTTTGTGAAAAATGTCGAAATGTGTTATTGATCCAATATACGGATGAGAGTAAAGTGGTATGGATGAGTACAGGGGAAGGTCTTATTATGGTCTGAGCAGAGAAGTTGAGGAGCTTCTTACGATCGAAGAAGAGGACCGGAGGTCAGAACAGCAGTACCTTGCGCGGAAGCGAAGGCGGGAAAAAGAGAGGAGACGGATAGCACGGCTCCGAAAACGGAGAAGAGCATTACTTGTCAGGATGGCGGGGGTAATGTTCCTTTTTATTGCGTTTATTGTTCTGGTCAACCGGCTGTTTTTCTCTAATCCGGTGTTGAAAGAAGTGACAGTGGAAGCAGGTACGGAAGATCTGGCGGCAGAGGATTTCCTCAAGAAAAATAATGTTGAGATTGAATTTGTCACTGATATGTCAGAGATAGATCTGGATCATGTAGGCGAACATGAGATCATACTTAAGGCAAAAGGAAAAGAGCGGACTTCGATTCTTATTGTGCAGGATACAGTCAGCCCTAAGGCTGTTGCTGTCTCAGGACCGGTCACTGTTGCAGTAGACGGCAAAGCCGATGCCGCATTGGTTGTAGAGAGTGTGGATGACGCTACAGACGTGAAATATACTTTTAAGGAGGAACCGGATCTCTCTTCAGAAGGAACCGTGCCGGTCACAGCCGTAGTCACGGATGAAGGGGGCAATACTGCTGAGGTAGAAGGAGAACTTAATGTGATCGTGGATACCGAAGCGCCTGTGATCAGTGGTGTAGCTCCGCTTACAAGTTTTCTGGGGGATCCGATCTCGTATAAATCTGAAATTACAGTGACGGATAACTGTGATAAGGATATCGAGGTCGAAGTGGATAACAGCAATGTTGATACAGAGACGGCGGGAACTTACAATGTGATCTATACTGCTTCGGACCAGTCGGGAAATACTGCTCAGCAGGAGACTACCCTTACGATTAAAGAGAAGCCTGAAAATTACGTAGAGCCTGAGGAAGTATATGCTCTTGCGGATGAAGTTCTGGCCGGTATCACAACAGATGATATGACTTTAAAGGAAAAGGCACGGGCGATTTACGACTGGACACGGAACAATGTCGGATATATCAATACCTCCGAGAAAGACAGCTGGACGAATGGGGCATATCAGGGATTTACGGAGGGGGAGGGAGACTGCTTTGTGTTCTTTGCGACTGCAAAGGCGCTGCTTACACGGGCAGAAATTCCCAATATCGATATAGTAAAAAGCGATACGAGCCACTCCAGTCATTATTGGAGTCTTGTGGATGTGGGGGACGGATGGTATCATTTTGATACAACACCCCGATATGGAGGAGGCGAGTTCTTCCTGATGACAGATGATGAGATACTGGCATATTCGGAAGCACATGACAACAGCCACATTTTTGACCGGAGCCTGTATCCGGCCACTCCGACTACGGACTCGACGATTGAATAGAGGAGGCGTAAAGGGCATGATTTTGGGTGTGATCGGCGGACTGGGACCGATGGCGACAGCCCGTTTTATGGAAATGGTCATACAGATGACGGATGCATCCTGTGATCAGGAACATCTGGAAATGATCATCCACAACTGTCCACAGATACCGGACAGGACAGCATATATACTCGGAAAATCAGATAAAGATCCGGCACCGCCCATGATCAGGGCAGGGCGTGCCCTGGCCGGAGAGGGGGCATCCTGTATCGCAATCCCGTGTATAACAGCACATTATTTTCACCGGGAACTTTCAGACGGGATTGGCATTCCGATCATAAATGCCATTACAGAGACCGGGCATGAGCTGATCAGAAGCGGTGCGCGCCGGATCGGGATCATGGCAACAGACGGGACGATCCGAAGCGGGATATTCCAGAAAGAACTGGAAGAAATGGGGCTCGAGATTGTTCTGCCGGATGAAGTGAACCAGAAATACATAATGGATGTGATTTATAAAAATATAAAATCAGGACAGCCGGTGGATATGGAGCGGTTTGACGCGGCACGGAAGAATCTGAAGGAGCAGGGAGCGCAGATCCTTATACTGGGATGTACGGAACTGTCTCTTGTAGACAAGGAACGGCTCCCAGGAAAAGGATATCTGGATGCAATGGAGGTCCTGGCGCGGAGTGCAGTTACGACATGCCACGGGCGCCTGAAAAGAAAATATGAGAATCTGATTCGATAAAGAAGGATGAGAATACAAAAGCAGGAGGGAACCATGCAGAGAAATATATTGGAGTACCTGGAACACACAGTTCAGAAATACCCGGACAAAACGGCTTTTGCCAATGAGTCTGAAGGGATGACATTTCAGGAAGTGTACCAGACATCGAGGAGTATCGGCACATGTCTGAGCAGGAAAGGCTATGGCGGAGAACCGGTCGTTATTTATATGAAGAAACATCCTCATATGATCGCAGCATTCTGGGGAGTTGTGTACAGTGGATGCTTCTATGTGCCTATGGATGAGGAGATGCCGGAATTCCGGATCGAGCTGATCTTCCAGAATCTCCATCCCCGTGCTGTTATCTGTGATGAGTCCACAGCCGGAAAAGTGAAGGAGATCAGCGGTTTTGACGGAGAGGTCCTCATGTATGATGAGATTTCTGTCTGTCCGTCCGACGACGCGCTTCTTGCGGATGTCCGCAGCCGGGCGATCGATACAGATCCGGTCTATATCGTATTTACATCAGGTTCCACCGGGGTGCCGAAAGGAGTCGTGGGATGCCACAGGGCAGTCATAGACTATGTTGAGAATCTGATGGAAGTGCTGCAGGTGACGGATGAGTCAGTGTTTGCAAATCAGACCCCGCTGTATTTTGATGCCTGCCTGAAAGAGCTGTTCGCCAGTTTGAAATGCGGGGCCACGACTTATCTTGTTCCGAAACAGCTCTTTATGTTCCCGGTGAAACTGGTGGAATTCTTAAATGAATATAAGATCAATTCGGTCTGCTGGGTCGTATCTGCGCTGACGATGATTTCATCTATGAAGACTTTTGACAAAGTTGTGCCGAAATATCTCCATACGGTCGCCTTCGGAAGTGAAGTCTTTCCGATCAAACAGTTCAATCTGTGGAGAAAGACGCTGCCTGATGCCCGGTTCATCAATCTTTACGGACCTACAGAGGCAACAGGGATGAGCTGTTATTATGTGGTGGACCGTGAATTTGAAGAGACAGATGTGATCCCCATCGGACGGCCGTTTAAGAATACGGAGATCCTTCTGCTCGATGAGAACGACAGAATACCTCCTCAGGGGGAACCGGGAGAAATGTGTATCAGGGGAACGGCCCTGACGTTCGGATATTACAACAATGAGGAGAAGACGGATGAAGTATTCGTCCAGAATCCGTTAAATCACAGTTATCATGAACTGATCTACCGCACCGGGGATATCGGGAAATTAAATGAACGAGGGGAGCTTGTGTTTATTTCCCGCAAGGATTATCAGATCAAGCACATGGGACACAGGATCGAGCTTGGTGAGATCGAGGTCCATGTGAACAGGATTGAGGGCATACACAGCGCATGCTGTATTTATGATAAAGAGACAGAGAAAATCGTCCTCTTCTATACAGGGGAGACAGAGGTGAAGGAACTTGTTGTGGCACTTCGGAAGAAACTGCCAAGATATATGATCCCGAACCATGTCTATGCGCTGGAGGAGATGCCGCTGACAGCGAACGGCAAGATTGACCGTGTGAAGCTGAACCAGTTAAATGATGAAAAGAAAAGGAGACAATAACAATGGAAGCATTAATGGAGATTCTTGAAAACCTTCATCCGGAGATTGACTTCAATACGTGTGAGACACTGATCGATGACGGGCTGATCGATTCTTTTGATATCGTTACGATCATCTCCGAGATCAATGAAGAGTATGACGTGGTCATTCCTGCAGAAGAGATCGTACCTGAGAATTTCAACTCTGCAAAAGCACTTTACAGCCTGATCCAGAGACTGGAAGACGAGTAGGATAAAGAGTCATGCTGTTTACGGATTATAGTTTTATCGGCTTTCTTATCGTGGTGTTTGTCCTGTATTATACCCTGCCGAAGAAATGCCAGTGGCCGTTCCTTCTCGTGGCGAGCTATGTGTTTTACTTTATTGCCAGTCCGTCATATCTGATCTTTATTGCGGCGACGACCATATCCACTTATCTGGTCAGCCTGAAACTGGATCAGCTCGAGACGATGCAGAAGGCATGGCTGAAGGAACACAAAGGACAGATATCAAGAGAAGAGAAAAAGGAATACAAAGCAGGGATTAAGGCGAAGAAGTGGAAATGGCTGCTCGTCTGTCTTATCTTTAATCTGGGCATTCTGGCGGTGCTGAAGTACACGAATTTCGCAATCGCAAATATCAACGGGATCCTGGAAGCGTTTCACAGTGACCGGCAGCTTTCGTTTCTGAATCTTGTGCTGCCTATGGGTATCTCATTCTACACCTTTCAGACGATGGGGTATATCATCGATGTGTACCGCGGGACAAGCACGGCGGAGAAAAACCCGTTCAAACTGGCGCTTTTTGTATCTTTCTTCCCGCAGCTCGTACAGGGGCCGATCAGCCGGTTCAACGATCTGGCCAAATCCCTGTTCGAAGTACATTACTTTGATCCGAAAGTTGTCTCTTACGGACTTTACCGGATCTTGTGGGGATATTTCAAGAAAGTGGTGGTTGCTGACCGGATCCTGACTGCAGTCAATGCGATCATCCAGAATCCGGATACATACCAGGGAGGGTTCGTGTTCGTCGGGATGATGTTCTACGCATTTGAACTCTATGCTGATTTTACCGGAGGGATCGATATTACCATCGGGATCGCGCAGACAATGGGCATTACAGTGACAGAAAACTTCCGCAGGCCGTATTTTTCCAAAAATATCAAAGAATACTGGAAGAGATGGCATATTACCATGGGTACATGGTTTACGGATTATATTTTCTATCCGATCTCTGTGTGTAAACCGATGCTGAAGTTTTCAAAATTCTCGAGAAATACGTTCGGGGAGAATATCGGAAAACGGGTCCCTGTATATCTGTCCTCGTTTGTTGTATGGTTTACGACAGGTATCTGGCACGGGGCAAGCTGGAACTTTATTGTATGGGGACTGATGAACTATGTGGTTATCATGATTTCGGAGGAACTGGAACCGCTGTACCGGAAATTCCACAGCCGTTTCCGCGTGAAAGATAAGGCATGGTACGGCGTCTTTGAGACCGTGCGCACGATCCTGCTGATGAGCGCTATCCGCATGTTCGACTGCTACAGGGACGTGCCGCTGACATTTAAGATGTTCGGAAACATGTTCGCCGCTTTTGACCTGAGCGCGCTGAATGCGGAGGCTTTCCTGGGGCTTGGTTTAAGTGCGGCTGACTACATCCTTCTGTTCATCTGTCTGCTGGTCATTCTTGCAGTCAGTGTGATACAGGAAAGACGCGGCAGTGTGAGAGATATTATTTTCAGCTCGCCGGCGGCATGGAAGTACATTGTGTTCGGCGTACTGACGATCGTGGTCATCGTCTTCGGAGCATACGGCATCGGATATGACCAGAGTCAGTTTATCTATAATCAGTTTTAGGAAGGAGCAGGTATGAAATCAAAGAAATTTGCGAAACGGGCTGCGGCTTTAGCCGTGTTTCTCGTTGTTATGCTGGTGACTCTCTTCCTGCTTCAGCGGCTTCTGATGCCGAAGTACATGTCCGATATTCCGGAAGGAGCGATGGTGGAGGAGTATTATCAGGAAACGACGGACCATGAGGTGATCTTCGTAGGAGACTGTGAAGTTTATGAGAATTTTTCTCCGATCACGCTCTATGAAGATTACGGGATCACGAGCTATATCAGAGGTTCTGCCCAGCAGCTTACCTGGCAGTCCTATTATCTCCTGGAGGATACTCTCCGGTACGAGACTCCCAAGGTCGTTGTGTTCAACGTCCTGGCAATGAAATATAATGAGCCTCAGAGTGAGGCGTATAATCGTATGTCGATCGATGGAATGAAGATGTCTTCCTCCAAGATCGGGGCGATACAGGCGTCCATGACTGAGGAGGAAAATATGCTGGATTATATTCTCCCGATCCTCAGATATCATTCCCGATGGTCGGATCTGTCGGGCGAAGATGTGGAATATATGTTCCATAAGGATAAAGTGTCGCATAACGGATACTATATGCGCGTGGATGTGCGCCCGGCGGACGGATTCCCCGAGCCTGAGAAGTTATCGGACTACACACTGGGCGATAAAGCCATGGAATATCTGGATAAAATGAGAGAACTCTGCGAGGAGAACGGGATCGAGCTTGTGCTTGTCAAATCTCCCAGTCTTTATCCGCACTGGTATGATGAGTGGGATGAACAGATCGTCGAATATGCGGACAAATACGGATTGGATTACTTTAATTATGAAAAGATGGCTGACGAGATAGGAATCGATTACAATACCGACACCTATGACGCAGGCCTGCATCTGAATCTGGCGGGTGCGGAAAAGCTGTCAAAATACTTTGGCGAATACCTGATTGAGAATTATGATCTGACAGACTACCGGGAAGACCCGGAGTACGCCGAAGTTTATGCGGAGAAGATCCGGTTCTATGAGGAGATGGAAGAGGCTCAGTACAAGGAACTTGAGGAATACGGGGAGATCATCAGTTATTAGGGGTGCTTTAACATATTTATATTCAGGAGGTAAGAAAAAATGAAGAGGAAAATGGTATTACTTGCAACAGCAGCAGTAACGGCGATGGCACTGACAGCCTGCGGAGGCTCTGACACTCAGAGTGGTTCCGGCTCAGGAAGTTCTCAGTCATCGGGAGGAGACGGATTTACATTCACAAGCGGTTCCACAGTCATCGAGATGAATGCAGACGCATCTGCTGTCGTGGATGAGCTCGGTGAAGCAGATGACTATTTTGAGTCAGAGAGCTGTGCGTTTGAGGGCCTGGACAAGGTGTATACATATCCGGGCTTCCAGCTTAATACTTATCCGGTGGATGACAAAGATTATGTCCTGTCCGTTGTGTTTATGGATGATACAGTCTCAACTGACGAAGGAATCAGCATCGGCAGCACAAAGGATGAAGTGACAGAGGCATACGGTGAGCCGGAGTCAGAGTCTTCAACAGAGATGGTCTATGCCAAAGGCGATACGGAACTGACGGTCGGACTGGACGGAGACAGCGTGTCTACGCTGGAAATCAGTGCCGTGACAGAAGAATAAAGATGTGCAGAAGTCAATCAATATTTTGTGCATTTCCTGGTTGACAAACACATTTTCCGTGATATAATGGTTTAGGTATGAATAGGAGAAAACAACTATGTTAATCAACCTATCAGACGTTTTGTCAGACCAGCATAAGACAGTGGAGGAGACTGTGCCGCTCACGATGGATATGATCCGTCTGAAGTCCGGGGATTACCCGGTCATAAACAGTGAGCCGGTTCACGTCCGGGCAGAGCATATAAAAGGGAAAGAACTGGTCATTACGGCCAATACGGTGCTTACCGTTCTGATCCCGTGTGACCGATGCCTGGAGGATGTCAGACATGACTTTGTGATAAACTGTACGAAGCATGTAGACATAGGTCTCTCCGACGCAGAACTGACAGAGGAGCTGGATGAATCAAACTTTATTGACGGATATCATCTTGACGTGGACAAATTGCTCTACAATGTGATTTTGTCAGAGTGGCCAGAAAAGACATTGTGCCGTGAGGACTGCAAAGGCCTCTGCAAAGTGTGCGGCCAAAATTTGAATACGGGGTCCTGCGACTGTGAGGATCCGGGACTTGATCCTAGAATGTCAGTTGTCCGTGACTTATTTAAGAATTTTAAGGAGGTGTAACCTATGTCAATCTGTCCAAAGAATAAATCTTCAAAAGCAAGAAGAGATAAGAGAAGAGCTAACTGGAAGATGAGCGCTCCGAATCTTGTGAAATGCAGCAAGTGCGGCGAGCTTATGATGCCGCATCGTGTGTGCAAGGCATGCGGCGCATACAACAAGCGTGAGATCATCTCTGTTGACTAATCTGAAAGCACAGGTAAAAGACGTAAAAACTTTGTGTTTTGCGTCTTTTTTTTGTTGATTTTTATATTGTTTTCCAGTAGAATGATTTCAGTAGTGTTAGGAGGAGAGAAAATGTCTGAGATTACGAAAGTTGCCCTTGACGCGATGGGCGGGGATAATGCTCCTGTCGAGATCGTAAAGGGTGCGGTAGAGGCAGTACAGAAAAGGAAAGACATTCAGATCTTGCTGACAGGACAGGAGGATGTGATCAAAAATGAACTCGCAAAGTATACCTGGCCTGAGAACCAGATCAGGATCGTCAATGCCACGGAGGTGATCGAGACTGCCGAGCCGCCGGTAAAGGCAATCCGCGGAAAGAAAGACTCTTCTATCGTGGTTGCGATGAAGATGGTAAAGAACGGAGAGGCTGACGCATTTGTATCTGCCGGAAGCACGGGAGCTGTCCTTGTAGGAGGCCAGGTGCTCGTGGGCAGGATCAAAGGTGTAGAGAGGCCGCCGCTTGCCCCTCTTTTTCCGACACTGACAGGAGTGTCGCTCCTGATCGACTGCGGGGCGAATGTAGACGCCCGCCCGTCACATCTCGTGCAGTTTGCCAAGATGGGATCCATCTATATGGAGAGCGTGATGGGAAAGAAGAATCCTACAGTCGGCATTGTAAATATCGGAGCTGAGGAGGAGAAAGGAAATGCCCTTGTTAAAGAGACGTTCCCGCTTCTCAAGGCATGTAAAGATATCAATTTTGTCGGCAGCGTGGAGGCGAGGGAGATTCCGTACGGCAAGGTGGACGTGATCGTCTGCGAGGCATTTGTCGGGAACGTGATCCTCAAGCTCTACGAAGGTGTAGGCGGAGCCCTGATCAAAAAAGTAAAACAGGGAATGATGTCGAGTCTTCGCAGCAAGATCGGCGCGCTTCTTGTGAAGCCGGCTCTCAAGGCCACCCTGAAAGACTTTGACGCCAGTGAGTACGGCGGTGCGCCGCTTCTGGGCTTAAAAGGTCTCGTAGTCAAAACCCATGGAAGTTCCACTTCCACGGAAATATGTAATTCCATTATCCAGTGCGTCACATTTAAAGAGCAGAAGATCAATGAGAAAATAAAAGCAGCAATACAGGAGACGCAGGAAGAAATCAAAGAGAGCGAGTAGAGTAAGGAGGATCTGATTATGGAATTTGAAAAACTTCAGGACATTATCGCGGACGTGCTCAATGTTCAGAAAGAGGAGATCAAACCGGAGACAACGTTTGTAGACGATCTCGGCGCGGATTCCCTCGATATTTTCCAGATCATCATGGGGATCGAAGAGGAGTTTGATATTGAGATCGACAACGACGAGGCTGAGAAGATCGTAACCGTACAGGATGCGGTAGACCAGATCAAAAAAGCAGTGGAATAAGTAAAAAGTCTACTATATGAAACGAAAAAGCCCACAGGGGCTTTTTCGTTTTCATGAGAAAATGTGAGGAATATGGATACTAAATTAAAAGAATTGGAAAAGAAGACAGGATATACATTTCGGGATTTCTCTCTCTTGAAGCAGGCAATGATGCACAGCTCCTATACCAATGAGAAGCATCTTCCCAAATACAGATGTAACGAGAGGCTGGAATTTCTCGGGGATGCGGTGCTGGAGCTGGTATCCAGCGAGTATCTTTTTAAAGAATCTCCGCATACTCCCGAGGGAGAACTGACAAAGACCAGGGCAAGTATGGTGTGCGAACCGTCCCTGGCACTCTGTGCGAGAGACATCGGTCTCGGTGACTATCTTCTTCTCGGAAAAGGAGAAGAGGCTACAGGGGGAAGGGAACGGGATTCCGTCACTTCTGATGCGATGGAGGCGCTGATCGGCGCTGTCTATCTGGATGGTGGTTTTACTAGTGCAAAAGAGTTCATCCGGCGGTTTATTCTGACGGATCTTGAGGATAAAAAACTCTTTTATGATAGTAAAACTATCCTTCAGGAAATGGTACAGGCGAAAAAGAACGGGGAGATCACCTACCATCTTGTGAGCGAGCAGGGGCCTGACCATAATAAGTCTTTTGAAGTGGAAGTGCAGATCAAAGGTACAGGTTACGGCCGCGGCATAGGACGGACGAAAAAATCTGCGGAGCAGCAGGCTGCTTACCAGGCAATCCTGAAGCTCAGAAAACAGAGATAAAGCAGGTGTTATATGTATTTAAAAAACATTGAAGTGCAGGGATTTAAATCCTTTGCAAACAAGATAAAATTTGATTTTCATAATGGCATTACCGGTATTGTGGGACCGAACGGAAGCGGCAAGAGTAATGTGGCGGACGCTGTACGATGGGTCCTCGGTGAGCAGAGAGTCAAACAGCTCCGTGGAGGGAGCATGCAGGATGTGATCTTCTCCGGTACGGAGAACAGGAAGCCGCTCAGTTACGCTTCTGTAGCTATTACTCTCGATAACTCGGATCATAAGCTTCCGGTAGACTTTGAGGAAGTGACAGTGACCCGTAAGCTGTATCGTTCCGGTGAGAGTGAATATCTGATCAACGGAGCTGCCTGCCGGTTAAAGGACATCAATGAGATGTTCTATGATACAGGAATCGGAAAAGAGGGATATTCTATCATTGGACAGGGGCAGATCGACAAGATCTTAAGCGGAAAGCCGGAAGAGCGCAGGGAACTTTTTGACGAAGCGGCGGGAATCGTAAAATTCAAACGCCGTAAGAATCTTTCTCTGAAGAAACTTGAAGAAGAGCGCATGAATCTGACGCGTGTCAACGACATTCTTTCGGAGCTGGAGAAACAGCTGGGGCCCCTGGAGAGACAGTCGGAGACGGCAAAGGAATATTTAAAGAAAAAAGAAGAATTAAAGACGTACGATATCAATATGTTCCTTTTGGAAGAGGAACGCCTGAGAGAGCGGATCAAGGAGCTGGAAGAAAAGTATGAGACCGCATCCACTGAAATGGAAGAGTCAAACGAGCGCTATGACAGGATGAAAGCAGAGTATGAGGCCATTGAGGAGGAAGTCGAGGAGATTGACCTTGCCATCGAGACAGCCAAAACCCAACTCAATGAGACGAATCTGCTGAAACAGCAGCTCGAAGGGCAGATCAATGTCCTTAAAGAGCAGATCAATACGGTGCGGATGAATGATGAACACTATGGAAACCGTGCCAATACGATCCATGTAGAAATCGATACAAGACAGGAACAGAAAAGAACGCTTGCAGCTGAGAAAACGGAAGTGCAGGATCAGCTGAACAGTGCGATCGCGCAGGACAGCGAAGCACGGGAAGGGCTGATCGAAATACAGAGCCACATTGCGGAGCATACGGCCCGGATCGAGAGGAAAAAGCAGGAGATCATGGATCTTCTCGGAAACAGGGCGTCCACACAGGCGAAGATCCAGCACTATGATACTACTAAGGATCAGATCACGGCCAGAAAGGCAGAGCTTGCCCGCAATATACTGGAAGTATCGGAAGAGGGAGAACGTCTGGCAGAACGTCTCAGGGAGTATGAGGAAGAACTGGAAAAAGTACAGGAGACAATCCGGAGATATAATGCCCGGATCACGGAAAATGAGCAGCAGATCGAGAGTCTCCAGAAAGAACTGAGCGAGAAACAGGAGAAGCTGCGGATCGGGCAGACGGCTTATCACAGGGAATCCTCCCGCCTGGAATCTCTGAAAAATATCACAGAGCGTTATGACGGTTACGGAAACAGTATCCGGAAAGTCATGGCGAATAAAGACCGGGAAAAGGGCCTGATCGGCGTAGTGGCTGATATCATCAAAGCAGATAAGGAATATGAGATTGCAATTGAGACGGCTCTGGGAGGCAGCATCCAGAATATTGTCACTGACAATGAGGATACGGCAAAACGGATGATCGCATTTCTGAAGAAAAACAAATTCGGGCGTGCTACTTTCCTTCCGCTCACCAGTATGCATGGAGGCGGAGGTGTCCGTACCCCGGAAGCATTAAAAGAACCCGGTGTGATCGGTCTTGCAAACACTCTTGTCCATGTGGAGGATCGCTTTACAGGTCTGGCAGACCAGCTCCTGGGACGGACGATCGTGGTGCGCACCATTGATGACGGTATCACCATTGCAAGAAAGTACCGTCAGTCACTGCGACTGGTCACTCTTGAAGGCGAGCTGATCAATCCGGGCGGCTCCATGACCGGAGGTGCTTTCAAGAATTCCAGCAATCTCTTAAGCCGCAGACGCGAGATTGAGGAATTCGAGAAGACTGTTGCATTATTAAAGTCCGACATGGATGCAATGGAGAAACAGGTAAGCGAAATAAAGACGGCCCGGGCATCCTGCTATAATACGGTCGATGAAATACAGAAAGAGCTGCGCAAAGCTTCTGTCCTTGAAAATACAGAAAAGATGAATGTAGAGCAGACCCGGGTCCGTCAGCGTGAGGCGCAGGAGAGGTTTGAACGGTTCCGCGAGGAACAGTCAAATCTGGAGAGGCAGCTTTTGACTATCGCTGAGAATGAAGAGTCTATCCAGATGGAGCTGGAGACATCACAGAGTCTGGAGCAGGAATTAAATGCCGAGATTGAAATGCTGCAGAAAAATCTGGAGAATGAGAAAGAGGAAGAGAGTACAAGACTGAAAGAATCAGAAAAAGTACATCTTGCACTGGCAGGCTTTGAACAGCAGAATGCGTTTATTGAAGAAAATATCGCGCGTATCAATGAAGAGATAGAGAAGTTTGAGGCGGAGTTGAAAGAACTTGACCGGAATAAGGACAGTGCATCTGAGGAAATCCGGGAGAAAGAAGCTAAGATCAGTGAACTGCGGCAGACGATAGATGATTCGAAAGATCTTTATAGTGAGATTGAAAAAGAGATCGGGGAGCAGAGCAGTAAAAGAGAAGAGCTGAACCGGAAACACAAGGATTTCCTCAAGATGCGTGAAGAACTTTCAAAACACATCTCGGCTCTTGACAAAGAGTGTTTCCGACTGAACAGCCAGAAAGAGTCCTACGAGGCATCCTCCGAAAAGCAGATAAATTATATGTGGGAGGAATATGAGATCACCTACAATCATGCCATGGAGCTCAGGAATCCGAATCTTACGGATCTTAGTCTCATGAAACGCCAGATCCAGACGTTGAAAAACGAGATCCGGCAGCTGGGAACCGTCAATGTAAATGCTATCGAGGACTACAAAAATGTGTCTGAGAGGTATGAATTTCTTAAAGGGCAGCATGATGATCTCGTGGAGGCAGAAGCAACACTGGTCCAGATCATTGACGAGCTGGATTCTGCCATGAGAAAACAGTTCAGTGAACAGTTCAAACGGATCGCAGATGAGTTTAACATCGTATTTCGTGAACTTTTCGGCGGAGGAAAGGGAACTCTGGAGCTGATGGAGGACGAGGATATCCTTGAGGCAGGAATATGCATTATCGCGCAGCCGCCGGGCAAGAAACTTCAGAATATGATGCAGCTCTCAGGAGGAGAAAAAGCGCTGACTGCGATCTCACTGCTGTTTGCGATCCAGAATCTGAAGCCGTCGCCCTTCTGTCTCCTGGATGAGATCGAGGCGGCTCTGGATGACAATAACGTGACCAGGTTTGCCCGGTATCTGCATAAGCTGACAAAATATACCCAGTTTATCGTGATCACACACCGGCGCGGAACGATGTCGGCCGCAGACCGGCTCTACGGTATCACAATGCAGGAGAAAGGTGTATCTACACTTGTTTCCGTTGACCTGCTGGAAAATGAGCTGGTATCCTGAGAAATGGAGGACAATAAGATGGAAGAAAAAAAGGGTTTTTTTAAACGTCTGGTATCAGGACTTACAAAGACAAGAGATAATATCGTATCCGGAATGGACAGTATTTTTCATGGATTTTCCAAGATCGATGATGATTTCTATGAAGAACTGGAAGAGACTCTGATCATGGGAGATCTTGGGGTCCGCGCTACAATGAACATCCTGGATGACCTGAAAGAAAAGGTACGCGAACAGCACATTAAAGAGCCGATCGAGTGCAGGCAGCTTCTGATCGACAGCATCAGAGAGCAGATGGATGTAGGAGAGACAGCATATGAATTTGAGGACCGCACTTCTGTTGTCTTTGTGATCGGTGTCAATGGTGTGGGAAAGACTACAACGATCGGTAAACTGGCCGGAAAATTGAAAAATCAGGGCAAAAGGGTTGTGATCGCGGCTGCAGACACATTCCGCGCGGCGGCCGGAGAGCAGCTGAAAGAATGGGCGAACCGTGCATCCGTTGATATGATCGGCGGTCAGGAAGGGGCGGATCCTGCAGCTGTCATTTATGACGCTGTGGCGGCAGCCAAAGCGAGAAAAGCAGATGTGCTCCTGTGCGATACGGCGGGACGCCTCCACAATAAAAAGAATCTGATGGAGGAATTAAAGAAGATCAACCGTGTGATCGACCGGGAGTATCCGGAAGCCTTCCGGGAGACCCTGGTCGTGCTCGATGCCACGACAGGGCAGAATGCACTGGCTCAGGCGAAAGAATTTAACGAGGTCACGGATATCACAGGTGTCGTGCTGACAAAGATGGACGGGACGGCCAAGGGCGGTATCGCAGTGGCAATTCAGGCGGAACTGGGCATACCGGTCAAATATATCGGAGTCGGTGAGACGATCGATGATCTTCAGAAATTTGATTCCGGAGAGTTTGTAAACGCTTTATTCTACAGGGAAGAGGAATGAGGAGAGATTCATAGAAGACAACAGGAAAGAGGATGATAAGGATGATGACACTGGAGAAATTTGAAGAGGCGAGCGAACTGGTCAAACGGGTCACAAACCCGACCAAACTGATCCGAAGTGAATACCTGAGCGAGCAGACGGGTGGTAAAGTCTATCTGAAACCGGAAAATATGCAGCATACCGGGGCGTATAAGATCAGAGGCGCATATTACAAGATCAGCACGATGACAGAAGAAGAAAGAAGCCGCGGACTGATCACTGCATCTGCCGGAAACCATGCGCAGGGGGTGGCGTTCGCTGCCAGGAAATTCGGCTGTAAGGCGGTGATCGTCATGCCCACAGTGACACCGCTGATCAAAGTGAACCGGACGAAGAGTTACGGAGCGGAGGTTGTCCTTTACGGCGATGTATATGATGATTCTTATGCGTATGCCTGTGAACTGGCTGAGAAGGAAGGTTACACTTTCGTTCATCCGTTCAACGACCTTGATGTGGCGACCGGTCAGGGAACGATTGCCATGGAGATCGTACAGGAACTTCCGACAGTCGATTATATCCTGGTACCGGTAGGAGGCGGCGGATTGATCTCAGGGGTGGCCACACTGGCGAAAATGCTCAATCCAAAGATAAAGGTGATCGGTGCAGAACCGGCAGAGGCGGCGAGTATGACAGTGGCATTAAAAGCAGGAGAAGTAGTGGAGCTTGACGGTGCGAATACGATAGCGGACGGTACTGCAGTGAAAGCCGTGGGAGATAAGATCCTGCCATATGTACAGGAAAATGTAGACGATATGCTCCTGGTAGAGGATGATGAGCTGATCGGAGCTTTCCTCGACATGGTGGAGAACCACAAGATGATCGTGGAGAATTCCGGACTTCTCTCTGTGGCGGCTTTAAAGCAGCTGGATCTTAAAGGAAAGAAAGTGGTCTGCGTCCTGAGCGGCGGAAACATGGATGTTATCACCATGTCTTCCATAGTTCAGCACGGACTGATCCAGAGAGACCGTATCTTTTCAGTATCCGTACTTCTCCCGGATAAACCGGGTGAGCTGGTCCAGGTAGCGAAGACGATCGCTGATGAACAGGGAAATGTCATCAAGCTGGAACACAATCAGTTCGTCAGCACTAATAGAAACGCAGCCGTGGAACTCAGGATCACAATGGAAGCTTTTGGTACAGAACATAAGAACAGGATCCTTGATGCGTTGGAGCGGAACGGATTCCGCCCTAAACTCATCAGTGCAAAGCTGTATTAATTGTTGTAAGGAGCTGTATTATGGATAGGAGAATTCCCAAAAAAGGAGATATTTACAGACATTTCAAGGGCAGAAAGTATAAAATCCTCGATATCGCGGTATGCACGGAGACGGGAGAGGAAATGGTCATTTTTGAGACGGCAGAGGGGACTCGGAAAGTGTTTGCCAGTTTCCTTGAGACATTTTTAAGTCCGCTGGATGTGGGAAAATATCCTCATGCGGATCAGAAGTACCGTTTTGAACTGTGCCGGGACGTAAGCGAAAGTGATATTCTCGGATTAAAACGTCATGGAAATACAACCTCACTGATCCTGGAATTTCTTGATCTTAACGATAATGAAGAACGGGTACAGTTTCTCCAGAAACACCGGCCTGAGATTGATGCGAGATTCCTGACTGCAGCAGCTGAAAGCCTGGAATTTGCAGAAAACGCAGAAACGGTCGAAGAAAGGTATGCTGCGCTGATACGTTTCCTGAAAACAAAAAGCAGATATGAAAGCCGGAGGATGAGATAGAAAAATGCAGAGGCCGCATATGGATGAGGTCTCTGCATTTTTCTGGCTCTATATCTGTTCTCCGCGTGCGCGCTTTTCGAGAAGAGAGTGTATTTTGTCAGTCGGATTCATAACAGACCCGATCGTGATATCATGATTCAGCGAATCGATGATAAGGGCAAGGAATTTGCTCATATCTGCGGCTGCAAAATACGGCTTTTCATACAGTTCCGGCGGAAGATAAGTCAGGTTGGTGGTAATGACTTTGTTGATATATCCCTTTTCATAGTATTCGTCAAATTTGGCGAATCCGTCCGTGAACAATCCGAAAGTAGTGCATACAAAGACGCGGCCGGCGTTGCGTTCCTTTATCTGTCTGGCTACATCCAGCATGCTGCCGCCGGAGGAGATCATATCGTCAATAATGATCACATCCTTGCCTTTGACATCGTCACCGAGAAATTCGTGTGCGACGATCGGATTCTTGCCATTGACAATGACAGAATAATCACGGCGTTTGTAGAACATTCCCATATCCACTCCGAGGATATTCGAGAGATATACTGCCCTGTGCATTGCTCCCTCATCCGGGCTTATGATCATGAGATGATCCTTGTCCGGGATCAGGTCCGGCACTGCGAGGAAGATTGCTTTCATGAACTGATAGGACGGACTGAAACTGTCGAATCCGCTGAGAGGAATGGCATTCTGGACTCTGGGATCGTGAGCGTCAAAAGTGATGATATTGGAAACGCCCATAGCTGTCAGCTCTTCCAGTGCAAGAGCACAGTCCAGAGATTCTCTTTTTGTACGTTTGTGCTGACGGCTTTCATACAGGAACGGCATGATCACATTGATGCGGTGTGCTTTTCCGGTGGCCGCCGAGATGATTCTCTTTAAATCCTGATAGTGGTCATCCGGCGACATATGGTTTAAGTGTCCGCTTACGGTATACGTGAGGCTGTAGTTGCACACATCTGTCATGATAAAAAGATCTGTACCACGGATGGTCTCTCTTAAGACACCTTTTGCCTCGCCCGTCCCAAAGCGGGGACATTCACAGTCTACCAGATAATTATTCGATCTGTAGTTGACATACAGGGGAGATTCTGATACTTCGTTGATCGTGTTCTGCCGGAAAGAGACTATATAGTCGTTGATCTTCTGACCGAGTTCCCGACAACTCTCCATTGCTACGATCTTCAGCGGAGCAACAGGGAGTGTTTTCTCTAAAAGTTCGATATTTGTGGACATTTTTTTCTCCTGTTATTGAATTATGGTATAAATTTACATATCATTTATATCATTTTTATACTATGAATTCAAGTAGAACAGCCAGAATAACCTTTGCCGGGACGTGGAATTGTGTTATACTTGACAGGAACCAAGAGAGGAGTACGCTATTCTGATATGAAAGAGCATATACACATTGTAAAGAGCATAGTTCCCGGAAGCATTGCAGACGAGATGGGGATTGAACCGGGGGACAGGCTTATATCCATTAACGGACAGGAAATTGAAGATATTTTTGATTATCAGTTTTATTCAGAAGATGAAGAGCTTCTGCTTCTGGTCGAAAAGCCGGATGGCGAGCAGTGGGAGCTGGAGATCGGGAAAGATGCAGATGAAGAGCTTGGGATGGAATTCGGTCCCGGTCTTATGGATGAATACCGTTCCTGCAGGAATAAATGTATATTTTGTTTTATTGACCAGATGCCGTCCGGAATGCGGGATACGCTTTACTTTAAAGATGATGATTCCCGCCTGTCTTTCCTGCAGGGAAATTATGTGACACTCACTAATATGAGCGATCATGATATTGAACGGATCATACGTTATCGTCTGGAACCTATCAATATCTCGTTCCAGACAACGAATCCCGAACTCAGGTGCAGAATGCTGCACAACCGGTTCGCCGGAGACGCCTTGAAGAAAGTGGATCAGCTCTATCGGGGCGGTATTGAGATGAACGGGCAGATCGTGCTGTGTAAAGGAGTCAATGACGGGGAAGAGCTGGAACGGTCGATCAGGGATCTGACCAGTTATCTGCCGCTTCTGAAAAGTGTATCTGTAGTGCCGGTAGGCCTTACAAAATTCAGGGACGGGCTCTATCCACTGGAACCGTTTACAAAAGAAGAAGCAAAGCATGTGCTGGAGACTGTTCACCGGTGGCAGGACAGGATCTATGCAGAATATGGCGTGCATTTCATCCATGCAGGAGACGAATGGTATCTTCTGGCAGAGGAGGAGATACCGGAAGAAGAACGCTATGACGGATACCTGCAGCTTGAAAACGGTGTGGGAATGCTGCGGCTTCTGTTCAATGAATTTGAAGAAGCATACCAGGCCGTCGGAGGGGATGAGAGGGAAAGGACTATTTCTGTTGCTACAGGGCGTCTGGCGTATCCTTATCTGAAGCGGATGGCCGGGAAGATGGAGGAAAAATATCCGAATCTCCGGATCCATGTATATGCTGTCAGAAACGATTTCTTTGGAGAACGAATTACTGTTTCAGGACTTGTTACAGCACAGGATATCATGGCGCAGCTTGCAGGAAAAGAGCTGGGAGAAAGCCTTCTGCTCCCATGCAATATGCTGAAAGCAGACGAGGATATTTTCCTCGATGATTATACGGTGAGCCAGGTGTCCGAAACTTTACAAGTTCCGGTAGTTATTGTAAAATCAAGCGGACAGGATCTGATCGATGCGATCCTGGAAGAAAGGAAAGGTTAAATAAGATGAGTAAACCAGTAGTTGCCATTGTAGGACGCCCGAATGTGGGAAAATCCACACTGTTTAATGTACTGGCCGGTGAGATGATCTCAATCGTGAAAGATACGCCGGGAGTCACAAGAGACAGGATCTATGCGGACGTGACATGGCTGGATAAAGAATTTACTATGATCGACACCGGAGGTATCGAGCCGGACAGTAAAGACGTGATACTCTCCCAGATGAGAGAACAGGCACAGATCGCAATCGATACTGCAGATGTGATCATTTTTATCACTGACGTAAGACAGGGCCTCGTAGATGCGGATTCCAAGGTGGCGGATATGCTCCGGCGTTCCGGAAAGCCGGTCGTCCTTGTAGTAAACAAGGTGGATAATTTTGAAAAATATATGCCTGACGTCTATGAGTTTTATAATCTCGGGATCGGAGATCCGGTGCCGGTTTCGGCTGCTTCCCGTCTCGGGATCGGAGATATGCTGGAAGCAGTTGTGGAACATTTTCCGGAGGGCAGCGGACAGGAAGAAGATGATGACCGTCCGCGTATTGCTATTGTGGGCAAGCCGAACGTAGGAAAGTCATCTATCGTAAACCGGCTGCTCGGCCAGAACCGGGTGATCGTATCCGATATTGCCGGAACGACAAGAGATGCCATTGATACTGCGATCGTCCATAATGGAAAAGAATACGTCTTTATCGACACGGCAGGACTGAGGAGAAAGAGCCGTATCAAAGAGGATCTGGAACGCTACAGCATTATCCGTACCGTGACTGCAGTGGAGCGCGCAGATGTAGTACTTATGGTGATCGATGCGACGGAAGGCGTTACGGAGCAGGATGCCAAGATCGCGGGAATTGCCCATGAGAGGGGAAAAGGTGTTATCATTGTCGTCAATAAATGGGATGCCATTGAGAAAAATGACCGGACGATGAGAGAATATGAGAATGATATCCGTCATGTACTGTCCTATATGCCGTATGCAGAGATCATGTACGTATCAGCGCTTACGGGACAGAGGCTGAATAAGCTGTATGACATGATCGATATGGTGATCGAGAACCAGACTCTGCGTATCGCAACGGGCGTGCTCAACGAGATCATGACGGAAGCGGTAGCGCTGCAGCAGCCGCCTTCAGATAAGGGAAAACGGCTGAAATTATATTATATCACCCAGGTATCGGTCAAGCCGCCGACTTTCGTGATCTTTGTCAATGACAAGGAACTGATGCACTTCTCATATACAAGATATCTTGAAAACAAGATCAGGGAAGCATTCGGGTTCAGGGGAACCTCTCTGAAGTTCTTTATCAGAGAGAGGAAAGAAAAGGAACAGTAGAGTAAAGGAGCAGTAAAGTTATGGAACGTTTGATCTGTCTTGCAATCGGATATGTGTGCGGTCTTTTTCAGACCGGCTATATCGTAGGTGAGATGAGCCATGTAGATATCAGAAAAAAGGGGAGCGGCAACGCGGGAACTACAAACGCGCTCAGGGTGCTGGGGTGGAAAGCAGGACTCCTGACGTTTGCCGGGGATGTGATCAAGTGCGTAGTGGCATTTCTGATCGTCTTTTTCATGTACAGGGGAAGCGACTGCCGGCCGCTGCTGACCCTTTATGCGGGAGCCGGAGTTACACTTGGACATAATTTCCCGTTTTATATGAACTTTAAAGGTGGAAAGGGGATTGCCGTGATGGCAGGACTTGTGGTCGTCAACAGTTTCTGGCATCTTCCGATGAGCCTTTTGATGATCCCGATTACACTGGCCTGTTTTCTCATTCCGGTGATCGTGACAAGATACATATCTGTGGGTTCCCTTGCAGCCTATACAGTATTTCTGATCGAGATGATCATCATCGGGCAGGCAGGGTGGCTGGATATGCAGCCGTCATACTGTTATGAGCTGTACATCATTCTCGCTCTGATGACGCTTCTGGCGTGGTACAGACATAAGGAGAATCTTAAGCGTCTTGCAGCCGGGACAGAAAATAAATTCGGATCAAAGAAAAATAAGAGCAAATGATCAAAGGAGGAGTAGGAAATTATGGCAAATGTAGGCGTACTTGGGGCAGGGAGCTGGGGAACCGCGCTGTCAGTTCTCCTTTCAGACAACGGACATCAGGTTACGGTATGGTCTATCGATGAAAATGAGGTAAAGATGCTCAATGAAAAAAGGGAGCACGAGCTGAAGCTGCCGGGTGTCAAACTGCCGGATGACATGGTGATCACAGGTGATCTCGGATCAACGATAAGAGGCAGGGATTTTCTTGTACTTGCAGTACCATCCCCTTTTACCAGAAGTACTGCGAAGAAAATGTCTCCTTTTGTGGCGGAAGGACAGATCATCGTTGATGTGGCAAAAGGGATCGAAGAGTCTACGCTTATGACACTTTCCCGGCAGATTGAGCAGGAAATCCCGCAGGCAGACGTGGCAGTGCTCTCGGGTCCCAGCCATGCGGAGGAAGTGGGACGCAGGCTTCCGACCACCTGTGTGATCGGTGCCAGGACGAAGAAGACAGCAGAATATTTACAGTCAATGTTCATCAGCAATGTGTTCCGCGTCTACACAAGCCCTGACATCCTCGGGATCGAACTTGGAGGATCGCTTAAGAACGTCATTGCCCTGGCAGCAGGAATTGCGGACGGTCTGGGATACGGAGACAATACAAAGGCTGCCCTCATTACAAGGGGCATCGCGGAGATCGCCCGCCTTGGCGTGAAGATGGGAGGAAAGATCGAGACTTTCACAGGTCTGACCGGAATCGGAGATCTGATCGTAACCTGTGCCAGTGTACACAGCAGGAACCGGAAAGCAGGCTATCTGATCGGACAGGGAATGTCTATGCAGGAGGCGATGGATGAGGTGAAAATGGTAGTGGAAGGTGTATATTCCGCTAAAGCCGCAGCTCAACTTGCAAAGAAATATGAAGTGTCAATGCCGATCGTAGATGAGGTCAATGCCGTGCTCTTTGAAGGGAAATCTCCTGCAGAGGCAGTAAATGATCTGATGATGAGAGAATCCCGCAGTGAAAATCATTCGCTTACCTGGGAAGAGTAAAGAAAATGTCATACCCCCGTATTTCTGTGCATACATTGTATCAGCAGAACAAGGGGGTATTTTTATGGATTCATTTCAGGTATACAGGGATATGAAAGCACGTACAAACGGAGAAATATACATCGGCGTCGTAGGGCCGGTGAGGACAGGCAAATCCACCTTTATCAAAAGATTTATGGATCTGCTTGTGCTTCCGAACATGACGGATGAACATGCAA
>ERZ1643250.926-NODE-926-length-28065-cov-32.522635_pt1 | contig 28065 bp, 22 predicted proteins | sample MGYA00579262_ERZ1643250 | MGnify/ENA primary metagenome ERZ1643250 (study PRJEB29033, sample SAMEA4952265) | chicken gut metagenome | biome: Broiler Chicken; feature: Gastrointestinal Tract; material: Caecum | place: Ireland | collected 2018 | study: Broiler... | reverse complement strand
GCGACGATGGACTGGATGGAGCAGGAACAGGAACGTGGTATCACCATCACTTCCGCTGCTACCACCTGCTACTGGAGCCATACCGAGACCCAGCACGATCCGGCTCTCTTCAAGAAGAACCGTCATCGTATCAATATCATCGACACCCCGGGCCACGTGGACTTCACCGTTGAAGTCCAGCGCTCCCTGCGCGTTCTGGACGGCTCTGTGACCGTTCTGGCTGCCAAGGGCGGCGTTGAGCCGCAGTCTGAGACCGTTTGGCGTCAGGCTGACGAGTACAAGGTCCCCCGTATGGTGTACGTCAACAAGATGGATACCATGGGTGCCGACTTCTTCCGCTGCGTGCAGATGCTGCATGACCGTCTGCATGCCAACGGTGTGCCCATTCAGCTGCCTGTCGGCCAGGAAGATACCTTCAAAGGTATCGTTGACCTGATCGACATGAAGGCTGACATTTACTACGATGATATGGGCAACGACGTCCGCGTCGAAGATATCCCCGAGGATATGAAGGCGCAGGCGCAGGAATACCACGACAAGCTGATCGAGGCTGTGGCCGAGACCGACGAAGAGCTGATGATGAAGTACCTGGAAGGCGAAGAGCTGACCAAGGAAGAAATCAAGGCTGCGCTGCGCAAGGCCACCATCTCTAACGAGATTGTGCCCGTTGTCTGTGGCTCTTCCTACAAGAACCGCGGCGTTCAGAAGCTGCTGGATGCGATCGTTGACTATATGCCGGCTCCTACCGACGTTGAGGCCATCAAGGGCACCAACCCCGAGACCGGTGAGGAAGAAGCTCGTGTTTCTTCCGACGACGCTCCGTTCTCCGCTCTGGCGTTCAAGATCATGACTGACCCCTACGTTGGTAAGCTGTGCTTCTTCCGTGTTTACTCCGGTAAGCTGGATGCCGGCACCACCGTTTACAACTCTGTCAAGGATCAGAACGAGCGTATCGGTCGTATCCTGCAGATGCATGCCAATAACCGTAAAGATATCGACACCGTTTACGCGGGCGACATCGCTGCGGCTGTCGGTCTGAAGAACACCACCACTGGTGACACCCTGTGCGACGAGAAGGCTCCCATCATTCTGGAGAGCATGAACTTCCCCGAGCCCGTTATCCGTGTTGCCATTGAGCCCAAGACCAAGGCCGGTTCCGAAAAGATGGGCATCGCTCTGGCGAAGCTCGCTGAAGAAGACCCGACCTTCAAGACCTGGACCGATGAAGAGACCGGTCAGACCATCATTGCCGGTATGGGCGAGCTCCATCTGGAAATCATCGTCGACCGTCTGCTCCGTGAGTTCAAGGTTGAAGCGAACGTTGGTGCTCCGCAGGTTGCTTACCGCGAAACCATTCGCAAGGAAGCCAACCAGGATACCAAGTACGCTCGTCAGTCTGGTGGTAAGGGCCAGTACGGTCACGTCAAGATCAAGCTGGAGCCCAACCCCGGCAAGGGTTACGAGTTCGTCAACGGTGTTGTTGGCGGCGCGATCCCGAAGGAATATATCCCCGCTGTCGACAACGGTATTCAGGGCGCTATGAAGGCCGGTATTCTGGCTGGTTATCCCGTCGTGGATGTCAAGGTCACCCTGTGGGATGGTTCTTATCATGAAGTCGACTCCTCTGAAATGGCGTTCTCCATCGCCGGTTCTATGGCTTTCAAAGAAGCTATGAAGAAGTGCGATCCCGTCATTATGGAGCCCATCATGAAGGTTGACGTTATCGTTCCTGATGAGTATATGGGCAACGTCATCGGCGACTTGAACAGCCGTCGTGGCCAGATCCAGAATCAGGAGTCTCAGGACGGCACCGCCCGCGTTACTGCGATGGTTCCTCTGTCCGAGATGTTCGGTTACGCCACCGACCTGCGTTCCAAGACGCAGGGCCGCGGCCAGTATTCCATGGAGCCGGCTGATTACCAGCAGGTCCCCAAGAACATCGCCGACAAGATCATGAATGACCGTGCAAACAAGGCTTAATTTCATAAGTTTTACTTGATTTTTTGTACGGAATTTAGTATGATAGGCTTATCCAAGGCCAACCAAATTGTTTTAACTAAAGGAGGAAACTTCCAATGGCTGAAAAGGAAAAATTTGACCGCTCTTTGGAGCACGTCAACATTGGCACCATTGGTCACGTTGACCACGGCAAGACCACTCTGACCGCCGCGATCACCAAGACTCTGGCTCTGAAGGGCGACGCCGACTTCATGGATTACTCCAGCATCGACAAGGCTCCCGAAGAGAAGGCTCGTGGTATCACGATCAACACCGCTCACGTTGAGTATCACACCGAGACCCGTCACTATGCCCACGTTGACTGCCCGGGCCATGCTGACTATATCAAGAACATGATCACCGGTGCTGCTCAGATGGACGGCGCTATCCTGGTCGTTGCTGCTACCGACGGTCCCATGCCCCAGACTCGTGAGCACATCCTGCTCGCCCGTCAGGTTGGCGTGCCCAAGATCGTTGTCTTCATGAACAAGTGCGACATGGTCGACGACGACGAGCTGCTCGATCTGGTCGAGATGGAAATCCGTGAGCTGCTCTCCAGCCAGGGCTTCGATGGCGACAACGCTCCCATCATCCGTGGCTCTGCTCTGAAGGCTCTGGAGTCCACCTCCACCGATCCCAACGCTCCTGAGTACAAGTGCATTTGGGAACTGATGGATGCTGTTGACAGCTACATCCCGACTCCCGACCGCGCTGCTGACAAGCCCTTCCTGATGCCCATCGAGGACGTTATGACCATCTCTGGCCGTGGCACCGTTGCTACCGGTCGTGTTGAGCGTGGTACCGCCCATGTTGGCGATCAGATGGAAATCGTCGGCATCAAGGAAGAGAAGCTGACCACCACCATCACCGGTCTGGAAATGTTCCGCAAGAGCCTGGAGTACGCTCAGGCTGGCGACAACATCGGCGCTCTGCTGCGTGGTATCGACCGTGATCAGATCGAGCGTGGCCAGGTTCTGGCTGTTCCCGGTTCTGTTCATCCCCACACCACCTTCGACGGTCACGTTTACGTCCTGAAGAAGGAAGAGGGCGGCCGTCACACCCCGTTCTTCAACAACTATCGTCCTCAGTTCTACTTCCGCACCACCGACGTTACCGGCATCATCACCCTGCCCGAGGGCACCGAGATGTGCATGCCCGGCGACAACGTCGATATGCATGTTGAGCTGATCACCCCCGTTGCCATGGAAGAAGGCATGCGCTTCGCTATCCGTGAAGGCGGCCACACCGTTGGTTCCGGCGTTGTTTCCAAGATCGAGAAGTAATTTTTCGTTCTAAAACAGCATACAGGCAGGCATCTACCGCAAGGCAGGTGCCTGCTTTTTTGTATAGTTTCCGAAGATGATAATATGAAAAGATTTTTCGATCTGCCATCTGTTCAAGGATAAAACTGTATGCTATAATAATCAGAAAGTATGAAAAAGAGAAGGGAGCAACTCCATGCAGCAGGAAACTGTCATTGTTCTTGACTTCGGCGGCCAGTACAATCAGCTGATTGCACGTCGTGTTCGTGAATGTAACGTTTACTGCGAGATCTATTCGTATCGCACGGACCTCGCCAAAATCAAAGCAAAAAATCCCAAAGGTATCATTTTTACCGGCGGCCCTAACAGCGCATATCTGCCGGATTCTCCGACGATTGATCCTGAAATTTATACTTGGGGTGTGCCGATTCTGGGCATCTGCTACGGCAGCCAGTTGATGATGCATATGCTCGGCGGCAATGTGACCAAAGCTCCGGAACGTGAGTACGGCAAAACGCTTGTGGATCTGGATACGGCGAGTCCTTTGTTTGACAGCCTCCCGGAACAGAATGTTTGCTGGATGAGTCATAATGACTATATCGAGACCGCCGCTCCCGGTTTCCAGATTGTGGCCCATACGCCCAACTGCCCGGTAGCTGCTGCACAGGATACCGCCCGCGGATTGTACTGCGTGCAGTTCCACCCGGAAGTGCTGCATACCGAAAACGGCACGAAAATCCTGCACAACTTTGTGTATAAGGTCTGCGGATGCGCCGGAACCTGGAAAATGGACTCTTTTGTGGAGCAGTCCGTGCAGGCACTGCGGAATAAAATCGGCGATGGCAAGGTGCTTTGTGCTTTGTCCGGCGGTGTAGATTCCAGCGTTTGCGCAGCTATGCTGGCCAAGGCAATCGGTAAGCAGCTGACTTGTGTTTTCGTTGATCATGGTCTGTTGCGTAAGAATGAACGCGAGCAGGTCTGTGAAGTCTTTGGAGAAAACGGCCAGTTTGATATTAACTTTGTCTGTGTTGACGCCCGCGACCGTTTCTACAGCAAATTGGCTGGGGAAGAAGCCCCCGAGCGTAAGCGCAAGATCATCGGCGAAGAATTCATCCGCGTGTTTGAGGATGAAGCCAAAAAGATTGGCGCAGTAGATTTTCTGGCCCAGGGTACGATTTATCCCGACGTTGTGGAAAGCGGTTTGGGTGGTGAGTCCGCTACCATCAAGAGCCATCACAACGTGGGCGGTTTGCCGGACTATGTGGATTTCAAAGAAATCGTTGAGCCTCTGCGGGACCTGTTCAAGGACGAAGTACGCCAGGCCGGTCGGGAATTGGGACTGCCTGAATATCTGGTATCTCGTCAGCCGTTCCCCGGTCCGGGGCTTGCCATCCGTATTATCGGCGATGTGACTGCCGAAAAAGTGGCTATTGTGCAGGACGCCGACGCAATCTGGCGCGAGGAAGTGGACAAACTGCCCATGGAACAGCGCCCCAGCCAGTACTTTGCAGCGCTGACCAATATGCGCAGCGTAGGTGTTATGGGTGACGAGCGTACGTATGACTATGCGATTGCTTTGCGTGCCGTGACCACCACCGACTTCATGACGGCCGAAGTGACGCTGCTGCCTACGGAAACCATCACCACGGCAGCAAATCGAATTGTGAATGAAGTCAAGAATATCAACCGCGTACTCTTTGACTACACCACGAAGCCGCCGGCAACCATTGAATTTGAATGATTTCAGAAGCCCGGAAAAGCCCGTGATTACTGGGGTTTCCAAGGCTTGATACCCTCCGTGGCAACGATTTGGCAACAGTTTTCATTATTCCAAAGAGAAAGAGCTACCTGATTTGAGAAAGTCAGGTAGCTCTTTTTATTTTACTTCTCTTTGTCCGTCTGCTTTTTGAATTCTTCTACCAGCATATCGCTGAGGCCCTGAGAAGGGACAACCTTGTGCCAGTGGCCTGTGGTATCAAACTCCGGGTAACGGTAACGCCAGCGGTCATAGTCCTCTTTGCTAATCTCTCCTGACTTCAACTTGGCCGCCTGCTCCCCCCAAGCACAGAGCATCTCATGGAGCCGGGCCGCTTCTTTCCCTTGGAACACATCCACACGAAGATGTATTTCTCCGTCGCACTCGCAGATTTTCAGGCCATAACAGTCCTCAAGCGTAAACAGTGTGTGCATCAGCCCTACATAGGAGTCTATGTCCGGCACATCCAGAGCATGGGGAGAGACCTCCAATATCTGTGCCAGCGCGGCAGTTAGGTCTGCCTTGGGCGTCCGCGCCCCGTTCTCGTATTGAGCAAGGCGCACATCAGCGGACTTCTCCGGGAAGCCCAGCGCCATACCAAGATATTTCTGCGTCATGCCGCGCAGAGTGCGGAAAAAGTGAATGCGTTCTCCAATCGCCATAACGGCCAACTCCTATCTGGATTCTTGATAGATTCAGCATAGCAGAAATGCTTAGGATAGTCAAGAGAAATCTAAACAAATTTATTTAATATTTTTCTGCAAACCGCTTGACTTTAACTATTATGCTTAGTATAATGAAGATGATATAAGCAAATAAGTTTAAGTCACAAAAAATTTACAAATCGCATACCCTCAAAACGGCGAAAAAATGTCCGTTGTAAAGTGAGAGGGGGAATTTCAGGCGAAGTAAAACTGAATGACCGTCCGACAGATACTTTCTCCGGGGAAGCAGGCGACGATATGAGCGTGCCAAGGAGAAAAACAAACGGCACAGCGCCGGGAAGGGTTGCCTGCCAGAGTCTGAAGGGTGAAACGGCAAACGAAAAACAATTACGGCAAGGAAAGGAAGGTATTTTTGTGTATGACAGAAAAACAGTCGTTTATGCGGGTCGATGAAGTGGCGCAGGAATTGGGCGTTTCCAAATCCTATGCTTACAAAATCGTACAGAAACTCAACGCGGAACTGAAAAGCCTCGGTTACTTGACCATATCCGGCAGAGTCAACCGAAAGTTCTTCTATGAGAAGCTGTGCTACGGCGAAAAGGAAGGGAGGGGTATCTGATGGCGGTCTATAAGGAAGAAAAGACCAACACCTGGCGGGCAGTCTACCGCTATACTGACTGGAATGGCGAGCGCAAGCAGACCCAGAAACGGGGCTTCAAGACCAAGCGGGAGGCGCAGGCATGGGAACGGGAACAGCTCAACAAATCCACCGCCGATCTGGATATGAGCTTCAAGAGCTTCGTGGAACTCTACACGGCAGATATGCAGACCCGGCTCAAGGAAAACACATGGGCCACAAAGGATCACATTATCCGCACCAAGTTGCTGCCCTACTTTGGTAAGCTCAAAATGTGCAACATTACCGCCCAGCAGATTATCACCTGGCAAAATGAGATGCTGAACTACAAGGACGAGAACGGCAGGCCCTACTCGCCGGTGTACCTGAAAACGGTCCACAATCAGCTCAGCGCCATTTTCAATCATGCGGTGCGTTACTACAACCTCCGGGAGAATCCCTGTAAAAAGGCGGGCAGCATGGGCAAGAAGAAAAACCGGGAGATGATGTTCTGGACCAAGGAGGAGTATCTGAAATTTGCGGAGGCGATGATGGATAAACCGCAGTCTTTCTACGCTTTTGAAATGCTCTACTGGTGCGGTATCCGGGAGGGGGAACTGCTTGCCCTCACCCCCGCTGATTTCGATTTTGAAAAAGGCACTGTCTCCATCAGTAAATCCTATCAGCGGCTGAACGGGCAGGACCTGATTACCACCCCAAAGACAGAGAAAAGCAACCGCGTCATCACCATGCCTCAGTTTCTGACAGATGAAATTCAGGACTATCTCAAAATGCTCTACGGCATCGGGCCGGATGACCGGATGTTCACCGTCACCAAGAGTTATCTCCACCGGGAGATGGACCGGGGAGCCAAAGAAGCAGGAGTACCGCGTATCAGAATCCACGATATTCGTCACAGCGCGGTGTCGCTTCTCATCGACATGGGCTTCTCTGCTACGGCCATTGCCGACCGGGTGGGCCATGAGAGCATCGACATCACTTACAACTATGCGCACCTGTTTCCGTCCAAGCAGACGGAAATGGCGGATAAATTGAACATGGAAAGGGGCAATTAAAAATGTCGGCAAAGAATTTGGACAAGCACAACCGCTGGCGGAATAAAACGGTGGCCTTCCGGGTCTCCCCGGAGGAGGATGAGCAGCTTGAAATCTTCGTCAAGCTGTCCGGCCTGACGAAGCAGGACTACATTACTCGGCGGCTACTGGAAAAGGAGATTGTGGTGCAGGGTAATCCCAGAGTCTACAAAGCGCTCCGGGATGAACTGGCCGCTGTGCTGGACGAGCTTCGCCGCATCGAGTCCGGGCAGGGCGTGAACGACGAGCTGCTGGACACCATCCAGATGATCGCAACCATTATGAACGGGATGCAGGAGGACACTGCCTATGGGAATTGACGCAAAAGAAAAGACTGCCTCAAACACATCTGTTGGCGCAGATGAGAGGCAGTCCATCCAAAAAGATTCTGACAATAGTATACCCGCTTCGGAGGCAAAAGACAACGGGGAAATGGAAAATCCAGCAGAAACTTTGGAAGAAATGTACCGCAGGATGCAGCACATGGCCGACCCGCGCTACCTGCACACGCTCACCATGACGGAGCTGTTTCAGACCGCCTACAAAAGCCGCCCGCCCATCATTGAAAATCTGCTCCATTCGGGAGCATATCTTCTGGCTGGCGCGCCCAAGATCGGCAAGTCGTTTCTGGTGGCGCAGATCGCCTACCATGTCAGCACCGGGCAGGAGCTGTGGGGCTGCAAAGTCCATCAGGGAACCGTCCTTTACCTTGCGTTGGAGGATGACTTCCAGCGCATCCAGAACCGGATGTTTATGATGTATGGCGTGAACGATACGCCCAATCTGCACTTCGCCACCGCTGCCGGGAAAATCGGGAACGGTCTGGATGAGCAGCTGGAAAACTTCATGCGGGAACACCCGGACACCAAGCTCATTATCATTGACACGATGCAGAAAATTCGTGAAGTGGGCGGCGAGGCATACAGCTATGCCAGCGACTATGAGATTGTCGGCAAGCTCAAGCAGTTTGCAGACAAGCACTGCATCTGCGTGCTGACTGTCCACCATACCCGGAAGCAACCCGCCGGGGACGCCTTTGAGATGATCTCCGGCACCACGGGCCTGCTGGGTTGCGCGGACGGTTCGTTGCTAATGCAGAAGAAAAAGCGAACCGCGTTGGAAGCCACCATTGACGTGGTGGGCCGTGACCAGCAGGATCAGATTCTCTATCTGAAAAAGGACCCGGAAACGCAGATTTGGAACTTAGAGCGCATGGAAACGGAACCGCACAAGGAACCGCCGGACCCGGTGTTGGAAGCGGTGGCCCGGATGGTCAATGCCAGTCAATCGGAGTGGACGGGGTCTCCATCGGAGCTGGCCGCAGAGGTACAGGTGGGTATGGCGGCAAATGCGCTGACCAAGTATCTGAATGTCAAATCCGGCAGATTGCTGGAGGACTACCATGTGGGCTACGAAAACAGGGCGCGTCACGCCGGTCGGCAGGTGAAGCTCACCTATATGCTGGTAGAGGCCCCGGCTTTTGAAGTGGTTGAGGATGGGCGCGACGGTAGCGACGGTTGCAACGGTGAAAATGCTGCCGCCCAAACAACCGTCGCTATCGTCGCAGCCGTCGCGGAAAGGAACGGAAGCGAATGAAGAATGTGCAGATTCCCTATGACCTGTTCGTGGCGCTGGTGGAGTATCACCTCGGCTATGATGACGAATACGAGGATGAAATCCGGCAGGGATTGGAGCAGAAGCTGGACGCCCTGGTGCGGCACGAGCTGTATGCAAAATATAAGACCGCACCCAGCGCGGAAGAACGGGAACAGGCCCGGCAGGCGTACCTGGACCGGCGCGGCATATTCCCGGATTTTCGCTGGTAACAGGTGTTTACTTTCATACTAATCTCGCGGATGAAATTAGCACAAAAGTCAATCTTCTCTCTGTTGGCATATACAGGAGCGTGACACGCTCCTGTGGCTGGCGGACAAGGCGAATTGGCTGGCAGCACACGCCCTCCGCATCCTTCGTCCCCATCGAAAAATCCGCAGATTTGGAGATGGCTAAGGCCGGGAGAATCCGGTGGATTTTCCCGGCCTGTGGGCGGTGGAATTGGAGCAAACACGGTTGCGAAAAGTCCGCCGGTCACACCGCATTTTGAGGCTGTGGGTATCACCTGCAAGCCGAAAAAGGCGGCGAGGCTCCCGCAGGAGCCGCACTCCCCCTCGGAGAGCCCACGATACTTTGCAGCCGCAGGATGAAAGTATCATAGTGGGTTATTACACTTCCGCAGAAGTGCATCCCCAAAAGCTACCCGCATCTCAACCGCCCTTGTGGGGCGAGAAAGGAGTTCTATGGCAAGAGGCGACGGTATCCATCGTACCAGCGCAAGAAACATGAGACTGACCACACCCAAACTGAAAAACGCGCAGCAGCACAACGAGCGTGAAAAAGAATCGTATGTCAACCAGGATATAGTCCCGGAACGCTCCCATCTGAATGTTCACTTCAAGAAACCGGACGGCGGCTATCTGGAACAGTTTGAACAGATGGAGGCTAACGGAATCATCTCCACACGGGGCATCAAAGAGGACGCTTTCCGCTACGGCGAGCTGATCTTCGATGTAAACTCCGCCTACTTTTTCAACCACGGCGGATATGACTTCGCAAAACAATTTTACCACGACGCCTATCAGGCTGCAATCAAAATCGTGGGCGGCGAACAGTACATTCTGTCGGCGGTCATGCACGCCGACGAGCGCAACCGGGCTATGTCCGAGGCATTGGGGCAGGATGTGTACCACTACCACCTCCATGTGGTCTATGTGCCGGTGGTGGAGAAGCAGATCCGCTGGTCCAAACGCTGCAAGGACAAGTCGTTGGTGGGCAAGGTAAAAGAAACGGTCATGCAGGTCAGCATGAGCAAGAAGTGGGCCTCCAAGCCGGTGCTGGATGAGGCCACCGGCGAACCGCTGAAAACGGCAAAGGGTAAGCCTGTCCTTAAAAAATCGTACAGCGTGTTGCAGGACGATTTCTTCCAGTATATGCGTGAGGCTGGGTACACCGATATGGAGCGCGGTGAGCGCGGCAGCTCCGAGGAACATCTGACGGTGACGCAGTTTAAGGTGGAAAGAGAACAGGCGCGGCTGGCGGAGCTGCAAACAGAAAAATCGGAGGTTCAGGCGGAGATCGGCCAGCTTCGGACAGATAAGGCCGAAGCCGAGAAGGCGGCCAAAGAAGCGCAGACGGAACTCCGCCTATTAGCGCCTAAACTAAAACACATGGAGAAATTGGCGGCCGAGTATTCTTCCGATCCAGAGGACCTGCTGCCACTCCCCGATAGAATGGAGTCCGCCAAATCCTACCGGGAGAAAAAGTCAAAACCGCTGCTGGAGAAGATCGTCAAGGTGGTGCGCTCCGTTTACCGGGCTTACCTGGATGTTTGTCAGAAATTCGAGCTGTTGCAGCGCAAATATGATACGGAGGTTCCGTATTTGAAAAGCCAGTTGGCTGAGGTCAGGGGCGAAAACGCAGAATTGCAAGAAACTGCAAGAGACTATCACCGGCTGTGCCGGGCCTATGGGCCAGAGCGGGTAGCTGAAACGGTGGCGGCTGTCAAGCAGCAGGAGCGGGCAGAAAAAGAGCAGAAACGCAGTCAAAAGCAGCGGCATGACCGGGATGCGCGGTAATCCCGTGTAGAGCTGAGAAAATAGGATTTTTGCGGATAGAGGCATCTGAACTGAATCATGTATCGTTTGGATGCTTTCTATCCGAAAATCCGCTTACTTTTGCCGGTGTAGAGCCGGAGAAAATTTATGAAAATACGGAGGTTTTATGAGAACAGGTCTTTCCAAGAAGCAAAAGACAACCAGCATCTTTTTTGACGAGGCAAGCCCTATCATTGAGGTGTGTACCTACAACACTTCCCTTAAAAACCGTTTGAGCGAGTATTCGGCAAAGTACCCAGCCGAGTGCCGGTTAGTGGATGACGACGAGAACGGTTGCCTAACATTTGAGATCAGGAAGGGGCGGTTCAGTTTTAAGCTGAACGCACCATACAGGGCAGAGCGCCGGAAGGCGGCCAGTGAGCTGGCAAAGAAGAATATCCAGAATTTGCGGCAAGGCAAGAAGTGATATACTCCGCCTGTGGGGAGAATGGTTCCCTGCGGGCGGCGTTTTGCTTGAAATGCAGAAAATGCTCTCACACCGCTTGTGATCACCTTTGAAATATGCTATACTGGATTCAGATTCAGCGAACGCTGATTTCAATTCTTTGCTTTGCGATATAATCCATTATGGAGTGAATTTTATGGCCGTAAGTTATAAAAAGCTATGGAAGATGCTGATCGATAGAGATATGAAGAAGAAGGACCTTTGTGCAGCAGCAGGTATCAGTCATGCTTCAATGGCAAAACTCGGAAAAAATGAGAATGTGACAACTGATGTCCTTGTAAAGATATGTACCGCCTTGCAGTGCGATATAGGCGATATTATGGAGCTTGTTCCAGAGACTAAGGAATGAAAGGAGGCGGCGACTATGCAAAGCAGCACAGCAAAAGAACTTTCCACTGTTGTTGCAAAACCAATCTTGAAATGGGCCGGCGGGAAGACGCAGATGCTAAGTGAATTGCTTCCCAAAGTGCCGTCTTCCTATGGGCAATACATTGAACCGTTTTTTGGTGGAGGCGCACTCTTTTTTGCGCTACAACCTGAAAAAGCTATTGTTGCGGACAGTAATCCGGAACTTATCAATATGTATCGGCAGGTAGCTGAACATGTTGACGATGTGATTTCTTATCTTAAAAAGTACGAAAACACAAGCGAGATGTTTTATTCTGTGCGCAGTTTGGATTGGGAAACGCTTCCCAAGGCAGAAGCTGCTGCCAGAACAATCTATCTGAATAAAACCTGCTACAACGGTCTTTATCGCGTAAACAAGAAAGGACAGTTTAATGTCCCATACGGGAAGTACAAAAATCCAAAAATTTGTGATGCCGAGGCTCTTTGGGCTGCATCTGAGGCGCTGAAAAAAGCTGATATTATCTGCGGCGACTATCTTCTTGTGTTGGAACATTACGCGCAGCCAGGCGATTTCGTTTTTTTAGACCCGCCATACCTTCCGATCTCCGAGTATTCTGACTTTAAGAGATACACAAAAGAGCAATTTTATGAAGAAGATCATATTGAATTGGCCAAGGTCGTCATGAGCTTGCATGAGAAGGGATGCCATGTCTTGCTGACCAACTCCAACCACCCTTTGGTGCATGAGTTGTATGCGCCATTTAAGATTGATGTTATCCAGACAAAGAGGCATATTTCTTGTAATGGAAGTACGCGCAAAGGGGAAGATGTTATTGTCACTATTCCTCCTAAACAGCATACGCTAATTAAACTCGCTCCAAAACCTTTGCCTAAGCAGGTATCAGCATATCCCCCCACCCGCTTTATGGGTTCAAAGAGCAAATTGCTTTCTGAAATTTGGTCGGTGGCATCTCAATTTCAGGCTGAAACCATTGTTGATCTTTTTTCTGGATCTGGCATAGTCGGATATATGTTTAAGGCGCAAGGGAAAACCGTAATCAGCAATGACTATATGGCGATGTCCGCTACTTTTACCAAGGCGATGGTAGAAAACAACACTGTAACATTACCGATAGAAGAAGCCAAACAGTTACTAAAAGCAAACAAAGAATCGGACCATTTCGTGGCAAATACTTTCAAGGGATTATACTATACAGACGAAGAAAACGACTTGATTGATACCTTACGCACAAATATAGCTGACATCCGTGACCCATACAAACACGCAATCGCTATGACGTCACTGATTCGGGCCTGTATAAAAAAGCGCCCACGCGGTATTTTTACCTATACTGGGCAGCGCTACAATGATGGTCGAAAAGATTTGCAGAAAAGCCTTGAACAGCAGTTTCTTGAAGCAGTTGAGGCTGTAAACAATGCCGTGTTTGATAACGGGAAGCCCAATAGATCCAGAAATGGGGATGCAATGGATTTGCGTGTCGAACAGGCAGATTTGGTATATATCGATCCGCCTTATTACTCGCCGCTGTCTGATAATGAATATGTTCGCAGATACCACTTTGTGGAGGGGCTTGCCCGCGATTGGAAAGGTGTCGAAATTCAGCAGCACACACAGACCAAGAAGTTCAAATCCTATCCGACCCCTTTTTCGACCAGAAAAGGGGCAGCAGATGCCTTTGATCGGCTATTCAAAAAATTTGCAAACAGTGTGCTGATCGTTTCGTATTCCTCCAATAGCTTGCCCACACAAGATGAAATGGTGGCGCTGATGGCAAAGTATAAAGAACATGTGGAAGTTATACCGGTAGATTATAGATATTCCTTCGGCAATCAAGGCGACGCAAAAACGCATAGAAATTCCGTACAAGAATATTTGTTTGTCGGTTTCTAAGATGGAGGTGGCCTCGTGAGCGAACATATTGATATTTGGCTGGTTGGCAACACCGGTCTGCGCAATCCAAACCGCATACAAGAAGGCTTTTCTGTATTTGCGAGTTCCTCCTTCGTGGGCAAACTTCACGGCAGAGAAAACGAGCTTGGCTTTATGCGTCTTTTGGACGAAAAAGGGATTATTCAGAACGAAGATGGCAAGGATGTATCAGGAAGCCATGCCCGTAAATGGCGGCTGATGTTCGCTAAGAACGGTTTTATTTACCCGCAAGTCAAAAAGAAAGATGGGCAGCAAGAAGATCTCGGAAAGCTGGACGATATTACTCCCTTCGGGAGAGCCTTTCTAAACGCTGACACTTATGCTGCTGTTCAAGAATGCTTCCTTCGCGCTATGAGCGTGGAACAGTTTCCCCTGCCGGACGGCGAACACTACTTTTCTCCACTGAGATGGCTTTTGGCAATTATGCTGGAGCTTGAGAAGCGCACAGGTTCCTCTGAATTAAGCAGAATTGAGTTTGCCTTGTGGGGTCACACCACCAACCCGAGTTATGATCTGGAAAGCGTTGTTGACAACATTCTTGATTTACGGCAACGGAGAGCTGCCGCTCCGGCAAAGCGTGCGTTCGATAAAAAAGAAATCGCCAAGCGAGGCGAAAGCTATGACAAAAAGTCCGACAATTTTTTGGATTATAGCGATATGAATATGAGATACCTCCGCATTTCCGGCGTATTACAGCGTAAGGGCAGAGGTCTCATGATCGTTCCCACAAAACACATTCTGGCCGAAAAGCTTGCAAAGGCGACGGCAAGCACAGGTCCGATTATAGAACAATACAGATTGCTTTGCAGTGGAGCTCCATTGCCTACCGACAATGTCGATGTGGCGAAAGCCTTGCTGGATGATCTGATGAAGCAGATGAAAGATCGTCACATTCTGTTTGATATAACCGACCTACCGCTGGATACCGCGGCAGAAATCAATATTGCAAGACGGAGACTGGAGAATATTCTTGCACAGACTGATGAAATCCAATATGCCAAAGATCAGTGCAACCAATGGCAAGAAATCAGAGATTATATGTCGCTTATCATAAAAGGCGGCGGTAAGCTTGTCTATGATGAGGACAATGCGATCGAAGTGCCTAAAGATGAAATGCCCGCCTATTTGGAGTGGATTCTTTGGCGCGCTGCGTTAGCAATCGATCACATGGTCAACGAGCCGTATGAAGTTCGCGGTTTCAAATTGGATTCCGACTTTTTGCCTGTTTCGGCTGCCGGTGGAGGCAAGGGTGACCTATATTGTGAATTTGAAGATTTCACCATTTTGGCTGAAGTCACAATGTCTACATCTTCTCGGCAGGAAGCAATGGAGGGCGAGCCGGTAAGGCGTCATGTTTCCGATGCCGTTTTGAAGTATGATAAGCCTGTGTACGGCATGTTTATTGCTGTCCGCATCGACACGAATACCGCAGAAACCTTTAGACACGGTATTTGGTACACAAAGGATGACAAAAAGCAACGGCTTGATATTGTTCCTCTAACCTTGGCTCAATTCCAGAAATACTTTGTTGCAATGTTTGAGGCCAACAAGGCGGCTCCCGAAAAACTTAGAGATTTGATTGTAAAGTGTGAATCTCGCAGGGATATTTTGGAAGCTCCTGCTTGGAAGCAATACATTGATGAAGTTGTCAACAAGAAATCAGTAAATCTGGTAAGCAGGTTACCGATATAGAGTAGCAGAATTTATCTTGGTCCTATAGACACTAAGGAAAATCTATCACCATTATATAAATCTATCAGAATTAGGCAGGGAAAAAGGGGGGGACCAATATGCCGAACTTAAAAATGATTCGAGTCCAATCGAAACTAGATGAATTATTTAATAATAAGATAGATCTCGCAGATGCTTCGGATGATGAAGAAAGAAAAAATAAATACTACACACGAGCAATAGCTGCCCTAGCAATAATCATGAGATGTGGCATCGATTACGATTCGGCAGCACAAACAATTACAGACGGATACCATGATATGGGAATTGACGCTGTTTATAATGATACGTCACAGAAAAAGTTATTTCTTGTTCAAAGTAAGTGGCGCAAAGATGGAAACGGGGGAATATCGCAAGAGGAAGCCAATACTTTTGTTTCAGGCATCAAACGGTTCATTAATTTTGATTTTTCCGGCTGTAATGCCAAATTGGCGGCTAAACAACAAGAAATTACTGCGGCTATTCGAGATATGGATTATCAGATTGAAATGATATTTTGTCATACTGGCAGTCAAAATATTGATCCATATGCACTTCGGCCTATAAATGAACTACTTGGGCAAGTCAACGAAGACGATACAACAGAGTTGCTTATTTTTACTGAAAGCAGGTTACAAGATATATATGACTATCTTGCAAATGGGCAAAATGGTGAGGACATAGTACTCGATGACGTTATTTTGAACAACTGGGGAATTGTTGAAGCCCCATATAGAGCATATTATGGAACTATCCCCGTTGCCGCTGTAGGAGAGTGGTATAAACAGTACGGAAATAGGTTATTTGCCAAAAATATCCGATATTACAAAGGGAGCACAGAAGTCAATCAAGGAATCAAAGAAGTCCTCAAAAGTGAACCTGATAAATTTTTCTATTATAATAACGGAATAAAAGTGCTGTGCAAGAAGATAACCAAAAAAGCGGCATATAGTACAGATCGTAATACGGGCCTATTTGTACTTGAAGGAGTTTCATTAGTTAACGGGGCTCAAACAACTGGCACTATTGGCTCTGTATATGCGGAAACGCCCGAATTGCTTGGTTCAGCTTGTGTTTATATTCAGATGATTGATTTGGGTGACGCTAATGAGGAGCAGGTAGCTCAAATTACCAAACTATCTAATACACAAAACAGAATAGAGGGGAAAGATTTTGCTTCATTAGATCCCAATCAGGAACGACTTCGCATGGAATTAAGCTTTGGCGGTATCCAATATTTGTATAAATCGGGCTCTAGAATTGATTCACCAGAACAACAAATTTCTTTGGACGAAGCTATAATTGCGCAGGCATGTGCTCTACCTGATCTCACAATAACTGCTCTTACGAAAAGAAATGTCGGCGCATTAACTGAAAGTATTGACAAGACGCCCTATAAACTGCTATTCAATGGAGCAACCAACAGTTTTTCGCTTTACAACAATATACAAGTTCTCCGAGCAGTTGAACATTGTATTACGCAAAATGAACCAACTGTTACAGGCCGAAAACGCTTAGTTCTTGTGCACGGCAATAGGTATTTACTGCACATTATCCTTGGTAAAATAAAAGAAATAAAAGGATTTTCCACTCAATATATCAATAAAGATCAAATAGTAACATTGGTTGAAGCAATGTTTACTGAGATTTGGGAAAACGTTTATGAATCAATGGAAAAACATTTTCCTGAGTCTTATCCTGCCCACATTTTCAAAAATGTAGGCAGACTGAAAGAATTGGAGTCATGAAAATCAATGTATTTACTCTGTTTGTTCCTCTAGCCAACTTCCTAGAAAGTGATCATGTTTCATGGCAACACCATGGCAACAAAAAATCAGATAGCCCAAACTATCTGGATAATGAAAACAATACAAATACTCTGAGCTAAATTCTATAAGCAAATCTGCTTAGAAAACTTCTGGCAGTATCGAGTTTGAATAATTTCGGACTGCCAAAAAGCGCATTTCCATGTAAAATTCTGGAACGTGAAATGCTTTTGAAAGCAATCTGATAGCATTTTTTCATGATCCGTCAAAAGAGCCAACTGACTTGTCAAAAGCAGTTGGCTTTTTTCGTTTGTTCAGTAGATGGGTGACGGTACAGGGCTTATTAAGAACCATGCGGACTGTAAGAATGTTTGAGCAACAAGAGTTTTGCATGCGGCTTTCTTTCTGTATATGCAATTGTTGTGTTGGCAAAATACATTTGTACTGTTATAATCAAAAAGACGCTTGATTGTTTCCGAAAAGTGGATGGACATACATACTTTTCTTTCGTTTCCAAGGAGTAGGGAAGATGCAACAAATTTTTCTTCTGGAGGATGATGCCGCACTGGGCCGCGGAATCAGCATGGCTCTTTGTGGAGCAGAACAAGCCGTGGTTTTGGCAGATAGCATTGCACAGGCAAGGCAAACACTGGCAAAAACACAATTTGACCTGCTGATTCTGGATATCAACCTTCCCGATGGCAGCGGTCTGGACCTTCTGCGGGCACTGCGGTCTCAGGGGAACGCCACGCCCATTATTCTGCTTACTGCCAACGACCTGGAAATGGATGAGGTCACCGGCCTGGAAGTGGGCGCGGATGACTACATCACAAAGCCTTTTTCGCTGGCGGTTCTGCGGGCGAGAGTGCAAGCGCAGCTTCGCCGACGCAGCGTACAGTCCTCCTCCCAAATGGAGATAGGGCCATTCCTGTTCGATTTCGACCGAATGATCTTTCGCAGGGACGGTTTGCCGGTGGAGCTATCCAAAACCGAGCAGAAACTGCTGCGTGTGCTGGTGGATAATCGGGGACATGCCGTCCCTCGCATCACATTGGTAGACCGTGTGTGGACGGACGGTGCTGAATTTGTGGAAGAAAACGCGCTTTCCGTTACGGTCAAGCGGCTGCGCGCCAAACTGGAGAAAGATCCTGCTAAACCGGAATATCTGAAAACGGTATACGGTATCGGCTATACCTGGGCGGTGAACCCATGATCGGGTACATTGTAGCCGGTGTCGCTCTGCTGGCAGCGCTGGTGATCGTAGTGGTGGAACGCTGGCAGACTGTCCGCACGATAAAGCGCCTGGATGCGATGTTGGAAGCTGCTATTGCCGGACATTTTACTGAAGAAACTTATGACGAAAGCCGACTCTCCGCCCTGGAAAGCCGGTTGGCGCGCTACCTGACAGCCAGCGCGCTGTCTGCCCGCAAGGTACAGGAGCAGAAGGATCAAATCAGCAGCTTGATTTCGGATATATCCCACCAGACCAAAACCCCGGTGGCCAATCTGCAGCTCTATGCACAACTGCTTGCCGAACAGCCCCTGACACCCCAGGAAGAGGAATGTGCCGGGGCCATTTTGACGCAGGCAGCCAAACTCCAGACACTGATTGAAGTCCTGGTCAAAACCTCCCGGCTGGAAAACGGGATTCTGGCAGTGCATCCGGAAATATCGGAACTTTCTTACGTAGTGGACCGCGCAGTGACGCAGTACGTGCCCAAGGCGGCCGAAAAGGGGGTTGTATTGACGGCCGTCCCGACAGAAGGAAAAGCCGTTTTTGACCCCAAGTGGACGGAAGAGGCGCTGTGCAATCTCCTGGACAATGCGGTGAAATACACGCCTTCCGGAGGAGCGGTGACCGTTACGGTGAAGAACTATGAAATGTTCTCTGCCATATGCGTCACCGATACAGGAGCGGGAATCCCGGAAGCAGAACAGGCCAGGATTTTTGGTCGATTTTACCGTAGTGCCGGAAACTATCAGGAGCAGGGCGTTGGGATCGGGCTTTATCTGACCCGCCAGATAGCTGAAAAGCAAGGCGGCTATGTGAAGGTTGAGAGTGTTCCGGGAACAGGAAGTACCTTTTCACTGTTCCTTCCGCGTCCGTGAGAGGATTCTGTCAGAACTGTCACATTCTTGAAAGTACCAGGACAGATTCGTATGCTATAGTCTGTATTGTCAAAAGACGATACAGACTTTTTCGTTGGGAGGAAAAGAAAATGACGATTTTACAAACCAGCGGTTTGAAAAAATATTACGGCTCCGGAGATACCCAGGTAAAGGCACTGGATGGCATGAACCTGAGCATCGAGCAGGGGGAATTTGTAGCGATTGTGGGTACCTCGGGTTCCGGCAAATCCACCTTGCTGCACATGCTGGGCGGTTTGGATCGGCCCACTGCAGGCACTGTCACCGTGGATGGAAAGGACATCTTCACGCTGAAGGACGAGGAACTGACCATCTTCCGGCGCCGTAAAATCGGGTTTGTGTTTCAGGCTTATAATCTCGTGCCGGTTTTGAGCGTGTGGGAAAACATTGTTCTCCCCATCCAGTTGGACGGCAATAAAGTGGATACCGATTTTGTCGAGGCTGTGGTTTCCACTTTGGGATTGGAAAAGAAACTGCCCAGTCTGCCCAACCAGCTTTCGGGCGGCCAGCAGCAGCGTGTTGCCATTGCCCGGGCACTGGCAACCAAACCTGCCATTCTTCTGGCTGATGAACCAACCGGCAACCTGGACAGCAAAACCAGCCAGGATGTGCTCAGCCTGATGAAGGTGACGGGGCAGAAGTTCGGCCAAACCATGGTAATGATCACCCATAACGAGGAGATTGCCCAGCTGGCTGACCGCATCATCCGCATTGAGGATGGGCGGATCGTGGAGCGGTAAGGGGGGAGAAGTCATGAAAGTATCCAATGGCAGCTGCATCCGCCGATTGAGTATCCGGGCTTTGCTGGCCAACCGGACCCGCAATATTGTAGCGGTACTGGCCATTGCCCTTACGGCGGTACTGTTTACTTCACTCTTTACCATTGCCATGTCCATCAACGAGGGCATCCAGCAGAACAATTTTCGTCAGGCCGGGGGCTGTTCTCACGGCACGTTCAAGTATCTCACGGAAGAACAGTGCGCGGAACTGCAGGGCGATTCTCTGATTCAGGCATACGGTATCCGCCGTTTTCTGGGCATGCCCATTGAAATCCCCTTCAACAAATCCCATGTGGAGATTGGCTACTCTGACGCCAATGAAGCGCACTGGAGCTACTGTTATCCCGTAGAAGGGCGACTCCCGCAGGAGGGGACCAACGAGGCAGCCACCGACACCCATGTGCTGGAACTGCTGGGCGTGGAGCCAAAAATCGGCGCGGAATTTACCGTTACTTTTGATGTGGACGGCCACGAAACCACCCAGACCTTTACTTTGTGCGGCTGGTGGGAGTACGACGAAGCGATTGTAGCCAACCATATCCTCGTCCCCGAAAGCCGGGTGGACGCCGTTTTGGCAGAAGTGGGTGTGACCCCGCCGGGCAACGATGGTATGACCGGAAGCTGGAACCTGGATGTGATGCTTAAACACGGCGCCCGTTCCATTGCTGACGATATGGAAAAGATTTTGACAAACCACGGCTACCAGTCACAGACGGCGGGAGACAACTATATCGCCATTGGTGTCAACTGGGGGTATACCGGGGCACAGCTTTCGGACAAACTGGACCCCACCGTAGTGGCTATTATTGTGGGGATGCTGGCCCTCATTCTCCTGACCGGCTATCTCATCATCTACAACGTATTCCAGATCTCGGTGGCGGGGGACATCCGTTTTTACGGTCTTCTGAAAACCATCGGCACCACACCCCGGCAACTGCGGCGAATCATCCGAATCCAAGCCCTGCTGCTTTCCCTGATAGGCATTCCCATCGGTTTGTTGCTGGGCTGGCTGCTGGGTGGTGTGCTCACCCCCATCATTACTGCACGGCTCGATGGCGTCACTACGGTGGTTTCGGCCAGTCCGCTCCTATTTGCGGGTGCCGCGGTATTTGCCCTGATAACAGTGCTGATTTCCTGTCGCCGTCCCGGCAGTCTGGCAGGCAAGGTTTCCCCGGTAGAAGCGGTGCGCTATACAGAAGGCAAGGCTTTAAAGCAGAAGAAAAAACGAAACGGCAAGGGCGTTTCTCTCTTGTCCATGGCTTGGGCCAATCTAGGCCGCAGCCGGGGCAAGACCTTTCTCACGGTACTGTCCCTGACCCTTGCAGTGGTGTTGCTGACCTTTACCGTCACCTTTACAGCCGGCTTTGACATGGACAAATATGTTTCCAACTTTACCGCCAGTGACTTTATCCTGGCTGATGCCGGCCAGTTCCAGACCGGTGGAGATGCTTATAATGACGAGATGGGGATACCGGAAGAGGTCATCGACGCGGTGGATGCCCAGGGCGGTATTACCGGCAGCGGCCGCGTTTACGGAAAGACCAAACCGGCACAGGAATTTGTTACCGAGGAATATTACCGTTCCATTTGGAGTCGATGGAACACACCGGAACAGCTGGACAGTATGGTCGCCTTCCAGGAACGCACTGAGGATGGATTGCTGGCCGATGGCGTTCAGCTTTACGGTATGGACCCCTTTGCCCTGGATTACCTGACGGTACTGGAAGGGGACCTCTCCAAGCTTAACGACACCGAGGGAAATTATATCGCCGCTGTGTACAGTACCGACGACTACGATGAGCCTATGATGGACAGTCATTGGGCCCGGCTGGGGGATACGGTAACCATCCGTTATGTGGAGGAGTATGAATACTATGATCCTGCCACCGGCAAGGTTTTTGGTTCCAGAGAAAATGTGCCCGAAGGGGTCGCTTACGCTGAGCGGGCCGTCAAATACCGGGATGTGGACTACACCGTAGCGGCTTTGGTGGCGGTACCTTCTGCTTTAAGTTACCGTTACTACGGCCGGGACGAATTTGTCATGGGGGCCGAAACCTTTATCCGGGATACGGGCACCGATTCTGTTATGTATTACGCCTTTGATACCACGGAAGAAGCCAACGCAACGATGGAAGCCTTCCTCAAAGACTATACAGAAAATGTGAATCCTCAGTTTGACTATGAGAGCAAAGCAACCTACGCCTCGGAATTCGAGAACATTAAAAATATGTTCCTGTTGCTGGGCAGCGCCCTGAGTTTTATTGTGGGACTGGTGGGAATCCTCAACTTCTTTAATGCAATTCTTACCGGAATCACCGCACGCCGTAGGGAACTGGCCGTGCTTCAGTCTATTGGTATGACCACCCGGCAGTTGCAGATGATGCTGGCGCTGGAAGGACTTCTCTACACCTTGGGATCTGCCTTGCTGGCCTTTACCCTGATTTTGATTACGGCCCCCATCGTGGGGCCCGGCCTCAACGGAATGTTTTGGTTCTTCACCTATCACTTTACCATCTGGCCGATCATGGTGATTCTGCCTTTCTTTGCCGTTCTTGGCATTGGAATCCCGGTAGTGACCTGCCGGACTATGCAGCGGTACTCGGTGGTAGAACGCCTGCGGGTAGAGTGATCACAAGCAGGACATTGATAAAAATAGAGCGTACCGCAAGTTTTTGCGATACGCTCTATTTTGTAGCTTCTGGCCGCGTGGGGTTATACCAGTAAACACACCACCAGAATGAATTTGTCCTTCTCTACAGTGGCATCCAACGTACCGTGATACCGTTCCGCAATTTCCCGCATACCGGGCAGGCCGAATCCATGGGCAGTCTTATCGACCTTGGTAGTGGAAAAATCCCGGTTGATCTTGCTGCCCGCGGCATTCTCTGTACGCAGCATAAACAGGCCCTTGTCCGCTCGGCAGCGGAGGGTAATTTGCTTGGTCGCGGCTTTTTGTACGTTCTCCATAGCGTTGTCCAGGGCATTTCCCAGCAAGGCAGCCAGATCTGTATCGGCTACCGGTAAATCGGCAGGAAGCATAACGGAAAAGTCCGCGGTGATTCCCAGCTGTTCCATGGTCTCGGCTTTGGCGGAGAGTACCACATTGGCAGTCTCGTTATCGCAAAACCGTTTGGTTCCCTGCAGAGCCGGGGAACCGGCCATCTGGTCCACATAATGGAGTGCCTCCGATGCATCTCCTTTTTCCAGCAGCCCTTGAATAACGGTCAGATGGTTCCGCAGGTCATGACGAATCTGCCGGACCTGATGCTCTTGCCGCTGAAGGCTCTGATAATAGAGATTCCGCATTTCGGCCAGGCGGGTGGACTGTTCCAGCCGTTCATGATCGGCAAGTATCAGGACTGCGAACAGAATTACAACGGATGTCAGAAGCACAAAGGGGAGTACCACCAACCCCTGATTCATGGCCAGCGTATTGACAGCGGCAGAATCGTATTTTTGAAAAGTCAGCAATACCACAGCAACAAGAGCACACAACGGCATGATTGCCAATCCCAACACCATCTGCCACAACCGACGGGAAAGATGCACCCGTTCTTTTGGAAAGTGGCGGCGCAGCACCAGCCAAAGAATGCCGAAGATCGAGGTCCGCAATACCCGAACCAGCAGGTCATAAAGGTGGGCTGCATCTACTTCCAGTACATAAGTGTCCAGTAAAGCGCAGACGGACATGGTCAGGCAAAAAGAGATAACGCCTACGGCCAAACGCCCCGTCAAATCTCCCTTTGTGCATAGAAGAAACAGAATGAAATATACCGGCATGGTATACAGCATGTTGGGATCACCAATCCAGATCACCATGCCGCTGCTGCCGGCAAGGGTCAGAAAAAGCAAAGCCTGCCAGAAACGCCCTTTCCGGAATGTTATGAATGGCCGGCAAATCCGGTACAGAAAATAACCATTGGCCAGAATGTTGATCCACCAGAGGCCATAGAACCAAAAATTCCAAATCAATGTTTTCATTCAGAACCTCTCCAGTTCCGCCCGCGCCAAGGCCAAAAGAGCCGATTGCTGACACGAACGGCTCACCGGGAGGCGCTCGCCGTTACACAGAATCACTTCACCGCTTTCGATTCGGTCTATCGCCCCGGCACGGACCAGATACCTCTGATGAACGCGGATAAAGCTTTGTCCTACCTCCTGTGCCACGGTGTCCAATTTACTGTAGAAGCTGTAAGAACGTCCTTCCGTAACGCACCGTACCTGGCGCCGGTCCGATGCAAAGTAGAGGATACCGGAAATGGGAATCCGGTAGCGGGTATCTCCGTTATGGCAGATATAGGCCCGCTCCAAATTACGGTACAACGCTGCCTGGGCCCGCTCCAAAACGTCTTCCAGTTGTTCCTGCTTTGGCGGTTTTAACAGATACCCCAAGGCCCCTACGCTGTACCCCTCAAAGACATGTTCCGGGTAACCGGTAACAAACACAAGCTGGAGACCGGCATCCATAGCGCGGAGCCGCCGGGCCGTCTCCAGCCCATCCAACTGGTGCAGTTCCATATCCAAAAAGATGAGTTCCAGTTCCCCCATATGGTGGTCAAACCAGCGGAGCAGATTTTCTCCCGCCGAAAACTCAAATATCTGTCCCTGTATTTTTCGGTTCTCTAAAATGCGCTCAAGCGCAGCGCGAAGCACAAAGCGGGCCTCCGCCGAATCATCACAGATTCCGATCCTCAGCATGTGCATTCCTCCGTATCCTATAGGCGTTTCGTCGCGGCGAAAAAGACCGGGCAATTCTTGATTATTGTATCATAGGAAGGCAGATACACAAAACCGAACTTGACATAAAAAGCGCACATTTTTACATTTGTTTTGGAACCCCGGTCAAACTTTACGCCGAACTTGCCGCAGATGACACCGCCGTTTGCGCGGGGACTTTTGCTGACCGTATGATGAACTTAGTAAAGCACCCTGCGGATGCAATGTCTTCTATGCGAAAGGAGTTTCACCATGCTGACTGTCCAGGACCTGCATAAATCCTACAAGGCAGGAAAAACCACCTATGAAGTTCTGAAAGGGGTATCCCTTCATGTGGAAAAAGGGGAGTTTGTGGCCGTTATGGGACCTTCCGGCTCCGGCAAGACCACTCTGTTGAATTGTATTTCCTGTTATATCCCGGCGGATCGGGGGACTATTATACTGGGAAATACGGAACTGGCAAATCTCGGGGAAGATGCCCTTGCCCAGGTCCGGAACCGGCAGCTGGGCTTTGTTTTTCAGGACTTTTTGCTTTTGGACGGCCTTACCGTCCGGCAAAATATTCTGTTGCCCGCCATCATCGGCGGAAGCGTCAACACCCTGGTGGAGGAGCGGGCCAATCAGCTGTGCGATGTGTTTGGTATCAGCCCCATTCGGGATAAATATCCGGCGGAGATCTCCGGCGGCGAGAAGCAACGCACAGCCGTGGCTCGTGCGCTGATCAACCATCCACTTTTGATTCTGGCCGACGAACCCACCGGCAACCTGGATTCCAAGTCCAGCCGGGCGGTCATCCATGCCTTTGAACAGGCTAAAAAATCTTTGGACGCCACGATTTTTATGGTGACCCACGATTCTTTTGCCGCCTCTTTCTGCGACCGAGTGATTATCCTTCGGGATGGTGTGGTATGGCAGACACTGGAACGGGCAGCACTGGACCGTACATCGTTCCAAAACCAGTTGCTGGATGTCATTCGTGATATGGGAAAGGAGTGCGCATTGTGAACTCTTTCTCTTCGGTTTATGCCGCACTGCGGCGAAAAAACAAAGGCCGGTATGCACTTCTGGCGGGGTGCTGCTTCTTTTCCGTGTTGCTGATTACCGCCTATGCCTGTATGATGCAGGCACCTACCATCCTGTCTGTTCTGCCCGAAGGAGGCGATTCCCGCAAACAGGTAACGATGGTATTTGCGCTGGCTGTGATTGGCTGTGCTGTGTTTACTACCTATGCGGCGGGGTTGTTCTTTCGCCAAAAATCCCGTGAAACCGGCGTGTTTTTGGCACTGGGGGCTTCTAGGTGTCAACTCCAGAAGGAGCTTTACAAAGAGCTGCTTTTGCTTTCCCTGTGTTCCTGTGCCGCCGGAGCAATTTTGGGGGAACCCGTAGCCTGGTGTATATGGCAGCTTTTCCGCACTTTTCTGGTGGATTCTCAGGAAATGGTACTGACATTTTCCCCAAAGACTTATCTTTTGGCGCTTGCCTTTGCTGCCTATGTGATCACGATGCTCTTCGCATTGGGCAGCCAATCCGTCAGCCGAACCAACATTATGGACGTGGTTCAGGAGTCCCATACTTCCGAACCGATCCGGGAGGTAAAGCCATGGTATGGACCTGTCGGCATCGTTCTGGTTGTGGTCGGGGCGTTTGCCGGGTATTTGATGCCCGGTTTCTTCGTCAACGTCCTTCATTGGTATGCGCCCTCTATCATAGATGCGGTATTTTATCTCCCGGCACTGATCGGTATGTATATGATTCTGCTCCACACGGTGGTAAACGGTTGGCACAAGCGCCACAAATACAGGGATATCATTGTTACCTCCATGATGAAATTTCAGGGCCGCCAGACCGTGCGGAACATGCTGGTAATGACACTGCTCATCGCCGGGGCGTATTTCGCTGCTTTCTATGCACCTATGCTCTCTACAAACTCTGCCTACAGTTTTAAGAGCCGCCCGGTAGATTTTGAGTACCATTGGCGCAACGACCAGGACTTACCGAAGAAAAGCGAAGTCGAGGCGCTGGCGGCGGACTATGAGGTGGATATAACCTCCTGGGCGCAAGTGAATGCTGCCATCCTGGGCAGCGATGGAACGGTTTCCATTGAACAGGACAACGGCGCTTTGGGAACCACCTATACCAAAGAGTACCGCAAAATCGCTTCCGGTGCCACCTTCTTCTCTGAATCAGCCTGGAACACCCTGACCGGGCAGAACATGGATCTGGTTCCCGGAACTTGTGCCAATGTGCTGGACGATGAAGGCGGCAGCGAATATCGTTCCGGTGGTGATGTAACGCTGCTCACCAACATGGTCACCGGGCAAAGCCTGTCCGTCATTCCGGCGGAACCGCTGCGGTTTACCATGCTGCTGGGGTGTTATGTATTGGATGACGCGGACTACGCTTACATTACTACGGGACTTACCGACCTCTGGCAGGAAACCTGGGTGTTCTTCCATGTAGCCAATACGGATGCCGGCTATCCATTTGCCAAGGCTTTATTCAATAAGATTGTAGATCGTTCCGGTGATGAAGTGATGCAGCTGGATGCCTATGATTTGGTGGCCAAAACGCTGGCAGAAAAGGCTGGCAAAGCCTACGAATTTGACCGGGAAAATATTGCAGCCTATGGATTTCCTGTAATAGATCGCGACGATCGGGACAGCACCGAATTCCGGAACTATTGGCTTTACATGCCCCGTTTCCGTGTGCTGGACCAGAACGATTTTGTTACCACCATGGCGGTATTTCTGATGCTTTTCATCTTTATTGCGCTGGTCTGCTTTGCTGCGGTTGTGGTCATTTCTTTCACCCGGTGTATGACGATTGCCATTACCAGTGCTCACGTTTACAATGACCTTCGGCGGCTGGGAGCGCCGAAATCCTATCTGTTCCGTTCCGTCAAGGGGCAGGTGTCCAAAGTGTTTTTGGTGCCGGCTTTGGTGGGAACAACGATCATTTGCGCGTTCTATATCATGATTCTGTATTTTAATGATGATCGTTTTACGCCCGGCGAAGTGGCCGGCATGGGAACCTGTGCGGTGGTGATTGCCGTGTTGTCACTGGTGCTTTACGGCGTGTACCGCTTTACCCTGCATTGTGTCTGCCGCAGGCTGAGCATCTGATGAACAAGAACGACCTCT
>ERZ1643250.924-NODE-924-length-28092-cov-31.214752_pt1 | contig 28092 bp, 25 predicted proteins | sample MGYA00579262_ERZ1643250 | MGnify/ENA primary metagenome ERZ1643250 (study PRJEB29033, sample SAMEA4952265) | chicken gut metagenome | biome: Broiler Chicken; feature: Gastrointestinal Tract; material: Caecum | place: Ireland | collected 2018 | study: Broiler... | reverse complement strand
CTTTAGCCGGTCCTTTTTTCTGTTGTCAAGTACGGGGTCTCGTGAGGCGCTTACGTCACACCTTCCAAGTCTTTCATTTTTCAGGCACAAAAAAAGCCGGCAGACAGTCGCAGTCTCATCCAAACTGCTTCTATCTGCCGGTATTCCATATGCTGCCTTACCGGGCAGCGTTTTGTTTTATCCTTCTCTCTGATCCACAATATCCAGAGAATCTCTGCCTACCCGGCAGAGCAAAAAGAGAACTTTCACCCCAGCCGCCTTTGCCTGGGCCAGAGCCTCCCCGAAAGCTGGGTGAGTGTCCACATTGGGCCGCACCTCGGTGATTCCTTCCATCTGGATCACAAAGGCCACCCCGCAGCGAACCCCGGCCTGCTGGGCCTGGGTCAATTCCTGCAGGTGCTTGACGCCTCGTTCTGTAGGCGCATCCGGAAAGTAACCGATCCCGTTCACTTCCAGGGTGCAGCCCTTCACCTCCAGCAGGTAGAGCTGGCCCGCCTTTTCTATAGCGAAGTCAATCCGGGACTTCCCATAGGAGAACTCGGGGTGAATGGCATCGAAATCCTGGGTTTCCAGCCACTCCTTCACCACCTTGTTGGGAGCCTGACTGTCAATGTTGACCCAGCCCAGGCCTTCTTTCCGGACGGCTACCAGATCATATTTTGTCTTGCGGGCAGGATTATCCGACACTTCCAGCCGGACATCTGCCCCCGGCAGCAGCAATTCTTTGCAGCGACCGGTGTTTTTGACATGGACGGTCTCCTCCTTGCCCTCCAGCATCACCTTGGCGATGAAACGGTTGGGGCGGGAGAGGAAGGTGGCATCCAGGATGGTTTTGTAGTTCATACTGTGTTTTCTCTTTGTGTCAAATCAAATGGACTCTTACTTTACTCGGGCTCTCCAGTATCTGCAGACAGCCCCACTTCAAAGGAGCTGATAAAACGGTTCATAGACTTGCGGGCAATGCGCATGGCGCGAACCGAGTCTTCTGCCTCTTTGATCTGTTCATTCAGTTTCTTCTTTTCTGCAGCTTCTGCCACATCCGCTTTCAGCCGCAGCTCAACCACCGACTTTTCGATGCTTTCGATTCCCTTTACATACTGCTCATACACGCTGGTGGAGTATGCCAAATCCTTTTCTCCGTTGAGGAAGATTTCCTCCACCGAGACCATCAGCTTGGCAGACTGCAGAATCGTATTTTTCTTGCCTGCCAGACTCAGGGCCGTCATTCCTCCCCCAACTGCGCTTCCTGCGCCCAGCCCCAGCACGGCACCGCCGCCTACAATGGCAATGGTTCCTCCCGCCATTCCTGCACCGCCGGCCGCAATCGCGCCGCCGCCCAGGTAAGCCAGACAGGCGCTGGTCAGCGCTGCACCGCTTAACCCAGCAAAATTGGAACCCACCAGCACCACCGCAATGGCGGGTGCAAACATTCCGGCCGCTGCGACTGCCGCCAATGCAATCCCAGCCGCAACACCCATGGAAGTGATTGCCGTCTTTAAAGTCTCCTTCATCTCTCGGATGGCCTTTTGGTAGGATTTGCGCAGGCGGGCAATCGTACCTTTTTGGTAATAGCTCCCTGTCAAAAATTCCTCCAAAAATGTGTCCCCGTCCTTCTGGTTGTAACCAGCCGGTCCATTAAGATCTTTGTATTTTGTGCTGGGGATCTCTTTGGTTTCTTTGCCCTTTTTCACCTGCTCAGTGCTCAAAGGATAATAGGGTTCAAACAGCATGGCCTCCAGAAGCACCAGCCGAAGCCACGGCTTTTGCGGCTCATTCTCCTCGATTTTCCGGATCAGTTCCTCTTTTGTGTACCAGTGCATTACAGCATGGTCCACCTGAAGGAAGCTGGGCAGCCCGGCTGAAATATAGTTCTTCCATTCCTGCAGCCATTCCCGTTTCAGGCTCTTGAGAGCTTCCCGGTGAATTGGCCATTGGGTATGTTCCGCATCGTACTCTGTTTTGAGGGCTTCAATGTTGTACAGGATCTCCACCTGTTCCATGGTCAAACCAAATTCCATCTGACCCATACCGCATCCGATCCTTTCATAGAGATCCGCATCTTCCTGCCGGAAAGTGTTCCTGCGAATCTCCTCATACATTTTTCTCAGCAGCTTAAGGTCCCGTGCCCGCAGGCCCACCGCAACATCCTGTCCGATTGCCACAGCAAACCGGCCGATCCCTGCATAATTGACACAGACCCACCACTTCCCCGGCCCGATCAGCGCCGCGCCAAAATCCACTGTGGTAAAAACGCCGGTCGCAACCGTCAGCATTCGGGTCAGCGCAGGCGAATGAACCGGCAGGATTTTCTGCCAGTCCAGCGTCTTCAAGGATTGCCAGGAATCAGCCTTCCGTTCCTGAATCGCTGCCGACAATCTCCGGATCATGTAAAAGGCCCGCACCATGCACTCATTGGCTGCTACCGGCAGCGCCTGCCGTGCCAGCTCGGCCAAAAGTCCCAGCTCTCCCCGAAGATCCATCTGCAATTTTGTGTCTTTCAGGATCTTTCCATTTTCATCATGTTCCGCCAGAAGTGTTCCATTGAAAAGCTTCGACAGAAAAACAGACAGTTGGTTCTTTCCATCTTTATCCTGAAAAACAGGCAGCACCGCCATCTCTTTTGCCATAGCCAGCAGCGGACCAGGAATACCGGTCCCACCCGTTTTGCCGGCTGTGCTGCTGGAACCCGCCATGTCACTGACCAGATGGAAAAACCAGACTACCACACCGTTGAACAGTTTTTCAGGAATATTTTTGCCAATCAGTCCCAGAGCTTCTTTGGGAACCGGGACTATCACAAACGCTCCGTTGGTGTCCGTTCCATAGGCCTTTTGGGTAAACTGGGTCAGCAGAGAAAATACCAAACCGGCCGCTGTGGGATGGTGTGCAAAATCCCGGAGATGGTGCTGCAGTCCGCCGCCAAAATCCGGCGTATTTTTGTCACTGGGGATGCAGAATTGCTTTTCCAAAAAGCGTACTGCTCCCTGCAGATCTTCTCCCGGGTAGCCAGTCAGACGCGACACTTTCACAACAAACTGCTCTGTCTGGCTGCTGCTCCACTCGCGGCCCCGCCGCAGATCAAAGGCTCCTCCCCACACGACATCCAGGATACCGCAAATCAGCCCGCTTCCAATCGCCGCCAGATAGTCACCGCCATCTGCATGGCTGGACAGCAAATCCATTTGGGCATCCAGATCAAAAACGATCTGGTCAAGATCATACTTCTGCTCCGTCAGTTCCGGTGCCACATAAACCTGTGCAGATTCGCTTTCTTTTTCGCTCATAGGTTATTCCTTCCCAACAAACTTGATCTTCAATTTTTTTCATCCTGACCTGCAAAGCATCAGGCGGTTTCCAGCTGTGTAAAGGCTTTTGCTATGCGATCGGTCATCTCATACTGCGCTTCATCTGTATATGCATAGGAGATGCGGATCACCATCGTTCCCACGATGGCATACGAGCCCGTATACAAGATCGTATTGTCAAATCCACTCAAATACTCGCACCTGGCTTCTGCGTCCTGCACGGTGCTGTACACCTCCACTGCGCCTCCGCCGTCTGTGCCCCTGGATACCGGGCTGCCGCCCGCCGATTCAATGCCTGTGGATGTAAAATAAATGCAGGCTGTATATCCTCCATTTTTCCGATGGAGAAGACCATTGGGATCGTTGTCCGAAGTCACCGGCTGGATCTCAAGAATATCCTCTACCCGGCCCAGACGCTCCATTTAAGAACGTCCCTTATTTCAACCGCTCAAAGTAACTCTCCAGCTTTTCATCACAGATCTGCTGGATCTCCTGTTTCTCCTCCAGGGTCAGCCTCTTCCAGACCGATTCATCCACCTGGACCACGCCTAGGGTCCTGGTATGGTGCAGCATCTGCATATCCTCGAACCGCTTGAAGGGATTGGACAGGATATTCCGCTGGGCCTGGGCATCGGTATAGTCTCCTCTGGCATAGATGCTGTTGGCTTTTTCCACCACCAGACCCGCAGCCCGCCGGGCCTCATAGAATTTCCGGAAGTAGTCAACGATATCGCTGAGCTTCACCCGGCCTTTGTTGTCGGCAAGAGAAAGAATTGCTTTGAGCAGCACCGGCTTATAGGAGTAGCTCATATCCATCTGACGAACCATTTCCATAAACAGATCCTTGCGGTTGGAGTCATCAATGAGCGTCCAGCCATATTGCTCAGCGTACTTTTTGAGGGTCTCCTCTTTGAAGTACTTGAAGGTCCGGCGCTCGCTCATGGGGACAACCAAATCCGGCACCAGCAGACCTTCCCGCACATATCGCTCGATGGTCTCGGTCTGCACATCCACCCGGCGCACAAACTCCATCTGGGAGATCATGCCGGCAGCCTCTTCCTGCCAGTTGAAAATATCAACCAGCTCATAATCCAGGGCATCCACAGGCCAGTCGATGATCGCGTCAGGGCGTTCGCCCCGCTCATACAGACCCTGCTCTGCCATTTTCTGCTTCTTGGTGCCCAATACCAGCGCACCCGGTCTGTACTCCTTCAGACGGAACAACCGGTGCATCGAGTAAGGCATATTGTACTGGCTGGCGTTGTCCACAAAGTCAAACACCATCAGGCTTTCTTTGCCGGGCGACAGCCGCATACCGCGGCCCAGCTGCTGGGTATAAAGCACCTTGGACATGGTGGGCCGGGCCATGAACAGCACTTCGGTGGCCGGGCAGTCCCAGCCCTCGTTGAGCAGGTCACAGGCACACAGGACTTTTGTTTGTCCCTTTTCAAAACGTGCCAGAATTTCCCGCCGGTCGGCCGCTTTGATCTCACCAGATACCGCTTCCGCGGCCACCCCGACATCGTGAAGCCGCCCGGCAATTTCCTTCGCATGCCGGACAGATGCACAGAAAATCACAGTGCGTTTATCCTTCACATATTGCAGCCATGTATCCACAATCAGCTGATTCCGTTCCGGCACATAAATTTTGCTCTCTAGATCCCGGATGTTATACTGGATGCTGTTGAAACGCACTTTAGTCAAATCAATATTGGTATGGATTCGGATGCAGCGCACAGGCACCAGTTCCCCAATCTCCACGGCAGTCTGGATGTCCAGTTTATGAGCGGTATGTTTGAAGATGTCTAGAATGTTCTTGTCATCGACCCGCTCCGGCGTAGCAGTCAGGCCCAGCGTGAATTCCGGCGTAAAGTAAGCCAGGACCTTCTGATATGTATCAGCGGAGGCGTGGTGGGCCTCATCCACAATGATGTATCCGAAGTCGTCCGGCTTGAACTGCTCCAGATTCAGCGCCACACTCTGGATGCTGCCGCAGACGACGAAGGCGTCCTTTTCCTTTGTGCTCTCCACATAGCGGCCCACTGTGGCCTGGGGCCACAGTTCCCGGAAGGTTCTGGCCGCCTGATCCACCAGCTCCACAGTATGAGCCAGGAACAGCGTTCTCTTGCCAAAGCGCTTGGCATCCATGACGGCAGTCACCGTTTTGCCAGTGCCGGTGGCATGATAAAGCAGGGCAATGGTCTCAAAACGGCTGCGCATCTCCTCCAGTGCAGCCAGTGCCTGCTTCTGGTGCTCCTTCAGTTCCAGACGGGAGCCATCCAGAGACTTGCCACGCTGGGTGGGAAGGTAGTCCTCAATTTCCTTGAAACTGGGATGCTGGCCCAGAAAGACCCGCAGCTCATCCTTAACCGTTTCAGGCTGCTGCTGCATCTGCCGCACAGCCCAGCGGTACACATCCCAGCCCAGATAGATCATGCTGTTCTGTTTGAGCAGATCATCATAAAACTTATCCTGAGAAACCAGCCTGGGGTTATGGGAGGCTTCATCGTCAATCTCGATGGCAACCCTGTGTCCGCCGTTTTCAATCATAAAATCAACGAACCTACTGTTCTGGTAAATATCAGAGAAATAGTACTGGGGATAGAGGTAATCTGCCTTCTCAGCACCAAAGGTGTCAGAAAACAATTCAATAAACAAATTCTCGGCACTGCTGCCAGAGATCGAACGATAAGTAGGCATAGAGGCACCTCATATGATCCGTTTCAGCCGGTCCACTTCCGGGACCTCGGCCTGCAGGCTTCGCAGCTTTGCCAAAGAGATGGGCCGCTGGCCGTTCTTCTGCTTTTCTCAGCAATGCTCCCAGGCACGTTTGCCCAAGCCAATGCTCAATCAGATCCCCATAGAAAATCTGAATAAAATTCAAATCTCACGAATTCCAATCTTTTTCAAATAATCGTACGTTTGATCATAATATTCAGGTTTTCTAGTGGCATCGTCTGAATTTCCCTTTGGCACATAAATTATATAGCCCTGCCTTGCTCGAGTAAGCAAAACACGATAAGAATTTTTTTGATACATCTGAGCAGCGGCACTGTTAATTTTTGACCACGAAGAGCCAGAGAAGTTGTTATATGTGAATTTGCCATCCAAGTATCTATAGTCCGCTTCCCATACTACAACCGCATAATCAATTTCCAAACCTTGAATCTTAAATTCTGACGCCGCAACTTCCATGAAATAAGAAGAATTCACATCCTCTTTTCCATTTAGAAACCATTTTTCAATCTCAAGATTTTTAGGGACAGTAACTCCATCTGCACGCAGACGTTTGGCACCTGAACTCGCAATAATTCCATAGCGCTCCGTTCCCCGACTCATATTTCGCACCCATTTTTTAGCTGCTTGAAGATTTCTCGTCAAAAATATAGGATATCTCATCTCATGGGAAACAGGATCAAGCTGTATAATGATTTGATAAAGATCTGATGCTGTTTCTTTATCTCCATCAATTACAGCTTTTGCGAAAGCCGCGACATGCTCACTCCTAAAACTTCTCATGGAAACTGACAGATGCAACTCGCTGCACTTATGAACTTCTACGTTAGAAAGAAGTTTATCAATTGAGCTGTTTCCAACATATTCATAGTCTGTCATACGATCTGAGCAGAATACTTTCCAAGAAGAAAAATGCTCATTTATTGCATTAAACCACTCAGCAATTCCCGCCTCCCCATCATGAATTTCCTGTCCTCCACCGACCAAGCATACAATAACAGCCCAGTCTTTGTGCCGATTCATGTACTCAATAAGGCATTCAGGTTCAGACATATTGAAGTGTGCCTGCCCTTTTTTCGTTCTCATAAATTTGCTTAACTGTTCTTTTTTCCATGCCCGCTGAGCTTCATCAAAGATTGCAATCTTATCAATAGGTGCAGGATGTCCATCCAGAAGTGATTCATCTCTAAACCAATGTATCATCTGAATAAAACTTTTTGTTTCCGAAAGCACACGACTTTTCGTAATGTTATACTCACAGTTCGTGCAAGCGTCATTAAGTCCCCTGGCCTTACAATCTGCACAATGTACTTTTTTCTTTTGGATTTGATCCCGAGTTAAGGCCTCCCTCAAAACAGTAACGAGAGGCTCATTCCCTGAAAGAAATACTGCATGTTCTTCATTACCCTTTTGAAAACGATGCCTCTTGTTTGCTATATTCAGACCTACCAAAGTTTTTCCAGCACCTGGAACACCTGTAATAAAACAAATCGATTTGTAATGATGTTTTTTGCTGTCTTCGATTATTTTATCAATTCGATTCATAGTAACAGCAATATCATTATCATCACTTTCTTTATAAGAAATTTCACGAACATCGTGTCCAGCATATAGAGCTTGTGCTGCTTCAATAATAGTTGGAGTTGGTTTATATGCTGAATTAATCCACTTTATCGGATCTACGGCCTCTCCATTACCATATTCTTGAATAATATGCTGAATTTCTTCAGCAAGTGTATTTTCACAGCAAAGAATTGGCAACGAAATACCATTTGACATGCTAATTTTATTAGCATATGCAGACGCCTCTGTGCATACCAAAAGTGGAAACAAATGTGCCATATGACTATATTCATGGAAATTATGCAGATCCAACGCATAGTCCATAACTTGATCAACAGCACTTTTGGGATATACAGTCTCGAACACCTTAAATTCCAGCAAAATAACGCAGCTTCGAATCACTAAAACTGCGTCAATACGTTTACCCATTCGAGGTATTGAGTACTCTAATATAATATGACCAGCTTGAAACTGTGCCATAACATCTTTTAAAATCCGGATTTCTTCGTCCCATGCCTGCTCTTGCTGTGCTGTCAAATCAAACTGGAGAGAATTACGTACCAATTCATAATGAATATCAGCCTCACTTGCTGACAGAAAGTCGCTGCAGTTCCCATGATAGTATGCTCTAGGTATTGTATCTCTTTTTTCACTATCAGGACTCTGCATGATTATTCCTCTCTGATTTCTTCAACTATTTTTTCCAATCGTTCTTGTCTTACATTCTTTTTCAGCTCACATTCCCAGACAATCAATACCTTCCAACCCATTTCCTTAAGCTTTTTGTGGTTTATTTCATCCCGCTCCACATTCCGATTGATTTTAGGAATCCAATACTCGATATTAGAAGAGGGCCATACAAATCGGCCGCAGTCATGTTTATGCCAGAAACATCCATTTACAAAAATGACCGTGTGATATTTTGGCAAAACGATATCCGGGCATCCCGGCAGAGATCGTACATTTTTTCGGTATCGAAAGCCTCTAGAAAATAAATACTTTCTTACGATTTCTTCTGGCTTTGAATTTACGCTTCGAATATGCGACATATTTTTAGCGCGAACTTCTTTTGAAAGATTATCAGCCATTTATTCTTCTAGACATCCTTTTTTCTCTAAAATCTCCGCAAGCTGTTCTGCAATTGCCTTCGCCATAATCGGAGGCACAGCATTTCCAACCTGCTGGTATTGCTTATCCTTAGTGCCACAAAATACAAAGCTGTCGGGAAATGTTTGCAGCCTGGCAGCTTCTCTAATACTAATTGCTCGATCCAGCGTTGGATGAATCCACATGGACTTTCGCACGTTAATCACTGTTCCACTAGGTTCATTATATTTCAACCTCAGATAGATTGTATTTTGTGTGCGATTTATATCTGTATATGTGTTTGTTTTGAGAGCGTCTTGTAAACTGTGAAAATTCTCTCCTTGTCGAAGCGCTTTGAAGCGCTTCATGGCCACATCAGTTGTTTTTGTTGTAATGTGATTTTTTAGAATGCCCGAATCGCGCAGCTGCCGTGCTATGGGGCTTAATTGATCTTTATGCTTCAGTGGAATTCCCTTTTCATCCTCTGCCAAATCATAAACAGGGGGAACATCTTCCAAATCCGAAATTGCATCATACACGGTATTATAATGTCCATTTTCAAATTTTTTCTCTGGCATAGGAACAATATCGGAAATACTTTTTTTAATTCCTATAACAACAAAGCGATTTCTTTTCTGAGGAGCTCCATAATCTGCAGCACACAAAACATTGCTGTTTATTCGATATCCTTCTTCCAATTCTAGAATACATTTTAAATAATCAAAAACTGCAAATGAGCGAATATTTGCAATTATCCCATCTTTCGCTGTATATTGATAAAGGTCTACGTGAATATGGTTATCAAAAATTTCCATTGCCTTGCTCAGCATACGCTGAATCATAATAGCAGGCTCAATTAGTGCAGGAATTTTATCTGCTTCAAGAATACCATCATAATAGTCAAGAATTGCCTGAAATGCTTCTCTGGACTTTTGTTCAATATGACTTTTTCGGTTATCTTCAATATAGATCTTTGCCGTCCGGGTAATCCGGCTTTGATGCTTTTCCAAAGCGATTTTCATTTTTGGCAGGTTTTTCCGTGCTTTGTATATAATATTTAATTCTCGATAGTCTTTCTCGGGCCAAAGATGCGGACGAATCAAATCCGGGTTTTGCACAATTCCTAGCGCAGTATCAAATACAAACTCTGCATCCAGCAAATGCAGCGGTGTATTTTTATTCGGTATCTGGTACTTGTTTACAATTTCCAAATCTGCCTCTTCCATGTAGAATCTATGGATGTCTGAACGAAGCATACTGACATTTTCCATTACAAATGCCTTTGGCTGCAACTCCCTAATTGCCCGAATATATTGTTTTACCATCATATTATTCTGGCTGACAGCATGATTCTTCTGACGATTCGCATTTGAAAATCCTTGGCAGGGAGGGCCGCCAATCACAACATCAATAGTTCCGTATTTTTTTTGTATATCTGCGTAATCTGCACTGCAGACATCTCCCTGCAGCTCTACATTTGGATGATTGTAATGATAAGTTGCCTGCATGTACGGCTCTCTCTCAAAAGCAACTTTTATATCATACTTTCCCGTCTGCATAAACCCCAAACTCAAGCCGCCAGCTCCCGCAAACAGATCCACTACTGAATATGGCATTCCTCTCAATTCTCCTGTTTCTTCATTTTTGCTTCATAACGTTTTTGCAGCAGTTCCCAACAATCTTCCTTTTTACACCACTGACCGATATTTACACCTGGAACCGTCGGATTCTGAAAGTGTTCCCATACAAAATAGGCCAACTCTTCAATCACTTTCGCAGTTTCCACATTAATTGCCTGATTATTCCAAATTTCCTGTGGATTAATCAAATTTGAATAGTACTTTCCAATTAACGCTACAGTATAATAATCCTGTTGCGCTTTGAATCCGCCAAATTTTAAATTTTTTATGATTTCATCGCAACTATTGAATAGAATCACTTTAGAAATCATCGCAATATAGCTCTGTTCTGAAGGCTCAGGGAATTCCCCCTTAGAGAGCATATCTGAAAAATAGACAAAGCTGGTTTCCAAGCCTTTGCTTACAATATCTGGATATCCTTGGTACGCCATCATACATTTTGCTGCTACTGTCTTAGAAATACAGCGGTTTTTAGGACAACGACTTTTAAATTCTCTTTTGGCTGCCGCAGTTGGCTGGCGATTCAGTTCAACCAAATACTGTCCCCTAGCCCTTTCATAGAACCAATAATTCGTTGATTTTCCTTTGGCAACAGGAATCGGTATCGATCTTGACAGGCGTTCCATCTTCACATGGTATGCATCATTGGCATTAAAGTCAGACATATTAATTTTATTCTGACTATTTGCATATTTAGAAATATTATGAATAATTTCCTCCTCTTGATCTTTTTTCTTGATGACAGACAGCTTGATCTGTACATTCACCTGGTTCAAGGGGAGTTTCGACTTATAGGCATTATAGATTGATGCTGTAGTTTGACCTCCATTTACAATTTGCCAGCCAGTGATTTCCGTAATCGCTACAACGTCTCCGATAGTCTCTTTTTCATCTATAACGATGCTGTCTGCAACAGTCGATATACCATTATTGTAAGCCATAAACATTTGAGGTTCGTTGGCCAGCGATAGTTTAATGCCCTTGTTAACCTTACCTGTCGCCTGTAGAAAGGATCGAACATTCTTTTGGATCAGATCTTGTCCTTCAGACTCGTAGATTCGCGCCAAAAGCTCGCCGGAAATTACGCCAATATAACAATCGTATATCTCATTATCACATCTAACCTTTATTAACGGCAGTGACGCACCGTACTTTTTCTTCAGTTTTACAACAAGCTGGCGATCCACAGCGGCGCCGCCGAAGACGCTTTGATACAACCTCTCAATATCCCAGACATCAAAGCGAATAGTTATCTTTCCGTGCCGAGTATCGTCCGGAACATATTGAATTGTTTCATCATTTGTCAGCAAAACGATGTTAACTGTTTCAATATCTGTCTTATGTGCTTTGATAAACTCATACGCCTGATACCCGTCACTTGACTCCTCTAGCGACTCAAATAAGTCCGTGCCGCAGGTTTTATAAAACTTCAGTGCTTTTTTTAATAATTTATCAATCTCTGTTTTTTTAACTTTTTCAGGCTGTGATTTAGCTTGATACTTACTGACAAGCAGAGTAAGAGAATGAAAATACTCACTAAATGCATAGCCATCCAGTTTCGTATTTTCAGCGTCCTTCTTAAAGTCCACCAAAGTGCAGTCAGAAACCAGCGTTTCACCTGCTTCCGTAAGATAAGATAGAAATAAAGTTTTGAAAGCTGTATTTGTAGAAACAGGGTTATTATCTTTTACATATTCAAAAATTTCATCTTGAAATTCCTGATAGAATTCTAAAATTTTCTCATTTAACATGTCATGCCCTTCCCTTCAAAATTTCAAATACAGATTTCATATCTCGAGCATACGGCATGCAAAGCACAACATTGATCCGGTATGTAAGATCTGCAACTCCTAAGGGCAGCATTTCTTTTGTAATCCTTGGGAAACCATTTTCAACTGCAAAGCAGTAGGCATCTCGCTGGTAGTAGCCCGCCGTATAATGATCTGCAGCCTCATCAAAATAGCCGTACTTTCTTAACTTTTCATTAAACTGCTGCAAAACAGATTCGTCTTCCTGAAGCTTGCTGCGAATTGCCGTAATTCGTTCTGGCAGTTTTTCTCCCCCGCTGCTGCTTTTGCGGAGTGCATAGAAACGCAGAAATAGTTGTCCTGGAATATCACCGTTGTCCAACTGATATTCACTGCTGATTCCAGCGAAATAAGGTTCTTGAACAGAAGTAGTCTTCACTTCCACTGCGTGAGATCCGAAATAAAAATCATGGGTTTCGTCCTCACTGCCAGCCCAATGAGCTACTGCTTCTAACCCCTGTGCATCAATACACTCACTCAAAAACAGCAATTCACCATAAAGGCCCTGCTGACGTTTCTCCGACATCAGCAGTTCTTTGTCCGCAGCAAAAAACTCCTTCCATTTTGTCAGAACATTAATAATGACAGCAACTGACTTTTCTGCATTTTCTGCAGCCTCAAGCTGACTTCTTAAATCTTCAACAACAATTTCAAAAATGTCACTTGCACTGTCCGGAAGCTGAGATAGGCAGACAAAAGATGTTCCGATTCCATACGCAGGCAATGTAGCTATCTCAATTTCCACGCCTTTCCAGCGAGGGAATCTGTTCTTGGGGACTTCTGAAATTACAGAAAAAAACGCTGACCGCATTCTAGTGGCAATATTGATTGCGAACGCAACCATTATTCCATTTTCAAACTTTACCAGACGCATTGCGAAAGGAGAAGTCGGTTTAGTTTCTTTAGACAATTCAAATAAAATTTTCTTGTAAACATCAGCCGTAAAACTCATCAGTGTCTTTCTCCAAAGCAATATCGTTCATACGATAGGATTTAAGATTTCCTTTGCCCTTGCGATCAGGAAATACCACAGCAAATCCAAATGGCGTTTTATGATCTCCTCGTTCAGCAGTCAGATTGCCCGCATCACCAATCGGATATAAGATTAAAAGTCCATTTGCAAACGGTCTGGTTTCCCTCCGAATAATCTCATTGACTTTTGTTTTGGAAGGATCGTTTTTATATCTTTCTTTTAATTCCTGCACCTTGTCATATGCAGCCTTATTATAATCTAGATACTCGTGATCAGCAGATGTCATTGTGTGAATGGAACAAGTAGTTTCATAGGAAGTCACTCCAAAACCTTCTTTTCTGTAAATTCCCGCTCCAACATCTTTAAGATCTGCAATGTTAAAGGGCTCTCCATGTCCGCTTACATTCATTAAACAAACTGTCCATGATTTAACACCGCCAAGTCCATCAGCATTCATTGTACGAATATAATCCGCCATATATTTACTGTTCGCTCTTGTGGCAGTTTTTGAAGTTTCATAATGTTCAAGGAAATTTGCAACATCATAGGCAGATACATTCTGGTAAAAGAAATGATTTTCTGGAAATTTACGGCCAAGCTCCGCCTGATATTGTGCTGCAGTCACACGACAGCTTTTAATTGACTCCAGCAGATCTTCGACAGCTTCAAAGTTTCTATCATACTGCTCTCCATCAATATCAAAGACACGGGTCTGACTCAGCTTGCAGCTGAAGTCACGTTTAAACTCTTGGCCAGTCCTCATTTTATTTCGACTCGTAATTTCCAGCGTCGGATGCGATGCAACACGCAGGCCAAAATCCTTTGGAGTCTGAACGACGCTGTTCATAAAATCGAATTGATCTGCCAAGTCTTCTGTCGCCATAGAAATATAAGAAAAGCTTTGATAAAGCATGGGCGTCGTAAACAGTCTGCATGCATCCAGATAGCCAGGGCGGAAGCCAAACCATCTTCCCATTTGCATAAGTGTATCATAGGTGTTGGAGCTGCGTGTAAAATAGCTTATAGTCAGTCCTTCCAGCGTCAGTCCTCTAGAAAGCTTGTCTCCTCCAATCACGATGACATTAAAGGGTTTGCCCTCATGATTCTTATAGATCAGGACATCTTCACTTTTGCCGTTAACGCTATATACAGTAATCTCCTTATTATCGATCAGACGCTTAACTTCACTCCAGATACTATCCCAACTGACATCATCACAGCCAGACATATATTTGCTGAACTCTGCTCTCATTTTGCCAGTAGTTGATACATAGTCATCTTCCCAAATTGACTTCAATTCGCTTTCAATAATAGGATCTCTAAAATGAATACAGTTTTCGATCTCTTCTTTATAATATTTCTGAACTTTTTGCTTCACCTTATTTTGCTGACTTACAAAACGGACAATATGGATGAGCATCGTGTTCGGCTTATTTCTTTGTCCTCTGCAGTTTCTAAGTGCCGTAGACAAAACGAAGTACTTCACCGCCTGTTTAAGTTCCTTTGGAAGCTCTCCAACTGGATCGGTGGATTTAGTGCCTTTTCCAAGATAGGATGCTCCATCTACAATTTTCCGGTAAAGAGGCATAACGGGAACATTTTCACTGCCTCCTAATCCAAAAAACTCCCTGGCTCCAATATACTGATCTGCTCTCGGAGATCTGTAAATAAAATCTCTCGGAAATAGGTCAGTTCCATATTTTTCATCATCAATATGGGGTGGAATAAAAATATTCGCAAACGGCGTCGCAGTGTAACCAATATAAGATCGACACTCAAATACACCCAGCAGCTCTCGAATCAAACCATTGATAGTCGTAGGATTATAATCATCTAAAACGTTTCCTTGGTCATCATAACTTTCATTCGTATTGATAGAAGCCTGATCTGCCTCATCATCAATGATGAGAGCCGGATACTTTGCAGGAATTTTCTTTTTCCCGTCTATAATTTCAGCACAATGATTTTTGCGGAAAAATCGCAGTATTCTGCGCAGGACCGAAGCATTCTTTTTGGTAACAATCATGAATGGGGGCATCATAGATACGCCCTCTGTTTTTTTATTGACATCCCCTTTTTCGTCTCTTGTTGTAATCGATTGAACAATCGTATCAACTTGATTGTGAGGGCCAACACCAACTCCAATAACGTTGCGCTCTCGAGTCATGTCCCCGATATTTTCCAAACTTGTTTCATATCCAAGAACTTCCTCATCAATACGAGCCTGTGTCTGACTGCGAAGGCTGTTATGAATTCCGGACAGCACAATTACAATGCGATATCCAGCGTCATAGGCCTTATTAATCATGCCAATATAGTGTGCTGTTTTTCCAGACTGGACATAACCAAATACCATGCCCATTCGTTCACCAGCGGCACCTTTTCGTGGATCAATCAGGGCATTCATAATCTCATCAGTAGATGAGTCAATATCTTCGACCGCTGTAATACTCCACGAGGGTTTTCTCATCAGATAGTCATAGTACCGGGTCCAATACTCCGGTTTAAACTGTGGATTACGCTTGAGTTCATCCCACCAGGTCTTATCCTCTAGATTAGGATCGCACACACCAATCGAAGGTTCTGTATATGCGGTAACTTCACTGAAAAGAAATTTCCTAAAGCCATCTAGATCAGAAATCATATTGAGGCCGCGGAATTTTTCTATTGTAGCTTCAACTGCTGCTGCAATCTCCTGCTGCTCTTCCTTTACAAGCTTTTCACAAAATGCATAACCGCTTTTGTATAGGCCAACTTCAACATCGCTTAAGTCTTTCGGTGTGTTAATCATTGTGCTTCCTCCACTAACCTGATGATATCCTCCCGAAGATGTCTATAATTAGGCATATCCAGCAGCGTAGATCGTGTTTCATCTTTCGTAAAGCCCTGCGATAAGAACAAAGCAATCATGTCTGTCAGTTCTTTAATCTGCAGCTTATATTCCAGAGAAGTCTTATCAGGCTCTATATCTGCTTTCCCTTTCTGCAGCGAATCTGCCACTCCAGACTGCATAAATGGCGCAAAGTTCTCAACCAGAGCCAGATATGCAGATAAAGTCAGCTTTCCCTCGTCGTCCAGCTGTTTTCTAATATTATTTAGCAGCGTGTGTTTTCTGTTAATATGGAAAGAGTATCGGCCATTCTTTTTTCGCTGTTCCCATACATAATCCAAGTTAGGCGCATTAACATTGGACTTAACATAGCTTCCCCTGGAATTATATACACGGGCTGAAACTTCTGTACAAAGATCAATTTCCCGTTCCACAGATTCTCTAACATAACTTGGCAGAGAAGCTGTCGACTTCTTTATATCAATTTTCCAGTCCTCATCACTGGCTGATGTAATGTCAATCTTAATCCGAGCCAAATTATATGCTGGTTCTTTTTTTATGTAATCAAACCATGTCCCATAAATAATAAGTCTTCTATTTCTATAAACATAAATGCCCTGGTGGTAATTCCATCCTTTAGGACCACCAGCCGCTTCGTAGTCGTCATCGGATGCAAATTTTGTTTTATGCGGCAGAACATATGGCTGAATGACTACTGCAGCACTGCCATCATCTGAGAAGATCACTTCTTCTGACAGCTCTTGTGTCGCACTATTTTCCAAGACAAACGGATTCCACGGCTTAATAAGATTTCCATTCATCTCTAGAACGAGATGGTCTTCTTCTATAAATCGATGAAAAGTCAACGCCAGATGCTGTTCTGTTTTGTTCGCAACTCTATAAAATTTACTTTTAGCCTTTCTTTCATCATCAATGTCAATTACCCGATCCAGGTTTTCAATGACAACAACTGTTCCCTGTTCACCAATTTGAGATGAGAATTCAGCAATTTCATTTTCGTCTCGAATAATTAGATTCCATCCAATTTCTGGAATTTGATCCAGATCCCAGCATGCATTGCTTATAACAGTATCTGACTTTGTAATGACAGTCAGCTTTTTTCCGAGGGAGAATGCTGCTGTTTTCATACCCATGCCAAATCGTCCTAGATCGTCCTCGTTTCGGGCCTTGCCGGGATCAGAAGAACCTATGCGCATATTCTCAATTAGACTTTTTCCGCTCATGCCAATACCATTGTCGGAAATCACAATACGTCTATTTTCCCAGTCAAACTGAATTTTAATTTCATTGGCATGTGCCGAAATACAGTTATCTATGATATCCGCAATCGCAGTTTCCTCGTTATAGCCTACAGAACGCAGGGAAGCCAACAGCAGTCTTGCTTCTGGAATGGATTGAATTTTCTCTGCCATACCGCATTTCCTCTATTAATTGGGCCGTGTACGGGTTTTTATATACTTTCCAGATTTTACTCTGGCATCCCTTGGCTTTTCCGCATTAGCAGGGATTGCCCATGAATATCCAATTTTTACAGCACCAGGGATACGCTCTTCAGCGCAGAGCACCTGTATACGGCGAATGGAAATCCTCCATTTTTCGGAAATCTGTCGTATTGAACAATACTTTATCATAAGGCCCCCCTGTATATGATCTGCAAATCATGCAAAAGCGGCTGTTTTGATGAACCTATACAAGGTTATTGTATTCCAAACTGCGAACAAAATCAACTCGACACATTCAAAACATTATCGTCTTTGTGCTACCGTCTCTTCTCTGTGCCCATTTCTGCTCCTACAAATAGTTTTCTGTTTCTACGGTTTCTCAATTTTCATCTCAATATATCATCGTTAGTCACCTTCTATAGGAGTCAACTTTGCAAAATTACAATATTGATCCAAATCATGTTGGCGTGGAACGTCTCCACTCTTTCAGCTTCTATAGTAAGCCTTCCGATATCTCCGATATTGAAAAACACCTATATGAACAGATCTATTAGCACGGAGCTGACTCTTGTTACTCTCATATTCTGTGTATAATGTTCAGCTCACATAACTCTACAACAGGACAAAATTACCCTTGTCTCCGAACATCAGATATCGGTCGGAAGTGCTCCAACAATTAAATATCTGTTTTACAATCTTTCCGTACACCGACTAGTACAGATTAGGTTTTTATATTTTGACACACCCTTACTCTTCCCCACAAGGAAGTCAAAATAGTGAATCAGTCCGCCCGTAAAAATAAATTTCCCTGTTGCTGTGCGCTTTGCAGGTCTTTTCCTCACAGCTTTTCCTATTTTGTCCTGTGCTCCTTTCTAAATTTTAGATATAAGAAAACCCGCCTCTGTTGAGACGGGTTTTCTTACGCCGGTTAAGATTCACTAACAGCCTTATGTTTCCGTTGTATTACAGTGTCATAGTCTGTTTCTACTATCTTCTCCACAGGAGGAAGCGTAAAAGATTTTTCCGTTATTAAAACAGGAAACAGAGTCCTAATATACCCTCTTTCGACTCTGATTAATTCGTCCCTCAAAATATTAAAAGGATCAACACAATTTTCATTGTAATATTTTACAATGTTATACTCCTGCTTGTTTTGAATTGCAATAGAATAGTTAATCCTCAGCTTGTTATACGACAAAATTAATGTTACAAATTTCTCGCAGATGCAGTCCATATCACAGTCTGCGTTCTTTTCTTTAGCATATTGAAGTAACAATGCGTTGGTATTGACCATTGCATTTAACTCTACCTGCACGGTTTGCAAGTTAGACATTATCTGATTATATTCTTTGGAGAAATCATGTAGAGCCAATAATCCCATATGGTACTGCTGAACAATCATATGAATATTGCTCGCATTTTGTATTATTTTTTGCTTTACAGCTTGGAATTGGTGGTTAAATGAAATTGAGAAATCTTTTAGAATTTCAGCATTTCTATTTGCCTCAACTTCTTTACCAATTAAGGAAAATGCAACTGCCCCACTTATACCAGCGCCAATTAACGCACTTAAAAAATCGCCCAAGTAACTGCCCCAAAAATTTATCCATGTAGCTTCAACAGTGTTGGGATCACCTTTTACCATAGGATTTGGAATAGAAACCAGAAAATTTATTACAACTGGAATTAAAAGGAACGCAACAAAAAAAGCAATTAAAAATTTTTTTATCTTTTCATGTTCGCTATTTGCCAGTTTTTCATTTTCGACATTTTTCTTTCCCATTATGGTATTCACCTCGATTTTCAGTATAGCATTTTTCTTCTGATTTGTCATGTTCTTTCTCTCTGGACTTGGTGGTAAACAGTTTGTAGCACTTAGTATTCTCCGAAAGATTATCTTCTGCAAAGGGACGGATATCATTATTGATGAATAGTAATCCTACTTCAAATAGCAGTAGGCTTTGTTGTAGGCTTTCAGCTCCTCCTGATGACTCTTGGCAAAGGCAGCCTGTCTTTTTTCCAGCCGATCTTCAGGTACTTGTCATGGACGGCCTTCTGCTCCTGATAAACTGCAATGGCACTTTGAATCCCCGCAATATCCTTCATCCGCTTCTCGGCCTTTTGCATACCGGTACTGGCCTGATTGGCTTTCTGCTTCATGCCAGACAGAACGATGTTCAACTGCTCCAGGGTTGCAATCTTATGCTTTTGGAGATAAACAACCGCCCTTGCCACATCCTTCAAATCCTTTAGGTCGCCCTTCTGCTGCCCGGACCAGGACCAATCGCTCCGTTCCACCTGTGCCTTTGAAGTAGGTTGCGGCCATAGGCATCCATCCTTCTGATACGACAAACAACTGCTGTTGCCAGCTCACCCTTGACTCTTTTACTGTAAACTGGTATACTCTTTTATAAGATACTATAAATTGACATAAAGGAGGCCATCAGCCTATGAATCAATCTGATTTACCTACCGTTCGACATCTTGCTCAAAACGGAGCATTCTCGTTCACCAATCACGCCTATGAGCAAATGCTCATGCGAGATGTTTCCTTCGATGATGTCGAGGCCATTCTAATCAGCCACACCAATCAAATCATTGAATGCCAATCGCCATCTATGACGCCCGGAAAAGAACATGCCGATGAGCGTGTTCTGCTTTATGATCCTCGTAGTTCCAAAGATGCAATAGTTGTTTTTATTGTGCTGTTTACACCAACTCCAGAGCTTCGAGTTATTACGGTTGAAAATGTAGATGAAAAAATATGGAAGAGAAAACAAGGGATTCCTTGCCTTGTCCGTAAACGTGGGCAACCAAATGGCTCCACTGACTGAATCAACATTTTAGGATTGCCAGAATAAGAACGGGGAAAATCGGAAATTCTACTTTATATCAGTTTATAATGAATATTTTTATCATATAATTTTAATGGTTTATTTATAGATTATAACAGGAGGTCGGCATGGAGGAACTTACTTTTAAGGTGTGCGATCACTGCCACGGAAAAATGTTGCCGCAGACAATGAGCCGTACATTTAAATTTGATGGAAAAGAGATAGAAATTAAAGGCATTCATGGTTACAGATGTGAAAACTGTGGAAATGAAGTCTACGAAGCAAAAGAAATCCGAATGATTGACAAAATCATTCGGGCTATGAGTGATAAACCGGCTGTTGACATTCTAAATCTGAACGAAACAGCAGATTATCTGCGTGTTAGCAATCAAACTGTCTACAACATGATCAAAGATGGCCGAATTAAAGCATACAAAGTGGGCCGTGAATGGAAGTTTTTAAGATCTGATATTATGGCATATTTGGAATCGACATCAAGTGATCGGATTCTTTCTATGGCGGCTAAAGGTGGTGGTGCAGATAAGAATGATATGGAAACTATTTTGCATGAATTAAAAAAAAAGAAAGGCTAAGCATGTATAGTTCTGCTTTTCAAGAAGCTCTTACTTTTGCCCAACAGGTTTCCAAGCCACACTCCCCATATGATTTATGCAGAACATTGGGAATAGACATCATATCTGATAAACCTCTGCATAAAGATGGTTATTTAGTATGTTGTGATGGGCGCAAATTGATCTTTATCAATTCGCTTATTCAGAATTTGCATCGTCGTAAATTCATTGTTTCTCATGAAATTGGCCATTTTTTATTGCATCGCGACAGCCTTTATTGTTGCGACAATATCTTAGAAATTGGAACATCTTCTATTAATACGTCGCGTCAAGAATACGAGGCAAATAAATTCGCATCAGAATATCTTATGCCTCAAGACGAACTTATCCCATTAATTCCATCAAAATCATTACGTTTTTTAGACATTTCAAAAATAGCGAATTATTTTGATGTATCTATGACTTCTGCCGCCCTAAGATCTGTCAAACTATCAAAAAGTGAGGATGAAATACTAATTTGCTATGATGGTCAACGTCTAAAATGGTTTTCTAGCGCAGATCGTACTTTAAATCTTGATGACATTCCCTCGTACTGTCCTATAGATTTATCAACGGCTCCACTCTGTTCTGATATAACTGGAGCCTGGGACTCATTATATTATGGGCCTGTTCATCAAGAAATTTTTCAGCCGTTTAGAAACCAAAAATTAGTATTGTTATCTGGCAATCGAACCAGTATGGAGGAGGCTTATTATGAACTCTAAAAAAAGCAGTTCCAATCTGGCATCGCAGGCTGCAAAATCGTTAAGTAGCAAAGGGGCATCCGTCACACAAAAATCATTAGCTGCCAGTGTTTTATCACAAAGAAATTCACACAAGCAAACAGGTGCCGCTATGGAGAATAAAGCGTCTCAAGTATTGCGGAGCATCAAATACTCAACACAAACAAAAAGTTTTGCAGCAAGCGTTCTTTCACAGTCAAATAAGTCTCGATAAGTACTATAAAGGCGTGCCCCTACTTATGGTAGTAGAGGCACGCCTTTGGTCTACACCAACCCATCGACAAACTTTTCACCAGATCGGTCAGCGACCTTCAGCATTGAGTTTTAGCGTACAGGGTCATCATCTTCTAGATGTCCGAATGATCAATTATTGAGTACATAGCGATTTAGGATTATTTTCGGTATATAGGCTCCACGTCAGAAAGGGATACCTTAGCCATAAGTTTCCTTATTAACAGCTACTTCTCCGGCATTACCATCACATAAAGATAGACGCCGGGTCAGCAGAGTACCAAAGTCAATAATTTTCAATGCTTTGACTAGAGAAAGGATGCAAAAAACTGTAACTCTCTGACTCTAGCTTTCCTCTCCATTTTCTTCCTGGGGTCGAAAGTGCTTTTATAGTCGGTCAAAATTTTTCCTGTCTAACGCTGGCAGTTCGATTCTTTTGACTTTTCCTCTGGGATTGTTTTGCTCGGCTCTCCTTTTTTGTGCAATTGCTCCACCACCGACTGTTTGCCTTCTGCCTTGTCCGACGCTTCTACCTGCTCCGGTCCTAGAACCTGACTGACCCAATAGCGGATTTCGCTCAACGGCTTCAACTCTGCCTGCACCTGTTCCAGCTGCCGGGCAAATTCTGCGTGATCCGATTGCAGCTTGCTGTACTCCGCCTCCAGGGCATCCAGATTCACATTCAGGTCAATATGCTGCGCTTTCAAATAGCGATAGGCTTTGTTGTAGGCTTTCAGTTCTTCCTGGTGGCTCTCGGCAAAGGCGGCCTGCCGCTTCTTCCAGCCGATCTTCAGGTACTTGTCATGGATGGGCTTCTGCTCCTGGCAAACTGCAATGGCACTCTGAATCCCGGCAATGTCCTTCATACGCTTCTCGGCCTTTCGCATACCGGTACTGGCCTGGCTAGCTTTCTGTTTCACGCCGGACAGGACGGTGTTCAGCTGCTCCAGGGTCGAGATCTTATGCTGTTGGAGATAGACAACAGCCCTTGCCACATCCTTCAAATCCTTCAGGTCGCCCTTCTGCTGCCCGGACCAGGACCAGTCACTTCGTTCTGCTTTCCGTTGGTTCAGGTAATCATTGAGAAGAACTCCAAGGTCTGTGGGAGATGCCTCCTCTTTCAGCAGTTCTTTTTCTGATTGGATCAGTTCTTCAATCCAGTCCAGCAGGCCCCGAATGGTTTTACGAATGGCGGACAACATCTGATTGGATGCTTTAATGTCTCGGTTCAGATTGCCGATGTTGGTCTGAATGCCCCGCCGCTCCATCTGGGTCACCGCAGGTCCCATGTGAACGGTGGGGATCACGTCCAGACCCTGCCGCTCATAGGAGCGCAGGTCGAGCCGCTCCGGTCGGCCTTCCGCTTCCAGGTAACGGTTGACAGTATCGGCCCAGCCCTGCCGCCAGACTTCCGCATACTTCTGGTCGTTCCAGTCTACGGTATCTTCCTTGTGGCTTTTCCAGTTGCCGGACGGCAAACGGATACGTTCGCCGTTTTCATCCAGGTCGTACACCTTTCGGCTTTTGGGGAGCCACTTGCCTTGTTCATCCATAGCCCGGAGAGTCAGCATCACATGACAGTGAACATTGTGTCCGGGCGGGGCCGGATCATGGATAGCAAAGTCAGCGATCATCCCTTTGGAAACAAATTGTTTCTCGCAGTAGTCCCGGACCATCTGTGGGTACCGTTCCGGCGGGACTTCCTTAGGCAGGGCCAGTACAAATCGCCGAGCCAGCTGGGCATTCCATTGCTTTTCGGCAGCCTCCACCGAGTTCCAGAGGGTTTCCCGGTTGGCGTATTCCGGCGGGGCGTTGGAGGGCAGCATGATCTCGGTATACAGGATGCCGCGCTTGCCGGAGTAGTTTTTTGTTTTCTGATCGTACTCTGAAAACAACTTCTCTCCGCTCTGGTAAGCTGCACCTGCAACAGCTGATTGGCCCTTGCTGCGCTGAGTGATGGTGATTTGAAAATGCGGACACGGAATGGGTATCACCTCCCAAACAAAAAGACCGTTCTTTTGATGAACGGTCTGGAATCATATTCGGTTGTGCTCTCTGCCTTGGGATAGAGAGGGGTGTGCTTCGGCCCTGGGCGGGAGCTGCAAAAGGATAGCTGCGGAGCAGCGCAAGGAAAATGCAGTTTTCCTTGGGATGAAATCGGGATGGCGGACGGAATGCCAGCCCGGTTTCATCAAGCCGTCTGCAAGACCGCAATTGCACCGGAACGGTGTATAATTGCGCCCTCATCCTGAAGGGTCTGGAACGTTCCGGGCTTCTTGCAAATCGTGAATCATCTTAGCCAGGGCCAGCACAACCTCCTGCTGACGGAACGAAAGTTTCAGCAGCTCCATCACCTGGTTATCGGTCAGCTCTCCCGGGCAGATTAGGAAGCTCTCCAGCATTCCCCCGCGGGTGCAGAGACGATGGGTGCGGGCCTTGCGAGTCAACTCTGGTATCCGGTGCTCCAGCATTTTCTCCTGGTGCTGGTAGTAGCGGAGTTTCTGTTCGGCTTTTTCCTTTTGGTCTTTCATGCGGTCCAGTTTTTTACTCATAATCCTCCACCTCCTTGTTAAATGATCAAAGCGGCCGGCACTTCTCACCGAAGCACCTGCCGCTTTTGCGTCACTCATCATAAGTCTTTGTTTGGATCTGCTTTTCCGCCTCCTGCTGCACCAGCAGCCCTGCCGAGAAGCCAACCTTGAAGTGGCACTCGCTTTCCTCGCACTGGGCGATGGAGGATTGATCCAGGAGCGTTTCCACCAGGTCGTAGTCCTCCTTTGTCAGCCTCTGGGCCAACTGGTCCATAATTTTCTCGCAGGCTCTCAGTGCGTTTCGGTACTTTTCGGACTTCGGTATAACCGTTTCGCTGGGGTAAAAGTCTCCGTTATAAATCGCTTCCAGAATCATTTCTCTGCCCTCCCCTTCAGCAGTAGATCAGCCCGGCTTGGATGATCTCCTCCGCCCGGCTGCGAATGGAATTCATCGCCTGCACCCAACGCATTGGGTCGTTTGCTTTCAGCTCCTCGGTGATGCCTTCGGTCTCTGCCATCTGCCGGATGATGAGGCTGCACCGTTCAGTCGCCTGCTCATTTAGGTCAGCCAGCACTGTATACAGCTTCCCGGACAAAAGCAGTGACTGATACAGGATCGGTCTGTGATTTTTCAGATACGCTTTATGGAGCCGCCCCCAGCGGCCAATGGGGCGGTTTTCTTCCGGAAGTTCCAGGACCGGGAGATAATAGTCTCCTTCCAGCTGATACCGGATGCCGTGTTCCTGAATGGTCTGTCTCAGTTCTTCCATAGTCTGCTCCTTTCTGCTTTGCTGCTGCCTTCTTTCAGCCTCATTATAGCAGGGCCGCTGTGTGGAAAGGAAGGATGTCGGAACTGCGCTTTTCATCGCTCCTGACTGCGTTGACGCTTCTTATGCCACTGCTCCAGGAGCTTCAGGATGGTTTCCTCCATCTGGCGCGGGGTGTAGGACCTCGGAAAGTATTTCCGGATGGCTTCGTTTTTCAGGGTTAATCGGTCCAGCTGGGCGTTCTTCATGACATCCAGCATGGCGTCGTAACTGCATTCGCCCGCCCTGCTCAGCCTTTTGATGCGCTGGGCCTGGGACAGGGACGGCGGGTGTTTGCTGTCCTCCATGGCCTGCAAAAAATCCCGCTGTTCATCAGCTGTCAGATAGGACAGCTCCACAGCGGGATTGAAAGAGATTTTCTTTTGGTCTACCAGTTCCAGCAGTTCAGGAATCAGGTGGGTGAGGCGGATATAGCGCTGAATATTCCGGGCGTTGTCGCCCGCTTCTTGCGCCACAAGGTCTCTTGAAGTCACGCCACGCAACTTCTGGCCAACTTGGCTCAAAGTTAAATCCGTCCTGGCTCCCTGGTGTTTGAGGACTTCCATCTTCATCTTGTAGGCAAAGGCTCGCTCACTGGGGCGGATAGTCTCCCGCTGCAAATTGCTCTCCACCATCTGCAGGATGGCCTGGTCGTCGTCCAGCTGGCGAACAATGACCGGCAGAGTTTTCATGCCAGCCAGCCGAGCTGCGTGCTGCCGCCGATGTCCTGAGATGATTTCATAGCCGCCTTCTGCCCGGGGCCGGACAATCAGCGGATTCAATACGCCGAACCGGGCCATGCTCTCCACTGTTTTCAGCATGGCTTCATCGTCCAGCACCTTAAAGGGATGATCTTTGAAGGGGTGGAGTTCTGCCACAGGGACCTGTTGAATCTGTTCTCCCTGTGCAGCAGTCTCCGGTTTCTTTTTCAACATAGGGCATCACCTCCTGTGAAAAATCAGGCTCTGTGCATCTGCCCAGAGTCGTGAAATTGGTTGGTTCCGGTCTCCCCCGCCCGGAAAGGAAAGGATCAGTCTCGTTCTACTCTGTATGGTTCTATCATTCTTATTAGGGTGTAGATTCTACACTTCTGGAAGTGTAAACCCTACACCGCCGGAAGTGAACTTCCGACACTTCCAGAATCGTCATGCCAGGGCATCCATGAAGGTTTTCACATAGATCAGGCTGGGCCGGCCCTGGCCCTGCCGCCTGCGCTCGATGAGGTCGGCCTTCTCGTCCAGCTCCCGCAGCAGGCCCACCGCCTTTTTGTTGCTGCATCCCAGATGCTCCATGATAGCCTCCACCGTGAAAATGATATACGCCCTCCCTTCTTCATCCTTCCACCCGTTCTTCACCGAGAGCCCCATCCGGTCCAGCAGGAGACCATAGAGGACCTTGGCCTCCACCGAAATCCCCCGGAACCGGCTGTCTGTGAACAGCGCCTTGGGAAACCGGTAGAAAGAAAAGATGTTTGCCTGCTCGCCGTAAAAGAAATCACCCATACGCGCACCTCCTGGCTTTCGCCGTCTTACTGTTGTGGACAAAATAAAAAAGCGTCTGCGGGTTTTGGAACACGCAAACGCTTTACGAGACAAATCAAAACGGAGGCAGCTTTCACTGCCTCCGTCTGAGATTTTAATTCAAATCCAGGTTGACCGAGAGGGTCATATCCTTCCAGGAACTGTGACGAAATGGGTAATCAGCCCGTTTGCACCAAGCAGAAGCCTCACAAAACGTCACATCATGGTCGAAGGAAAGATAGCTCTTATTTCCTCGGGTTTTTAATAGCAGCCTGAGCGGCGGCCAGACGGGCGATGGGCACACGGAAGGGAGAGCAGCTGACGTAGTCCAGGCCGATGTTGTGGCAGAACTCGACAGAAGAGGGGTCGCCGCCGTGCTCGCCGCAGATGCCCAGGCCCAGGTCGGGACGGGTGGCGCGGCCATCGGTGGCAGCCATCTTGACCAGCTTGCCCACGCCGACCTGATCCAGGTGCTGGAACGGATCGCTCTCGTAGATCTTGTGGTCGTAGTAAGCGCCCAGGAACTTGGCGGCGTCGTCACGGCTGAAGCCGAAGGTCATCTGGGTCAGGTCGTTGGTGCCGAAGCTGAAGAACTCGGCCTCCTTGGCGATCTCGCCGGCGGTCAGAGCGGCGCGCGGGATCTCGATCATGGTGCCGACCTGGTACTTCATGTCGACGCCAGCCTCAGCGATCAGCTTGTCGGCGGTCTCGACCACGACATCCTTGACGAACTTCAGCTCCTTGACCTCGCCCACCAGGGGGATCATGATGTGCGGAGTGATCATCTTGCCGGTCTCAGCGCTGACCTTCAGGGCAGCCTTGATGACGGCACGGGTCTGCATGACGGCGATCTCGGGGTAGGTGACAGCCAGACGGCAGCCGCGGTGGCCCATCATGGGGTTGAACTCATGCAGGCTCTCGACGACGTTCTTCAGCTCCTCGAAGGTCATGCCCATATCCTTGGCCAGGTCGGCGATGTCCTCGTCCTTGCTGGGCAGGAACTCGTGCAGAGGGGGATCCAGGTAACGGATGGTCATCGGGCGCTCGCCCATGATCCGGTACATGGCCTCGAAGTCGCTCTGCTGATAGGGCTCGACCTTGGCCAGGGCGGCCTCGCGCTCCTCAACGGTGCGGGCGCAGATCATCTCACGGACGGCCTTGATGCGGTCCTCGGCGAAGAACATGTGCTCGGTGCGGCACAGGCCGATGCCCTCGGCGCCCATGTCCACAGCCTGCTGTGCGTCGCGGGGGTTGTCGGCGTTGGTCATGACCAGCATCTGGCGGGCAGCGTCGGCCCAGCCCATGAAGCGGTTGAAGTTCTTGTTGCCGGTGGCAGCCACGGTGGGGATCTGCTCGGCGTAGATGTTGCCGGTGGAGCCGTCGATGGAGATCCAGTCGCCGCCCACGAACTT
>ERZ1643250.918-NODE-918-length-28206-cov-6.194700_pt1 | contig 28206 bp, 29 predicted proteins | sample MGYA00579262_ERZ1643250 | MGnify/ENA primary metagenome ERZ1643250 (study PRJEB29033, sample SAMEA4952265) | chicken gut metagenome | biome: Broiler Chicken; feature: Gastrointestinal Tract; material: Caecum | place: Ireland | collected 2018 | study: Broiler... | reverse complement strand
CTGTGCAGTTATCTCTCTGGAAGCGATATAGAAGGTATCATAATCACTTGCATGCCGAATCTCCTCCGCCTTCACAATCCTCTTTCCAAGTTCACGGGGAAAAATCCCGGGATACACATAATTCTTGTTAAAATAACTAAGAGTATCTTTATGTCTCTTAAAAGCCACTCCTTCTTTAGCAAGCACTGCACAAATGGTATGAAAGATACTGTAATATGCCCGATTATTGGCCGCCCGGTACTGTCCGGCCTTAAATGTCAGACAGGCCGCATCCAGATCTTCTTTAGCCACTTCCAGTCGATGCCAGGCCACATCCATTTTTGTCCCTACGTCCAGAAAGTCAGGCTGCTTCATATAAAACCACCCCTTCTTTCTGTATATTGGTATAAAAGGGATACGCTGCCACCCACTTTTTAAAATGCTGAAGGTTTTTTACAACCGGCATCATCCATATATCATAATTAACATTATATTCATACCCAAGCTCTGACAGTGCATCGGAATAGCCTTCCAGTTCTTCCGGCGATAAATCCACCAACACCATAATATCCACGTCAGAATCTGAGGTATAATCCCCTCTTGCATAGGAACCATATAAAATAACACATTTCAGATGTGTACCATAAATCTTTTGTATTTCTGATAAATACTGAGTAAGTAGTGTTTGAATTGTCTGCGGCATGCAATCGTGCCTCCTTCCTCCTATTGGACTAAGTATAATCCAAATCATAAGATTTCGCAACTAAACTGCATCTGTCAAACACATTATATCACATTTATTCTTACTCATCAGATGTTATGATTCCCTTTATTTCCGGCTCTCAGACGAGCCATTGCTCTGGCAAGAGCCATTTGATTAATATGATACTCCTGGATGCTCTGTTTCTGGCGCAGTTGTTCCTGTGCGCGCTCTTTTGCCTCCCGGGCCCGGTTTTTATCAATTTCATCGGGACGTTCCGCAGTCAGAACAAATACTTTCACACGGTTATTTACAATCTCCGCAAATCCATTGCTGATAATAACTTCTTCCCAGTTTCCATCTGCGTCTTTCTTTCTCATACTGCCCGGTACCAGCGCCACAAACATATCTTCATGGTGAGCCAGGATACCTCTTTCTCCGTCGGCAGAAGGAAGAATCAGCTCGGCAGCTCTTCCGGAAAAAAACAGCTTATTACTGGCGTAAACTTCCAGACCAAATGTATTCATAAGCGCTCACTCCTTATTGCCCGGCTTCGTTTTCTGCCTTTGCCTTTTCGATTACCTCGTCAATGGTTCCCACATTAAAGAAGGCATTTTCCGGATATTCATCCATTTCGCCGTTAATAATAGCCTTAAATCCCCGGATGGTTTCTTTCAGAGGCACATATTTCCCCTTTACGCCTGTAAAGGTTTCCGCCACATGGAACGGCTGAGATAAAAACTTCTGAATCTTTCTGGCACGAAATACGGTATTTTTATCTTCTTCGGATAATTCTTCCATACCCAGAATCGCAATAATATCCTGAAGCTCTTTGTACTTCTGAAGAATTTCCTGAACCTTTCTTGCTGTTTCATAGTGTTCTTCCCCCACCACGTCTGCCTCCAGAATACGGGAGGTGGATTCCAGGGGATCCACTGCCGGATAAATTCCCTGTTCCACAATCTTTCGGGACAGAACGGTGGTGGCGTCCAGATGAGCAAAGGTGGTGGCAGGAGCCGGATCGGTCAGGTCGTCTGCCGGCACATAAACGGCCTGAACAGAAGTTACAGATCCCTCTTTGGTGGATGCGATTCTCTCCTGTAAAGCGCCCATCTCTGTCGCCAGTGTGGGCTGATAGCCTACAGCAGATGGCATACGCCCTAAAAGTGCGGAAACTTCAGAACCTGCCTGGGTAAAACGGAAAATATTATCAATAAACAACAGCACATCCTGGTGTTCTTTATCACGGAAATATTCTGCCATGGTAAGCCCTGTCTCTGCCACACGCATACGGGATCCCGGCGGCTCGTTCATCTGACCGAATACCAGGGCTGTTTTAGAAAGGACTCCGGATTCTTTCATCTCCGTCCACAGGTCGTTTCCCTCACGGGAACGCTCTCCTACTCCTGTAAAAATAGAGTAGCCTCCGTGTTCTGTGGCAATGTTCTGAATCAGCTCCTGGATCAGAACGGTTTTGCCTACGCCGGCTCCTCCGAACAGACCGATTTTACCACCCTTGGCATAAGGCGCCAGTAAGTCGATGACTTTGATTCCCGTTTCCAGAATCTCTACCACCGGGCTCTGGTCTTCAAAAGAAGGGGGATTCCGGTGAATCACCCAGTGTTCTTCCTTCTCCAGGGATTCTCCCTTGTCAATGGTTTCACCCAGTACATTAAAGAGACGGCCCAGGGTTTTCTCTCCTACCGGAACCTGGATTCCTTTCCCTGTGGCTGTTACTTCCATATCCCGGTACAGTCCTTCACTGGCAGAAAGCATAATACAGCGTACTTCCTTATTTCCCACATGCTGGGCAACCTCCATCACGCATCTTCGGCCTTCGTTTTCCACCTCTAATGCCTCATTTATTTCAGGAAGCTGTCCTTCATCAAATTTTACGTCTACTACAGGTCCCATGACCTGGACAATTTTTCCCTTATTCATTCACATCACTTCCTTTTTTGCGCCTTGGCTCCGCTGATTACCTCTGTAATTTCCTGTGTAATCGCGGCCTGGCGCGCACGATTAAATTGTATGGACAGATCTTTTAACATAGCTTTTGCGCTGTCCGTAGAAGACTGCATTGCCATCATTCTGGAATTCTGCTCGCTGGCAAAAGCCTCCACCAGACATCCGTAAATCAGACCTGTCAGATAGTTGGGAATAATACTGTTTAAAACCACATCCGCAGAAGGTTCCATAACAATGTCCTCCCGGTGTATATCCAGGGGGATCTGAGAAGGAGAAAACCGGGCTTTCTGCAGGGGAAGGAGCCGAATCCGCTCCACTTCCACGCTGACTGCGCTCTGCATCTGCGTATAGATAATATGCACTTCGTCCAGCTTTTTTCCTTTAAACTCTTCTATGATTTCTTCTGCAATCAGCCGCGCCCGGTGCATGGTGGGATGCTGAACGGTATACTGGAAAGAACCGTCCATCTCCACATTTCTTTTCTCAAAATAGTGTCTTCCCACAACACCCAGAACGTACAGCTTATGGATTCCTTCTTTCTCCAGCAGCTCCTCTGCTGCCTTTATCGCATTATGGTTATAAGCTCCGGCAAGTCCCTTATCTGCTGTAATCACAACGCATCCGATTTTCCGCTCTTTTGCAGGAATCTCTTCCCTTGTGTCAAAGTAGGGATGTTCAATATCCGGCACATGGCGCAGAATACGGGAAATTGCCCCCTGAATGTTATAAAAATAGGGTTCTGTATCCGCCAGGGCTTTCTTCGCGCGCTTCATCTTGGAAGAAGAAATCATATACATGGCATTGGTGATCTTCATTGTATCCTCAATGCTCTTCATACGTGTCTGTATTTCTTTTGCATTTGCCATACTAACACCTGCTCTTGTCTCTGAATTCTTCTGCAGCCTTTACGATCTTCGCCTCCAGCTCCTCTGAAAGCTCCCGTTTTTCTTCAATTTCCCGGCCGATTTCAGGATAGACATTATCTACATATTTCAAAAGTTCTCTCTGATATTCTTTTACCTTTTTCTTCTCCACATGCATCAGGGTTTTATGAGTAGCCGCACATAATGTAATAACCTGTTCGTGGAGAGAAAGGGGACTGCACAGGGGCTGTTTTAACAGCTCCATCAGCCCGCTGCCGTATTGAAGCTGTTCTTTGGTAGACGCATCCAGATCGGAAGAAAACTGGGTAAAGACTTCCATCTCCCGGTACTGTGCCAAATCAATACGAATACTTCCCGATGCCTTTTTCATGGCTTTGGTCTGCGCGGCGCCTCCCACACGGGATACGGAAAGACCTACATTAACAGCCGGCCGCATACCTGCAAAGAATAAATCGCTTTCCAGGAAAATCTGTCCGTCTGTAATGGATATTACATTGGTGGGAATGTAAGCGGAAACATCTCCCGCCTGAGTTTCAATAATAGGCAGTGCCGTAATGGAACCTCCCCCCGCCTCCTCGCTTAACCGGCTGGAGCGTTCCAGCAGTCTGGAATGAAGGTAAAAAACGTCTCCCGGATAGGCTTCACGGCCCGGAGATCGTTCCAGCAGCAGGGATAAGGCTCTGTAAGCCACAGCGTGCTTGGATAAATCGTCGTATACAATCAGCACATCTTTTCCCTTATACATAAAGTATTCTGCCAGAGCGGTTCCCGCATAGGGAACAATGTACTGTTCCGGCGCGCAGTCGCTGGCCGTCGCGCAAAATACCGTGGTGTAATCCATGGCTCCGTATTTCTGCAGAGTATTAACCAGTTTCGCCACAGTAGAAGCCTTCTGACCGATGGCTACATAGATACAGATCACATCTTTTCCCTTCTGGTTTAAGATGGTATCAATGGCGATAGATGTTTTCCCTGTCTGACGGTCGCCGATAATCAGCTCCCTCTGTCCTCTGCCGATAGGAAACATGGAATCAATGGAGAGGATCCCGGTTTCCAGGGGCACGCTGACCGACTTTCTGTCAATAATTCCCGGCGCAGGATTCTCCACCGGGCGGTAGTCCTCTGCCTGAATCTCCCCTTTTCCATCCAGAGGAGCACCCAGGGCATTTACAATTCTTCCGATATAACCTTCCCCTACGGGAATCCCCGCACTCTTTCCGGTACGGGCCACCTTGGTACCCTCATGAATACCATCCTCTTTTCCGAATAAAATGCAGCCGATGGTATTGCTCCGAATGTCCTGAACCATTCCTTTCAGGCCATTTTCAAAGGTTATAATCTCACCGTATCTGGCATGGTCGATCCCATAGATCGTTGCGATTCCATCTCCTATGGTCAGCACCCTGCCCACTTCTTTATCTTTACTTATCTCGTCATAATTAAGAATCTCTTCTTTCAGAATCGAAATAATTTCTTCTGAATTGATTGCACTCAACTTGTTCACCTCCGGATTAATTTCTGTTCCAATTGTCTGAAGCGTCCTGCCAGACTCCAGTCATACTCCTGATTTCCTGCCTGGAGAAGAAATCCTCCGATTAAATCCTTTTTCTGTTTCAGTTCAAAAGCCACTTCCCTGCAGTGAAACTTCTTCTGCAGGAAGGAGCGGATTTTCTCTGTCTGTTCTTCCCGGGGCAGAGTCACATACCAGAGCGTAGCCTTTAATATCTGGTTTTGTCTGCGTTTATATTCCCGATACGCTTCAAAGATTTCTTCCATCCTGTCTGCCTTCTGATATTTGCAGAGCACTTTCAGATAATTTCTCATCTCTGCGGGGAATATCCGATCGATGATCTTTTCTTTTGCAGAAAGGGCAATTACCGGACTGGACAGGGCAGCCCCCACCTGGGGAACTTGTTGAACGATCTGTTCTGTCTTTTCAATGGATTCCTCCGGTACCGACAGTTCATACAGTACCTCTGCGTAATTAATTGCTGTCTGTGTCATGGGAATCACCTGCTTTTTCTATAAACTGGTCATATAGGGACAAATCATTTTCCTCGCTGGTCTTCTGACCGATGATTTTATAAGCTGCGTCCATGGCAAGCTGAGCCACCTGACTTTCCATCTGCTGCATGGCAAGCTGCTTTTGGTTTTCCACTGCCTCTTCCCCTCGGGCAATCAGCTGTCCCGCCTCTTTTTGTGCATCTGCCAGAATCTGATCTGCCTGTCTTTTCGCTTCCAGTTTTGCCTGTTCTACGATTTGACCGGATTTTTCTTTGGCAGAGCTTAAAGCGATTTCATATTGTTCTTTCAATTCATTTGCTTTCTTTTCTGTATCTTCTGCATGCTTCAGTCCGCCTTCAATCATGGCTTTTCTCTTTTCCATAACATTCATCACAGGACCAAACAGAAATTTTCTCAGCAGCAGATAAAGAACAAGCAGGTTAATAATCTCAAAGACAAGGTTAATATTAATCTGAACCAACTGGTCCACCTACCTTTCTTTATCCCAGCATAATAATAATTAAAAGTCCGATTACGAAGCCGTAAATAGCGGTTGCTTCCGCAAGAGCCGCACCGAGCAGCAGGGCTTTGCTGATTTTTCCTTCTGCTTCCGGCTGTCTGGCAATCGCTTCTGTTGCCTTACCTGTGGCAATTCCAATACCTACGCCTGCTCCGATACCTGTTAAAACTGCAATAGCTGCTCCAATAGCGATTAATGTTCCCATTCTTTTTTCCTCCTGTTATTCCATTTTTTCTTTCATAAATAATGCGGTTAAAAAAACAAATACATACGCCTGGATAAACCCGTCAAAGATGTCGAAATAGATACTAAAGGGAATGGGGAGCAAGATTGGCATAACAATCTTTAACAGCTCCATTACTACAAAGGATCCCAGTACATTTCCAAATAGCCGCATAGACAGCGACAAGGGTCTGATAAAGAGTTCCAGTACGTTAATCGGCGCCACAATGGCGATTGGTTCTGCAAAACTTTTGAGCCATTTCTTTGAACCTTTTGCATGAATACCGGAATATTCAATCAGCACGATGCTCATCACCGCAAGCGCCACGGTTACATTCAGGTCCTTGGTTGGTGATTTGAAGCCGCACAAACCGATAATATTCGCAATTCCTATATAGAGAACAACCGTCATCAGATACGTAATGTATCGTTTTCCCTTTTCTCCCAGAATACCGTAGAAAAAGTCATACAGGAAACTGATCCCCGTTTCCAGCAGAAGCTGCTTTCTTCCTACGTTTTCCACCTTCAGATTCCTTACCAGAATTACAGACAGCAAAACCAGAACCGCCATAATAATCCAGGTAACGACGATGGACTCTGCTACAGGAATTCCTCCAAACACAGGTATGGTAAAAACCGTTTTGCAGTTAAGTTCTTCCATCAATGTGCTTGATAAATTACCCGTATAATCCCCTCCTTTTCTTTTCCTTTTAATTGCTCTTTATTTTACTCTTTGCGCCCGCAAAGTCAATATTCAATTACACAATATTTCACAATTTTTCAATCCTTTTTTTGTTTATTTTATCTTTTTTCATCCAAAAAAAGGACAGGGCGTCGAATTTTCCTCCGACGTACCCTGTCACATTATACAAAACTCAGGTATGCTTTTTGTCTAATTTACCGTTTTCAAAATGTTGTCAAATAGCTCTTTAAGGCGTATCCTTCGGCTCCCATATAAGATACTTTTGCAAAATCCCCGTAACCGGAGTCTATACATGCCACTGTGGATCCAAGAGGGATCTGGGTTAATTCTCCCGCCTGGGTACTGGGACTTTGTCTCAGGGTAATGCTTTCCTGGCAGTTTACCACTTTCATCACCGTATAGGGCACCTGTGTCTGGCCCACCGGAAGCAGATAGGATGCCAGGGCGTAGCCCGTCTGACCGCCGTAAGTAATTTCATAAAAACTTCCCGAGTAATTTCCCGTATAGGAAACGGAAGCTCCCAGCGGAACCTGGGTAATCTCCGCCCCGTCAACATTCGGGGCGCTCCTCATGGTAATAGAAGTACTGCAGCCTACTACCTGCAGCAGATTACTGCCGGCCGTATTCTGCTGGGCCGGCGCCGCCTGACTGGCTGATCCGGGAGTGGCAGAAAGATAAGAAGCCAGGGCATAACCTGTCTGACCGTTATAAATAATCTTGTAAAACCCGTTCTGCGCCGGTTCTACATAACTGACTGCTGAATTTAAGGGAATCTTAGTAATTTCTGCGGCCGCCGTATCCGGACTTCTCCTCAGAGTAATATATTCCTGGCAGTTCACTACATAATACGTAGTATACACAGGTTCTGCTGCCTGGGCCTGCGGCTGGGGCTGCTGTTCTGGCTGAACCGTGGGAGCGGGGGCTGCTGTGGGCGCTTCTTCCTGAGCCGGCTCCTCAGAAACCACAGGCTCCTGTGTCGGCTCCTGGGCTGCCTCCGGACTGGGGGCTGCTGTCACTTCCTCCTCCTGGGCTGCTTTCGCCTCCTGTTTCAGGACTTCGTTCTCGGCCGGCTTATCCCGAAGAAGGAAGTATCCTCCAAGAGCTGCCGCCAGCACAAGGGCTGCCGCCCCCATCAGAATCCCGGCCAGATAAGCTTTGCTTTTTCCTGGTTTCTGCATTCCATTTATATTCTTCCGCTCCGGATCAAAATCGGAAATGCCGGACTGCCGTTCAAAGGATTTCTCTGCAGGGGGAACCGCTCTTACCGTCTCTTCCTCCCATGGCTGAGAAGACACAACTCCCTCCTCCAGGATTCTGGTCAAATCCCTTTTCATGGATTTGGCGGAATCGTAACGATTCTGAGGCTCATACTGACAGGCCCGCAGAATCACCTGGCAGGTACTCTGGGAAGCCGCGCAGGGCTTTGGCAGAGGCGTTCCGGCCATCCGTTTCTGAAAGGCATCTTCCCTGTCGGTCACTGTGGAAACTTCCTGCCGGATGTCCATAAAAGGATATTTATTCCGGTTTAACAGCCGGTACAGCATAATTCCCAGGGAATAGGTATCAATGTTGCTTCCGTAGGGCCTTCCCCGGTAAACTTCCGGGGCCATATAGTAGTAAGTTCCTTTTACAGACAGATTGGTACCCGTATTCTCCAGGGTTCTGGCAATACCGAAATCTCCCAGTTTAAAGCTGCCTGCAGGTGTTACGAAAATGTTATCCGGCTTAATGTCCCGGTGGATAATATGATATTCTTCGCAATATTCCAGGGCAGAACAGATGTGGGTTCCAATCCGGAGCACCTCCTTCTCCGTAAGGGCTCTTCCTGCCAGATATTCATTCAGGCTCTTTAAAAGTTCCATACGGATATAAATATCCCATCCGATTCCTTTTTCATGGGGAACCAGCTTAAATTCTTCCACACTCACAATGTGAGGATGACCTTTCAGCTTTCCAAGAAGGGCAATTTCATCCATACATTTGTTTACAATATCAGAAAAATACGTTCTGACAGACGCCTCTGTCATCCCCTCGCCCAGAAGGGACTGCACCTCCGTCTGGCTCTTGGGAATGGTAATCTTCTTTATGGCGGAATAAAACTCCCCCTTCATTCCATTTCTCCGGGCTTTAAACACCTTTCCGTAAGCGCCTTCTCCCAGAAACTCTGTCAGTGTCCACTCTTCCCATCCTGAATATTCAGGAATCCTCTCTTCCCTTTGCATCTCTTGCCTCCCTCTTATCTGTATAAAACCGCCAGAGCCGGAAACAGATTTTTATTTCTTGCCCATAAGGTTTCCCATTCTTCTATTCCCAGAGGACATGCCCCTGTTCCGTTTTCAATGGTAATAGCCGGAATGTTCAGCTTTAATACGAAATAGTCGCTGCACCCGGCAGAATCTGTTCCGTCGTCAATGGTAGAATGCAGCGGGTATTCTGTAACCTCCTGCACTTTTTGTGCCAAAGCCTGATCCTGCGCAAGCACCTGGCCCTGGCTTCCATAGTTCCAGTAAATCAGATTTCCCGAAGAGTGATAAGCCACGCAGCAGACAAGAGGATTCTCCTGCTGCACCTGCAAAATGGCCTGTGTCTCCGGTTCACTGGCCGGGGCCTCCCCTTTATAGCAATCCGAGGAAGGATAGGAAGTTCCCTGATATTCCTGCCATCCCACATCGAAATTCCGGTTTAAGTCCACGCCTCTTGCGTTTGCCTTCCAGTTTCTCCAATACTCTTCTTCCGGCAGAGTTGTTTTCTGATTCTGCAGATCTGCCTGGTAGATTCCTTCTGCTGCTGCCCGAAGCTGCGGATCCCGGATACCGGCCGGCCCCTTCTGGCTGATGGTCACTCCGTCAGGATTCACCATGGGAATCACATGGATACATATATCCTCATACAGATTCTCCATGGGAATATTCTCATAGGCCCCACTTTCAAAGCCAGTCAGATATTCTTCTATCTGTTTCATAGCAACCAGAGTATTCATGTATTCTCTGGCATGAATGGACGCCTGTATTAAAATATGTCTGGAAGCCTGGGGATCTCCCAGGACAGCCTCCCAGATGTCCCTCTGATCCGCCGTCTTTCCCAGAGAATTCAGGCTCATGTAATCCGGATACTGTTCTTCCAGCAGTTTCAGATCCTCTTCCATTTCATCATAGGTATATTCTGCCTTTGCTGTTTCTACAACCGGTTCCTGCTGCTGATTTTTGGGCTTGGTAACCAACCCCACCGTATTTTCCTCCTGCTCCTGCATCTGAATGCTGTTCTCCTGTAACTGTGTGTCATTCTCCTGTTCCTGCAATTGAACATTTTTTTCCTCTCTGTCTTTGGCAGGCGCTTTTGAGGGTTTGGCTTCCTGACGTGTTTCTTCCCCTGATGTCTCTCCTGCCGTCCCGCCAAACTGAAACCAGGCCAGAACGCCTAATGCAACAATTCCCAGAAGCAGCGCCGCTCCAATGATTCCCCATTTCTTCTTCCTGTTTATGCGGGGAGCCGGCTCTGTTTCCCCGGTTTGCTGCAGTTCGCATAAAAGGATCGTAATATTATCCCGTCCTCCCTGATTCAGGGCCATCTCCAGCAGAATTTCCACACATTCCTTTACAGACTTTCCGTTTTTCAGAACCTGTCCGATTTCCTGATCGCTTACCAGATCCGTAAGTCCGTCGGAGCAAATCAGATATTTGTCTTTATGGTGATAGCTTCCCCTGGCAATATGAGGGGATACCTGCAGTTCTGACTCCGGAATTCCCACATAATGGGTCAGGGGGCCCTTTTTATCCCCCGGGAAACGCTTCAGCGAATGCTCTTTGGAAATTTGTTTTAACGTGTCGTCATAAAAATGATAAATTCGGGTATCGCCCAGATTTCCAATATAAATCTGTTCTTTTCCAAACATAATCACAGACGCCGTAGAGCCCATACTTCTTATCTTATGATCCAGAGAATACTGATAAACCTCCCGGTTCATCTCCCGGCAGGCCCGTCTGATAAAGCCTTCCATATCGCTGCTGCCGTTTCCAATCTCCTTCTGGTAACATTTCTGAAAGGCATTGGCCGCCAGATAGGAGGCGATTTCTCCGCAGCTTTCTCCTCCCATACCGTCAAATACAGCAAAGCCCGGCATAGTCTCCTGCAGCGCCTCTCCGGTCAGAGTTTTATCCAGCCCCTGATGTTCCTGATCCAGATAAAGCCCCTGACACCAGAAATTATCCTCATTATTGGTACGTACCTTTCCTCTGTCGCAGACACATGCGTATCGGATTTTATAATTCATATCTTCTCCTATTATCCTGTTTCTGTTGTAAAGTCTTTCTGTGTCTATAGTATCACACACCTGGATTTAAACGCAACGCCTAAAACCTTCTTGTCCCCGGTTTCAAATTCCGATATAATAGCAGGGAAACAACCTGACGTAACAATCGGAGGATATTATGAATAAAAAAGAAGTTACAGAAATAAAAAAACAATTCACACCGGAAAACTGTTCCATTACCAGAATCTGCGGCTGCTATGTAGATGCAGAAAAAGAGAAGAAATTAACTCTGAAAGAGGCTTTTTTGTCTCTTCCGGAGGAAGAAGCTTTTAAATATTTTGAAATCTTCAAAAAAACCCTTTCCGGAACCCTGGGGAAGAACCTTCTGAATCTGGAATTCCCTCTGGAATCAGAATTTAACGGCAAATCCCAGGAATTTCTCCTCTCTCTCAGAGACAGCCGCCTGCAGGATGACGCTCTTCTGGAAGAGTTTTACGATAAAATCATTGAAAGTTATTATTACGGAGAAAATTATTTTATTATTCTCATCCATGCCGCCTATGACGTGCCGGGCAAGGCAAAAGACGGTCAGGAAATGTTTGACGCTTCCGATGAAGTTTATGAATACCTGCTGTGCAGTATCTGCCCGGTGAAGCTCTCCAAAGCCGGACTCTGCTATAACGCTGAGCGAAACAGCATCGAAGACCGTGCCAGAGACTGGCTGGTGGAACTTCCGGCAAAAGGCTTTCTCTTCCCTGCTTTTAACGACAGAAGCAGCGACATCCACCACGTTCTCTATTATTCTAAAAATGCAGAGGAACTGCAGACAGAATTTGTTGAAGATTTTCTGGGCTGTTCCGTTTCCATGACAGCCAAAGAACAAAAGGAAACCTTCAATTCGATCATTGAGGAAACTTTGCAGGAAGACTGCGATTACGAAGTGGTTAAGACGATTCACGAAAAGTTAAATGAATATGCAGAAACTCAGAAAGACAGTCCTGAACCTCCTGCCCTGGAAAAAGAAGAAGTGAAACGACTTCTGCAAAGCAGCGGCGTTCAGCAGGAAAAACTGGAAACCTTTGACTCCTGTTTTGAATCTTCTGCTGACCATAAAGCTGCATTTCTGGCTTCCAATATTGTCAGCGCCAGAAAATTTGAAATTAAGACGCCGGATGTTACGATACAGGTTCATCCGGATCGGACCGACCTGGTGGAAACCCGTATCATTGACGGCCGTCAGTGTCTGGTTATTACTGTAAACGACCATATAGAAGTGAATGGCATCCAGGTGCGTACCATATCCCGGGATACCTTCTCCGAAGGTAACGATGAATAAAACCTGTCACCTGCCTGCTTTTATAAATACATACTGACTGTCTGAGGAAAGAGATTTTTCAAAGGAATACCCCAGCCGGCAGAATTCTTTGATTTCCTCCGGATTCTGAACTTTCTTCCGGGCCAGATAGCGTACCATTTCGCCTCTGGCCATTTTCGCCTGGGTTCCCTTCTGGATAACCTTTCCTTCTTTCCACTCCCCGAAGATACAGGTAATACAGTCTGTCGCCGCTGTCCGGTACTTCTCCAGACAGCGGTAATATTCCTTCGAGGCCAGATTGATAATCAGAGAGTCCTCCCTGGTGACTTCCCGGTAAATCTCATCCTTCCAGAATTCATAAAGGTTTTCCGAGGCTTTCGGCGCGCCCTTTGCCTGCATCTCCAGGCGGTAGGGAACGACCCCGTCCATGGCTCTTAATGCCCCGTAAAAACCAGACAAAATAAACAGATTTTCCGAAAGATAGGAAAGCGCCTCTTCTTCCAGAACCGCCGGAGCCAGATACTGATACTGAATCCCTTCGTAGGCTAACAGCGCGGGGGTGAGATTCCTGCGAAGATCCATGGTCTGAATTCGTTCATAATTCAGGCGGGCAATGGAATCGCTGCAATTCCAGAGCTTTTTTAATTCCTCATAGGACAGTTCCTTCATCCACTGCAGCAGGCGCTCTGTCTTCTCCAGAAAAACCGGAAGTCCCTGACATTCCAGAGTGTCTGTGTCCTGTTTCATCTTTTTTGCAGGAGAAATTATAATTTTCATTCTATCTCCACTTTCTCTATCTGATAATTTCCATCCGTTACTGTAAGCACGGCCATGGTTACCGGAAGCTGGAATCTCCTGGGGCCGCAGCTTCCCGGATTCAGATACAGTTTCCCCTCTTTTCTTTCTTCCTCATATTTATGGGAATGACCGTAAACCACAATTTCTTTCCCCGGCAGGTAGTCCGGCAGATGGATTTTCTTATGCACCACATAAAACTCCAGGCCGAAAAGACGAAACTCCTGCACCATTTTCAGATGAGCCGCCCATTCTCTGTCATTGTTTCCCCTGACGGCATAAATGGGGCCGCAAAGGGAAAGGGTATCCAGAATCTCCTGCTTTCCTATGTCGCCGGCATGAATAACGGCGTCGCAGCTTTTTGCAATGTCCAGTACCTGCGGACGCAAAATCCCATGGGTATCTGATAAAACAGCAATTCTCTTATTCATTTTCTTCTCCTGTTAAGACAAGGTATCCTCTGCCGCTTTCTCGCAGGCGGCCATCTCTTTTGTATTGCCTCTTCTTAATACCTGCATTTTCGTAACCCCCGGATACTGCGCCGGAATGGACATGGTCATGGCTCCATCCCCGGTAATCTTAACCACGTCTCCGTGTTCCAGAATACCGTCCGCCTCCCGTTTGTTGTTTTTATTATAGATTCCTTCTTCCGGAACCTCTGCTGTAAACACGGTCTGGTTTTCCATATCCACAAAGACTGCGTCCGGTACCAGCATTCCTGTTTCAATATACATAGCTGTCACCGCCTGTTCTTCCTGTCTGGCCTCTTCCTGTCTCATCTGCTCTGCCTGATCGGCAACCGTGCTCCAGAATCCGCCTCCAATGGCTGCCATTACGCCAATCAGGATAATCCAGCCGATAATCATCTTTTTATCTGTTTTTTCCTTCAACTGTCTATTCTCCTGTTCTTTTGTCTCTTCGGACGATTTTTCTGCCTTAAGGGTTCCTTCATCTCTCTTATAAATTCTCTCACCCGCCGGACTCATGCTCCAGAGATTTTAAATATTTTTCTACTAATTCTACAACTTCATGGGCTGTTTCCAACTGTTCTTTTGCATCTTCTATCGATATAATATAAAAATCATCATAATCACTGGCATGTCTTACTTCCTGTGCACGGCTGATTTTTCTGCTGATTTCTTTGGGAAATATCCCTGTATGGACAAAATCCTTATTAAAATTCCCTATAACTTGAGCATGTTGTTTATAAGCCTTAAATTCTAATGCAAGACAAGCTGAAATAGAGCGAAAAATCGCATAATAAGCACGATTATTTGAGGAGCGGTAGTGTTTTCCCTCAAAACTCATCTCTGCAGCCTCCAGATCATCTTTCGCGGCCATAAGTCTGTACATTGCAAGTTCCTTTGCACCGCCTGTATCATCTAAATTAAGCTGCATACAGCTCCACCCCCTCTTTTTTTATGTTATTATAGAAAGGATATGCTCTGAGCCATTTGTCAAAATGATTCTTATTTTTAACAATAGGCATAATCATTAAATCATGTTCAAAATTATAATTAAAGGTAATATCTGAAAGAGCATGTCCTTTTCGCCTGATTTCCTCTTCCGACAGGTCTACAAGAATCATAATATCAATGTCTGATTCCGCCCGGAAATCGCCTCTTGCATAAGAGCCATATAATATCACTGCTTTCAGATTCTCACTGTATATCCCGATTACTTCTTTTACATATTCCTGTAATAATTCCTTCAGGTATTCGGACATATTGCTCCTTCCTCCTTTTTTATTTATAGTATATCTGCTTTTTTCTATCAAATCAATGTGTCTTTTTTTACACACAAAAAAACACCGTCCCCACGGCTCAAAACGTCCGCAAAAACAGTGCTTTTTATGCGCCTTCAGGGGTTCGAACCCTGGACACCCTGATTAAGAGTCAGGTGCTCTGCCAGCTGAGCTAAAGGCGCTCATTTGTTTAACGCAAGAGATATTATAATCGTTATTCCCCGCAAATGTCAATACTTTTTTATATTTTTTTTATAATTTCTATTTTTTCTTTTCCATTTCACCAAAAATCCGATTCATCTCATCTACAGATTTTTTGATTTTTCTCATACGGGCGTCCAGTTTTTTGTGATCATAGCCCAGTTTTGTAAATGCTGCGTCCAATTTTTTCCTTTTACGAGACATTCCGGAACTCTCCTGTCTTTCTTTGTAACTATTCTATGCAGGATTTGTTCCGGATGCTGTCTCTACTTTTTCCTGGCTGTTAATTTGTAAATCGGGTTCCCCATCTGAGAGAACTTTTCCTCGTACTCTGTCATAACGTTTCCCGCCATCATGGATTCTTCCCTGTGCAGATCGTAAGTCTTTTCCAGCAGCTCCCAGCCGGCTCTTTCTATTTCTTCCAGAGAAAATTCAAACAACTGCCGGTTATCCGTCTTAAACTCCACACAGCCCCCGGGGGATAAAATCTTTTCATACCGCTTCAGGAATTCACAGGAAGTCAGCCTCCTTTTGGCGTGACGGGCCTTGGGCCAGGGATCCGAAAAATTCAGATAAACTCTGTCTACCTCTCCCCGGTCAAAGATTTCCGGAAGGTTTCTGGCATCCACACACAGAAAAAGCAGATTGGAAAGTCTCTCCTTCTCTTCCTCCCGGCTTTCCCGCTTCTGTATGGCCCGAAGCAGAACACTGTCGTACATCTCAATCCCCACATAGTTTCTGTCCGGGTGAAGAGCCGCCATATCCATGAGGAAACGTCCCTTCCCCATTCCCACTTCTATATGAAGAGGCTGTCTCTTCGGAAAGACCGCCGCCCAGAGCCCTTTTCTGGCTTCCGGGTTCTGCACCACATATTCGCTGGTGCGGATAACCTCTTTCGCCCCTGGTATATTTCTCAACCGCATATCCACGTCCTCCTTTTCGGTGCTATTGTTTCATATCTGTCTCCTCTTTGTCAATCCTCCCCTGTAAAATCCATCGTTCTGGTTTAAATTTATATAATTTACTATACAATTTTCTCCAATCTTCCACATTTTCTCCATTTTTTCACAGATTCTTCCACAATTCTTTAAGTAATCTCTCTACTTTTTTGTAAATTTTCTATTTTCAATTGGTAATTTTCAATGAAAAGGTGTATGATAGATACAAAAACAAGGAGGGTGGAAATGGAACAAATAATTAAAAAATTAGCAGAAATTGAAACAGCAGCCGGCCATATCATGGACGATGCTGAGCGCAGAAAACATGCACTCTCTGAAGAAATGGAAAAACAATGCCGGGAATTCGATTCTGCTCTGGAAGAAGAAACTGCTCAGAAAATCGAACAAATTAAGAAACAGCTTCTTCAGGACAAAGAAACGCATCTTCAGAAGCTGCGTAAGGAAACCCAGGAACACAATGACCAGATTGATTCCTACTACAGGCAGAATCATCAGCGGCTTGCCAGAGAGCGTTTTGAAGAAATACTTCGCTCGTAAGTTTTCAATCCTGCAGACGGCAGCCCTGACTGTCTGCAAATTTATGATACAAGGAAGTGACATCATGGGAAATATGCTCTCCTACAGCGGAATTTCCACAAAAATCCGGGCAATGCAGAGCAAATTAATCAACGAACAGCAGTTGGCTGAAATTGCTCAGCTTACCAGTGTCCCCCAGGTGGTTTCTTATTTAAAGAAAACCCCGCAATACGGAGCCGTATGGTCCAATGTAGATGAAAACGCGCTGCACCGGGGGGAGATTGAAGTCATGCTGAAAAAAACAATCTTCCAAAATTTCAGCCAAATCTACTCCTTTGCAGATAAAGAACAGCGGAAATTTCTGATGCTTTATTCCAAGCGTTATGAAATCCGGGTTTTAAAGGAGCTGTTGGCAAATATTTTTGATCACAGAGATACGCCCCGTATCAATCTGGAACCCTACCGGGATTTTTTCCGGCACCATTCCAGACTGGATCTGGATCTTCTGACGGCCTCCGCCACTATGGAGGAGCTGATTTCATCCCTGAAGGGAAATGAGTTCTACCGTCCCCTTTCCATGATACAGGAGCACGAGAATCCTCTGGTATTTGACTACGGGATGGCTCTCGATCTCTACTATTTTAATCAGATTTGGAAGATGAAGGACAAGCTGTTTGCCAAACTGGATTTAAAAGAGCTTACTAAAGCTTACGGGGTCAAATTCGATTTGCTGAACCTGCAGTTTATCCAGCGTTCCAAACAGTACTTCCAGATAAATCCGGCAGATATTTATGCTCTGCTGATCCCTGTAAATTACAAATTAAAAAAAGAAGAGGTTCAGACACTTACGGAAGCCTCCTCAATGGATGAATTTTACCAGATACTGGATAAAACTTATTATGGAAGGCGTTATAAACAGCAGATGAAGGAAAACACCCTGGAGGAATTCTACATTTATCTGCTGCGTTCCACCTTAGAGAAATCAACCAGAACCCACCCCTACTGTGCGGCCGTTCTGTACTCCTATCTCTACCATAAAGAACATGAAGTAAACCGCCTTACCATAGCAATAGAATGCATCCGCTACGGAATTGATCCTGCGGATACTTTACGTTATGTTCTCAAAAACTGATACCCGGAGGTAATAACGTGATAGAAAAAATGAAATTTATAAGCATAACCGGTCCCAAAGCGGATATTGACAGAGTGGTTTCCAAATATCTTTCCAAATATGAAATCCATCTGGAAAATGCCCTGTCCGAGCTGACTTCGGTGCAGAATCTGACCCCTTATATTGAAATTAACCCTTATAAGGAGTCTCTGCAGACAATTACCGGTTTTTATGAGGAGCTGGAACCCGGCAGCCAATCTTCGGTTCCGGAAATTCCACTGGAAAAGGCCCTGGAATTTACAGCAAACCTGAAAGAAGAAATGTCTCAGAAAAGCCTGAAGCAGAAAAACCTGGAAGATCTTCAGAATTCCCTTACAGAATCTCTGAAAATTATCCAGCCCTTTCACTCCATGGATTTTCCGCTCTCTTCCCTATTGCACTTTCAATTCGTAAGCTGCCACTTTGGAAGAATTGAGAAAACCTACTACGAGAAACTGAAAAAATATATTTACGACGATCTGGACACGGTGTTCTGTAAATGTGACGACGATGGCCAGTACGTATGGGGAATCTATTTTTCACCCCGTTCCCAGATGGATAAAATCGACGCTGTTTACGCCTCCATGCATTTTGAACAGATGGAAATCCCCGACAATTATCCGGGTACAGTGAAAGAGGCTTATGAAGCCCTGACCCGGAAATTAAAAGACATCCAGACTGACCTGGAAGAAATCCGGGCGGGGCGTACCAGACGGCTGGAGGAACTGCGGGAAGAAATCCTGGGTTCCAAAGAGGCTCTGGAACTGCTCTCCGCCAGCTTCGACGTACGAAGGCTGGCAGCCTGCACCGATAACCGCCGGGACACTTTCTATATCCTGTGCGGCTGGATGTCCGACCGGGATACTCAGAAATTCCAGAAAGAAATCATGGATGACGACCAGATTTTCTGCATTGTGGAAGATTACAGTGTCTATAAGGAAAAGCAGCCGCCCACCAAGCTTCGCAATCCCCGGATCATCCGGCCTTTCGAAATGTATGTAAAAATGTACGGCCTGCCTTCCTATGGGGAATTTGATCCCACCTGGTTCGTGGCCCTTACCTATTCCCTGATCTTTGGAACCATGTTCGGAGATGTGGGACAGGGACTGTGTCTGGTTGTGGGAGGCGCTCTTTTGTACCGTTTCAGGAAAATGACCCTGGCTGCCATTATCAGTATGGCAGGTATTTTCTCTACCATTTTCGGATTCCTGTACGGAAGCTTCTTCGGTTTTGAAGAATTACTGCCCGCCATCTGGCTCAAGCCGAAAGAGGCCATGACCAGCCTTCCCTTTATCGGGCAGATGAATACGGTCTTCGTGGTGGCCATCGCCTTTGGAATGTTTCTGATTCTGGTTACGATCGTGTTTCACATTATCAACGCTATCCATTCCAAAGATCTGGAAAACATCCTGTTCGACCAGAATGCCATTGCAGGACTGGTTTTCTACGGCTCGCTGGTTGCAGTCATTGTCCTTTATATGACCGGTAAGAAACTGCCGGCGGCCGGCGTACTGGTGGTTATGTTTCTGATTCCTCTGCTTCTTATCATGCTGAAGGAACCCTTAACCCGGCTGGTACAAAAAAAGCAGCCTGCCATAGAAGGCAGCAAACCTATGTTTTTTGTTCAGAGCTTCTTTGAATTATTTGAAGTTCTGCTGAGTTACTTTTCCAACACTCTGTCCTTCGTCCGTATGGGCGCTTTCGCAGTCAGCCACGCCGCCATGATGGAAGTGGTACTGATGTTGGCCGGGGCAGCCAATGGAGACTCCGTTAACTGGCTGGTCATTATCCTGGGAAACATCTTCGTCTGCGCTATGGAAGGATTGATTGTAGGCATCCAGGTTCTGCGTCTGGAATATTATGAGATGTTCAGCCGGTTCTATAAAGGAGACGGCAGAGAATTCAAACCATTCTTAAGAAAGAAAGCATAAAATAAAACTGCATTTAGAAATAAGGAGGCTTTTATCTATGAAAACAATCATCGAGATCACAACTGCAGCCGCATTAATTTTAAGTATTGTGGTTCCCTTTGGGGCATTCTTTGCCGGCGAAAAAAACAGGAAACGGTATAAAAAATCTCTGGCTGCCAACTGTTTCTGCTTTTTCGGCGCTCTTCTTCTGGGCACTATCGTGATGTTCGCAGGGACCGAGACTGCCGCCGCCGCTTCTGACGCTGCATCAAACGGGCTGGCCACAGGACTTGGTTATTTAGGCGCGGCTCTTGTTACCGGACTTTCCGGTATCGGCTCCGGTATCGCCGTTGCCAGCTCTGCAAGCGCAGCCCTGGGAGCTATCAGCGAAGACGGTTCCATCTTTGGTAAGTCTATGATCTTCGTAGCTATGGCAGAAGGTATCGCTCTGTACGGATTGATTATCTCATTTATGATCCTGGGTAAATTATAAGGAGTGACCCGCATGAAAATGTACCTTATCAGCGACAACATTGATACCTACACAGGTATGCGTCTGGCAGGAGTAGACGGGGTGGTGGTCCATGAACGGGAAGAACTAAAGGAAGCTCTTCAGAAAGCCATCTCTGATAAAGAAAACGGCATCATTCTTCTCACTGAGAAATTCGGACGGGAATTCCCGGAGATTGTGGACGATGTAAAACTCCGTCATAAAACACCTTTAATTATAGAAATTCCCGACCGGCACGGCACCGGAAGAAAGCCTGACTTCATTACCTCTTATGTCAATGAAGCCATCGGATTAAAATTATAGAGATGCAAAGACGCCTTTGCGCTGTGAATCACACAGAATGGAGGAAATTATGACAATCGAAGAAAAATTAGAGCATTTCTACGATGTATCTGTAAAAGAGGCCGAAAAAGAGGCACAGCAGCAGCTTGAAAAGCATCAGGAACATCTGGAGCAAATCCTCTGCGAACATAAAGAAATCAAACAAAAAGAAGCAGAACTTGCGGTTAAAACAGAGGCGGAAAACGCAAGACACGAAATTAACAAAGCCCTCTCTGCAGAACAGCTTACGATCAAACGAAACTGGACCCAGAAGCAGAATGAACTGAAGTCCCGGCTGTTTTCTGAAGTGCAGGAGCATCTGGACGCTTTCATGGCAACGCCTGCTTACGATGAATTTCTCTGTCAGAAGATCCTTGAGGCCAGAGAGTTTGCCCAGGACGATAAAATTCAGATTTACGTCGGACTTCCCGACGCCCATAAAGTGAAATTTCTGGAGGAGAAAACAGGACTTCCCATTCAGGTCGCTCAAAAATCTTTCCGGGGCGGAATGAAAGCCGTTATCCCGGAAAAGAATATCCTGATTGATAATTCCTTCTCCAGCGCTTTTGAGGCTCTGAAGAAAGAATTCACCTTCGAGGGAGGTCTGAAACATGAATAGAACTGGAACAATCTATGGAATTAACGGACCGGTTATCTACTTAAAAGGCGATACCGGTTTTAAGATCTCAGAAATGGTTTATGTGGGAGAGCAGAAACTTGTGGGGGAAGTGATCGGCCTGAAAAAGGGGATGACTACCGTACAGGTTTTCGAGGAGACCACCGGTCTTCGTCCGGGAGAAACGGTTACCGCAACCGGCGACGCCATCTCCGTCCTGCTGGGGCCCGGAATCATCCATAACATTTTCGACGGAATCCAGAGACCTCTGGAAGAAATCGCAAAATCTTCCGGAAAATATATTTCCCGGGGCGTCAGTGTGGACTCCCTGGATACACAGAAAAAATGGAAGGTACACATTACGGCCAAACCGGGGGATCTGGTATCCGGCGGTACAATTTTCGCCGAAACCCAGGAGACTGCTTCCATCCTTCATAAATCCATGGTACCCCCGAATATAGAAGGCACCATTACCTGGACGGCCGGGGACGGGGAATATACCATTGTGGATACCATCGCCCTTCTGGAAAAAGCTGACGGTACGGAAGTCCCTCTGAAGCTGGCCCAGAAATGGCCCATCCGCATCCCCCGCCCCACCCATAAACGGTTCCCTGCCAGTGTTCCTCTGGTTACCGGACAGCGTATCCTGGATACCCTGTTTCCCATTGCCAAAGGCGGAACGGCAGCTGTTCCCGGCGGATTCGGTACCGGCAAAACCATGACCCAGCACCAGATTGCCAAATGGTCCGATGCAGATATTATTGTTTATATCGGCTGCGGAGAACGAGGCAACGAAATGACTCAGGTACTGGAAGATTTTAATAAACTGATTGACCCCAAATCCGGCAATCTGATGATGGATCGTACCACCTTAATCGCCAATACCTCCAATATGCCTGTAGCAGCCCGTGAGGCCTCCATTTATACAGGCGTTACCCTGGCAGAATACTACCGGGATATGGGCTACGATGTGGCAATTATGGCCGACTCCACCTCCCGTTGGGCAGAGGCTCTGCGTGAGTTGTCCGGACGCCTGGAAGAAATGCCTGCAGAAGAAGGTTTCCCGGCCTATCTGGCTTCTAAACTGTCCGCCTTTTATGAGCGGGCCGGAATGATGCAGAACTTAAACGGAACAGAAGGCTCCGTTTCCATTATCGGCGCAGTTTCTCCCCAGGGAGGCGATTTCTCCGAACCTGTCACCCAGAATACCAAACGGTTCGTCCGCTGTTTCTGGGGACTGGATAAATCCCTGGCCTACGCCCGCCACTTTCCGGCTATCCACTGGCTGACCAGTTACAGTGAATATCTGGAAGCTTTAACCCCCTGGTACCGGGCCAATGTCTCTCCTCAGTTTGTCTCCCACCGGAATAAACTGGTAGCCTTATTAAATCAGGAGAGCTCCCTGATGGAGATTGTAAAACTGATCGGAAGCGATGTGCTGCCCGACGACCAGAAACTGACCCTGGAAATTGCCCGGGTAATCCGGCTGGGCTTCCTGCAGCAAAATGCCTTCCACCCCGACGATACCTGTGTATCTCTGGAAAAGCAGTATCTAATGATGGATATTATCCTGTACCTGTATGAAAAATCCAGGGCTCTGATTAACCGGGGAATGCCTGTCTCCGTTTTAAAAGAGCAGAATATTTTTGAAAAAATCATTGCCATAAAATACGATGTTCCCAACAGTCAACTGGAAAAAATGGAAGACTATCGAAAATCCATCGATGACTTCTATGAACATGTGCTGGAAATCAACGGTTAGGAGGAGAAGATTCTATGTCAATTGAATATCTTGGTCTTAGTGAAATAAACGGCCCTCTTGTGGTCTTAGAAGGAGTAAAGAATGCCTCTTTCGAAGAAATCGTGGAGTTCAGCATGGACGACGGCACAAAGAAGATCGGAAGAATTGTGGAAATTTACGAAGACAAAGCAGTGATTCAGGTCTTTGAAGGCGCTGACAATATGTCTTTAAGCAATACTCATACCCGCCTTACCGGCCGTCCCATGGAAATCGGCCTGTCCGAAGAAATCCTGGGACGAACCTTTAACGGTATCGGCCAGCCCATTGACGGACTGGGGGATATTACCGCGGAGGTTCATCTGAATATCAACGGCCTTCCCCTGAATCCGGTTACCAGAGAATATCCCCGAAACTATATCAACACCGGAATTTCCGCCATTGACGGACTGACCACCCTGATCCGCGGACAGAAGCTGCCCATCTTTTCCGGCAATGGCCTTCCCCATGACAAACTGGCCGCCCAGATTGTTCAGCAGGCGTCTCTGGGGGCAGATTCCGATGAAAAATTCGCCATTGTCTTTGCCGCCATGGGCGTCAAGTACGATGTGGCAGAATTCTTCCGCCGTACCTTTGAAGAAAGCGGCGCTTCCGATCATGTGGTTATGTTTCTGAACCTGGCCAACGATCCGGTGGTAGAACGTCTGCTGACGCCCAAACTGGCTTTAACTGCCGCCGAATATCTGGCCTTTGAAAAGGAGATGCACATTCTGGTTATTTTAACAGATATTACCTCTTTTTGTGAAGCCATGCGTGAGGTTTCTTCTTCCAAAGGAGAAATCCCTTCCCGAAAAGGCTATCCCGGCTACTTATACAGCGAGCTGGCAACTCTTTACGAGCGGGCCGGCATTGTACACGGAAAGAACGGATCGGTCACTCAGATTCCCATTCTGACCATGCCAAACGACGACATTACCCACCCCATTCCGGACCTGACCGGATATATTACAGAAGGTCAGATTGTGCTGGATCGCCAGCTTCACGGCCAGGCTGTCTATCCTCCCATTAACGTCCTCCCCTCCCTGTCCCGTCTGATGAAAGACGGCATCGGCGAGGGCTTTACCCGGGAAGATCACCAGGATGTGGCCAACCAGCTTTTCTCCTGTTATGCAAAGGTAGGCGACGCACGTGCCCTGGCCTCCGTTATCGGAGAAGACGAACTTTCCCCTCTGGATAAACGTTATCTGGAGTTTGGAAAAGCCTTTGAAGAAGAATTCATCGGACAGACCGAAACGGAAAACCGAAGCATCCTGGAAACTCTGGACAGAGGATGGGAACTGCTGGGAATGCTGCCCAAAGAAGAACTGGATCGAATTGATACAAAGATTCTGGATAAGTATTATCACGTATCTCAACGCTAGGAGGTGGATAAATGGATCCGAATACCTTTCCCACCAAAGGAAATCTGATTCTGGCTAAAAACTCCCTGGCTCTGTCCCGTCAGGGATTTGAGCTGATGGATAAGAAACGAAACATTCTGATTCGGGAAATGATGGACCTGATCGATCAGGCAAAGGATATTCAGTCCCAGATTGATGAAACCTTCCGCACCGCCTATGCGGCCCTGCAGAAAGCCAACATGGAAATGGGCATCGCCTTTGTCCAGCAGGTTTCACACACCGTTCCCATTGAAACTTCCATCCGAATCAAAACCCGCAGCGTTATGGGGACAGAAATTCCCCTGGTGGAATACGACAGAGAAAGCAACTATCCCACGTATGCCTACTACAGCACCAAAGCCTCCCTGGACGAGGCCAAGGCCGCTTTCGAGCGGGTAAAAGAACTTTCTATCCGGCTCTCTATGATTGAAAACGCCGCCATCCGGCTGGCTACCAACATCAAGAAAACACAGAAACGGGCCAATGCCCTGAAAAATATCACCATCCCCAAATTTGAATCTCTTACCAAAGAGATTCAAAACGCTCTGGAAGAAAAAGAACGGGAAGAATTCACCCGTCTGAAAGTAATCAAGCGTATGAAACAGGGGGCTTAAAAAAGGGGAATCCCAGATGTTTGCCTGCATCGGGAGTCCCCTTTTTTTCATAAATAATTTCAGAACAATTTCCTCTTATTATCTGACATCTTTTTGAATTTTTTCTTTTTCTGCTCATTCGTTTGAATATAAGAAAGTCAACCCTTTTTCGCGTTTTCTTTCCGTTTTTCTACGATTTATGACATCTATCCAAAACATTTGTTCCAAATTTTTTTATGTAAATCAGGTAATCCACATCATTCTTCTGTGGATAATGTGGATAACTTGGTGTATAACTTCATTTTACAGGGTTTTTCATAGTTTTCCATGTGGATAACTTTATCCCCTTATCCCCCTAATTTGTACTAATTTTCTATACTATTTGTAGAAATTGTACAATCCTGTAAAAGATAGTCTGAAACGGAGGCAATCACTGCTGCACCGTCGGCTGCCGCCGTCAGAATCTGGCGAACCCTCTTGGTCCGTATGTCCCCTGCCGCAAAGATTCCGGGGGCACTTGTTTTCCCGTCTTCCCCCGCCACAATATAGCCGTTCTCATCCAGATTTACCAGTCCCTGCGCAAGCTGGGTGTTGGGTTCCATCCCCACCGCCAGAAAGACGCCGTCCACTTTCTGTTCATACTCTCCCCTGCCCTGCTTACAGAGAACCAGTTTTTCCACCTGCTCTTCCCCTGTGATCCGGGAAACTGTGGTATTATAGAGCACCTCTATATTCTCTGCTTTCTCTAACGGTTCCCACAGAACCGGATCCGCACGCAGAGTCTCTCTTCTGTGAATCAGAAATACTTTTGCACACAGACGGGACAGAAACAGGGCTTCTTCCACAGCAGAATTTCCGCCTCCCACCACAGCCACTGTCCGGTCTTTAAAAAAGGCGCCGTCACAGGTGGCACAGTAAGATACTCCCATACCTGCCAGTTCTTCCTCCCCGGGAACTCCCAGATGGCGATGTCCTGCCCCGCAGGCGAAGAGCAAAGCCTTTCCCCGGAAGTTTCCCTTCTTCGTCCCTATCACTTTCTCCCCGGTTTGGGCATCGGTTTCAATGGAGGTTATCTTTGCCTGCGTAATTTCCAATCCCAGTGCATGGGCATGGTTTACAAAGGCTTCCGCCAGTTCATATCCGCTTATTTTCGGCATTCCCGGATAGTTATCCACCTGATCCGTACTGACAATCTGTCCTCCCCCTGTAAAATTCTTTTCCAGAATCAATGTCTTCAGTCTGGCTCTCCGGGCATAAATACCGGCTGTTAACCCTGCCGGCCCGGCTCCCAGGATAATCAAATCATATACCGTTTCCTTCATCTTCCTTGGGCCCCTTTCTCATTCTTTCTCCCATCATAGCATAGGATTTCCCTTTTTCCAATAAAATAGTAAGGATAGAGCCACTGGAAAGGAATGCCATGTCTGTAAAAGCAAGAATAAAGAACGCCCCCAGGCCTCTGCTGATTACCGGAATCCTCTTTGTGCTTCTGTGCCTGGGATTAAGCGGAGGCTGGCTGTCCGCTCATGTATTTTCAGAAGATGCAAAGTTTGAGAAATTCGCGGATCAGATTTTTCTGGAAGAGGTTTCTTCCAATACTCTGAATCTCCACTATTCCCTGGCAAATCCGGAAGAATACGGAATTGAACTCTCCCCTGTCACCCTGGGATATATCACTACAGAGGATATGCCCGCCGCCTCCAGGCAGTGGGCCCAATACGAACAACAGCTAAAAGAATTTGACTATGACCGGCTCTCTGAGGATAACCGCCTGACTCTGGATATGCTTCTTTTATATTACAATACCAGGCAGTCTCTGGGCAGCAGCTTCCTTCTGGAAGAACCCCTCAGCCCCAGCCTGGGTATCCAGGCCCAGCTCCCGGTTCTGCTGGCGGAATATACCTTTTACGACACCGGGGATATTTCCGACTACTTATCCCTCTTAAACTGCGTTCCCGATTATTTTCAGAGCATCCTGGAATTTGAACAGGAAAAATCTCAGGCCGGCTGCTTCATGAGCGACGCCACCTTAGAACGGATTCTGGAACAGTGCCAGTCTTTCGTTCAGGATCCCTCCTATATGACGGAAGTCTTTGCAGAAAAGCTGGAGAAATTTTCTTCCCTGAAAAATAAGGACAGAGAAGAACTCCTTGAGAAACATGAAGAAATCCTGGAAAACCGCATGGTACCTGCCTACCAGAACCTTATGGCCGGTCTGAAGGCTCTTGAAGGAACCGGGAAGAATCCGGGCGGTCTGGCCAATTTCCCCGGCGGAACTTCCTACTACGAATACCTGCTGAAAAGTGATGTAGGAGTCTACGCCTCCGTCCCTGTTATTGAAAAAAGACTCTATCAGCAATTAATGGCCGATTACCAGGAGATGGGCGCCCTCTTAAAAGAAAATCCCGCCCTTCTGAAAGATCTTTACAGCGACAAAGACATTCCCGGGGATTCTCCGGAAAATACCCTGGGGGCCTTAAGCAGGCTCTGTCAGGAAGATTTTCCCGCTCTCCCCGCCGCCTCTTATGAGGTAAAGTATGTTCACGAGGCTCTGGAAGATTTCCTGAGCCCGGCCTTCTATCTGACGCCTCCCATCGACACCCGCGTGCCAAATACCATTTACATCAACAACGCCAGCCGCTCCACCAATCTGGAATTATTTACCACCCTGGCTCATGAAGGTTTTCCCGGACATTTATACCAGAACCAGTACTTCAGCCTGCAAAAGCCGGAGAATATCCGCTATCTGATTACCTCCGGAGGTTATATTGAAGGCTGGGCTACCTACATTGAATCTTACGCTTACGGATATGCAGAAATCGATTCCGACTATTCCAGAGCTGTCTGGTTAAACCGTTCCATCAACCTCTGCCTCTATTCCATTTTAGATGTGGGGATTCACTACCGGGGATGGACCCGGGAACAGACGGCCTCCTTCCTTTCCGCCTTCGGCATTACCAAAGATTCGGCCATCGAGGAGCTTTATCTGTACATTGTGGAAACACCGGCCAATTATCTCAAGTATTATCTGGGCTATTTGTATTTCCAGGATATAAAGACAAAAGCACAGGAGCTGCAGGGGGATTCCTTCCGGTTAAAAGAATTCCATAAGAAAGTTCTGGAAATCGGCCCCGTTCCCTTTCCTGTGCTGGAAAAATATGTGTTAGAA
>ERZ1643250.912-NODE-912-length-28273-cov-6.001240_pt1 | contig 28273 bp, 22 predicted proteins | sample MGYA00579262_ERZ1643250 | MGnify/ENA primary metagenome ERZ1643250 (study PRJEB29033, sample SAMEA4952265) | chicken gut metagenome | biome: Broiler Chicken; feature: Gastrointestinal Tract; material: Caecum | place: Ireland | collected 2018 | study: Broiler... | reverse complement strand
ACGAAGAGCTGCGGAAAACTCTGCGGGAGAATCGGGAAAAGGATGCAGAAATCGCGGCATTAAAGAAGCAACTCGAGGAACTAAGCAGAAAATAACTCTATATTATAAGCACAGAAACTGCCGGAAAATAGATTCTTTTAATCAGGGGAAGGTGCAGCTCGCATGAGCCGCGCCTTCCCCTGAAATTTATTCCCTGAAAACGGGGTGTCGAGAGCGTCTCACCTCTGTGTCTTTCTCTTACTACCACTTCAGGGCGCTGTACCAGAATTTCAGCAATCCGATGGGGCTTTTGGCCTTCACATAGGTCAGGCCGCCGATTCCGTAGCCTGCAGACTCTACCTTTCCGTTTTCCCGGATTCCAAAGGAAGTCAGGTCGCCTGCGCTGACAGAGACCACATGGGTCCATCCCTCCGTCTCGAGCTGGTTCGAGCCATTGCTTCCGGCAGCCACGACTGTGCCGTCACTTTTTACGCCCAGAACATGGCCCATGGATACTGTGATATCTGTCACGTCCGTCCAGCCCTCCACAGCTTCCCGGATCACCAGGTTATTGCCGCCGCAGAGTACGGTGCCGTCTGTCTTCAGCCCCAGAGTGGCCGCCCCGGAGGAGGTGCACACCTCTGTAATCTCAGAGCCGTCCCATTCCTGAGCCTGGGAAAGCTGCTTGTAACCGTCATTTCCGATTCCATTGAGGCTGCCGTCCTGGGCGCGTACCAGGATGGAGGCTGTAAAGCCATACACTTCTGTTCCATAAATCTGCCCTTCTCCCGGGCCATAATGGTCGCTCACATACCTTTTTATGCTGTCATAATCTGAACCGCCTCCGGCGATCAGCACTCTTCCGTCCGAGCACAGACCGTAGGTCTGCTCCAGATTATTGTCAGAGACAGCCTGTATCTGGATCACGTCTGTCCAGTCTCCCACTGCGTTCTCGCCCCAGGTATCCGCTCCCGCCGAGACGACCGTTCCATCCCTTTTCAGGCCCACGATGTGGTAGCCGCCCACGCTGATGGCCTGAATATCCGTCCAACTCTCCGCTTCTCGGACAGATTCGTCCTGGCCCTCCAGACCAGCGATCAGTACATGGCCATCCGCCGTAAGTCCCGCGCTGTAATAGCGGCCCGCGCCTACATCCACCAGGTTTTCCCAGTCTGAGACCTCGCACTGGCCTGCGTCGTTCATGCCGCTGGCCCGCGCCGTGCCGTCCTCTGTAAGTCCCACCACATGATAATAGCGGGTGTCCACCTTTGTGATATGGCTCCAGCCGGAAGCGTAGAGCCCGTTATTTATGACAGTCACCGCTCCGATAAAGACAGCAAAGAAAGCCAGTGTCCGAAGCAGGCAGCTGAGAGGGGATCTGTCCTTCCAGTGCTTCCCGACCCCGCTGTAATACTGGGAATGCGACACCTCAAGAGTAGGAATCTCTACCCCGGGCAGCCTGTATTTCGCGCAGACTGCCTCCATAGCCGTCTGGTAGGATGCTTTGATACGCTCCGCGATCTCCCACACGGCGCCGGCAGCCTTCTCCTTTGTCTCATAGGCGTCTCTGGCGTTCTTCGCCAGCACCATCATCATGATCCGCTCCACCAGAAAGAGAACTGCGGGAAGCAGAATCAGCACAAGCTGAAACAGCACAATCTTCCTCCGGGAAAGAACATAGAGGACCAGGCTGACGACGATACCAATATAAACACTCCAGTTATCCTTTGGTATCAGGCATCTCGCCCAGGCAATGATGAAGACAAGCGAAATGACAAAAAGCCACTGGGACTTCTTGTAAAAGTCTGTGGTGTATCCGGTGCTGTATCGGAAGTTCCAGAGCACCAGCATATAGGAAGCTGCCATGGCCGCCAGAGAAAGCCCCAGCAGAACCGCCCGCAAGGGCCCGCCATTCAGAAGAGGGGAATGGCTCATAGCCGTATTCTCATAAGCGTACTCGATCTTTTCCTGCTCCGCGAACAGGGGCTCCACCGCTGTGTCCCGCCGCTGATAGGCCCGTCGCAGCGCGTCCAGCTCTCTCTGGCGTTTCGCGCCCTCATGCCAGTCCTCCAGCTCCTGAAAGCGGCTGTCAAAGGCCGGAAGATAGAGCTTCACCCGCTCCTCTGCCTTCTGCACGTCCTCCCTTCCTTCTGCTTCATAGTCCTGAAGCAGCCGTGTAAGGCGCAGAAGCTCCTGCCAGGCCGCCTGATTCATCAGCGCCTTCATGCTCTGCGTATATTTTTCAGCGGAAGCCTTATCCGCAGACTGTACTGCCTGCCGGTAGCTCTGGTCCACCTCGCCGGAGAGCACAGGGACCGTGAGCCCTTTTGTCAGGGCGCAGACCAGTCCCCAGTGGGCCCGGTACTCCTCCGTGTCCGCAGCCGCAGCCTGACGGAAGCAGCCTGCCGCCTTTTCATAATCGCCGGCGTCCAGAGCCGCCTGGCCCTCCCGCAGAAGCTCAAGGTTTTTCCTTACCAGATCGGAGGAACGGTTCTGGCGTCCGAACATCCGGTTGATTTCTGCTGTAATCCGGTCCTGGAAGCCGCTTCCCTCACAGGCGACAGACTGCAGGGGCTGAAGCTCCAGAGGCAGATCCTCCGGGCGAATCCCCCGGAACACTGACAGAAGCTTCCTGCCCGCGTCCTGCCTCCTGTATGCCAGGAAACGCCGCCAGACTGCCTGAAAGCGGGCGTCCTCCCGGTCTGTCTTCCGGGTCATAACTACCAGCATGGCCTCCGCCTTTTCGGCTGCTGCCATCTCGTAAAGGTTCAGGTCCCGCCGGTCCACATTTGCCAGCATGGCTGGATGGAAGATCCGGTAGCCGGCTTCCTCCAGAGCCTTTCCGATCTGTACAGACAGAAGAAAATCCTCCGTTCCCGGCGCCGCCGTGCAGTCGATGCTGATATCCGGGGCCGCGAGCGCCCTGGAAATGGCCATCAGCTTCTTATGCTGGGCGTCGATATCTCTGGCCGTTCCTTCATAATAATGGCGCGCCTCCCGGGGCACATAAGTCATCATTTTTTCGTAGGCCGGGTCCTGTAAAAAGGAGCCGTGCTCTACCCGGTGGAACAGTACTCCGCCATAGTCCAGAGCATTTTCCGAGATTTCCACTCCGTATTTGCTCAGGAGATAGCCCCAGTTAGCCTCTGGCTCTGCCGCGTCCACTTTCAAAATCCGGCTGTAATAATTCTCCGCCATGTCGTAATTGCCGCTGTGGCGGGCGTCGGCCGCCAGAAGGTAGAGATTCTCCTTCTGGGCGAACTGATTGGGCAGAACGAAGATAGCCTGACAGGCCGGACAGGTCCCGATCTTCGTCCCTTCCGCCACAGAAATGCGGCTGCCGCACTGGCTGCATCTGTAAGTGCTCATGGTTCTTCTGTTTTCCTCCTTCACTCCCGCAGCACTGAAACCTGCGGGATATTCTGCTTTCTGTCAGATATCACGCAAAGAGCTGCTCACTCCTCCTCCGCGTAAGGCGCAGGCACATCCACGTCCGGGAAATCCTGCATGGCCTTTCTCATGGCCACATCCCCGGCGGAATTGCCGTAAAGCTGCCCCTTCAGGCTGCCGTAGCCGTCTGTGAACAGATTGACCGTATGGCTGGGAGAGGCGGCAAAGGCCGCGAAGTATCCTGCGCTTCCCGTCACTCCGGTTCCGCCGTCGTCATCTCCGTCTATCCCTGCGCAGACCATATCCCCGTCCAGAGTCAGCACGCCGACCCTTCCGCAGCCGTGGTAGACCACGCCTACGCCTGAATCCGGCAATCCATAAGAGCTGCCGCTCTGGAGCAGGGTTCCGTCCTCCGTCACCGCGAGGATGCTGTCCCCCACAAGAGCCGCGTACGCGATACCGCTCCAGTCTGCCGGGATCTGGGCCGCCGGGTTCGTGCAGACAAGACTTCCGTCCCGCCGTACCGCCACCAGATAATTTCCGTCCAGATCAAACTGGATCACATCCGAGGCCACCAGGCCTGCTCCTGTGGCGTAGAGATCGCCGCTGCCGGTCAGTCCCGCCGCGAAGCTGTCGCTTACCCGGATGCTCACCAGATCGCTCCAGCCGCTCACGGAAAGTCCCGCTGCCTGGCCAAGCAGGTAGGCCGTACCGTCCCGGCGCACAGCTCCCGCCGAAGCTCCGCTGTCAGAGAGGGCTACAGAAACCGCTCCTCCCTCTTCAAAGGTGAAGCCGCCGTCCTGGCCCCAGCTTGTGATATTTCCTTCCATATCGAGGCTTGCGATCTTTCCATCCCGGCTTCCGGCCAGCACACCCCGTCCAAAGACAATCCGCCAGGTTCTCACCATATCCGGGTCCGAAGTCCCGAAAGACACCAGTGTGTTCCAGGCCTCGTAAATCTTTCCTTCCTCCAGATACTGCAGACCCTCCGCGTGAAGCTCTGAGATCATGGCCGCCGCCTCCTGCACATAGGGCTCTGCTCCGAGGATCTCTGACACCACAGAAGCCCGCTGTGTCATATCATCCAGGTTCTCGATCGCAGCATTGTAAGAGGTCTGCTCCAGGCGGCTCTTGCAGGCCAGGGCCATCTGACTGCTGTCTTTATAGTCTTCCAGCTCCGCATAGAGGCTGTAGGCTTCCTCGTACAGACCGTGGCTGTAGGCCGTCTGCGCCTCCCGGTACTGCTTTGCCATAAGGCCCGCCGGTGATTTGGAATAAATCAGATAGCCGATACCGCAGCCTGCCAGAATCACCACGGCTGCCGCCGCAAAGATACGCAGGCGGTTCTTTCTTCTTATTCTGGCTTTTGCTTCCTCCTGCTGCTTGCGCTTTCCAGCCTCCCGGACCTCCTGCTCCTTTTCCTTCCGCCACTTTTCCTGCTCTCTTTCCTGACGCTTCCGCTCTCTCTCCTGCTCCGCGAACACGGAAGCCATCTCGTCCGTCCGGGCAGCCGTCTCCCGGTAGGTCTGCTGCTCACGCTCGCTGGCGAAAGCAAGGGCGCTCCGGTAATCCGCCTCCTGGGCAATGCTTTCTCCCGACTGAATCAGCGCTTCCTCAGACACGCAGCGCCGCTTTGCCAAAAGCAGGCCCCAGTAGGCCTGACTCTCCGTGGGGCTCTTTAAAAGGATCGACTGATACTGCTCCGCCGCCTCCTCGAAGTTTCCTCCCTCCAGAGTCTGACGCGCCTTCAGAAGAAGGTTGGCATAGGTAAAGCTCTCATGGGTTCCGGCCTGCTCCTTTAAGGCTCCCCGGTAATCGGAAAGAGCTTCCTTTACCGTCTCCTGAAGTCTGGAAGCAAAGCTCTCCCGGCTCATATCCAGACGGCTGTCGATGCCGTCGAAATAGCTGTCCGGAATGTCTTCATACTCGTCCAGATTTTCAAAGACTGTGATCAGGACGGGAATCTGTCCCTTCGCCTCCCGCAGAGCCTTCTCCTTTCTGTGCAGGAAGCGCTCCGCCGCGAAATTCACATCCTCTGTGAAGGCTTCCTTCTCCGAAGCTGCCAGGATCAGAACGCTGGCCGTGGAGGCCGCCCGGTAGACGGCAGGCTCAAAAAAGTCCTCATCCTCTGCCAGATCAAGGGGCGCGCAGAACACGGAGAGTCCCACAGCCTTAAGAAGCTGGCGGATCTGGACAGCACGGTTCAGGGAGCTTAAGCTCTCCTGGGACACGGCCAGCCATACGTCCACCGGAGGATGGGAAGCGGCCCAGGCAGACACACGCTCCTGAAGGGCATGGATTTCCGCCGCCTGCTTCTCGTATGCTTCTCTCTGGGACCCTTCCGAGAGTTCCAGCGCCTTTTTCACATCTTCATTTCCCAGAAAATCTGTCTTTTCCGCCTGATGGCAGATCAGCCGGTAATGTCCCTCTCCCAGATCCTCATATTCGATCTCGTAGAGAGCCAGCGCCCGCTTAAAATACGCTTCCGCCTGGGAAGAATCCGCCGCCAGAATCTCGCTGTATGTCTGGAAGGCTCCCTCAAAATCCCGGCGTTTTGCGGCTTCCGCCGCAAAAAGATAGCTGCTTTCCGCCTCCGTATAGCCCTTTGGCACCTCCACCCGCGTTCCGCAGTTTACGCAGACAGCTTCCTTCTGGCCGTCCTCCAGCCGTAAAAGTCCGTTGCAGACCGGACAGTAAATCCGCAGCATTACAGCATCCCCCTCTCACACTGTTCCAGCTTTTCCTGAAGCTGCCGCGTTTTTTCCGCCGCAGCTTTCCTGGCCTGTTCCCGCCATTCTTTCATACGGGAATCGAAATCCACATAGTATTTCCGATAGGCTTCCGCAGCCGCCTCTATCTGCTGACACAGATCAGAGACATTCTTTTCCTCAAGCTCCGAAAGATCTCTTTTCTGCCGGGCCGCCCAGTCCATTCCCTCCCGGATTCTCTTCCTCTGGCCGGCAAAGCCGGATACCAGCTTCACCGAGTAAACGGCTGCCGCTAAAGTCACAAGAATCGTAAAGGGAATCCCCAGATGATGATTCATCGGAACAGAGACGATCAGCATCACCAGCCAGTAGACGAAGCCTATCACCACCAGGCGTATCAGGTATGTGACGCAGCCCGAGTCCAGAAGCTCCCGGGCGCTTAAGAATCTCCAGATATAGATCCCGTAGATCACCGGCTGAATCAACAGCATGATCGTGAGAAGAGCGCCCAGGTTTCCGTCCACAGCCGTTGTGATATAGCACAGAGCTATGAGAGGGAGCACATTTCCGGGAATCAAAAAGAGCAGCTTATCCCGTATCACGGCAGGCTTCTGCTTCACACTTTCCTCCAGAAGCTTCTTCTGCCCGGCACACCGCTTTTCCAGCTCTCCAAAGCCAGCGCCCGCCTTCTGCTTTATCAGCGCCCGGACCTTGCCCTCGCACTCCCCTCTCTTATTTTCTGTCTTTTTAAACCAGGCCTGGTTCTCCCGGCAGTTATCCGCGATTTTCCGGAGCTCCTGCTGTTTCTCCTCCGAAGCGCAGGCAAGAGCTTTCTGAAAATACTCGTTTTCATCGATGGGGAAGGCGTAGGCCCCCAGAGCCTCCCTGCCCGGAACCTTCAGGCTGCTCATCATCAGGCCCAGCCAGTTTTCCGGATCTTCCTCTCCGCCCGGCTGGCCAAGAGCCCGAAGGAACAGCTCCTCCGCCTCCGTATATTCCTTATTGACCAGGCGGATCACAGCGAGGGTACGGGTCTTCTCCGCGCTCTCCGCAAGACCGTCCTCCACGCCTTTCCGGGAAGCATCCGGGGACATACCGCCTGTGCGCACCTCCCTTAAGATGTCGGATACATTTTCCGCTTTTCCCCTCTCAAAATGAGCCGCCACCAGATTCAAAAGCTCGCTCTTGGGGTCCGCTGAAGTCATCATTTCCACATAGGAGGGCATCTTTCTTAAAGCTGCCGGAAGCTCCTCGCGCTTCATATGCTGGAACACAGGAATCAGCAGACGCTCTGTGCTTCCTTTTTCTCTCAGATCCTGCTCGATAAGAGCCGCGTAACGGCTCCACTCGTTTTTTACCCAGACTGCTTCGTAATATTCCTGCTTTGAGGCCACCGCGATCAGAACCTTCGCGCTCTGCAGAGCCGCAAAGATACGGGGCTCGTATTCCTCTCCGGCTTTCAGCGTCTCCTCCGCGAAGAACACCTGATAGCCCCGCCTTGTAAGCTCCCGGTAATAATCCGCCGCCATGCGGCTGTCCGCCGTACGCTTCTCCCCTTCCTCAGAACGCTTGTAGCAGATGAACACATCCACCGGAGTCTCCTGGCTGGAAATGGACAGGCTCTTCACCTGGATGCTGTCAATCAGACTGCTCTGATTTATGTAAAAGTCCCGGTCCAGAGAGTTCCAGGACAGATCAACTGCCTTCTTTGCATACAGATACTCGCTGAATTTCTGCACGGACAGGCGGTGAAGGGTGGGAAGCTGTTCTCCCGTGGCCGGATCAGTCACATACTCGATTCCGTATTCGCTTAAGGCAAGTCCCCAGCAGACTGCCGCGTCCTGGGGATTCTCAATCAGAAGCTTCTGGAACAGTTCCTTGGCCTCGTCAAAACGGCTTTCCCTTAAGGAGGTACCCGCTTTTTCATAAAGCCTGTTTATCTTTTCATCTTTCGGCAGCGGATTTTCCGCCATACAGCAGGTGCAGATTCCGATGCTGCTGCCCGGCTGTACGAGAACCTCTCCGCCGCAGTACATACATTTCATACTTATCTTCTCCCTTTTTTCTCAATTACTGCGGGGTATCGGGCCCGCCTTTCCGTCCGGCTCCCGGCCTTTTCCCCTCCCTGTCAAGCTCTGTCATGCGGGCCGCCGCCGTAGCCCCCACAATCGCGTAGATGGCTGCTCCCGCCAGAAGCACCACCTCCAGAAGCACCAGAAGCTTCCAGGCTCCTGCCGGAAGAAAGGCGGATATCAGGTTTAAAACCACAGCCAGCGCCGGATACAGCCAGAGCAGATGAAGAGCTTCATAGATATTTTCCGCTGTCTGCAGGCTGTCCGAGGCGGCGATGCCGATCCACAGGCCTCCGCCTGTCAGAAGGAAAGCAAGAACAGCAAAGCCAAAGCCTATCCAGCTTACGTTCTTTTCCAGATCCGCCAGCAGGAAATAGGCCGCCATATACACCAGAAGGAACAGAGCCGCTATCGCCACTGCCCGAATTCCATAGGAAGTTTTTTTATTCATAGTCTGATTCATCCTTTCTTATCTGTCTGTCATCCCTGCTCCGGTCTTCTCATACCACAGCCGCCGCAGAACGCGGCGTCAGCCGGATTCTCACGGCCGCAGGCACAGGTCCACCCGGCCGGCTTTTCCGGTTCCGGCTCCGGCCTTTTCGTGCCGCAGCCGCCGCAGAACGCGGCGTCTGCCGGATTCTCACGGCCGCAGGCGCAGACCCAGCCGGAGGACCGGGGCGCGGCAGATGCCTGAGGCTGCGCGTATGGATTCTGCCCGGCATATGGATTCTGTCCGGCGTATGAATTCACCATCCCCGGACCAGCCGCTGGCGTTCCTCCCATTCCGCCAGCCTCCGCCGTTCCGGCTCCGGCCATGTTCATAGCCTGGGACATGTTGACTCCGGCCTGGCTTCCGCTGTTCATGGCGTCCTTCATCACGTCTCCCATACTGCGCATCATCTCCAGGCCGATTCCCATCTTCATCACGTCTCCGAAAAAGCCTGCCATATCACCCATGCCGCTGCCGCTGTCTCCGGAGCCGCCGGCAGCTCCGCCTCCGGCTCCTCCTGCGGCTCCTGCGTCTACCATATGATCGAGGGTCGCGAACTGATGCTCCTGCACTGAGGTGATACCCTCCAGAGAACGGCGGACCGCCTCGCTCTGAGCCGCAGCCACATTTGCTCTCGCGGCCACATCCGCTTCCACAAGCGTCTTCTCTCCCTCCAGCCGGGCCAGCTCCGCTTCCTTCTGGGCCTGCTTAAACCTCAGCTCATATTCCAGAGCCAGCTTCCCATGCTGGATGTAGCGGCCCTCCGCCAGACGCCGGGCATCCTGAAAGGCAGGATTATCCTCCGGAAGCGCAAAGGCATCCACATAGAACTCCCGAAGCCATACCCCGTATTTCCGGAATTCCGGCTCCAGTACCGCATACAAAGCCTGGCTGATATCATTCAGATGCTGATCCAGCGTAAAGGCATTCATGTTTTCCATCTGCAGAACCCGCCCCAGAAATGTCTTAATCTTCGTGTTCAGCATACTGTTGAACTTATCGCGCAGGCTCTCTGCCGTCAGCTCCTCCCCGGTTCCCACAAGCCAGGTCAGCATCTCCCTTACCTGCTCCGGGGCCGGCTGCACATTCATGGTACCGCTGGCTCCCACATTCAGAGGCATCGCTTTTCCGGGTTCCACCTCAAGCATCACGTTCACACGCTCCCGTGTCCCCCATGGCAGCGACATCTGCACGGAGAGATTTACGAAATATACCTCCGCATGAAAATATCTTCCGAATCTCAGCTTTGTAAAGAAACGCAAAAAAGGAAAGTTCCGTGTCTCCAGCACATGCATTCCGGGGCCCAGAACGTCCACGATCTGTCCGTCCCGGAAAAACACTGCCGCCTGGGATTCGTGTACGTTGAGCCGCGTTCCGAACTCAAAATCCTGGGTGGCGCATTTCCACGCTATAACATCCGTACGTCCCTCATCCACTATCATTGTCCGCATAGCTTACCTCCTCCGCCCCTCTTCGGGCATAACCACAGTTATCTCATTCTACCCCCTTTTCCATATCCAGTCATTCATGTAAACTTTAACACTTTATCCGCCGAAAATTTTTCACTTTTCTTTGTCCCCTTCCACCCGTTTTCTGCGAATCCTTTTATAGAGGGATATCAGTGCAGCATGCAGAAAAGGATGATTTCTGCCCGGCGCTTAAAACAAAAGAGGGAGAACAGTTATGTCGCATCAGTTTATTTCTCCGGAAGAAGTACGAAGCTGGGAAAAAGTACGGGATCTGGCGAAAGAGTGTATGAAAGCAAGCCAGGGAGAACGGCCTGAGGTCCGCCGGCTTAAAATTTTATACGAGGAAGAACGGAAAAAGAAAGGCGTTTCCAGGGCTGCAATGGACGCCCTGATCTATGAGCGGATACACGGCAGGGCGCCCGAAAGCGCCAGCAGCACCCTGAAAATCCGTTACTGGAGGACCGGGCATCACATTCCGGCGAACCGCGGCACTGCCCTGGCCTTCGCGGAAGCGCTGGAGCTGCCGCCGCAGGAAGCCGCCTGGCTTCTGACCGCCTGGCTTGACAAGTCCAGAGATCTCTATCTGACAGCGCCTTCCAGGCAGGATCGGCTTTACTGGGAGCGCCGCCTCCGGCTGGAAGAACTGGCAGCCGGCTATCTGGACCGCATGTCCAGCCAGCCTCCGGCCCATCTGAACGGAATCCGGCTCTCTGAGGGAGGCCCTTTAAGCAACCTGCGTCATCTGTATTATGTGGACGCCCTGCAGTACATCTGCCAGGAACCCGCGTCTTCTTTCTGGGAAAAGCATATTTACAGCATCCGCTATGACATGGAACTGAAACGGAGCCTGAAGCTTTTGGGAGAAATTCCCCGGAAGACCATGATCCGGCACCTGATTATTCTGGGTTTCCCCGGGCTCAGCGCGGCATGGATGAATGAACAGCTTTCCTTTTTCGGTTATCTGCCGCTGACTCCGGATCACACACTGACCGGAGGCGAATATCTGGATCGTCTTCTTCTGGGAATTCTGTCGGCTTATGAGGATCTGAAGCGCTCAGGCGGCCCGGAAAGCGCGCGTCTGTGGTTTCTGAACTGTTATCGAAGGCTGGATGCCTATTTTGTTAAAAACAGGAAAAACTGTTTTCGCTTTATGTATTTCAAATCACTGGAATAAACAAGAAGCCAGAAACTGTTAAAGTTTAGAATGTTGAGACACCTTCCCTTTCATGTCATGCTTAGGTCATTCTGCCGCGAATGCAATCTGAGGAAGTGTGTTATGAATGATTCGAAAAAGAATAGACTGCCGGACCCCGCAGAACTGATCCGGCAGTATGGTCCCCTGATCTGGAAAATCGTTTCCGCTTATCTTGATAATCCTGACGACATCCAGGAATGCGTCAATGATACCTTCTGTGAACTGTACCTGCACGGCGAGCGCTATGACCCGGACAAAGGCTCCTACGCCGCCTTTCTTTCGGCAGCCGCCCGCAACAAGGCCATAGACAGATACCGGAAAAACCAGAATTTATCTTCCGGCTTCCTGTCCGGCTCCACCAAACCCTGGTTCCGCAGAATACCCGACGCGGTCTCCGGAACCGCGGAAAAAAAACTGACTCTGGAAGAGTTCCCGGCTCCCGATGATATGGCTGAAAAAATCGCCCAGCGTCTGGATCTGGAGGAAGCCATCGCCTCTCTGAAACCGGAAGAAGCCGAGCTTATCCGCATGAAATATTTCGACGGCATGACGATCAGAGAAATCGCCGCTTCTTTAGATCTCCCCTATGAGACCGTAAAAAAACGCCACCAGAGATCCTTACATAAACTCCGGCGCCAGCAGGACTGCTGACGCCGGAGTTCTCTTTTTTCCAGGGCCGCGCTTTTAAGCTTAAGCTTCACCTCAACCGCGCCGTCAGGAACTGAGCAGTCCTGCGAATCTCAGTTCCGCCCAGTATCTCCAAAGCTTATCCGAAGCGTTTTTCGGACGTGTGGAAAGCACGGAATAGGGCTTCATTTTCCCGGAATATTCCGCCGCAATGAACGGAAGCAGACTTCCCGGATCAGGAATCTGATACTCTGTCTCCCGCATCTCGCTGACATCCCCGAAAATATCATAGGGAGAAATTCCTCCACGGTGGCGGACCCGGAATACCATCACCGGCCCTTTCGCGATCACGATTCCCACCAGTTCTCCGTCCAGATAAAAGGCGTATCCGCACCGCATCAGATGCATGACAATATCGCTGCCAAGGCCCGCCTTCACCCGGTAAAAATCATACCGTTTTCTTTCAGAGTCAATCTGCCTTTCCTTTACCTCCAGCTGGTGCAGCTTCCACTTCAGGGCAGATATCTGGGACTCGGCCTTCTCTCTGATCTCATCCCTGCGCAGATCCCGGTACAGTTCTGAGCTGTAGTAAGAATCGCTGCTCATCTCTCCCCGCAGCCACCGCTCTTCATTGGTATACAGACTGCTGTTTACGAAACGCTCAAAATTATCCCGCCTTTCCTCAAAGGCACGGAGCTCGCCGGACAGCCCGCCTGCGATGGAGCGGATCTCCCGCTGCAGGTACCAGTAATCATAGCTCTGCTCCGCGATAAAAGGCGGAGGCGGCTCTTTCAGCCCGGTCACCTGTCTGGGAGGCTGTTCTTCCCGGGCGCAGAGGATCGCCTTCATCGTCACAGGCGAGGTAATCCGGGCCTTCATTTTCTTCCGATCCGCGTACAGCACCACATAATCCGAGTAGGAAAAATAGGAGGACAGCACATCGGAAACCAGAAATCTGCTGTCATTTCTGGTCAGCGTCACCCCGCAGGCTTCACTGAAGTCATCCTGCTCCGAATAGATTCCATCCGGCATGGCGAAGGTACCCGCAAACCGCCCCGGCGGATTTTTGATCTCATAAGGCAGATCCCACCAGTAGCTTTTCCCCTCGATTCCCGGGACAGACTGGCGGATCTGATTGACCCTCCGGCATTCTTCCTCCCGTTCCGCGGCGATTCTTTCCAGATTTTCTTCTGAAGCGCCTTCCATTCCCCGGCGGTAACGGTCATAGAGAAGCCGTCCTCTCAGCTCCGTCATGCCCAGGGAAAAGGCTGCCTGTTTTAATTCTTCTTTCTCTGCCATAGCTTATTTCCTGACCAGATCCGCCAGAATGCGGTCCGCGTCTTCATCTCTGTTCTTTGCGGCCGCTTCCAGCATGAGTACCAGCTCATAATAGGCTTCCTCATGCGCGTTTCCCACATTGGAATAGGATTTGGAAAAGGCAAAATCGATTAATTCCGCGCATTCTGTGTGAAAGAGCTGCGCCAGCAGGTGCAGCGCAGGCATATTGCCCCGGTACGCCGACTTCCAGAGGGTAATCCAGCCATTGATCCGGATATCCTGGTAAAAGCCCTGTCTTCCGTTCAGAATCTGATAGGGACCTCCCCCGATCATAAGCGAATACCCCAGCATGTATCCGTACATGTCCTCCGTCTGGGTCGTAACCTCATCTCTGCCGGTCTTTACAAACGCGTTATACTGCTTATATACCTTGTCTGCCGCCTTCAGCTGATCTTTCTCTTCCAGATTTTTATTCACATAATCGTTGAGATATCGGATAAAAGGCTCCGCATGATGATTTGCCTCCACCACGTCGGCAGGCAGGCTGCTGAACAGTCCGCCCTTCGTCGGAATACCTTCTCCTGCATGAATAAGCAGTTCCTTCCAGAAAGCGTCATCCTTTTTCAAAGCCACATCCGTGACCACATGCTTTTCATCCTCGCTGTAATTGAACAGCATGGCGGCTCCCAGCCTGCGGACATTCTTTGTCAGCGGATAATAATCCTCTTTCAGACGGAAATTTCCCGCAGACTCCTCATAACACTCATAAAAAACTCCCAGCCAGTCGCTTCCGGCCTTTTTCCCGGCTTCCTTCGCAAGCTTATGGTACGCCGCGCCCTTTTCCGGGTCAAAGGGAATCTTCGCGCAGGCCACGTCATAGGCAAGGGCCATAAACAGATATCCCTGCCAGCCTTCCGGCCAGGCCCTGCAGGCCTCCTCCATAGCCGCGAAGGTCTCTGCGTTCGGTTTCTTCATCATGGCTCCAAATGCCTTCCAGTATGCCTTTTTCTCCGGCGGTTCCTTCTTAAATAATCCCATATCTGATCCCCTCCTGTGAACTTTACTCAAAAATACGGCTGCATCTACTCATCGTCATCCTCATCGCTGTCATCATCCTCAAAGACCGGGTTCTCCAGCATTCTGCGCGCCAGGGGGCTTCCCATCCCGTTAAGCTTCACAAAATACTCCTTTGCCCTGTCCAGTGACTGCTCAAAATAGATGCCGTAGAAATACAGAAGCCCGAAAGCCGTCAGGGCTTCCCTGCCGCTCCCGCCGCTTAGGCGCTCAATCTCCGGCCGGATGGCCTCCCGGATGCTTTCGTGGAAGGCAGCTGTGAGTCCCCTGTTTTCCTCCGGCGTGTAACTCTCCACATGAAACTCCCTGTTCCAGTAGTCCAGAAGAAGCCTGGCCGCGGACTCGCTTCCCCCCTCCATGGCCAGAAGGTATTCCCGGGCGGCCCCTTCCGGGTCAAGCTCTCCATACAGCGGACTGCCGCAGAGCATTCCCAGGTGGGTATGCCCTTCCGCCAGGCCGGCGTCCGCCGCCTTTCTGGCACAGTATTCCAGCCTTTCAAAAGGCGGTTCCATCCCGCGGGCATCCGACTGGGCAAAATAAGCTTCGATCATGGACAGCCAGGCAGCGTCAAAGCCAGACTCTGCCAGCTCCTCCAGCCTCCGCAGCCGCTCCTCCAGATCATTCATTTCGCAGAGCCGTCCCCAATAACTCAGTTTCTCCTCCTCTGACATCTCTCCGGCCGGTTTTTCTTTTGTTTCCCCCTGCCTGCGGGCTCTCTCACCCATGCGGCGCCTGTCTTCATCAGAAAGCTTCTCCTCCGGAGCCGTCCTGCTTTTAAACAGACTTTTCAATAATCCCATGCTGCACCTCCTCATTCCGTTTCCAACACTGTACTTTCTTTTCGCAGATGCTTCAACTATGTAAAGTTTAACAGTCTGCTCCCTGTGACAGAAAAATTGACAGAAAAATTCCCCCGGCTTCCGGAAGCGTACTCCCGGAAACTGAGGGACATCAGACAAACCTTATTCCGTGCTGCATCAGCTGAAGCCAAAGGGCGTTCCGCCTGAAAACTCTCCAATGCCAAACTCTCTGCGCGCGCCCGTTTTCCCACAGTAATACTCAGCCACGACATCATTATGAGTTTTAAGCTCCCAGATATCACCGCTGCTGTCACGCATAGACGATGGGAAGGACACGCTTTCCACCTTTCCGCTCTCCATGGGCACATGGAAGACAATGGACGCAATAAACCGGATGCAGAAACCGGAGCCAATCAGAACTGCCGCAATGGGAAGCAGAATCTTATCGGCCAGCGTCTCACAGCGGAGAATCATCAACACCGTATAGGCAAGTCCCGCCAGCATGACCAGAATCGTCAGCACCATCTCTATGGCTGATTCTCCTCCGGAACCGCCCAGAAAAATTCTCCTGATCAGGCCAATCAGGATGAACACTGTCATCAGAATAAAATAAGAGCCCGGAACACCGATGATTCCCGCATACTTTCTGCGAAGCGCATTATAAGCAAAATAGCTGCCGCCAAAGTACGCAAGCGCAAGAATCAGTAAAAACACTGTCATAACACTTTTCCTCCTGATAAATAAATATAAGTTCCGCGGCGCCTCCCTGAACGCCCTGCCAGAACGCCCTGCCAAATGATAACGGGGAACGGCAGCCCGTCTGATTCGCCGCCTTTTCACTGTACCCGCTTTCAGAGTCCGCGGCAACTTTCTGAACTTTAACAATTTCAGAATCATTTATGAACAATCAGTCAAATATGATACAGAATTGTTAAACTTTACATGATTGTCTTTTGCTCTGTTTTCGTGTTATTCTGGTAGTAACATGTAAACTTTAACAATTTGAGAAAAACTGTCATGAAAAACGCCGGAAAATCAGCCGCCGCTTCCTCTGTGCGGACCCCTTCAAAATCCGCTTCAAAGGACGCCTCAACTCTTCCCGCTCCGGAAGAGCTCATGGAACAGTATGCTGCCCTTGTGTGGAAGACAGCCGCGGCCTGTCTGGAAAATCCCGAAGATATCAAAGAATGTGTCAACGACACCTTTCTGGAATTTTATCTTCACAGCGACCGTTATGATCCCGGTAAAGGTTCTTACGCCGCCTTTCTCTGTACCATCGCCCGCAGGAAGGCCATAAACAGATACCGGAAAAACCGGAAAGCCTCCGGGATTTCTATGGCGCCGGGTGGGAAGAAAAAGCTGCCGCTGAAAAACGGAATATTTCATGACCCTGACACTCCGGCAGGTATAACAAATCCGGCAGACATGGCGGACCCTTCCGACATGGCGGAAACCGTTGCCGGCCGCCTGGATCTGGAAGCGGCTCTTCAGTCCTTAAAGCCCGAGGAGTTTGACATCATCCGCATGAAATATTATGGCGGAATGACTATAAAAGAAATCGCGGATTCCCTGCATCTGTCCTATGAGACGGTGAAGAAACGCCACCAGCGTTCTCTCACGAAGCTGCAGAAGGCCCTCACTATCGGCCTTATCCTGGCTCTTATCGCCGCTCTGGCCGCATGTGCTTACGTGGTGCTGCGCTATTTCGGCATCGTGCCGGGCTACGGCGTCAATACGAATGGGGAAATGCCCTTCTACGTACTGGAAGAACCCGTTTCCGCCGAAAATGACGAGTTTGGCGTGGAGCTTGAGAAGGCATTCTGGAACAATGGAGAGCTGAGTCTGACCCTGCAGTTCCGCAAAAAGGAGGCTTTTGAGTTTGAGAACCAGATGATTCCTAACTGGTATCAGGATTTGATGCTCAGCGCGTCCTCTCTGGAACAGGAAAGCAGCGGGGAGAGCCTCTCTTACGAGCGGAATCTGATCTCTGACTCCAACGAAAACCCGGAAAATATACATCGTTATCAGTTCCATTACACTGTACCGGAGAAATGCCTGGACGAAACCCTGCTCTTCCGTATCCGGGAGCTTTCCCTGTCCTTCTGTCTTACACCTGCCCGGGAACTGCCTCTTGAAAACTACGGCTATGAACTCTCTGATCTGGGCGGCTTTATGGCAGACGCTTATATCCGGGACGGACATCTGATGGCAGATCTGTACCCTCTGAATGTGGACGGATACCGGATTGTGTTTTCTGCCTCGGATGTCACCGCTGCGGCAGAGGACGGAACAGTCCTCACCGGCTCCCCGGTCCGTGGAGAGTTTCCCCAGAGTGAGATTTCTACCCTGGATTTCGGGCCGGCGGAGGAAGGACACTATCTCATCCGGTTTCCTTACGCCAGCCTGACGGCTGCCATACCGGAAGCCATCACGATTCCGCTCCCGGCCCTGGAGGAAGAAATGCCGGACAACTCCTGGCCCCTTCCCGGAGGGAGCTTTTCGATACTTGGCTGGGATACTCCGCCTGTTCCCGAAGAACAGCTTTCCACCCCTGTGGAGGGGATGCAGAGACAGGAACTCCATATCCTGTACACGCCGAATCGGGAGGATCTGACAGTAGTCATTTTCGCTATGACCCTTGGGATGAAAGATGCGCCCCAGATCTGTCCGGCTCCTTCCAGTATCGGCAATGTTTCCGCAGAAGACTCCGCCGGGCAAAATGCTTCCTGGGGCCTCTCGATTGCCTGGCCGGAAAACATCAATGCAGAAGAGCTCTGCATCCGCAGCGACGACGCCGGCACAAATGTCATGTACCGGTGGAATCACGCTTTTTCGATCCCGGTGACCGCGCCGAGGGAGTCAGATACCCCGCAGGAATAACAATGCTTCCAAAATTACTGCATTGAAATATAGATCGATGTAAAGGAGATACCGATGAACAGGTCAAATACCGGCTCCCTTCCCTCTGTGGAAGAGCTCATGGAGCAGTACGCCGCCCTCGTCTGGAAGACGGCTGCCGCCTATCTTAAAAACCCGGAGGATATCAAGGAGTGCGTCAATGACACCTTTCTGGAATTTTATCTTCACAGCGACCGCTATGATCCCAAGAAAGGCTCTTATGCCGCCTTCCTCTGTACCATCGCGCGCAGAAAGGCTGTAAGCATATACCGGAAGAACCGGAAGGGCTCCGGCTTTTCGGTCCTGTCAGGGGAAAGGGAAGGACGGGCAGCTACGGCTGCTCCGGCAGATATGGCAGAGCCTGAGGACATGGCGGACCCGGCAGACATGGAAGAAGCCGTTGCCGGCCGCCTGGATCTGGAAGCGGCTCTTCAATCCTTAAAGCCTGAGGAATTTGACATCATCCGCATGAAATACTATGACGGAATGACCATAAAGGAAATCGCGGATTCTCTGAACCTGTCCTATGAGACAGTGAAGAAGCGCCACCAGCGTTCTCTTACAAAGCTGCAGAAGGCCCTCACTATCGGCCTTATCCTGGCTCTCATCGCCGCTCTGGCCGCATGTGCTTACGTGGTACTGCGCTACTTCGGCATTGTGCCGGGCTATGGCGTCAATACAGACGAGGAAGTACCCTTCTATCAGCTTGACACAGCAGAACTTAAGTCCATGCCTGCGGACGGCTCCAGCCTGGAGATTCTGGAAGCCCGCTACATGAACGGCGTGCTGTATATAGACGTCCATCTGTCCGCAGACAATCCTGAGATTATCGCAGAATCTGTGCAGCTTTCCGTGTCCTGCGGCGGGCTGGAGCCGGAATACCAGCGCCCTTCAGGAATGGAATTCGCCAGCGGCACTTCCCAGGGTACAATGGGAAGTTCCTCTATGCTGGAGGACGGAAGCTTTCTTCACCAGTTTGAGGTATACTTCCCGGAACTGGAGGAGCTGCTGAAAGAAGAGGAGACAACCCTGGACGCCGTTTTCTCCGTCACAGAATATGTATCCGGGGAAACCCAGGTCACGGAAGACGGTTTCTCCTATGAGCGCCATCTGCCCTGGCACAGCTATGAGCTTTCCTACACCCTGTCCTTAAAGCCGCTGTCAGAGGACAGTCTGGAGCAATACAGCTATTCCATGACAGAGGATGGCGGTCTGCTCCTGATGCCCCGCCTGGAAAACGGGGAACTGCTGGTGGATATCTATCCTCTTGATCCGGAAGACGGTCAGATCGTTCCGGCGCTGCTTTACTGCCTGATGCAGAATCCTGAGGAAACGGGCGTCATCACAGCCACGGCAGAGGACGGCACGGTGCTGGAGGGAACCTGCCCCGGTTACAATCCCTTCTCTTCTGACACGTATTTTACCTGGAGCTTCGGCCCCGCCGAACCGGGAAGCTATACGCTGGAGGTACCGTATCTGCTGAAAAAATACCTTATACAGGAGGATATTCGGATTCCTCTGTGTCTGGAAGAAGGTTACGCCCCCGATACGGAGTACCAGACCTCAGCGGGCACTCTGAGCATCGGCCCCCTGGAGCGCTATGATCTGCAGCCGGACGAGATCATCGCTTCCGATGGTTCTCCCCTTCTGGATTTCTCAGAGACCGATTTCTACTGGCTGCTGCCGGTAAATCTCACGCCTCTTCATCCGGACGAAGAATTTGTCTTTGCGCCTTTTTCTCTTTCCTGCCCGGATGTTGTGTCATATTCAGACAGCCTGGTGCTGTCCACGGCAGACATGGATACGCTGCGGTACGCCAGCGGCAATCTGCTTCCCATCCTGATCCGGGTCCGGAACCAGACAGGCTCTGATACGCAGCCGGAGCTTACGGAGCTCGTCCTGTACCTGGCATCGCAGCCCTATGGTCTCTCCTCCGCTTCCACGGACACCATTTATACCCGCTGGAACCACAGCTTTTCCATCCCATTTACTGTGGAGGAAAGCGCAGAGTCTCTCCCGGCAGCCGGGCAAGAATAAGCTTGCCTTTCCCGGTGCAAAATGATATGATTGAGTTATTCTAATCAGAGCGGAAAACCGGAAAACAGCCAGACATTTCCTTCATCTGCGCTGTCGCCGGAACCGGGGCGGAAAATCCCCGGACACACAGAACAAGGAGAGCTTTTCATGAATTATCAGAAACACAAATCCGAAGAATCGGTGGAAGATTATCTGGAGACCATTCTGCTTCTCGGAAAACAGATGCCTCAGGTACGCTCCGTCGATGTGGCAAACGAGCTGAACTACTCCAAGCCCAGCGTGAGCGTGGCCATGAAAAATCTGCGTCAGAAAAATTATGTCACCGTATCGGAGGAAGGCTACATTCATCTGACGGAAGAAGGCCGGGCTCTGGCTGAGACAGTCTACGAGCGCCATTCCCTGATCTCCGGCTGGCTCATCAGCCTGGGTGTCGATCCGGAGGTGGCGGCTGAGGATGCCTGCAGAGTGGAGCACGACATCAGCGCCGAGAGCTTCGCCGCCATTAAAAAGTGTATTTCCGAATTTATGCGGCAGAAGGAAGCCGCCGGACAGACCTGAACAGCAGGCTGTGAAAACCAGGAACCGGACGGTAATACCGTTTCAGGCTCCCGCGCACGAAACAAATGCTGAAATGAAACAGATACTGAAACAAAACGGATATTGAAAAAGAGACACTCCTGTGAGAGCCGTCCCGTCAGGGACCGAAAGCTCCGCAGAACTGTCTCTTTTTCTGTTTTCCATAGCGTCGGTGTACAAGGACACACACGGTCAAAAATGGCTGAATCACCCGCCCAAACTCATCATTCCCCGCCGCAGGACGTACTCAGCATTCTGGCGATAAAAGACCTGGTAAGCTCATAAATAGAATATTCCGTGTAATTTACATGGGCCAGTTCCATCGCCTCCAGCTGCTTTTCGGTGTGCGAGGTATAAGGATAGACCCCGAAGAGAAATGGGAAAAAGGCATAAAGAAAGTCCTGGATCTCCCTCTCCGGCATGGCCGGGAAAAACTTTTTCAGGCAGCGGCTGATTACCTGCAGGGCATCTGCATAGGTCTTTTTGAAGGAAACCAGACTTTCCAGACGGCTGTTTCCCTCCATATCATAAAGATTCATGGACATCAGCTTCAGCATGCAGCCCCGCTTTTCCAGCGTGCGCGCCAGTCTGTCCGAAAATTCTTCCGCAGAAAGCATGGAGTTCTGCCCCATAAGCTCCTTCAGATCTGCGATCCAGGCTTCGTGCTCCCGCTCAAGCAGGGCCAGAAAGATTTCCTCCTTTGTCTGAAAGTAGTTATAAATCGAAGTCCTGGTAAAAGAGGTCCTGGCTCCGATATCCCGGATCGTAATATCCTTAAAGCTTATGGTCTCATACAGAGAAGCACAGGCATTGATGATTTCTTCCTTTCTTGCGTTCGTCAATTCTTCTGAACCCTTCGGCATAGCGGTTTCTCCTTTTTATCAGACAGCTTAAATCCCAGAATCTCCAGACGGAGCTCAGCCCTTCACTGCGCGCGCAGCCCACTCTGCCGCTCCGGAGCCATTCAGCAGCTGGCCCTTCTTCCATACGGCATCGGGACAATGCTCCTGCAGGCTTTTCTCCGCCTTGCCAATTCCGCTTCCGCCGGAGGTGGCAAAGGGAATCAGCGTCTTGCCTGAAAAGTCATAGCTCTCCAGAAAAGTGTCCACAATGCGGGGCTCCACATACCACCACACCGGGAAGCCCACGAACACGGTATCGTACTGTTCCATCTGCTCCACCGGCTCGGCAATGGCCGGACGGCAGGCAGGATCATTCATCTCCAGAGTACTCCGGCTCCGTTTATCCATCCAGTCCAGATCAGAGGCAGTATAGGGCTGCTCCGGACGGATCTCGTACAGGTCCGCTCCCACAGCAGCCGCCACTTCCTTTGCTGCCCGGGCTGTCACACCGCTTGCGGAAAAATAAACAACTAACGTTTTTTTCATCTCAGACTCTCCTTTAAAATTTCAATGATTTCATCATGCTCCAGAACCTTGTATCCTCCGGAAAGGATAATCGTGCCGTCAGCGATTCCCTCCAGCATATCCTCCGAAGCGCCCAGATCGGAAAGCTTCATCACCAGCCCCAGCTCCTTCATCCAGCCTTCCATGGCTGTAAGCCCCTCCTGAGCAGTCTGCTCGTCCGTCTTTCCTTCCGAATCCACATCCCACACATTCACGGCAAAGCGTTTAAACTTCTGCACACCGCAGGGCAGAATATGGCGGTAATACGGCAGGGAAACCGCCGCCGTAAATCAGCACTACATTCTTCCCGTACCTGGACAGCTCGCCGCTCAGGTAATTCAGGGATTCATCTCCAAAATACAGTTTCGTAGGGTTGCAAAATGAAAAATTTCCTAACATGAATACTTCCTCCTTCACATGAACGCAAAGAATTTTTATTCTGACACTGTGTCAACAACTGCAATATAGCACTATTCTGACACTGTGTCAACATCGTTTTGAAATTTTTCTGCCAGCAGTTATGAATAGCAGCCAGCGGCAGCCGTCAGCACTCTATTCTCACATGGCTGCCGCCTGTTCTGTCCTTGGTCACGACGATCTGCCGGTCTATCCTTTCCTTCAGCTCTCCTACATGAGAAATGATCCCTACCAGCCGGTTTCCGCCTGCCAGGTCTGCCAGCGTCTGGATGGCCTGGCGCAGGGATTCCTCATCAAGGGAGCCAAAGCCCTCGTCCACGAACATGGTATCCAGACGGATTCCCCCGGCCGAGGATTGAATCTCATCAGCCAGGCCCAGCGCCAGAGAAAGAGAAGCTTTGAAGGATTCTCCCCCTGACAGAGTGCGGACGCTGCGCTCCGTGCCATTATAGTGATCAATTACATTGAGCTCCAGTCCGCTCTGGCTTTTGTTGTTTCCGGCCTCACGGCTGCGCTTCAGTTCATACTGGCCGCCCGACATAGCCAGAAACCTCAGGTTTGCCCGACGGATAATCCGGTCAAAATATGTGGTCTGGATATAAGTTTCCAGCATCAGCTTCTCTTTCCCGGCCAGATTGCCGTTCGCCGTATTGGAAAGGGCACGCACCCAGGACCAGCGCCGTTCCAGCTCTGAAAGCGTTTCCGTATGAGCCGCCAGATTCCGAAGAGTTTCTTCATTTGACGTGACGCGGGCGTGAAGCTTCTTCTGCATTTCCCTGCAGGAATCTTTCTGAGCCTGGAGCTCCTTCTGCCTTTCTGACAGCCCCTCCGCGTCTGTGGGAACAGCATTCTGAAGAAGCGTCTGCAGCTGGCGGATCTGGCCTTCCAGTCCGTCCATCTCCTGCTCCTGTGCCCGGAAGGCGTCTTCAGCGTCCTTAAGCGCCTTTTCCATGGCTTTTTTCCCGGTCTCCAGCCGCTCTATCTCCTGCTCCGCCTGCTGCCTGCTCTCAAACTGCAGGCTGGAGCAGATCTCCTTTCTCCGGGCTTCCAGCTCTTCCCGGCGGCTGGCCGCGGCCGCCATGCTTTCCCTTATTCCGAACAGCTCTTCCCGGAGAGTCTTCTCCGCCTCTTCTTCCCGGGGAACCAGCTCTTCCAGCTCTTTCCTTCGCTTCAGCGCCGCTTCCTCGCTCTCTATCTGCTTCCGGAGCCTGGAAATCTTCTGGTCCAGGGCAGAGAAACGGGCTCCAAGCTCCTGTTCCCAGGGTTCTCCGGGCTGGAACAGCTCCTTTGCCCCGGGCAGCTTTTTCATCTCCCGTTCGGAAACCTGGCCCGCAGATGTCCCTGTCCCATCAGTTTCCTGTTCTTCTTCCTGTCCGCCGGCCCGGATTCTTAAGATTTCTGCCAGCCTTTCCCGCAGATGTCCGGCTTTTGCCTTTACCTCTCCGCTCCTGCTTCCTGCCTCTGCGCTGGCCTTTTCTGCCTTTTCTTTCGCGCTCCGGAATTCCTGCTCTGCCTTTTTGAGTTCCGCCTCCGCAGGCGCCTTCTCAGATTTTCTGGCCGGAGAAGGATGGATCAGAGAGCCGCAGACCGGACAGGGCTTCCGATCCTCCAGCGTCTCCGCCAGGATTCCCGCCTGCTCGTCCAGAAAAGCCCTGTTCAGTTCCCGGTAAGCCGCGTCCTTCTTTTCCATATCCGCTGCCGCCTTCCGGTACTTTTCCTGAACCCTTTGAAGCTCCGCTCCAAGCTTCCGATAAGACGCAAGCTCCGCTCCAAAAGCATTCAGTTCCCTTTTCTCCCGCTCTGCCTGCTCCTGTTCCCGCGCCAGGCGCTCCCGCTGTTCCCCGGCGCCCGCATACTTCTTCTGCTCTTCCTTCAGCTTCTCCAGGCGGCGCGCCTGCTGTTCCTGTCTCGCGGAGAGCTCTGCCTGCCTTTCGCTCTCCTCCATAAGCTCCCGTTCCAGCTTCTGAAGCTCCATCTGCCGCTCTTCCGCCGCCTGGTAAGAGGGGAGCTCCGCCCGTATCCTGGCGGCCTTCTCCTGAAGCCTTTCCTGCTCCGGCTTTCTGTCCTGCTGTTCCTTTCTGCGGTTCTCTGCCTCCGCAAGCCTCAGCCTGCAGGCTGCCCGCTTTTCTTCCGCCTGCTCCAGCTCTTTCTCCGCCCTGTCCAGCTCAGCGGCCCGTCCCAGCTCCGTCGCCACTTTTGCAAGCTCTTCCTCTGCCTTCCGAAACTCTGTTTCCATATGATCTCGTGCTTTCCTGTCCTGATCCAGAATATTCTCCAGCAGCTCCCGGATCTCCTCCACAGGAAGCCCGCCCGCTTTTGCTTTCTCAAGCTCAGAGGAAAAACTGCTTTCCGCAGCGCAGGCTATGCCGCGGATATACTGTTCTACGCTGGCTTTCTCCGCCGCGCAGGCATCCCGCAGCTTCCCGGACTCATCTTTAAGACGTTCCTGGAGTACCTGATACCTGCCCGTCTGAAAGAGCTCCCGGAAAATCCCCTGACGTTCCTTTGTGTCTGCCAGAAGCAGCTTCAGAAAATCTCCCTGGGCAATCATGGCAATCTGGGAAAACTGATTTCTGTCCACTCCGAGAATCTCCCGCACCGCCGCGTTTACGTCCTTCACCTTCGCAATCACGCGGCCGTCCGGCATCGTAAGCTCCGCGTCCGCCTTCTGGATCGTGGTACCGCCTCCCCGCTTCGCAGGCCTCTCATACTCAGGATTTCTGCGGACTGTGTAAACCTTGTTTCCATAGGAAAAGGTCAGCTCCACAAAAGTCGGCGTATCCGGGTCCGCATACTTGGAGCGCAGCATTCCCGGCTCCCGGTTCGCGCCGCTGGCCTCCCCGTACAGCGCGAATGCAACCGCGTCAAAGATGGTCGTCTTTCCCGCTCCCGTATCTCCCGTAATCAGATAAAGACCGCCCTGTCCCAGGCGGTCCATGTCAAGCTCCGTCCGTCCCGCATAGGGACCAAAGGCGGATATCACAAGCTTCCGCGGCCTCATCCTTCATCCTCCCATATCTTTTCGATCAGACCTTCCGCAAAGGCCAGCTGCTCTTCGCTCATAGGCCCGTTATTCTGCCGTTCATAAAATTCAGCAAACAGCTCAAGCGGCGGTTTCTTCCCGGTGTCCGCTTCCTCCACAGGAGCAGCCCCCGCTCTCGTTCTCCGGTTATCATAATCCAGGCGCATCAGGTTCGGGTAAATAATCCGCAGTCTGGCCGCCGCGTCCGGCACATCCTCCTCATCCGTCAGCGTCACATGCAAGTAGTCTTCCTGTCTTCCCTTTCCCTTCTGATAAAAGCTTCTGTCTGTCAGTTCCATATAAGTTCCCCGGATCTCACGGAGATCCCGAAGCGGCTCCAAAGGGACAGTCCGCACAGACAGCTGCGCCCCCTCTCCTTCTGCCTTTTCCCCGATCTCCGCCACAGTCACAGATTTCTTATGGGAGGCCTCGGAAAAAGAATATTTCAACGGCGTTCCACAATAACGCAGCCTTCCGTCTCCCACATTCTGGGGACCATGGATGTGCCCCAGCGCCACATAGTCAAAACCGTCAAACACCGAAGCGTCCACGTTGTCCGTACCGCCCACGGACAGCTCCTCGGAATCGCAGCGGCTGGCGCCCGTCACAAACTGATGGGTCACGAGTACGTTTCTGCGGGACGTATCCATTTTCATCTCTTCTACAGCCGCCCGTACCGCGTCTGTATAAGATGCGATCTCCCGGTCCGGAAAAAATCTGCGCACATGGGCAGGCTTCAGAAAAGGCAGAAGGTACAGATCCAGTTTCCCATGCCCGTCTCTCAACGTCACAGGCTCCACATGTCCATGATAGACCGGGGCGATGTGAATACCGCTTCGGTCCATCAGGCGGCCGCCAAAGGAAAGGCGTTCCGGCGAATCATGATTGCCGCTGATCAGGAAGACCTGCCAGCCGCCTTTTGACAGCTGATACAGGAAATCATCAAAGAGCTGCACAGCCTCTGCCGGCGGCACAGATTTGTCGTAAATATCGCCTGCGATCAGGACTGCGTCCGGACGCTCCTCTTCTGTGATTTTCAGGATTTGCTGTAAGATGTACGCCTGGTCTTCCAGCATGGAAAATTCGTTTACCCGTTTGCCCAGGTGCAGGTCGGAAAGGTGAAGCAGTTTCATAAAAAATATCCCTCCAGGGGCATGGAAGGCGGACGTCCGGTTCTCTGTATCCCACAGCCATCCGTCAAGAGGCCGGACACTGGGATATCAGAAAACCGGACTGCCCATCCTCCAAAGCCTTCTGTATTGTATAAGTTTTACTTGCGGCGGCAGAAGCCGGAAGTTTCCGGCTGGCAGGGGCGCGTATGGAGCGCCGACAGTCAGGTTCTCTCCAGGGTTTCGTTCATGCTGCCGCTGCGGAAGCCGAGAAGGTCCAGGGTGACATAGGAGAAGCCTAAGTTCTGAAAGCGCGCTGCAATGGTCCGGCGGAGAGTGTCATCCATAAAACGGGGGATCTCTTCGGATGGGACTTCGATACGGGCCAGGTTTCCATGGACCCGCACACGCATCTGGCGAAAGCCCTGCTCCATCAGGAACTGTTCGGCCTGCTCTACCATGGAGAGCTTTTCCGGGGTGATTGTCTCGCCGTAGACGAAGCGGGATGCCAGACAGGCGTAAGAGGGCTTGTCCCAGGTGGGAAGCCCCATTTCCCGGGAGAGCTCCCGGATTTCTGCGTCCCGTAGAGGGCTTTTGATGCCCAGCTCGGCGATAGCCCGGTGGCCCGGGCGGTAATCCCGGTTGTCGTCCATGTTCGAGCCTTCCACTACGTAAGCCAGATCATTTTCGGCGGCGAGTCTCTGAATATGGCGAAAGAGCGTTCGTTTGCAGAGGTAGCACCGATCCGGGGGATTCTGGGCAAAACCTTCCACGGACATCACGTCAAAGTCATACCGGATCTGCCGGATTCCCTCTTCTTCACAGAAGGAGATGGCTTCGCCGCTTTCCCGTTTCGGGAAAGCGCTGGCCGTGGCCGTTACGGCCACGGCCCTGTCTCCCAGAGCAGCGTGGGCGGCTTTCAGAAGAAAAGTAGAGTCTACGCCGCCGGAAAAGGCGACGGCCACGCTTCCGAGTTTCTTTAAGTTTTCCTGTAAATTGGCGTATTTTTGTCTTGTTTCCTCTGTCATGTCATTTCCTTTCTCCGGCTGTCATAATATCGGCCTGTATTCAATAACTTTTTCTATCTGATATTTTTCTGCAGCCATGGGGATTTCCCGGATGACCTTTTCGCTGATTCCTGTCCCGTCCATTCTGCTCTCCTGATTTTCCACAGGCCTGTTTCTGTTTTATTTTACTACATTTTCGGGAACCTGGAAACAGGCAGTTTTCGACAGGGTCTGTCTTGTTGCACCGGGAGCGCGCAGCGCTTTTTAATAGATATTTAGTTATGACGCAGCCGGTTCTTCTTTTCCTCCGGTGTAAAGCTGCCAGTAACGGCCTTTCTGCTCCATCAGCTGCTCATGGGTGCCGCGCTCAATGATTCTTCCCTGCTCCATGACCATGATGCAGTCGGCGTTGCGCACGGTGGAAAGCCTGTGGGCGATGACAAAGGAGGTGCGGCCTTTCATCAGGGCGTCCATACCCTTCTGGACCAGCTCCTCTGTGCGGGTGTCTATGCTGGAAGTCGCCTCATCCAGAATCAGCACCGGCGGATCTGCCACAGCCGCCCGGGCGATGGCAATCAGCTGCCGCTGGCCCTGGCTCAGATTGGCCCCGTCTCCGGTAAGCATGGTCTGGTAGCCGTCAGGCAGACGCCGGATGAAACCGTGGGCGTTCACCAGCTCCACATAGCCATTGTCCTGTTCGGGCTCTTCGTCCATCATCT
>ERZ1643250.908-NODE-908-length-28344-cov-11.174167_pt1 | contig 28344 bp, 12 predicted proteins | sample MGYA00579262_ERZ1643250 | MGnify/ENA primary metagenome ERZ1643250 (study PRJEB29033, sample SAMEA4952265) | chicken gut metagenome | biome: Broiler Chicken; feature: Gastrointestinal Tract; material: Caecum | place: Ireland | collected 2018 | study: Broiler... | reverse complement strand
CCATGCCCCAGCGGTATTCCCGTCATTATTATGACCTTTACTGTATGGCGAAATCGCCTGTGAAGGAAAAAGCGTTTGAACGGCTGGACCTGCTGCAGAAAGTGGTCGATTTCAAGATGAAGTTTTATCCGCGGGCCTGGGCGCGCTACCCGGAGGCTGTTCCGGCCACCTTAAAGCTGCTTCCTCCGTCATACCGCCTGGGTGCGCTGCAGGAAGATTACTCTGCCATGCGGAATATGCTCTATGGGGAGATTCCATCTTTTGAAACCATGATGGAAGCCGTTGGAGAACTGGAGAAGGAAATCCACGCATTATAACGGAAAAGGCCGCAAACGCGGCCTTTTCTTATGGCTGTATGTTAAAACAGCAAATGGAAATACTTATGGATAAAGAAAGCAGCCTGCCTCACCGTGCCGACTGCTTCTACTTTTTCTTAATGAAGCTGTAGCATTGACCGCCGGCACGCCTTGCGCACCGTTCTGCGTGATTGCCTTTTCTATGTGGTCGTCGGGGAGGGTAAGCTTCCGCTTGGCTTCATCCATCATAAGCACACAATCAAGGTCGGCTTCTATCAAGCGAGGCTTGACAATATCGCCCAGCCTATCCTCGGCAGTCTGGCAAATCACTTGAAATAGTTGCAAGAGCTTCATCCTCGGCAGCGTTCTCCCGGTGGTGCGGCGGCGACAAGGCGAAGGGCATAGGTGGTCTTACCCTCATCGAATTTTCCTTATTCACGTCTCTTTAACAGTTCATCGCAAAGGTAAGCATATTCTGGCAACTGATCAATATAAAATTTCCAACGCTTTTTAATCTCGGACAACTCCAAAGGGTCAGCCTCTTCCAACGCATGGTCATTGCCTGTCATATACAAAACATCCATCGCAACATCATCCAAGCACTCGTGACAAAGATCTGCGGCAGATTCTATCCTCCTGCCAGTGTCAACATAAAGCGGACTTAAGCCGATCGCCAGCCAGACATAGCCCACTTTATCAGACCATAACAGTTCAAAATCTGCGCTTTGCTGAAGATGCTTTGCAAACACCTTTCTTACCCGTTCAATCTCATTTTTTTCTTTTTCTGTGTACAGCATTTATGCGTCCTCCTTGACAAAATATTTTGATGTGTACCATCATCAGTTTAGCACAGGGTAACTGACTTTATCAGTCGGTCGTATTTTCTGTATCTCTTTTTGAGCATATTCCACATAATTCTACTTTTGCATGGCTTCCAGAAACAAATAGTGCCAATCATCCTCCGCGTCTTTGAGGCATAGTCCCGCTTCCAGTGGCCCCGCCGGTTGCTGTTGCGGTAGTCACATAGCACCGGCAGTACCACTCAACGGCATAATTGCTGCTCCAGGCTTTCCTATCAGCATAGAAGCGGCAACAGCACATCCCATTCCGCATACCCAAATTCCAAATTACTCGCGCCCTGCCGGGTGATAACAGGCTGTTTCACAGCTTCAAATACTTTCAATAGGCAAGAACCTCCCGAAAATAAAAAGCACCTGTCAATCTTACAAAGAAAATGGCAAGCGACGGTTGGTGGGTTTCTGTATCCAATTTTCACACGGAAAAGGCATAGCTTGGCATCAGTAACAAATTCCCTTTTGGTTTTTAAGCAATTCCTTTGCCGTTGTCGCTGATTTTATTTGTTCAAGAAATATTCATCCGAAAAATCCTTTATAATCCCTTCTCCATTTGGCCATCTCCAAATTATACGGAAACAATTTTACCTGTTCAGAAAAAGGGCCAACAAAATTCGCCTTAGTTTGAAGAATCTCCCAAGCAGTATCCGGGATCTCCTCTTCAGCAGAAAAAAATTGCTCTATAACCTCTCTTATATAGCCTCCCCATAAATCTGACAATTGCAAGCCCAAAATTTCATTAGATCTTTCAAATTCTAAGATACTAAGCGGTTCTTTGACACCAAAATATTCAAGATCCTTTATCAACGCATTTTCAAGATCAGAAATCTCATCATGAATGATTTTTACATCTTTAATTGGCATAATCCTCTTAATAATATTATTAAAGGAACTAATGTGCGGGCTAACGGCAACCGGAGATATGCCACCTCTATAATAGTCCAATAATGGAAAAACATTATGCAGTTTAAGCTTTAACTTATCATAATTCATAAAAGAATCTATAGTCTCATCTATATACTTTTTTATGTAATCGTTTTTACATTCTTCTTTCAGCCTCGTACAAAGTGTTTGTAACTCAGGAATATTTTGCTGACCCGAATCAAAAAATGTAACAAATTCACCATGGAGCTCATCACTAACCGACTCATAAATATAGTTGGCAATGCATCTCTTTAGAAAATTAGCCCTACCATTTTTGCAACTCTCCCTAATTTCATAATATGGGAAAACACAATAATTACAAATTACCGTAGCAATGGAGAACTTCTTATTTACTATTTCAATAAAAAGATCATAATCAAACTCCTTTTGTGCCTCCACAAGTTGCATCACAATCTTACCAATATTTTTCTTCACTGTCTTTTTGGAGAACTTTAACTCACCACCTTGAATTTTATACGAAGAACATAAATCCCTTATCCATTCATTTAGTGGTTCAATATTTTCGTTATCTACAATTACACCGCACAAAAGGAAGTAGGGCTGATTCGCAAAATTCCACTCCCTAGAATATCGTTGAGTTCCAGTATTTCCACTTTCATCTATAAATAGAGTTTTCACGGCTTGTCTCCCTTTCTAAGATATAATATATTTCTTTGACTTCTAATAAAAGATAAATACCACATGCAGCATTCTATGTCTTGAATACAAGCATACATATTTTTACATCTTATTCAATAACATAACCGGAAAATATACGTTGTTAGAGGTATAGATAAATTTATCTACTTCTAACTCTTGCTCCTCCTTGAAACAGATCACTTCTCTGCAGTAGATCTAGATATTCAAGCGTTTTTTCTTCACAGGCAATTTCATACAGAAAAGATCCTAATAGTAATACAGATACTGAGCCCAGTTTTACAAGACTTTTTCGGCCCCATCACCCAGTCAACACCGCAGATCGCAGTCACGCCCTCACGTCTGGGGGCAATATGCTGTTTTCCAACTACCACAGCCAGAGGGATAAAAATGTTTACAAGTACCAGTCAATGTCAGAAGTATCGAACACATAGCGCAACCAAGGCCTGTCGCAGGAATCATTCATCAAAACGATGCGCTGCATATATCAACCCATTTTGCCTTTTCACAGTTCATACCCATCAGGGCGGTGGTGTCTGTCACCGTACATAAATCATCTGTTCATAGAACGGATATTTATAAGAACGAGCGGTAGTGAGAAAAACCACCCATTCCTTTCAACTGCCCGCAGGTTGGCCCCGATACATGTTCATACATCTTCCCTTATAATTCAGTTTTGGTCGGCATATTGTTCACCTTCATATCAAAAAAGACGACTGACATAGTGGCCGACGTCTTCTTTGCTTTAATACTATTTTAGATTATTTCTTCAATTACATTTTCTGAGCAAATAAATTCATTAATGTTATTATGTTTTTTGCAGAATTTTTTATATTTATTTCCACGAATTGCCTGCGTCTTTGCACGGGAACATACTAGACGATATTTGACACAATACTCACGCAATTCATTTTGAAAATGGCGAGCTGTCGTTTCTAGTTGATCCAGCGCATGTTCAATATCCGAACCTTTCAACTCAATGAGGTAAGCATCTCGCCGATCCTCATTCATAACCAGAAAATCGCAGCGAATTGATGCATCACATATTATATCTCCGTCAATTTTATATTGAGTTACACGACAAGTATCTTCATTTAGGGCTCGGTGTTCACGCCTCCCGGCATCACGGCTAACGATGATACGCTGACGTTCTTCGCATAAAGAGGAGTATCCATTCAGGGGCATTATGATTCCTCCTCTGATTGTTGCTCAATGGCAAACAATACATCATATTCTTTGTTAATTCCGTGCGAGATCTGATCAAGCAAGGAATTGTCAATCTGCATCAGTTCCTGATCCATACAATCCTCGACATGCCCGTTTTCCATAAACAAGGCTGTACAGGATGTGCTATCGATCCACTTGCAACGGGAGATAACCTGTGCAGTCTTTTGTACGGAATGTTTTCCCACTATATCGGCATAGAGTAAATTATTCACGGTACCCAGTACATATGGACTGTGCGTCGTTAACAATACAGCATTACCAGCACCAGCTATCAGTGAAATCAGTTCAATAACCAATTTCTGAGATTCTGGAAACAGGTTGGATTCAGGCTCTTCGATAATAAAGAAAACCGGCTGTTCTGTGACAAAATAGTAGACCAAAAGGTTCAAAATCCACACAATCTCCTGTTGGCCGGAAGAAGCAAAGTTGATTTTCACATAATGGCTATTATCAACCCAGATGCGCTCCTCGCCATCTGCAGCTGTATATTTTCCTTTGAGAATCTGCCCAACTAACGCAAGAGCCTCTCTATACAGTTCTTGTTTGGCCTTTGAAATTACTTTTCCTTCCCCAAGTCCTTCTAATCCGTTAGCAAACTGCGGACGCAACCGCATAACTCGTTCCAAATAATCACGAGTACAAGCATCTAACAACCTCTTCTGTGCATCATCCATCGTGGAATAGAAATAATTAAATTGGCTACCCAACACAGTCAGAACACTACGTCCTGCAGGAATATAGACGGTTTCGTATGGATCATCAAACAGATCCTCTAATTCCCGCCGCAAAGCTTCACGGTTATTCGCTGTCCATGAGTTGCTCAGAAACTTCCGAATATTTGACGAATAATCCACCCACACAAAATTCGATGTCAGAGAGTTGCGGCTCTTTGCAAGACGTATGGTAATCTCTACATTGTCATTGTATTGATAACACAATCGCATAGCCTTATCCATACTGTATGACGAGCCAAACGTACTGAGAAATTTGTTGCGAACAAAACTCTCAAAATCGCCATACAATGAGCGCTGTTTTACATTTTCCGGGCGAGACGCATATTTTAGCCCATAAATAAGTTCTGAATACTCCTGTTGCTGAATCAACTGGAAAATATCATCTTTCAAAGTGCGGAAAAAATAAATCGCCTTTGCAACCGTACTTTTGCCCGCCGCTTGAAAACCTGTCAAGACCGTATATTGTCTGATTGGTAGTTCACAATGCTGAATAGGCCCCAATTTGTCAATCGTCAACCGATGCATGTTTATTCCTCCAATCACATAGTAAAAGTGTCATTTACAAGTATTATAAAAAACTTTGCTGTCAAATGCAAGAAGAACACGTCTTAAAATCAGATACTAAAATCAGGTAGTATTTAAAGATTTAGCATTATTTTTTACCTATTACTCATCAAAATTCAGGGAAAGCTTCCGTCCAGCAAACTCGGCACAGGTCATGGATTAGAGCTTATCTAAAGCGTTGTCCGTCAGCTCTCATAAATTCGTATTCTCCAACAGAGAAACACTGTGCATCTCGGTCAGAATGTCAATCTGTCCGAGATGGCTACTAGAGTTGTAAATACAGTCAGGTTCGCTCCCTTAAAAACGAAATTTCCCATATCAAATCTTCCAAGTCTCTTTTTAGAAACTGTCTTTTCATCTGTTCCATAATGGACTTTTTCTTTCACCGGTCCTCATGGTGGAAGACGGCAACCGAATTCAGTTGTTAATCCCGTTCTTTCCCATCTTCCACTTCTTCCATTGTAAATTCAAAATCCATATCATCATTCATATAAGAATCCTCCGTTTGCGGCTCTTTCACACCCGCCTCACCGTCCACACATGCTGCCTCAGACGCCATTTTATTCCCGGCTGCGGGTATTTCCCCCAATTCTCTCCTTGCATCCTCAATCATCTTTTTCATTTCCTTGGCTGCAGCATGATACTCCTCGTGAATCCGGCTGCTTTCCGTTTCGGAAGTCGCCCCTGCATCGAAAAACGTGGCATTTTCTGTTTTCTCAACAACAAACATGGACCAGTCGATCTCACAACGCTTCACGCCTTTGCGCTGCTTTTCCGTCAGAAAACTGAGTTTCCCATCAAACGGGGGAACATGATCACCATTATTGATCCCAAACACAGTAACCTCCTGGAAGTCTTTATTCCGCATCCGGTACCCTTCCACCGCATTTTCCAGGGACGGAGTCGTCCTGGTTGAAAAGGACATGGAAGTATCTGCAGCTGACAAAGCTGTCTGGGAAACCGTTTCCTGCTCGATAAATTTGATTTCCTTCCCGGCAAGCTGCTCATAAAGTTCCATTTCTTCCGGAGAGCAATGCCCATAAACGATATGATGGCCGGCATTCGACAGAATTACTTTTTTCAAATATTTGGTTTCTTCATTCCGGTCAAATTGGGAAAAGGTCTGGAAGGCACACAAAAAGCATACCTTGAATTGCCGGTATAAAGTAAAAATCTGCTCCGTATCCCGGTGCAGTAAAAGCGGGAACTCATCGCAATCATAAATATGCAGAAGCCTTGTACTCTCCGTCCCAGGCCTCCTTAATACTGCCTGGTTAAATGACAAGCAGTAAAACAGTCCAAAACCTGTCGCGATGGACATCCCAAGCTCCAGCGCATAATTTACAACCGTGATCTGTCCTTCCGCCAGACACCGGTCAATATCCACGGTTTCCGGGGCACAAAGGACGCCGCGTATGAGCGGGTCCGTCAAAAACTCATTGATGATGACCCGTAATCCCCGCGCCTGTTTCTCCATATCCTGCCGTCCAACGCCCAGAAGATCGTAAGAAATCTGCGAGACAATAAACTGATACTCCCCAAATTTCCGTGCCCTGCACCACTCTGCTGTGACCTTTGTCGGATCCGTTTCCCCTTTATCCACTTCCATGATCTGAGCAAGCGCCAGAAGATACTTCCGGACACAGGAAAAATCATTGATTACTTCCTGGATATCCGTCACATGGGGTTGACCGCCGCCACTTCCCTTATTGGCCGTTGGGAAGGTAATCAGGATCAAGATGGTAAGCATGGTCGTCAGGTTGCGGTTCAAACTTGTGAAATATGGATCCGATTTCCCGGACTGGTCATAAAGCGCCTGCAGGACATCCGAAAACATGCGGCTTTTCCGGAAAATTTCCAGTTTCCGCTGTCTGGGCGAGAGGGAAGGAGAAATATATAGCGGGTTAAACCCAATAAACCCCTCTTTCATTTCTCCTGAAATTGGGTTTGCCGGCAACGGGTCAACCCGGTTCACACGAAACCCCCGGCTTGTGGCCAGATCGTAAACCGCATCCGCAAAATCTGCATTTGGCGCTATTATGGTGATACCTGCAGATGGCGCCTTCTGGAGCAGCGCATCAATGAACTCCTGCCCCTCTTTGGTTTCCGCATGAAATTTTTTTATGTCAAAATCACTGATCCCCATATTTTGGATCGGATGGATATCCCCCTTAGTAATTATCCTTCCAAGAAGCTCCCGCTTTACATAGTCCTCATTATAAACCTTCTGATCCAGGTCCTGGGCAACTGAGGGCACCAATGCGCTGGAGGTTTTCCCTGTACCGGTAACTCCGGAGAGCAATATATGGCGCTGCCGGTCCTTTTCCTTGATCGTATAAAGGCTTCCATCGTCCATGCGCCGGATAATTTTCAGGTCGTATAAGAATGCTTTGTTCTTTCTGGTGTCAAGTATCTTACGCAGTTTGAATGCTTCAATGGCCTGCCAGTTCTCATCGGATACCAATGCACGATTCAATACATATCCCAGAGCCACACCCGGGCCCAACGTAGCAAGCGCATAGAGAAGCCTGGCAAGCCATATAACCATACCAGCCGTGATGTCCCGGCTAAGAGGAATCATAAAAACTGCGGGGAGCAACGTCTGACAATACAAATGACTTAGGACCGATATAACCAATCTCGTTGCATAAAGGATACAAATGATCACATTCGCCCGTTTCCTCCTCCGGAAATTAAATTTTTCATAATTTGAGGCCACCGCGAACAACAGGCCAGCCCAAATCGTGAAGACGAATAAAAGTACCGGGGAGGTCAAAATCAGAATCCCCGGCCTGAGATTGATAAGACAATATATGTAGGAGAGGCACTCAAGAGCAAAGAAAACCCAAAGAAACCAGTAATTTAACTCCACATACCGTTCCATCTTCCGGATGTTCTGCGCCGTCTGAACCAGCTTATACAGCATGGATTCCGGATCATCCATCATTCCATTCATCCAATTCGTGCTGCCTGTCAAAAACTTTTTAAACATGCCTTCCCCTCCATATTTGCAGCTCCCGTTATCATTTACTCTTCTTCCGCATCCGGAGACAGTTTTTCAGGAAGTTTTGGTGATTCTGCCATAGAGCTTTTGTCCACAATCCCGCTCACATCCTGGTAATATGGAGTTTCTACCGCCATCACCACCATCCGGTTTGTTCCGGAACCTGCGAGTTCATTGGAGCAGCTGGACAGGGTCAGATAGGTATCTTCAATGCTGCGCGCCACCGGAACCTGAAGCCAGTTGCGCGCTTCTACCTCTTCCATGTAGTCCTGAAAGGAAGCTTTGGATAGAAAATCCACCGTGTCCGAATACCGAAACGGGTTCTCGTCCGCATTATCAGCCAGGAAATACGCAAAGATCAGCCAGCGCCTTGTCCCGCTCTTTGAAACAGTTTCTATCACCGGATGTTCCTTATAAAAAGCAAGGTCTTCATAATAGGCCAGGTCACAGAATACATCACGGGTCCGCTTACGGATGTTGTGCCCATAGATAATCCGGTTCCCTCCCTCGCCCTCCATTTGACTTTGCGCGGACAAGAAAGGAACTCCGTGCGAATTATATTCGCCATCCAGTCCGCGCAGCAAATAGTAGTCTTCCTCATCAGGAGTCTGTACAACCGGATGGTTTAAGACAGTCCCCGGAATCCGCAGGATCCCCACCACATCTGCATTGTAGTCCTCATACATGGCAAGAAGCTCTAAATCATCCGAAATCTGTGCGTATATCTCACTTCCTTCATCCTGGGCTGTCTCATTTTCTTCCGTCCCCTGTTTTTCCCTGTTAAAGCCATCCCGCTCATGTCCGGCACGGAAAAACCATATGGCAGTTATAAGGGCGCTGAAAGACAAGAGAACCAGGAATATGCCCAATACATTTTTCCAGCGCTTCATCTTCTCTTCTCCTTCGTACTTCTGGGAATCCAATATTCGAAAAACATCCCTGCGCCGAATACAGATTCCTTCCTTATATTAGTACGGGGCGTGACGCCCCGCGCTTCTAACTGAAGCGGAACTCTATTTCAGCGCCTCCACCGTCTTGTCGTATAACATCTCACTTGCAATTGATCCGGGTCTGCAGACATAAGAAAAGGTTTCCGCATCCTCAAACCCAAATTTGTCCGCATACTCTGGCAGAAGCGTCTGATACTCTTCTTCGGTGATTTCGATGCCGAGTTCCTCTGCAGCCGCATAAACACAGAGCCTGCCTTTCACAAATTGCACGATTTCACTTTCCGCTGCACTTTCATAGGCTTCCACAGAGTCATACCCTCTTTCCAGCAGATATTCTGCAATGCTGATCCCCTCCGCATTGGCTGACATTTCTGCCCCAGACAAACGCTCTGCCACTTTCTCGTCTATGGCCTCCTGATCAATCAGGAACATGCTGTGATCTATCATATAAGTGACCGGATCTGCCTTTCCCATCGCTTCGTTCGTCCCAACAAAACTGTCAATCCTGCTTTCCCCGCTAAATTCCGTCCCCAACATATCGAGCGCGTAAGATGGTCTGGCCTCCCCCATCTCGTCACGCGGATCTTCCCCGCCGGTTTTGGGGATCCTCAAGAAACTGGCCGCTATCATGGCAGCAATAATCAAAAACATAGCAACTGCCCCTGCGATTAACTTCTTGTGCTTCATATTACTCTTCTCCTTCATCTTCCAGTTCTCCTGCCTCTACGGGCTCATTTTCTTCCATTTGCCCATCCGCAGCCTCTATGTCACTTGTTTCTTCACTGGCGCCTTCCTCCAACGGCTCGCTTTCATCCTCCCCGGCAAGAATCTCCAGAACATCCTGCCCTGCAGAATCAAAGATAGACTGAAGGGAACGGTCCTGAAGCGTCATTTCTGATAGTAGAACCTGCACAGGGTCAGCTCCGTCTGTGGATACCACCGCTACAATTTGGATCTTTGTATTGCCCGGCAGCACATCCCCCTCTATCTCATAAGTTCCATCCTGTCCGTTGATGGTCGCATCTACATAGGTCCGGTCGGCAACCACGTGCTGGCTGGTAATGGTCGTATCATACACAAGGGCACCTTTCTTCACGTCTGAAGTGACCCGCTTTCCTATAATGGAATCCATATCCTCCCACGGAATCAGAATGGGAACCACAGTTTCTCCCTCTGCGTTGATATAAGTGGATATATTCGTATACTTTTCATATTGGTCCTCATTTAGAATGCACCCTTCAAGATCACTCTGCTCGATCATTTCGTCCACCTGCATATCCCTTGTGAACATCACCGCAACAAAAGGCTCCTCTTGCGCCGCCGCTTCGGCAGTATCCGGCGTATTTTGTATATCGCCATCTTCTTGCCGATGCAGATACAGGGAAAACGCAGCAAACGCTGCCAGGAAGATACTCAAAACCGCCATAAAGACGAACAGAAGAAGAAACCTCCCCTTTCTCTTCGCGTTTCCAGTTCGTCCGATCGTACCCTCCTCTCTACCTAAATTTGAAGGGGCAACTTCCTTTCTGCTGCTTTTGTGACTCCCCATCTTCTCATAGATACGATCCGGCTCAACGCTGCTTTCCCCCTGAACAACCGTTTTTCCCGCCGGCGCCTTCGCTTTTTCCTGCCATTGCCCCTCCGGCTCTGTACCTTTACCTTCCGGCTCTAAAGAACGCTCCGCATGCCCTTCCTCCACCGGATGGACGCTTTCGGGCAAAACATCCTGCCCCGGCTCTGATTTTCTGGCAAAGTCCGGACTCTCCATCAGCGAGGCGCCACAATCCCCGCAGAATTTTTTCCCCGTTTCATTTGCCGCCCCGCAGGATGGGCATGTGATTTTCCCCTTTGGCAAAGACGGCTCTCTCTTTTTACGTCCCAAAAAGCTCCTGCGCTTTACCGGCGGCTCCGGATCAGAAGCAGGTTCCAGGAAGATTTCCGGATGCGTACGCTGATACCACTCTTTCTCGGCCGCCTCCGGGTCTGCCGTGGCAGACGGGATTTTGAAATAGAATTCTTTCCCCATCTTCAGGTTCGCCTCATACGCCGTCGCGATCTTTTCCCCACGGCCGACCTGTTCCTGGTACTGCCGCAGATTCTTCTGGTAAATATGGTCCGGGATGGAATCGACGTTTCCATCTGGATAATGAACGATATTCCCCTCGTATAAATCCGCGGCGAAGTATTCACCGTGCCATTGGATATATGCAAACCCTATAATTCTGTTTTTTGGCATGTCATTCATTTCTGTGTTCCCCTTCCCATATCACCTGAATTATTCCTGGCTTCCTGGCGGAAAGCAAAAACTGCAGCTTACACATACATCCTAGTCTCGCACTCTTCCATTATCTGGAAACCTTTTCTCTTCAATGTGATTCAAAATGATTCAAAATTCTTTTTTCACTTTTCTCCTGAACATAAATCGCTATGTGATTCAAAACGATTCAAAAATCGCTTATCTTTTTATCTACAGACCAGACTCCATATTTATTCTTCCACTAACGCATACCGGACTACGGCCTTGATATGAAATACCGTTGTGATATCCTCCTCTTCCGCTTCCACCTGGTCAGCATCCATACGATAGAAAACCGTGGTATCATACCCTTCTGCCTCGCGCATGCCTTCATATGTGGCCGTGTAATCCGATACAAATGCATCGCCTGAGAAAACGGCGTTCCGGTAAATATAGCCCGCATCTTCATACGCTTCTCCATTCCAGGATGCTCCGGTAACCCGGAAATATTGGGAGGAAAGGCCAAGAGAAGCAAGAATATCAGACTCATAACCATCCCATACCGGCGTCTGGGCATTTCTCGCGACTACCACATTCTCTGCTCCTGCCAGCTCGTAGGTATCCACCGTGCTTGCCGGCGCCATAAAAGTGCCGTCCACATGCAATACACTTTCCCATCTGCCAGGAGTCGTTTCCTCAAACCCTATAAGCGTGCCTTCAATTTCCTTGTCGATGCCTTCTTTCTCATCATAATAGGTAATGGTTTTTGTCGATGCCGGTGAAGGTTTTCCATACTGCTTCTCATAATGTACTTCCTCCGTAACCGGAATCTGTACGAGTCCCTTTGTTTTCACATATACCTGTTCATTGGCCAGCTCATAAGTCTTCCCTGACTCTGACTCATATTCGTAGCTTTCCGGAATCTCGTCCAGATCTTCCACCGCCATATCCACTTCTGCCTGTACCACACTCCTGGTATCCAGTGTCTCATATTCGATATCCGGTGACAGTGCGTAGGTCTTTCCGGCCAGTGTATATTCCTCCGGGAAATTATAAAGAATCAGGGATTCATCATCGCTGTAAAACTCAAACTCCTGGTAAACATAGTCCGCCTCATCATCTGCAGCTTCTTTTGCATCCTCCTCCAAAACCAGTTCCTCATTCACCTCTGCTGCATCCTTCCCGCACCCTGCCAGCCCGGCAGGCAAGCATATGAAAGCCAAAAGAAGACATATTACCTGTTTTCTTCTCATTTCGCATCTCCTTTCTTTGGAATCCCCTACCCTGCTACGGGTAGGGGCAATCAACGGTCCGTTTACTGCTCATTTCGTTTCCGACGAAGGAGGAAGAAACCAAGGCCTCCCATAACCGCTGCAGCTCCAATAAGCGCCGGAACTGCCCACAGAATTGAAAATCCGTCAGAATGCTCTACTTCAAACAGAATCGAACTGCCAATTTCTCCGGTATCCTCCGTTCTCACATTATTCCAGAACGATCCGGAGCGGATTTTAAGAGTAAGTTTGCCGATAAGCGGTTCACCTGGATTTGATGGCGTCTCTGGTGTAGAATCCCCGGATCCGCCTCCACTTCCGTGATGATTGTTTGGCTTCGGCGCATTGAAGAAATACAGCGCCTGCTCCCCAGTTGCTGCCAGCAAGTGGAATACCTGCGGTGTCGAATCGAGGATATAGCCGGAGGGCGCTTTCGTCTCCATAGCCACATACCAGCCCGGAGTCAATCCGGTCACCGTCATCGCACCGCCGTCAGTGATCACACTTGCGCGCTTATCCGCTTCCGTTAAAGGAATGGTTGTCACAGGGGTCTCCACACTGCTGTCAATCTCCGTGATTTCGTCTTTTGGAATCACAAGCGTATAGGTGTCTGTTACTTTTAGGCGGAGCGATCCGTTCGATTGCAATTTTGCACCTTCCAGCACCGCATCCACCGATACCGTAAAGTTCATGCTGTCAATCTCTGACAAATACGCCTGGTCAAACGCCACCCGGATGACATCGCCGGATTCTGCACGTTCGAAGCAGTAGGTAAATGCCTTTGCCTCCCCGTCATATGCGTCATATTTCTGGGAAAGTACTGCATCTAGCCGGATGCCCTCCGGCAGCCTCATGTCAAGCGCATATCCTGCTCGCTCTATATCTGCCTTCTTGATGGAATACTGGAACGTCAGATAGGAAGTATATCCATCCCAGTGTTCCGTCCTTTCCGCTTTCATTCCGGTAAGATATGCGTCCAGAGTACTTGCCCCAAGTTCTGAGTCATTAACCGTAAAGTCAGAGTCCGTATCCGGATCCACTACGGTTCCGGATGCCTCGAATCTGGTATCCGGAGTCAGATACTCTATGTACTCCTGCGGAATTTCATAAATGTCGATGACCGCACCTTTCACAAACTCCGTTGTACCGGTTCTGTATTTGTATATCTTAAGCGCAGTTGTCGCATCCAGCATCTGGACCGTTTGGATTAGACCGGTTTCCGCAACCTCAAAGATCACATCCTCCGCGATCAGATAACCGGCAGGAGCGCTTACCTCCACCAGGGCATACCTTCCCACCGGAAGATAGTCAATCCTATGCGGAATCGGCTTTCCGTTTTCTTCATAACCGTCCTCTCCAGTCACCCAATCATCCATCAGCTCCATGCGGTTCCCTTCCTCATCCAGTTTCCAGATCTGAAGGTTTGCTCCGTCTATCTCTTCCCGCGTTGTAATATCCGCCTTGCTGATGGTAAGTTTTGTATAGTCGTCCATCATAAAGACTTCCTGAAGCTCGCCCGTGTCATTTAATGTAAATTCCACGGAATTGGACTTCACATAGCCATCTTCTGTCGGCGCCAGTGTCTCTTCCAGGATATAGGTGGTCCCGACATCCAGCGCTCCCTCTATGTAATGAGGAACCGGCGTTCCGTCTTCCGTATATCCATCTTCACCGGTGATCCACTGGTCTATCACTTCTCCGGTCGTTTTGTCCTTTACCGTCAGATGAGCACCTGCCACCTCTTCTCCGGTCGTGATATCGGCCTTATGAATCCGTACTTTTGTCACATCGTCATACATATGCAGGGCCGCATCCTCCATGGACACCCAGGTCTTCGTATATGTAATCTTTGAGTCTGCAGGACGGGTATCCACCTGCTTTTCCGCATAGAATCCGGAGACGTCAAGCGCAGAACCTCCAAACTCAAAATATACGGTGTCAAAATCCAGATCCACAAATTCAGACTCCCTGAGTACCTTGTCCAGAGTCTGCTGCGTCGTCTCTTCTCCTACGAACACAATCAGGTTTTTATTGACCAGAAGCCATTTTGCTGCGGTTATCCCATCAAGGGGCTTTGTATAATCCCAGTCGCTCTCTTCCTTTCCCTGAGTGATCCAATCATCTGCATGGGTATTGGGGATCAGCAGGCTTCCATTTTCGTAATCCTGATCGGGACGCACATATGCAGTCAGCACCTCATATCCATAGAGGCTGCCATCTTCATCAAACCAGTTCCCGTTCTCATCGCAGATCTGATATACCATGACCTCAATATCCGGCGCAGAGACATATCCGGCTGCAGGGTTGGTTTCGCGGAACACGTAGATGTTTTTACGCACTTCCTGATTATTCAGCCTTGGCCACTCTGTATTAGACAGCTCCAAGCCCTTTACGACATGGGCGCCGTCACCGGAAACCCAGCGGTCAAGAAGCAGAAGGTTGTCCTCTTCGTGGCTGATCATGCCGTCTTCATCCACGTCATTGATGTCTTTTATTTTATAGAAGGAAATCTCATTGCCCGGGATCTCTGCCTTTCCTGTAATGTCCTCTTTTGTAAGGCTCACCTCTGTCGGCACATTAGCGTGCTTTGCATAGACCGGTATATACATGGTCGTATCGTTGTCATACTCAAATTCGACATCATAAATAGTGTCATCAATCAGGTATCCTTTTGGAGGTGTAATTTCCTGGATATAAAATTTCCCTGTATTGATCGCCGTATTTCCATCGATCGACTGTTCCACGGTATAAGTCACTGTCTTTGCCGATGTGTCAATGGTCAAGTGCCGGCCGTCTCCCGTCACATAGCCGCTGTCATCTTTCGTCAAAAGAACTGTGTCACATCCCGACACCTCCAGGTAATAGGTACCCGCATCCGGTCCTTCCGTAAGCGATGTGTAGGTATAAGTCACTGTCTTTTTATGGATCAGCAGGTCGTCTTTCCGATCCGCATCCAGGTACTTGCTCATCAGCGCAATGTCCACGGCGAAATTGGCGAATCCGGTATCATCGGTGGTCGCAACCGCAAGCTTTGTTCCGGCTTTTACTAAAAGTTTGCCATCTACATTGTAGATGTCGTTTTTCGTATAAAGACCGAACTTCGCACCTCCCAGGCTTGCCCCGGTATCTGCGTCTGCTTTATAAATGCCGACTCCTAATTTCCATTGATTTTCCTCTGACTCTTCCCTCCTGTCTTCTTCCGGCCCCCCATGGTCCTCACCGGGTTTGTCATACATCACAACAATCCCGCCAACCGCTTTTCCATCCGCTACTGTAAAGGAAATGCTTTCCGTTTTCTCATATCCTGACGGCGCGCTGGTCTCGGTGAGTGTGTACTTCCCATCTGCCAGGTTCCTGATCACATGTGCCGTTGTTCCCGATGTCCACTGGTCCACCACATTGCCCTGGCTATCCGTAAGAACCATTTTTGCTCCCGGGAGTTCCTTTTTCGTCGTCAAGTCCTGTTTGCTAATGTATACTTCTGCCTTGTCCGGTGCGTCATACATAATCACCGTGCCGCCAAAGACCGTTCCATTAACAATTTCAAACTCAACACTTTCCGCTTTCTCGTAACCATCCGGCGCCGTAATCTCCGTAAGAACATATTTGCCATCTGCTAGATTTTCAACCCATAATGGCTCTTTTCCGGATACTACACTTTTGACAACGGATCCGCTTTCATCAGTAATCACCAGTTTTGCACCAGGCAGTTCTTCCCCGGATGCAATATCTTTCTTACTCAGATAAAAGCCTTTCTCGCTGGGCGCATCATACATAACGATTGTGCCGTCCACTTTTCCGTCCACGACTGTAAAAGTGATACTCTCGGAGACCTCATAACCATCCGGCGCGGTGGTCTCTGTAAGCGTATATGTGCCATCCGTGATGCCCGCGAGCACATGGGGCTCTGTACTGGAAACCCAGCTGTCTATGATTTCCCCGTTCTCGTTTTCCACTCTCAGATGCGCACCTGGCAGCTCTTCCAGCGTGGTCATGCTTTTTTTACTGATTACGACTTTACTGTTATCGCTGTCCGGAACCTCTTCCTGGCTCCAGGCCTTTACACGCTGGTCGTAGAAGGATACCACTCCCTCTTTATCGCTGTAGAAAGGCTCTTCTGCATGATAATAGGTTCCCCATGTAAAGAAGTTCGTTCCAAAAAGATCCTTCAAAACTTCACCGACCGTATTGATGCCGCCAAGGAACCAATTAAGTCCTTTGGAGTCCCAGATCTGCATGGTTTCCTCTGTCCAGGTTGTGCTTTGTCCATTTGTATTGAACACAACACCCTTTGTCTGATCCGCATATTCCAGGGTCACGGTCTGCACCTGATCATTGATTAAGAACCCATATGGTGTCGCGATCTCCTGGATATGATAGGTGCCAAGCGGAAGATAGATGGATACCTCTCCAAGTGTTCCATCGTTTTCTACTTTCACGATCTCGGACTGGGACGCGTAATGCAGGTCATATTCCACAAGCAGGTCAAAAGAGCGGTAATTAACTGGCCGGCCGCCTATATCCACGGTCACGCTGGAATAATCATCTGCCAGCGTAACCACATGACCGGAAGCCGTAATAAACTGCTCATTCAAATCGTCCCACAACAAATGGAACGTCTCGTCTTTTACCGTAAGCTCCGCTCCGCGTATCGTAAGAGCTGCCGTAACATAGGCATTATCCGTAAGATCCTCATAACGCACCGTTGTTACACGATAGCCGCCGCTGCTCTTCTCTACATAGGCTCCCGCCGCAGTCATAAGGACATTGCCTTCCATAGTCAGGATCTCAGCCCCTGCACTGTCGATAAGCTTATAAGTCCCATCTTCCTGTTTTTCCAGCGACGCATCCGCATATACCTTTTTATGCGTATAGCCTAAATCCTTTGCTCCCGGCGTGGCGGCGCCATTGGAAACCCCTGCTTCATAAGCGTCGGTATGTGTCACCTCATAGCCCGCTGCTGTCCTGGTCACATAATCACCCGCCGCCCAGGGCTTTGAGACGGCAGATACCACCCGGAAGACATTCTCTGAAGGCTTCACTTCAATGGTGCTGCCGTCGTTAAGCCTTAACAGATAATATCCACCCGTCTGGTCCTCCAGCTTAGCGCCCTTGTAATCGTTCACCGTCGTATAAGTCAAACGATATCCGGTATCTGTCTCTGTCACAACACCTGCAGAGTGTGTCGTAAGGCCGCCTTCCTCTTCCAGGCGCGTCACATAATCGGTTGCCGTAGCCGCTGCACTGCCGGTTCCACGGTTCACCTTCCGTATAATCTGCAGGGTCTGCTCATTATAATATGTATTAGGATACACAGTAGCATCTGTATAAGCCGGCACCCCGAACAAAGCTTTATCCAGCTCACTCATGCGGGACTCTACCCAGTAGTTCTCGATTCCTCCGCTGGTTGCATATTGATCCCCGGTGTAATACTTTTTGTCAGTAAAGGACTCTTTCTTCCCTCCTTCTTCCGGATAGTAGTAAGTATAATCATAGCTTCCTCCTCCAGCACTGGATCCGGTTTGATAAACGGGTGCATAGGAAACAATCTCCCCGTCATTTCCGGTCGTGACTGTTGCCACAACGTCACCTTTCTTGAACCAGCAGCCGCCATTCCCATCCTGCGTATAAATATCTTCCGCTGCGGTAATCTCAAACGTGGCGCCGGCTAACGGTCTCTCTTCATATACAAAATCCCAGGTTTCTCCGGTGTTATCTCCTACCAGTTCCAAGGTAGCGCCCTTATCCTGCGTCACTGTATTGTCCACGCCAGTCTTCTCATAACCGCCGCCTTCCATCCGCTTCAATAAGGTGCCATCTTTGGCCATATAGACCCCATAGGTCACATACTTCACATCCAGCGTGGATCCATCCGAGAATGTCACACGATAATCATAATTGATATCCGGGTCATAAATCGCTTCTGTCCATGTGATCTCATAGGTATCTCCTTTTTTCCGGCTTAAAACACCTCCATCTTCCGTTGTAAGGGTTCCATGATCATCCGTTACCAAATAATCCGTATTGACAATATTCGATCCTTCCACATGGTAAATTGCCATATCAGAAACACGCTCTAACGATGCTTCTTCATAAACGTCCATCCGCAAGTCATAGACCAGCATAAGAATCCTATCCGCCGATGTAAAAAGCGTAAAGCTGCTCTTAGGACCAAACACCTCTTTGCCGCTCAGATCCGTGATGCTGCAATATGGCTCCAGTGCCGCGATCACCGTCTCATCCACAAGAATATTGCCGTCCTGATCCTTATAGACCAACGAACCAGAAGAGATATCTTCCGTATAAAGAACTTCCTCCCCATCTTCCGACACATAGATATAGGTTCCTTCTACCGGATCAATGCTCGTGACCCCAGGATAAAATACCTTTTCATCCGCTACGGTTTGATAAGCACCTTCATCATAAACAATGCCGCCATTCATGGTATGTCTCAGACCGTCGGTGCCAAGGTAAACGGCAGCAAGGTGCATGCCATTTAAGTCCGTTGCCAGATAGTCTACCGGCTGAATACCTGTTACCGTTACTTCTTCTGTGATTTCCCGGTATTCTACCTCATCCGTACCCAGATCATAATGGTCTTTGATCTTATTAAACACGGCGCGGTCTTTTGCAGACGCTTTTTGCGCATTGTACTGCGCATCCGTCCGGTCTGTATACTCATCCGCGTACTCTATGTCATCCGTATTGGAATATCCCACGAGGACTTCACCGGTCTTCAAAATGTTGACCTTCCCTACTGCCTCTTTGTTGTAATAGGCTTCCCCTATATAGATATAATCCAGATTTCCGTTTGATACGATTCCGCTGCTCTTATACAGGCGATCTGTCGTCACTTCAAAATCAACGGTTCCGTAATAGGATTTGAACAGATTATCCCTGGTCGGGCGGGATGCATCCGCTCCTAAGCCTCCATGGAGCTCATCCTCGCGTTCATTTCCCTGATCCCAATAGAGATTGTAAAAGCCCTCTGGCCCGCTGATTTCCTCGATGCGGTATTTCCCACTCTCCAAGGATGCCACAGCATCCACTCTTCCACTCTCATTCGTTGTGAAGATGTCCTGTGCGATCATGCTGAGATTGCCGTCCGGTCCGTACAGGTACTGGCGTACATAGCGCTCATTCTGATAGTCCCAGATGCGGTACGATACTCCTGACTGAATGACGTCCTGGCCGGAATCCGCATCTTTCTTCACCAGTACAAGGGATGCCACAAACTTCGCATCTGTAAGGGTTACACTCCTGCTCCGGTTGGAAGAGGCGGAAGAATCCGATACCGTAACAAACATCGGATCCACCGTAAACAGATCGGTCGGCGTAGTCGTTTCAATCACTATATAAGCGCCCCATGGCAGTTCCGGCGAACGCAGGTTGCCATAATGGTTTGTGTAGATTTCCGAGAGGCGGTATTCGTTCCGCACGCCGGTGGCCACCCAACCATCTGATATACCATTAGGTCCGTACCATTCACACGGAGAACCGTTATTCAGGTTATTGTCCTGGTAAGCATAGTCTTTATTGATCTCCTCTACAGTCGTGGAATTTTCTTCGTACATCCGCGCAATCGCATCACTTTCTGCCGAAAAGTCCCACTTCTGCGTATCATTGCTGTAGTAAATGTTTTTGTAAGCCTCCAGGATATCGTCTGCATAATAGTAGCCTCTGTCCTTCACATAAAGAATTCTGTTGGCCGTCCGGATATCGTAGTCAGATCCATACTTATCCTCAAACGGATGGTTTTCAGAAATGTATTGATCTGTAAACTGATACCCTACAAAATTGCCGGCGCTGTCATAAAGGGCAATGAGTTTGTCTTCATATAAAAGCCTGTTCCCCTCTTTTTCGCTGAATGCAGGAACAATTGTCCCGTCCTTGATCAGGGATAACTCACTGATCAGATAAACAGTAAAGCCGCCCCCTTCCAGCGCTTCCTGTTCGGTATTCCCGCTGGAGGAACTTTCGTCTTTCGTGGCCTGCTTGTTAATTTGGAAACCTGCACCCTTAATCACGATCTGGTTGGATACCTGTTCCGTATCTTTCTGCAGGTAAATCTGCTCCGCTTCATAAGCGGCGTCCTCTGTTGCCTGGCCCTCATAGGGGAAAGAATAGTTATAATGGATCGGATTTCCATTCTCATCCGTGGCTGCCGTATAACCCGGTGCAAAGGAAAGCCACCGGATTTCACTGGTTTCCCGGTCGTTGTTGTCCGTAGACCGGATCACTATGGAGTCACGGATCTCCTCCACCAGGTAATAATTTCCGAGATACAGCCCGTCCATTTCGAGCTCACCGTTTTTGATCGGAGCAGACGCCACCTTGGCGCCGTTTTCCAAAGTGACATTCTGAAGGGTCCAGGTGTCCGCATAGCCGTCCCCATCGTCATCCATAAAAACCTGCTGCTCTTCTAACACCGCAAACCATCCGTTGTGCTTCGGACCGCCATACCTGCCATCCGGATGCTGGATTCCCTTATATGTCATCTCCCGGGCAGCGACCTCGATCGCTGCGCTTTCATCATCCGTATAGTCAAAATAAAGCTTTCCATCCCGGATATAAGCGTGCATGTAATCAGTGTATGGATTATCGCCTTCATCTGTAAAGCCATTTGACGGATCCTTGTCCTTATCTTCGATCACACGGTACCCGCCATCTTTTAGCGGCTGTGCCCAGATAAGCGTATCCTGCAGAACACCCTCATAATAGTGCACGGTGAAGGAATTGGATTCTGCTACATACAAGGAATATACGGCGCCGTCAAGATCCGCGTCTCCATGATCCGTTCCATCCGGATATGCTTCGCCCAAGTCACCCGTCACATACCGCTCGGCATCAGAATCGTATTTTGTAAACCGTATATAGGCATAGGTCCGCTCATCGATGAAGCTGTAACCCGGCTCTTTGTTTACATCTTTTTCCGTATGGTAATAGCGGTTTTGCTTTTCCGCATCCGCATTATCATAGGAAGGTATACCTACCTGTATAAATTCCGTATCATTAAATCCATGGCGGGCATTCAGCGCTTCTGCCTGTTCTGCCGCATAGGAATTGTAATTGAGCTTCGTATCTGTGTAAGTACCACGAAATGTGATCTCACTTTCCGCCGACAGCCCATCGTTAAAGGAATCCAGGTTAATGGTGGTCCCAACAAAGTTCAGTTGGCAATCCATCGCAAGTTTTAAAGCATAGTAGGTGTCCTGCTTATCACTGTCCCGATTCAGCGTCATGATACCGCTTTTTTCCCGAAGATATTGGTTCAGATAATGGTCCACCCATTCATTTAACGTATCACGTTTCGCATTTTCCGGATCATCCAGGGTATACTTCTCCAGGGATATACTCGGCCTCATACCGGATTGTTCATACCAGCCCGCAGCGTCATATCCGTCTTCGGTCGGCGTTTGCTCGTCATTATCAAGCGTCTCCGCATATGCTTTATACTTGTTGGCATCATATTCTTTATATCCATCCACCAGCATATAAGTCGCATACTGGTTTGTATCTTTACAAAGCTGGATGTAATGGACCATCTTTACAACGCTCTTATTATCATCCGTTGCATATGGAGCCCCATCCGGGTTTTTCTTTGCTGACTCTTCGGTGAGTGTGGAATCATCACGGTCAGAGTAATTGCCAAGGTAACCGGTTTTACTCCCATCCGAGGGCGCGGTTCTCTCGACGATTGCAAAATGACCAAGGTTCGCTTGTGTGTAGTAAAGGGTTCCATACTCCTGATACCCATACTGTTCTCCCGTCGCATGGTCTTCTGCAGTGGTAAAGGTTGTTCCACAATATGCGTCAGTAGCATGAAGACGATGAACCGTGTACATGCCTATGGTTGTGTCTGACCATCCCATCTCCTGTGCAATTTCCGGGGTGACTCTTACGATTTCATAGTTTTCCGTTCCCCAGGTCGTATAATCATCAGGATCAGTACCCACATCTGTATCCATCTTTCTGGAAATAAGATCACTTTCCGATACCTCCAGAGTAGTTTCGACTGTATACTCACCATCCTGCGGATACGTGCCCACATGGGAACTTACGGTATAGCTGTTCTCATTCACTTCAACGGTTGCAGGAGCACCCTCTGCAGTCTTTGCCACGTAAGTAACATCATCATTCGTATACAGCAGATACCCGCTATCTTCATAGGCAGTATAACTGAATGTATAAGACACGGTACCGTCTATCACGCTGACTCGCATATCAATGCCGGCCTCGTCATCTGCCGAGCTCAGGGTATGCTCCACTCCGTCAGCGTCAATATACAGATACGTCAGTGGCCCTTCAATCTGGCTTGTACCATTATTTCCGGTAGAAATATCATTGGTAAGGGAAACACTTCCCCCTCCGATTACACTCCAGCTGTTCTCGCCATTTTCGGTAACTGGCAGGTTTTTTCTTACCTTTTTTAGTAATGTGTAGGTTTTGGCATATCCGTTATCTGCATCTGGATCTGTTATCTCAGACAGCCTGCCGTTAAAGGTCTCCGTCCGTAGGCCATTTGTGCTCAATGTCTGGTTCAGGGTCATTTTCAGGCAAATGGTATATGTTTCAGCTGCAGTCGGCGTAAAGCTGACCTCATAAGGGGTCCCCTCCTTAATCGCTTTAATCGCATTTATATCAAGCTCCTGAGAGAAGACCTCGCTCTTATTCTGATCAAGAACTGAAAGGGTTGCCATTTCAATGGTGTCGTAATCCAAAGCCTTCCCACCATTTTGGTCCTTTTCAAATTGCATCAAAAGATCCTCAATACGAATTTTTCTCTCCGATGCCTCCAGCGTTACTTTGTACTGATAGTACTCATAAATGTCGAAAGCCGTATCATACAGGATCTGGTTATTACTCTCCAGGTCACTCTTATTGATGAAGATCTGGTTTTGCCATGGTTCATTCGTAATATTTTTCTCGGGACTATTTGGATCCTGATCATTGGTCCCGCCGGCCACCATAGTCTGCCCATTGGCCAGCACCTTTACATAGCTTCCGATTGTAGTTGTATCTGACACATCTTTACGGTATCCTTCCTTCGGAAGCGTGATTTCCGCAAGTTCTTTACCATTGGAATCCGTAGATGCTGCACGGGTAAAGGAATCCAATTCCGTTACTGTATAGGTGTAAGTCCGCGCCATATATTCAGAATACATGGTATCAATCGTATCCTGTGCTGCTTCCTGCGGCTGGGTGTAGACGATCTGCTGTGCATCATGGATTTCTTTGATTTCCTCATAGGTCATCTCTGCCGCTGCACCTTTATACAGCACCTCCACAGTACTGCCAGCTTCCGTGGCCTCTGCTTCCTCTGCAAGCATCAGGGCATTTTCCCACAGGCTTTGATACGTGGAATAATCGATCAGAGTATTGTTTCCGTCTTTGCAGTCAGAATAGAATTCCCGGAACGTATGCCTATGTTCAAAAGTAGTGCAAGCATATCCATTCTCATCTGTAGTGATTACGGTACGGTGATCCCCGCCGGACGGTTCCACATCATCATCCATATAGGGCACAGTATCCCTCTCGGTTATAGACTGGCCAAAAGTATCTATTGTAGAGTCCGGATAATCATTCCCATACTCAGAGAGGGTTCCTTTGTAAATATCGTAGTCCAATGTATGACCGCTGGCCTCGCTCTCCACCACCTCAAATTGGATGTTTTCCAGAAGTTCATTGGTAATGATGGACTCTTTTGTGAGTTCTACATGATATTTTGCTACCGCTTCTTTTTCCAAATAGAAGTTATCAATATAAGGTATCTCTATTTTATTCAGCGTTGTAGATGCAGGACCGATATCCCAAGTGATGATATATTGCGCCGAAGACTCGCTGCATCTCCAAAAATGGATATTGGCAAGCACGCCTGGATAATAATCCGGATTAAAAGATACAGACTCCAGCGCCGCATCATCATGGCCGGCATCCCACCATTGGTTGATATAATTCGAGTATGATAGAATGGTTCTTCTAATAAATTCAGCATAAACCGGACCAGCTATCTTAGAAGCAGCTTCTTTCATTCCACCATTTTCCCAAGCATAATCTGGGTCAAAATAATGGGTGTCGTCCGGCATATTATTTAGAATATACCAAATAATAATCTGTGCCGTAGTGAAATCTCTATCTTGCTGTGCAGTAGCCTTATAATAGGTATTGATCACTGTACGTATCAGGTTATACTGGTAATTCGATATTCCAAGCTCTCCATAAGATACAGGGGAATAAGTATAGCCTGTCCGATAAGATCCACCATACTTTGCACAAAATGCACCATAGGTATTCCCATCGTCCCCTTTTGCCCGTAACCGATATACAACGCCATGGCTTGCAGAACCGCCTAAAGAGTCAATCCGTCCCAAGGCATCTATCGACATCTGGGTTACCCCACTGGCAGTCAAAGAGCTGGGACCGGTCTCTGATTCATCAGGATCAGCCATCAACATAATATTTGCTGCTGCATTGGCAGAACTGTTTGCAAAGGCCTCTTTCATCCACCCGGGCATATCCTGCCCATTCAAGAAGCGATGTGCTGCATAAGAAAGTGAATATCCCTCATCCAGCATCTGCGAAAGGGTTTCCTGTGTAAATCCATCAAAAATTGTCCCGCGGAAAAAGTTCATCAGATCCATTCCTTCTTCCACCATGGACAAAATTTCATCAATATCGTCTACATAGACTTCCGGTAGAATTTCGCCATCTTCATTCTGAACAAAGTAGTTCCCAGAATAGGCCGGATCACCATAGTAATAATTCCAATATGGTGTCGTTGGAAGATCCGTAAAGGATACCTCCTCATTTTCGTACATTGACACATCTGCTTCTTCTGTCCCATTTTCCAGAATATCGCTTTCGATCAGCGCCTCTTCATTATCCGCTTCTCCGCCTTCTGTGGTAATTTCTGATGTATCCTGTCCACCAATAGGTTCTTCATCCGTCGGAACATTAGAGTCGTCATTCCCCGTAATTTCTTCTTGTCCATCCTGGCCATCTGGATCCTGCTCACCAGTTTGGGGCTTTCCAGATGTGTCTTCCTGCTCCTCATCTTGGTTTTCACCCTCTGCTACGTCAGGATCCTCGTCCGGTTCAGAAGAGGTATCCTCCGATCCCCCGGGATCTGTTGTTCCAGCTTCTTCTCCAGAGCCATTTCCGGAAGATGTGGAGTTGCCCTCCTCCTCACTTTCTTCTCCTCCCTCTGGAGCACTGGTGCCTATGTCAAGATCCCCTGAAGATACGGTATCGTCCTGATCTGTTTCCTGATCAGTAACCTGCCCGTTTCCAGTATTGTCGTCCGTCGGTGTATCTGAACCCACATCCAGAGATTCCGACACATTGGTTGCCATAGACACGATTGCTGTTGTCGGAAGCGCTGTTACGGTCAACGCTACTGCCAACAACAGGCATAAAAATCTTCGGCTGCGTTTTAATTTCATGTCATTGCTCCCTTCCTTGAATTATCTATATAAAATCCTTATTGGATATTTTCTTTTTAGAAAAAAAGATCCCCCGAACAGCTTATTTGCTGTTCGGGGGATCTACCCACACCATATACTATACTTCAAATAGCACCACGATATAGTAATAATTTCCGCTTTGGCAAACTGCAGCTCCGACGGAGGTATAATACTCACTCATCATATTGGCCCGATGTCCTGACGAATTATAAAAAGAATCAAACCAACTTGCTACAGAACTGCCCGAATTTTTCTGTATAATTTCCGCTCCCACTGCAAGAGACGTCTGATGTGAAAAATTATCTACGATCTCTTCCGCCCTTTGCATTGCCAATTCCGCAAGCGCGTCGCTCCAGGCCATTACAGGTTTTCCTTCTTCTTCTCTCTTCTGGTTAATGTAATCTGCTAGTTCCTTCGAGGTAGAAGTCGATTTCTGTGCAGGAGCTGAGCTGCTGTCATTATTACTTTCGTTTGCAGCTTCACTGCCTCCTGGTTGCTGGGCCGAAGAACTTCCCCAATGCGTACCCCATTTTGCATCATATGCATCTGTATTCACTGTAAGCATTTGATTATATAACGCCATATCTCCTGAAGTATACGCTGCATCTATTTCATCAGCAGAATATACTAAATAAAGATCTGCTTCTGTCGGTTGGGGTACAGCCGTAGAATTTCCTCCATCACCACTTGGATCCCCGACGCTCTCTGCTGACTGGATTACTGGTTTTTCGTTCTGAAGATAGTCTGCAGAAACGTAACCTGTGGTCTCATTATACTTTATGCGATACCAATTCGTTGATGTTAAACCGGTCACACTCACCTCTTCTGACGTTGATAGCGTTCCGATTTTTTCTTCATCTGTGGTGGGACCTTTTCTTACATTCACATCAGCATTTGCATACATTGGAGTCTCTGCTATATCCTCCATTGTGTACCCGAGTACTAATTGTTCTACTGCCTGGCTAAGTTCGTAACTTTTGGACTCGTCCAGCCCCTCTACTTTCTTGGCTTCGATGTTTATAGGCGCAGCATCGGTGGCATTCTCACTGCTCTCTTCATCTGATAAGAGTTCTGTGGAAATCTTTACACCACCCCCGGGTACTAATAACGCCAATTCCTCATCAGGAAGATTAACCGCTGCAGTCACATCATATTCCTGGCCATTTGCGTCACAGGCTTTCCATATCCCGGTCTCTTCATTTGCTTCCATAATCACGACCTCATAGGAAACTTCTTCATAAACCGGCGGCTCCTCAGATTCCCCAACTGTTTCCGCTGTCGTTTCTTCTGTTTCTTCCACTGGCGTTACTTCCTGCGGCGCTGATCCGTTTGACCCACAGGCAGATATCGTTGCTGCTAAACAAATAGTAAGCATCACATTGATACTTTTCATCTTCATAATCTGTTTCCTCCCTGTTTTGTCTATTATTGAATAATTACCCGATGCGCCTCGTGTAATTCAATTATATAATAAACACTTATTCTGTAAATGGCTTTTACATTTTTTTTAGATTTGCAAAATTTCTCAAATGGATTTTTTCAGAAAAATGAATGACATAGCAGAACCAAAAGGGCTGGATGGAACGCCAAAGAGGAAGTGCAATTTCTAGTATTATATACAATATTTTTTCTATGACGACGGAAAAATAATGTACTTTGACGCTCCAGCCAACCCTTTGTTGGTTTGATACAGATAAGGGTTTTGACATTTAGACTGTACATTGTCCACAAGCAGGATGGTGCAAGAAATCAGGGCAAAGAAGCTAAATATCAAAAAAATGCACTAAAATTAGTGCATTTCAATCTACCAGCACATTTTCCGCCAGCGCTGCGCGTCCTTAACTGGCCCTCATCCAAGCGAGCCGCGCGTCCTGGCGCACCCTATCACTCCCGGATCCAACGGAGCGACTTAGCAGTTGAACATACTAAAACTATTGGAACTCATCCTGTTAACAGGATACAACAACCCCCCAAAAAAATCAAGTGATTTACTTATACACATGAAAATTTCTCGTAAAAACTAGCCACTATATGATTGTAAGTTTATACTTTTTTAAGATTTAAAATCTCGAAAAAATGTGGGCAGAACTTTTGGTTTTGCATCAAGTTTGTTAGAGCCCGGAGAAATTGACCACTCAGAGTCCAGCAGAAACAACCAATCCAA
>ERZ1643250.905-NODE-905-length-28436-cov-6.627039_pt1 | contig 28436 bp, 27 predicted proteins | sample MGYA00579262_ERZ1643250 | MGnify/ENA primary metagenome ERZ1643250 (study PRJEB29033, sample SAMEA4952265) | chicken gut metagenome | biome: Broiler Chicken; feature: Gastrointestinal Tract; material: Caecum | place: Ireland | collected 2018 | study: Broiler... | reverse complement strand
TGAGCAAAAGTCAGCGTGGGATTGATGTGGTATCTTTATCTAAGTGAACCCCCCATTTCCCACTTTGAAATAGATTGGCGTGATACATGCAGCGCTTCTGACAGTTCACTTTGTGTCATTCCAGCTTCCTTCCTCAACAGGTATATTTTTTCGGAGAATTTCACGGTTTGTTCACCTCATAAAATGTTTTGTTTGAAAAGAACCGTAAATGTGGATTGAATAAAGGCAGAAGAGATAGTATGATAATAGAAGCAAGAATACGATAGCGGAAAGGAAGAAAATGTTATGGATAATTTTACATTCTACAGTCCTACCTATTTTGTTTTTGGACGCGGAGAGGAAAATCATACAGGCAAATATGTGAAACGGTTTGGAGGGAGCAAGGTTTTGATCCATTACGGCGGGGGCAGCGTGGTGCGTTCCGGTCTTCTGGACAGAGTAAAAGCTTCGCTGGAACAGGAGAATATCAGCTATGTGGAGTTGGGAGGCGTCCGCCCCAATCCCAGAAGCGGCCTGGTATATCAGGGTATTGAACTGTGCAGAAAAGAGAACGTGGATTTCATACTGGCTGTGGGCGGCGGAAGTACCATCGATTCTTCCAAAGCCATTGCCGCCGGTACGGTATATGATGGAGATTTCTGGGACTTTTATCAGGGGAAACCGGTGGAAACAGCCCTTCCCGTCGGCACGGTTCTCACCATTGCTGCCGCCGGAAGTGAAGGAAGTCCTGATTCTGTGATCACGCTGGAGGATGGCATGCTGAAACGGGGCGCCACCGGCGAAGGACTCCGTCCCAGATTTTCCATCCTGAATCCGGAGCTGACTCAGACGCTGCCGCCTTTCCAGACAGCGGCCGGCATTACGGACATCATGGCCCATCTGTTTGAACGGTATTTTACAAACACGCAGGAAGTGGAGACGACAGACCGTGTCATCGAAGGCCTTTTGATGGCCATGATCCATGAGGGACCCCGGGTAATCGCGGATCCGGATAATTATGAGGCGCGGGCCAATATCATGTGGGCCGGCATGATCGCTCACAACAACTGCTGCGGCGTGGGCCGGGAACAGGACTGGGCCAGCCACGGCATTGAACATGAACTGTCCGCTCTGTATGACTGTGCCCATGGCGCCGGTCTGGCAGTGGTATTCCCGGCTTGGATGACCTACACCATGCCGCACAATGTGATGCGTTTTGCTCAGGTCGCCAGCCGTGTCTGGGGCTGTCAGATGGATTTCGCCTGCCCGGAACGGACGGCAAGAGAAGGTATCGAAGCCTTTAAAAAATTCCTGAAAGGAATCGGCATGCCGGGCAACTTTAAGGAACTGGGCGCCAGGGAAGAGGATATTCCGGCTATGGCGCACAGCGCCTGCTACGGCAACGGCGGCGACGGAACCGTCGGCGGTTTTGTGAAACTGAAAGAGGAAGATGTGGCAGCGATTTACAGACTGATGCTGTAAGAAGAAGGAAAGGGCTAAGGACAGATGAAGAAGCTGTTAAAATTTGTGGTCGTTCTGCTGACGATCTGCGTCGTACTGGTATCCGCGCTGCTGCTGTATCTGCATATCAATGAATATAAGCCGGAGCCGACGGAGGAGATCCTGCCAAAAGGGGATGCCTCCGGCGCTGTCCGCGAGGGCGACAGTCTGCGGCTTATGACATTCAACATCGGCTATGGCGCGCTGGATCAAAGTGAAGACTTTTTCATGGATGGCGGGAAAACGGTCAATGTGAAATCCCGCCAGAAAATACTGGACAATATGCAGGGGATTGCGGATATTGTCTACGGGAGCGGGACGGATGTGGTTTTTCTGCAGGAGGTGGATCGGGATTCTTCCCGTTCTCATCATGTGGACGAGGCGGAATATCTGCAGGCGGCGTATCCCGGATGTTCCATGACTTATGCGGCAAATTTCCGCTGCGATTTTATTCCCTACCCGATTCCGCCCATCGGAAAAGTGGAGGGAGGTCTGGTGACGCTGAATCATCTGCAGGTCGGCGAAGCGCAGCGGATTGCGCTGCCGGTATCCTTTTCCTGGCCGGTGCGTCTGTGTCAGCTGAAACGCTGTCTGCTGGTGCAGAGGGTTTCTGTGGAAAATTCCTCCAGGGAGCTGGTTCTGGTCAATCTTCACCTGGAAGCTTACGATGACGGAGAGGGGAAGGAAGCGCAGACCCGTGTGCTTTTTGATTTCCTGAAAGAGGAATATGACAAAGGGAATTATGTCATTGCGGGCGGCGATTTCAATCAGATGTTTGATGAGATTGGCCTGGAAGAATATCCCCTGACGGATGTATCCCATTTTTGCCCGGGAAGTATTGATACGACAGGTTTGGGGGCGGGATGGACCTTTGCCAATGATCCGACTGTTCCCACATCCCGTCTGTTAAACGAGCCTTACGATCCGCAGTCGGAAAACACCCAGTATTATATGCTGGACGGGTTTATTCTTTCACCCAATGTCACACTGGAAGCGGTAAAGACGCAGGATGAAGGGTTCGCTTTTGCCGATCACAATCCGGTAACGGTGAAGGTAACCTTGCAGAAGATGCAGGATGGGAGGAATCAGGATGAAGAATCAGCTGACAAAAGATGACGTCAGAAAGATAGAAGAAGAAATCGAACACCGGAAACTGGTGGTGCGAAAAGAGGCGCTGGAAGCGGTGAAAGAAGCCAGGGCCCAGGGGGATCTGAGCGAAAATTTCGAGTATTATGCGGCAAAAAAGGACAAGAACCGCAACGAGAGCCGGATTCGTTATCTGGAGAGGCTGCTGAAAAATTCGGTGATCGTGGAGGACACGTCCGGAAGCGACGAAGTCGGCCTGAACAATACGGTCACGCTTTACTTTGAGGATGACGATGAGACGGAAGTATATAAACTGGTGACTTCCATACGGGGGAATTCTCTGGATGGAAAGATCAGCACGGAATCGCCCATCGGCAAAGCAATCCTCGGCCACAAGGCAGGGGAGCGGGTATATGTGAAGGTCAACGACAGCGCCGGCTATTATGTGGAGATCCGGGAGATCCAGAAGACGACGGATGAGACGCAGGATCAGATCCGCAGTTTCTGAGGAGGAAGAGAATGCAGGAATATCAGGATAACTATGCGAAGGTGAAAGAAGAATGGAAAGAAAAGGCACGCACCTGGGATTATAAAGAGCGTTACGAAGCGCTGGGGTTATCTGGCTGGAGCGATTCGGTGCTGACGCTGAATTATTATGACCGTCAGTATCTGATTGATCCGACCACGGGAGAAATTACCCGCAGGGATGATCCAGGGGCTGCGATCGACTTTAACACGACCATGAATATTTATCATCTGTTTTATTATTCGGCAAAAAACCCCCGGCTTTCCGGCGAGTGGGTACCCTTTCGGGATGTGCCAAGGGCAGGGGTGTTCACCAAGGCTTTTTTCGAGCAGACGGTAGATCCTTTTGCCCGCACCTTTAACGGACATCTGCAGGAGCTTTTGGAGGCGGGAGAGCGGCTGGGCTTTGCGAGAATTCCCTACTCGGATGCCGGGTTTGAGGCGCGTGTTTTTGACTGCCTGCCCATCCGGTTCCTTTTCTGGGACGGAGATGAAGAGTTTCCGGCCAAAGCCAACGTATTGTTTGACAAAAATATCGTGGAATTTGTTCATGAGGAGACGGTGGTGCTGATCGCGGCTGACGGACTGAAAAGACTGGTGGAGGCGGCGGATCTTCCTCAGGACGGCAGGCCTTACCGGTTTTACGCACCGTGACGACAAAAAAGAGAGGAAAGGCAACATGGCGATAGAAAAAGTACGAGAATATTTCAGACAATTTCATATGGAAGATCAGATACTGGAGTTTGACGTATCATCGGCGACGGTGGAACTGGCGGCGCAGGCGGTGGGCTGTGAACCGCAGCGGATTGCCAAAACCCTGTCTTTTAAAGTGGATGGGAACTGTGTGCTGATCGTAGCGGCGGGCGACGCCAGGATTGACAACCGCAAGTACAAAGATTTTTTCCATACCAAGGCGAAAATGCTTTCTCCGGATGAGGTGGAGGAAATGACGGGTCATCAGATCGGAGGCGTATGTCCCTTTGCCGTCAGGGAAGGCGTCCGCGTGTGGCTGGATGAATCGCTGAAACGGTTTGAGACAGTTTATCCCGCCTGCGGAAGCAGCAACAGCGCCATCCAGCTGACGCTGCCGCAGCTGGAGCAGTATTCCGGCAGCAGCGGATGGGTGGATGTCTGCAAGGACTGGGAGTAAAGGACAGGAAAACGATAAAACAGGTTTTGGATCGGGGGAAAAGGATGGAAAACCGTGCGGGAAAAAACAAGAATCGTGCAAGTTTAATAAAGAAATAAGAACGCTGTTCTGCTATGATACTGATAGCGATGCAGGGGGAAAGAAGTTTCCTTCTGATGATAAAATGTGTTGTAATGATAAGGAGAAACAAGATGAAAAAAGTAAGAATCGGTATTGTGGGTCTGGGCAGACTGGGCCGCGCGCATGCAAACAATCTGGCTTTCAGTGTTCCGGGAGCGGAACTGACAGCAGCATGTTCTGTTGTGGAGGCAGAACTGGAATATGCAAAAGAGCATCTGGGAGTGGCGAAGACATATTCAGATTTTGGCAGTATGTGTCAGGATCCGGATATTGACGCGGTGGCGATCGTGTCCCCGTCCACATTCCATCCGGAGCAGATTTCTCTGGCTTTGAAGGCGGGAAAACATATTTTCTGTGAAAAACCGCTGGCTGTCACTCTGGAGGAGTGCCGTGCGACAGAAAAAGAAGTTATGCAGTATCCCAACCTGGTTTTCATGCTGGGCTTCATGCGCAGATATGATCCGTCCTATGCCTATGCGAAAAAGAAAATTGAAGAGGGCGCCATCGGTACGCCTTATCTGGTGAAAGCTACCGGCGTGGATCCGGATGCGGATGCGGAATCCCTTCTGGACAGCGGTTATGTTCCCAAAAGCGGCGGTATCATGATGGACATGGCCAGCCATGACATCGATCTGATGCGCTGGTTCCTGCAGGACGATCCCTGCGAGGTATATGCTATCGGCAGTACAGTGAAACATCCCAGATTTACGGAGCAGGGAGATGTGGAAACGGCCTGCGCTACCTTTAAATTCAAAAATGGCGCTATGGGTCAGCTCCATGTAGGCCGGGCGGCTGTTCACGGATATCACATTGAAACAGAGATCATCGGTACAGAGGGAAGCATCCGCGTCAGCCCCGTACCAGCAAAAAATCTGGCAATGATTTATGATAAGACGGGAGCTGTGCAGGAGTGCGTCCGCAACTTCCCGGAACGTTTCCAGGAAGCCTATGTGGAAGAGATGAAAGAATTCGTGGATTGCGTTATGAATGGCAAGACACCGGGCGTGGTGGTTCACGACGGAACCGCTGCGACACAGATCTGCGAAGCGGCGCAGAAGGCTCTGGAAACCGGTGAAATCGTAAAAATCTGACTGGAATCAAAAAAGGGGTTGTGAAGAAAAAGGGCGTCTGACAGACAGGCGCCCTTGTTTAAAAAGGAGGTATTTACATGAAACTAAAGTACGGTATGATCGGAGGCGGAAACGGCGCTTTCATCGGTGATGTGCACAGACGGGGCGCCTTTCTGGGCGGCTATGCCAATCTGGTGTGCGGATGTTTTACAAGAAATCCCCAGAAAAATCAGGAAGCGGCGCAGCAGTGGGGAGTGGAGGATCCTTCCAGAGTTTATAAAAATTACCAGGAGATGGCAGAGGCGGAGTCCCAGAGGGAAGACGGTATCGATTTTGTGGCGATTACCACGCCAAACGATACCCATTATGACATTGCCAGATTATTTCTGGAAAAGGGAATCCATGTCATCTGCGATAAACCGGTTACTTCCACACTGGAACAGGCAAAAGATCTGAAACGGATTGCCCAGGAGAAAAATCTGTGCTTCGGCGTGACCTACTCTTACTTTGGATACGCCATGGTGCACCAGGCCAGAGAAATGATCGAAGCGGGAAAAATTGGAAAGATTGTCTATGTGACGACAGAGTATCCCCAGGACTGGCTGCTTTTAAATCTCAGAGATGAAGAGACAAGAAAAAAGATGTGGAGGATCGATCCAGCCAGAGCCAGAGGTTCTTTGTGCACGGTGGATATCGGCACCCATCTGGAAGCGCTGATTCATGCGGCAACCGGCCTTACCATCACGAAAGTGCTGGCCAGATTTGATTACACGGTGGATGATATTCCCCTGGAAACCAACAGCAATGTGATGCTGCAGCTGAGTAACGGCGCCTCCGGAAATCTCTGGTCTTCCATCGTGGCGGTGGGACAGGATGCGGATGTAAGAATCCGTATTTACGGAACAGAGGGAAGTCTGGAATGGTATCATGGCAAGCCGGGCCTTCTGAAATATGCCCGCCTGGGAGAACCGGTGCAGTATCTGGCCATGAACAGGGATTATAACGGTGCGGACAGCCTGTCCATGTCCCACTTACCTGCAGGCCATCCGGAAGGTTATTACGAAGCCTTCGGTAATATTTATGAACGGTTCTGTAAAGATGTCATTGCCCGTCAGGAAGGGGCGACAGAGAAGAAATATGATTATCCGGACATTGATTACGGAATTCACGGAGTGCGTTTTGTGGATGCCTGTGTGGAAAGCAACGAAAAGGGTAATGTCTGGATTACACTGTAACGAATTTTTTTGTTATAAGACGGCAGTGGAGCCTCCGATTCATCTGGGAAGAATCGGAGGCTCCACTGTATTGACCAGGGTACCTGCTTTTACATAGTCCAGAATATCCGGGCGGCGGTACCGTTTGAGAATATCACGGATTTGTTCGATGGAGGAAGTCATGAATTTATTTTTGTGGTATACCAGCTTGAAGGTTCGCTCCCATTCATTGTAAGGGTTGCAGACGACATGGATGTCGCCGTTTAATATCTCTTCCTGGAACAGCCGGATCGACATGACAGAAAGCCCGCCGTTATAGACGACGGCATTTTTTATAGCCAGGGGGCTGCTGGCTTCCCAGGCGATATTCACCTGAAGATTATGACGGTGCAGATAGTGCTCGAAAAGGGCGCGGGTACCGCTTCCAGCCTCACGCATGGCAAAATTTTTTCCTTCCAGTTCCTGAACGGGGATCTGCTCTCTCTGGGAAAAAGGGTGATTCCGGCCGCAGACCAGCACCAGAAAATCCTCGATGATGGGGAGGGACACCAGGTCGGGTGATTTGATGTTCCCTTCCACGATGCCGATATCCAGGCTGGAATCCAGGATTTTCTGTTCGATATCCGCTGTATTGCTGATATAGGAGTAGGTAGAGACTGCAGGCATCTCTTCCTGGAAATCATTCAGAATGTGGGGGAGCAGACAGACTCCGACTGTGAGGGTCGCGCCGATGCGCAGGCGCTGTGTGATGGAATCATCGGCCATGCTTTGCTCCAGCTGTTCAAACTGATCGATTACCTGCCGGGCATGGGAGAGAAGATTCTTTCCGGCTTCTGTGATGTAAAGCTTGCGGGAAAGCCGTTCAAATAATATGGTGTGATAATGCTCCTCCAGTTCATGGATGGTCTGGCTCACGGTGGGCTGGGTGATGAAACAGCGTCTGGCTGCGGCGCTCATGCTTTTTGTTTCTGCCACAGCAACGAATATTTTCAGATGGCGTAACGTCATAAAAACCTCCCTGGCATATATGTAAGTAAGGTCATTGTATCATTGAAACAGACAAAAATCCACCGGATCCGTCGATCCGGTGGATTTTTGCAGTTAAAGAGGTTCGAAATCCGACGCTCCGTGTTTGCACAGTGGACAGATAAAATCATCCGGCAGGACATCACCTTCGTATACGTAGCCGCAGATCTTACATACAAAGCCTTTCTTCTTTTCCTGGGCAGGCTGCGGCTTCGGCTTGATGTGAGCGAAATAGTAAGCGTAGGTGACAGAGGGCTCTTCGCTGAGCACTCTTGCTTCCGTCACATCCGCCACGAAGAGGGTGTGAGTTCCATAATCCAGCATATCGGTTACTTTGCCGGAGATCACAGCGTTGGCATACTCAGACAGATAGGTAAGTCCGTTGGCTGTCCGGCCGATGGGATCGTCCGCAGAAATCTTGTCGGTATCCCTGCCGCTTTGGAATCCGAACTGCTGGAAGATCTTAAAGGGAACGGATTCTGTCAGGATGGATACGTTGAACACGCCGGTTCTAACGATCATATCGTGGGTATAATTCTGTTTGTTGACCGCGATGGTAATCCGTTTCGGAGTGTCCGTCAGCTGCTGCAGTGTATTGATGATGCAGCCGTTGTCTTTATCTCCGTCTTTGGCTGTCAGGACAAAGAGACCGTAGGAAAATTTGAAGAATGCGTTCGGCTCCACCACGCTGTCGGAAGGAGATTCCTGAACCGGAGCAGCGGGGGCGGGGGCAGCAGCCGGGAAGTCGGCGGCGAGGGCGTCCACCAGGGCATCAATTTCCGCCAGCTGATCTTCTTTCAGGGAAGAACGTAAGGAGACTGTCTGCTCCAGAATCCGCATGTTTTTGCAGCCTTCCAGAATTTTTTTCATGAGAGAACCGGATGTGGGGGCCCAGGATCCGTTTTCCACCAGAGCTACCGTACGGTTCTGAATGTTGTGGGCAGCCAGATCGTGGAGTACTGCTTCCATACGGACAAAGATGCCGGCGTTATATGTGGAGGAAGCGAAAACCAGATGGCTGTAACGGAAAGCTGCCGCAACGATCTCTGATTCCGGAACGACGGATACGTCGAACATAACGGTTTTGACTCCTTTGTCGCGCAGACGGCAGGCGATGATTTCAGCGGCATTCTCGGTATTTCCGTATACGGAGGCGTAAGCGATCATGACGCATTTTTCTTCCGGTACATAACGGCTCCACAGATCATATTTTTCGATGAATTCTCCCAGCTTTTTCCGCCATACCGGGCCGTGAAGGGGGCAGATCATGGCGATGTCAAGGGTGGCTGCTTTTTTCAGCAGAGCCTGAACCTGTGTTCCGTATTTTCCGACGATATTGCAGTAATAGCGGCGGGCTTCGTCCATATAATCCCGGTCAAAGTCCACTTCATCGGCAAACATGGCTCCGTTTAATGCGCCGAAGGTTCCGAAACCGTCTGCGGAAAAAAGGATTTTATCCACCGCGTCGTAGGAAACCATAACTTCCGGCCAGTGCACCATGGGAGCCATGACAAAGTGAAGCTCATGATGTCCGGTGGAGAGGACGCTTCCCTCTTCCACAAGGAGAATCCTGTCTTTCAGATCCAGATCGAAAAACTGGTGAAGCATCTTTTCCAGTTTGGAATTGCAGACTACGGTTGCTTCCGGGTAACGCAGAAGAACTTCCATCAGAGCTGCGGAATGATCCGGCTCCATGTGATGGACGATCACATAATCCAGTTTCCGGTCTCCCAGCACGTGCTTTACGTTTTCCAGGAAAGTTTTGGTCACGGCCTTGTCGACGGTATCGAAAAGAACCGTCTTATCGTCCATAAGCAGGTAGGAATTATAGGAAACTCCGTCGGGAACGGAATAAACGCCTTCAAACATGGCCAGTCTGCGGTCGTTGGCGCCTACCCAGGTAAGGTCTTTGGTAATTGATTTTGTACAGTACATAGCGACTCCTTTCTTTTTTTCCTAAGTATATCATAAAATAAGAAATGATTCCAGGACTGTTCAGAAAAACCACATAGATACATAGCTATATTCTGCAAGCTATGGTACAATACTAATATCTATCCATAAACCGTTTCAATAATAAGGAGAAGAGTATGAAGATCTTAGTAACAGGCGGAGCAGGTTATATCGGAAGTCATACCTGCGTGGAACTTTTGAACAACGATTACGAAGTGGTCATACTGGATAATCTGTATAATTCCAGTGAACTGGCGGTGGAGAGGATTGGTCAGATCACGGGAAAACAGCCGGTATTTTATAAGGGCGATCTGCTGGACCGTGAATTCGTGGAGTCGGTATTTGAAAAAGAGAAAATCGATGCGGTGATTCATTTTGCCGGCTTGAAAGCTGTGGGCGAGTCTGTGGCCAAGCCGCTGGAATACTACCATAATAATATCACCGGCACGCTGATTCTCTGTGATGTGATGAGAAATCACGGCTGCAAAAACATTGTGTTCAGTTCATCGGCAACTGTATACGGAGATCCGGCTTTCGTTCCCATCACAGAAGAGTGCCCAAAGGGTAAGATCACCAATCCCTATGGCCAGACCAAGAGTATGCTGGAGCAGATTCTCACCGACCTCCATACGGGAGATCCCCAGTGGAACGTAATGCTGCTGAGATATTTCAATCCCATCGGAGCTCATCCTTCAGGTCTGATCGGAGAAGATCCCAAGGGAATTCCCAACAATCTGGTGCCCTATATCGCGCAGGTGGCAGTGGGCAAGCTGAAATGTCTTGGCGTATTCGGGAATGATTACGATACGCCCGATGGAACAGGTGTCCGGGACTATATCCACGTGGTGGATCTGGCCTGCGGACACGTGAAGGCGTTGGAAAAGCTTAAAAGCTCCCAGGGGGTGTTCATTTATAATCTGGGAACGGGCAAGGGCTACAGTGTCCTGGATGTGGTGAAAGCCTACGGAAAGGCCTGCGGAAAAGAGATTCCCTATGAAATCAAACCGAGAAGACCCGGCGATATCGCTACCTGCTATGCAGACCCATCCAAGGCGGAGAAGGAACTGGGATGGAAAGCACAGTTTGGTATCGAAGAAATGTGTGCGGATTCCTGGCACTGGCAGTCCATGAATCCGGACGGATACCGTACGGGAAACTTGGGACAGTAATCAGTTGACGCCTCTGAACAATAATCTGTTGACTTTTTTGTTGAATACTGACGAATAATCCGATATAATAAAATTACTGATAAAAATTATCAATATAAACGGACAATATGGGAGGTATTCGATGAAAAAATTAGTAGCGGTGAATAAAGACGCCTGTATGGCATGCCTTGCATGCGCAAATGCCTGTTCCGAGGCTTTTTACAAAAGAACGGATGTAAGTGTTTCCTGCATTCAGATCGGAGCGAAAAAAGACGGTTCTCCGAAGGTACTTGCCTGTCCTCAGTGCGGCAAATGTGCAGAGGTCTGTGAAGCAGGGGCGATTACCCAGAACGCCAAGGGCGTGTACATGGTAAATAAGAAAAAATGCACCGGCTGCGGCAAGTGTGTTGAGGCCTGTCCTTTCGGTCTGATGGTGAAAGCGGATGACAGCGAGACGGCCAGCAAATGTATTGCCTGCGGTATCTGCGTGAAAGCCTGTCCGATGGATGTGCTGACTATTAAAGAAGATTAATCCGGCCTGACCGGAAAAGAGAAGAGGAGCGCTGCAGAATCATCAGATTCTGCAGCGCTCCTTCATACATCTTAGATGAAAGACTGCTCATTTTCATATTTCGGTTCTGTGGTAAACTGGATTCCCAGCCGGTTGAAGGTCTTCATATCGGTTTCCGAAAGGATAACCGAACTATGAGCCTGGCATTGTGCAAGCCGCGGCAGCTGTTCCAGTACTTTGCGGGCCGTATCATCCGATGCTGCGGTGGCGGAAAGGGCGATCAGCACTTCATCCATGTGCAGTCTGGGGTTTTTGCTGCCCAGATATCGGGTTTTTAAAAGACAGATCGGCGTAAGAGACTCCGGAGAGATCACATGAAGTTCATGGGGAATTCCCGCCAGTTCCTTCAGGGCATTCAGCAGCATGGCGGAGCAGGCGCCAAGAAGTTCGGAGGTCTTTCCGGTGATGATGGAACCATCGGGCAGTTCGATGGCGGCAGCCGGAGCGCCGGTCTCCTGTGCGCGTTCCAGGGCCGGTGCGATGACGCTGCGGTCCCGGGAGGTGATATGCGCCTGCCGCATGATCAGTTCCAGTTTGTAAGTCTCCTCTTCCTTGTCTGCACCGGAGGCAAGATCCGCCAGTGCGTGGTAATAGCGCCGGATGATTTCCTGACAGGAAGCTTCCCGGCATACTTCGTCGTCCACGATACATTTTCCCGCCATATTCACTCCCATATCAGTGGGAGATTTATAAGGGCTGGTGCCAAAGATCTGTTCGAAGATAGCGTTTAGCACCGGGAAGATTTCCACATCCCGGTTGTAGTTTACCGTTGTCACATTATAAGCTTCCAGATGGAAGGGATCGATCATGTTGACGTCGTTCAGATCCGCAGTGGCGGCCTCGTAAGCCAGATTCACCGGATGCTTCAGAGGGATATTCCAGATGGGGAAGGTCTCAAATTTTGCATATCCGGCCCTGACGCCCCTTTTGTGTTCATGATAAAGCTGGGACAGGCAGGTAGCCATCTTCCCGCTGCCCGGCCCCGGAGCTGTCACCACCACCAGGGGGCGTGAAGTCTGGATGTAATCGTTTTTTCCAAATCCCTGTTGGCTGACGATCAGAGGAATGTTGGAGGGGTAGCCGTCGATGATATAATGAATGTATACGGGAATCCCCAGTTTTTCCAGACGGGACTTGAAGTGCTGTGCACTGTCCTGCCCGGAATACTGCGTGATCACTACGCTGCCTACAAAAAGGCCTTTCTCGCGGAAGGCATCGATCAGACGCAGGACATCTGTGTCATAGGTGATTCCAAGATCGCCGCGGATTTTATTTTTTTCGATGTCATGAGCGCTAATGGCGATGACGATTTCCGCGTGATCGGACAGCTGCAGAAGCATCCGCAGCTTACTGTCCGGTTCGAAGCCGGGGAGCACGCGGGATGCATGGTAGTCGTCAAAAAGCTTCCCGCCGAATTCCAGGTACAGCTTGCCGTCAAACTGCGCGATTCGTTCCCGGATGCGGCGGGACTGGAGTTCCAGATACTTTTCGTTGTCAAATCCTTTTTTCTTTCTCATATATTTATCATCCTATTCTGTTTGGTATGTTTTGCGTACGAAAACAGTATACTACAGGATGGAACTTTCGTGCTAGATATAAAAAGAAAAAAATTAAGGAAAAGTTTAGAAATGTGTCGGCGATTTCACAATATCCGTATTGATTTATCGAACTCTAATCTTTATAATGAGAAGGGTATCCGGGAAATGGAAATCCCGGATTTACAAGGAGGATAAATATGGATCAAAACCCAAAAAATTCAAAGCAGGACAGGCCTGACGGCAACGGACCGAAAAACAGGCAGTCTTTGCTTATTTTACTGGTCTGCACCCTCGTCACGCTGCTGTTTTGGAATATCTTCAGCGTATATCTGGGCGGTTCGGCGAGTCGGCAGATTAGTTATGACAAATTCATAGAGATGGTGGATGAGAATAAAGTGGATAAGGTCATCATGGAGTCCGGAAAACTGACCATCATCCCCAAAGAACAGAAAATACAGGGAGTGGAATTCCAGTATACCGCCATCGCCATGGAGGATGGCACTGCGCTGACGCAGCGGCTGGAAGACAAGGGTATCACCTTTGAGGAACGGGAGCCCAACATGGCGGCGTCTGTTCTTTCGGCGATCGTCAGCCTGGTGCTCCCCATCGTGCTGATGTTCGTCGGTCTGTCGTTTTTGATGAGGCATATGAACAAAGGCGGCGGAGTGATGGGAATCGGAAAGAGCAAGGCCAAGGCCTATGTGCAAAAAGAAACCGGAGTGACCTTCAAGGATGTGGCCGGACAGGATGAAGCCAAGGAGTCCTTGCAGGAAGTGGTGGATTTCCTTCATAACCCTGCCAAATATACGCAGATCGGTGCGAAGCTGCCAAAAGGCGCCCTGTTGGTAGGACCGCCCGGTACCGGAAAGACACTTCTGGCCAAGGCGGTGGCCGGGGAGGCCCATGTGCCCTTCTTTTCCCTTTCCGGTTCGGATTTTGTGGAAATGTTTGTAGGTGTGGGCGCTTCCCGTGTGAGAGACCTTTTCGAGGAAGCAAAGAAGAATGCGCCCTGCATTATTTTCATCGATGAGATCGATGCCATCGGAAAGAGCCGTGACAGCCGGTACGGCGGCGGAAACGATGAGCGGGAGCAGACGCTGAATCAGCTTCTGGCGGAGATGGACGGATTCGATACCTCCAAAGGTCTTCTGATCCTGGCGGCGACCAACCGGCCTGAGGTACTGGATCCGGCGCTGCTGCGGCCCGGCCGTTTTGACCGGAGAGTCATTGTCGACCGCCCTGATCTGAAGGGAAGAGTCGATATCCTGAAGGTGCATGCCAAGAATGTGGCTCTGGATGAAACGGTTGATCTGGACGCCATCGCTCTTGCCACCTCTGGCGCGGTGGGCTCCGACCTGGCAAATATGATCAATGAAGCCGCGATTTTGGCTGTGAAAAACAAGAGAAAAGCGGTGTCGCAGAAAGATCTGTTTGAGGCGGTGGAAGTCGTTTTAGTGGGAAAGGAGAAAAAAGACCGGATCCTCAGCCAGGAAGAGCGTAGGATCGTGTCTTACCATGAAGTGGGTCATGCTCTTTTGAGCGCTCTGCAAAAGGATGCGGAGCCGGTACAGAAGATTACCATCGTGCCCCGTACCATGGGAGCGCTGGGGTATGTGATGCAGGTGCCGGAGGAAGAGAAATTCCTGAACACGAAAAGCGAATTGGAAGCCATGCTGGTGGGCCTGCTGGCGGGCCGCGCTGCGGAGGAGATCGTGTTCGGCAATGTGACCACAGGAGCGGCCAACGACATAGAAAAGGCGACGCAGATTGCCAGAGCCATGATTACGCAGTACGGTATGTCCGAGAAGTTCGGGCTGATGGGTCTGGCCAGCGCGCAGAATCAGTATCTGGACGGCAGGACGGTTCTTGACTGCGGCGACGACACGGCGACGGAGATCGACCATGAAGTGATGAAGCTGCTGCATCTGTCTTATGAGAAGGCGAAAACCGCACTGGAAGAAAACAGGGAGGCGCTGGATAAAATCGCCGCTTTTCTGATAGAAAGAGAAACCATCACCGGAAAAGAGTTCATGAAGATATTCCATGAGGTGAAGGGAATTCCGGAGGAAGAAGTCAATGAACTTCCGGAAGCTGAAGTCAGTGAACTTCCGAAAGAAGGAACAGTGGAAAATGTTTGATTTGGAAGAAGAATTAAAAAAACTCCCGGCTAAGCCGGGAGTCTATATTATGCACGGCCCCAGGGATGAGATCATTTATGTGGGAAAAGCCGTCAGTTTAAAGAACCGGGTGAGACAGTATTTTCAAAGCAGCCGCAATAAAGGTGTTAAAATCGAGCGGATGGTGACGAAAATCACCCGGTTCGAATATATTGTGACGGATTCCGAACTGGAGGCGCTGGTGCTGGAGTGCAATCTCATCAAGGAGCATCGGCCGAAATACAACACCATGCTCAAGGACGACAAGAGTTATCCTTTTATCAAAGTGACGGTGGGGGAAGAATATCCCCGGGTGCTGTTTTCCAGAAGAATGCAGAAAGACAAGAGCCGGTACTACGGTCCCTACCCCAGCGCGGGCGCGGTTAAGGATACCATAGAACTGATCCGCAGGCTGTACCGGATCCGCACCTGCAACAGGAGCCTTCCGCGGGATCAGGGAAAGGACAGGCCATGTCTGTACTATCATATCGGCCAGTGTCCGGCGCCCTGCCAGGGGTATATATCCCGGGAGGAGTACCGGAAACATATTGACGAGGCGGTCAGTTTCCTCAATGGAAATTACCGGGAAATTGTAAAGGAGCTGAAGCAGAAAATGCAGCAGGCTTCCGAAGAGCTGCGTTTTGAGGAAGCGATGGAATACCGTGATCTGATGAACAGCGTGCAGCGGGTGGGAGAACGGCAGAAAATCACCGGAAGCGATGGGGAGGACAAAGATGTGATCGCCATAGCGGTGGACGAGTACGACGCAGTGGCGCAGGTATTTTTCGTAAGAGGCGGCAAGCTGATCGGCCGGGATCACTTCTACCTTCGCGTGGCCAGAGAGGATACCCCGGCGCAGATTCTGGCCAGTTTTCTGAAACAGTTTTATTCCGGAACGCCCTTTATTCCCCGGGAACTGATGCTTCAGTATGATTTGGAGGAAAAGGAACTTTTGGAGGAATGGCTGACGAAAATCCGCGGACGAAAGGTTCATATCCGGGTTCCGCAAAAAGGCTCCAAGGAAAAACTGGTGGAACTGGCGCTGCAAAATGCCAGGATGGTTCTGGAGCAGGATCGGGAGCGGCTGAAAAGAGAAGAAGGGCGCACCATCGGCGCGCTGAAGGAGGTGGCCGGCTGGCTGGGGCTTTCTGGCCTGGAGCGGATCGAGGCCTTTGATATTTCCAATACCAGCGGGTTCGAATCCGTCGGGTCCATGGTGGTCTATGAAAAGGGCAAACCGAAGCGCAGTGATTATCGAAAATTCCGGATCCAGTCGGTAAAAGGGCCCAATGATTATGCCAGTATGGAAGAGGTGCTGACCAGAAGGTTTACCAGGGGCTTGGAGGAAAAGGAAGCGGAGAAAGAACTGGGGAGTTTTGTGCGCTTTCCCGATCTGATTATGATGGACGGCGGGCGCGGCCAGGTGAATATTGCCTGTGAAGTAATGGAGAAGCTGGGACTTGACATCCCGGTCTGCGGTATGGTGAAAGACGACCGCCATCGAACGCGGGGGCTGTACTATCAGAATGAGGAAATTCCCATCGATCACAGTTCCCAGGGATTTCAGCTGATTACCAGAATTCAGGATGAAGCTCATCGGTTTGCCATTGAGTATCACCGGCTTTTGCGGAGTAAAGGACAGGTACACTCTGTGCTGGACGATATTTCCGGCATTGGCCCGGCCAGGCGCAAGGCGCTGATGAAGTATTTTCAGTCCATAGAAAGGATCCGCAGCGCGTCCCGGGAGGAGTTGGAACAGGTTCCGTCCATGAATGCATCCAGCGCATCCAGCGTTTACAATTTTTTTCACGGGGAAGATGAAGGGGATTGTTGAATGGGATCAAAGTCCTGTGTTATACTGGAAGAAAGATATTGAGATCTAGAATGTCAAAAAAGGAGAATTCCAATGAAAGCAGTGAAATTGAGTAAGATCATTGAAACCCTGAACCTGAAAAACATGACGCCGGATATCGATGTGGACGAAATCGAAATTACCATGCCTGACATTAACCGTCCCGCGCTGCAGCTGGCCGGCTATCTGGAGCATTTCGCCACGGAACGGGTACAGATCATCGGCTATGTGGAGTATACTTATCTGATGCGTCTAAGCCGGGAGGAAAAGATAAAATCTTATGAAGGCTTTATTTCCAAAGGCATTCCCTGCGTAGTGTTTACCACCAAGACAGAGCCGGATGAAGATATGCTGGCTCTGGCGGAGAAATATAAGGTTCCGACTTTGGTATCAGAAAGAACTACGTCCAATTTCATGGCTGAGATTATCCGGTGGATGAACGTACAGTTGGCGCCCTGTATTTCCATTCACGGGGTTTTGGTAGACGTATATGGCGAAGGCATTCTGATCATGGGGGAAAGCGGCATCGGTAAGAGCGAGGCTGCGCTGGAACTGGTAAAAAGAGGCCATCGTCTGGTGAGCGACGATGTGGTGGAAATCAGAAAAGTGAGCGATGAGACTCTGGTAGGATCCGCTCCGGACATCACCCGCCATTTTATCGAACTGAGGGGTATCGGGATTATCGATGTCAAGACACTGTTCGGTGTGGGAAGCGTAAAAAGCACTCAGTCCATCGATCTGGTGATTCAGCTGGAGGAATGGGATCGCGATAAAGAGTATGACCGTCTGGGCCTGGAGCAGAAGTACACGGAGTTTTTGGGGAACCGGGTGGCCAGACACGAGATCCCGGTGCGCCCGGGGCGTAATCTGGCTCTGATCGTGGAGGCTGCGGCCATGAACCATCGTCAGAAGAAGATGGGGTATAACGCGGCGCAGGAGCTGTATAACCGGGTACAGGCCAATATGATGAAGAAAAAAGGAGAATGATGGTTATGAAGGAATACTGCTTCGGCATTGATGTGGGCGGCACCACGATAAAGTTGGGATGTTTCCGCACAGACGGCACTCTTCTGGATAAATGGGAGATCCCAACGCGGATCGACGACGGCGGAAAGGCGATTATACCCGATGCAGCCCGGGAAGTGCAGGAGAAAATGAAAGAGCTGGGGATTGCCCACCGCGAGGTACAGGGCGTGGGGATCGGCGTGCCCGGTCCGGTCAATGATAATGGAGAGATTTCCCGGGCGGTAAATCTTCATTGGGGATACAAAAACCTGGTGCAGGAGATGGAAGAGATTCTGGAACTGCCGGTGAAGGCAGGAAACGATGCCAATGTGGCGGCTCTGGGAGAGATGTGGCAGGGAGCGGCAAAGGGATGCCGGAATCTGATCATGGTTACGCTGGGAACTGGAGTAGGCGGCGGAATCATTGTCAATGGAAAGATTATTGCCGGGGCTCACGGCGCGGCCGGTGAGATCGGACATGCCTGCGTAGAACCGAAAGAGACGCAGCGGTGCAACTGCGGGAATTATGGCTGTCTGGAACAGATGGCCGCTGCGACAGGGATCGTACGGCTGGCCAATAAAGAACTGTCTGCTTCTGATGAGGATTCGCTGCTGCGCAGAGAAAGGGTGACGGCGAAAACGGTTTTTGATGCTTATAAGCAGCAGGATGCTCTTGCCTCCCGCGTGGTGCGCAGATTTGGCGAGTATCTTGGCAATGCGCTGGCGATCTTTTCCTGTGTGGTAGACCCGGAACGGATTGTGATCGGCGGAGGCGTTTCCAAGGCGGGGGATGTGGTGGTATCAGCCATCGAACCGTATTTCCGCAGGGACGCTTTTCCGGCCTGTAAAAACATCCCCATCGTGCTGGCGATGCTGGGGAACGATGCCGGGATATACGGTACGGCTAAGCTGGTAGTGGAATAGAGAAAAAGAAAACGCTGAGGGATCGAAAAGGATTCCTCAGCGTTTTCTATAGAGATCAGTATTACCATTCGTTGTAATCGTCGTCAAAGTCGTCTTCTTCCCGGTCTGTCCGGCTTCGGTTTTCCGGAAGCGTAAAATGATCGGATCCGGGACCGTAAGGTTCCTTGCTGTCTTCGCCATCGCCGGAATAATCCCGGTGAGACGTGCAGCGCTGTGTGGGAAGTGTGGACCGTTCAAAGTATTCTGTGACGGTGGGGCAGCCGGAGGAGGCGAGTTTTCCAGAAATCTCGCAGACCGTGGCTTCCGTCACGCTGGACGGTTCGCTAAACCCAATGTCCGGCAGGTTTTCATGGATCCGGGTCATAATTTTCCGCCAGAGGATCTGATGATAACTTCGTCCGATTCCTTCCGGGGAGAGTTTCTCATTATTATCGTAGCCGGCCCACACCGCACAGGTGTAGTAAGGGGTATATCCGGTGAACCAGACGTCATTGTAGGCGGAGGTGGTGCCGGTCTTCCCGGCGACTGTCATATCGTCAAGCTGCAGAGCGGTTCCGGTACCCTGTTTTACCACGTCTTCCATGGCGCTGGTCAGAAGATAAGCGGTGCTTTCTTTTACTACAGAGGTAGTCTGGGGCGTATTTTCCAGAATGACATTTCCCTCCTGATCCAGGATTCTGGTATAAAACATCGGTTTGATATAAGTTCCGCCGTTGGCCAAAGCCGCATAAGCGGCGGTCAGTTCCAGGTTGGATACACCGTAGGTGATGCCTCCCAGCGCCAGCGGCTGATGGATATCTGAGAAGATCTGACCGTTAATGGTCTCTTCTGTGACCAGATTGCTGAAACCGAAATTCTGCAGGTAATCAAATCCCAGCTGCGGTGTGATGGTGGTCAGACACTTTACCGCCACTACGTTGATGGACTGCTCGATGGCGTAACGTATGGTGGTGGGACCGTGGTAGGATTCTGTCAGCCAGTTTCGTACCCTGGTTCCGTCCGCGTATGCATACGGCTCGTCCTCGAAGGTAGTGGCCAGGGTCATTCCCTGATCGAGAGCGGGGGCATATGTGGACAGCACTTTAAAAGTGGAACCGGGCTGCCGATAGGTGTTGGTGGCGCGGTTTAGGGTAAGACTGGCGGTTTTTTCACCGCGGCCCCCCACAAGCGCCTTCACATAGCCGGTCTTCTGATCGATGATGGTCAGGGAAGACTGGGGTTGAGGAGAAAAATTCGTTCGCTCGGCGATGATACTCTCGCCCGGGAGCACCACGCTGGCCTTGTAGGCGTCGATATAACTTTGCGCTTCCTCGACGGAATCAAATAAGAGTTCAAAATCCGGATCGGTATTTTTGAAATACAGCCGCATCATTTCCACACTGTAATGCTGGGTTTTGCCGTCGGCTTTTTTGACAGATAAGGCCCAGTCGATACCGATCTGACTGTCGGCGGGGAAATTATCGGGATCTGCATATTCTTCATCACAGATTTCCTGGATGTAAGGATCCTGCGTGGTATAAATCCGAAGCCCTCCGCTGTACAGCGCGTTGCGGGCTTGAACTTCCGTATAGCCCTTTTGAATCTGCAGGTCGCTGATCACCTGCTCGATCAGTTCGTCGATAAAGTAGGAGTAGGGTTCCTCCTGGGGCAGAGCGGATTCTGTTTCCTGGATTCGCTCATATACGTTATCCATCAGCGCTTCCTGATACTGTCCTTGATCGATGTATCCCTGATTCAGCATATTGGTCAGGACTTTTTCACGGCGCTGGGAATTGTCTGCCGGATGGGTGATGGGATTGTATCTTGTGGGATTCTGGGGAATAGCTGCCAGGACGGTACATTCTGAAAGCGTCAGATCTTCCACGTTTTTACCGAAATAGCGCTGAGAGGCGGCCTGTACGCCATAAGTACCGGCGCCGAAATTTATGGTATTCAGATAATTTTCCAGAATCACCTCTTTTGTGTTTTCCCCTTCTGCGGTCAGTGAAGCTTCCAGCTGAAGGGCCAGATACTGTTCCTGGAATTTACGTTTGAATCGTTCTATTTTTCCTTCGTGTGTCCAGTTGGTGAAAACATTGTTTTTCAGCAGCTGCTGCGTCAGTGTGCTGGCTCCCTCGTCAAAGTGAAAGCCGTTGGCTACGCCTTTTACAAAGGCACGCAGAATGCCGCGGGCGTCGATGCCATTGTGTTCATAAAACCGTTCATCTTCAATGGCTACGATGGCATGCTGCATGTTTTCCGGAATCCGGTCGATGGATACGGACATCCGGTTGGACGAAGAGGAAGTCAGTTTCTGGAGCTGGTTTCCATTGGCGTCGTATACGAGCGTCGCGTAGCCGCTGGGCATGATATTGACGTCGCTGATATCAGGCGCGCTGTCGAGAAGTCCGTTGATGACTCCTAAAACGAGACAGACACAGATGACACCAGAGGTAATCAGCGTAAAGAACAGAACCTTTAAAAAAGAAAACCCCATTTTCCTGCCGAATATGGGAGAGGAGGAAACCAGGCGATCCTTCTTTTTTAATGTCTGATTTTTGCCAAAATTCATGAATGTACCTCCTATCTGGGTTCATTATAGCAAAAGAAAAATCTGAAATAAACCCCCCAAATAAAAACTTCCCATTTTATTTGGAACCGTGGTACAATAAGTCTGACCATGATGAAGAAAGCGGGAAAACAGTATGGTAGAAAGATACAGGACGATTTATAAAGGGGCTGCGGCTGAAATCACAGAGAAAAAATCAAGATTTATCGCTACGCTGCAGTATGTGGAAAATGAGGAGGAAGCGCTGGCCTTTATTGAAAAAATGAAAAAACAGTACTGGAACGCCACTCACAACTGCTGGGCCTATGTGCTGGGGCAGCGTCAGGAGACGGTGCGGTGCAGCGATGACGGTGAACCTCAGGGTACAGCGGGCAAGCCCATGCTGGATGTGCTGACGGGATCCGGCATCTGCTACGGTGCGGCGGTGGTGACCCGCTATTTCGGGGGGACGCTGCTGGGAACCGGGGGATTGGTCAGGGCTTATGGAAAGGCTGTGCAGGAAGGGCTGAAGGAGTGCGTGACGGTAGAACGCCAGTATGGAGCGCTGATGAAGATACAGACAGACTATAATGGATTGGGGAAGATTCAGTATCTGTTGGGACAGCAAAAAATTCCTCTGCTGGATGCGCAGTATGAAGAGAATGTGAAAATGAAAATCCTCCTGCCTGTGCGCCGGTTCCGCGAAGTGGAGAGTGCGATTACAGAATCGACCAACGGAAAGGCGCAGATTGAGAAGCAGGAGGAGATGTATTTTGCGCTGCTGGACGGACGGATCCTCACCGGCAGCGATATGGTACAAAAAGATTAGTTTAAAGGGTTTCCGGTTCCGGATAAGTTTCGCCGAAGGTTTCCACCGTGACAGAGAGGATCCTCTGGGGAGTCAGCGGTTTGTCGCAGTAATCGCGGGGCGTGTTGGCGATTTTGTCCACCACTTCCATACCTTCCGTCAGTTTTCCAAAAGCGGCGTAAGATCCGTCCAGGTGCGGAGCAGCCTCATGCATGATGAAAAATTGGGAACCGGCGGAGTCAGGGTGCATGGCTCTGGCCATAGAGAGTACGCCGGGAGTGTGAGCCAGCGTGTTGGAAAAACCGTTCTGGGAAAATTCTCCGGGAATGGAATAGCCGGGACCGCCCATACCGGTGCCGTCCGGGCAGCCGCCCTGGATCATGAATCCGGGGATGACGCGATGGAAAGTCAGACCGTCATAGAAGCCTTTTTTAACCAGGCTGATAAAGTTATTTACCGTATTGGGGGCGACATCCGGATAGAGATCTGCTTTCATGACGTCACCGTTTTCCATTTTAATGGTAATCACTGGATTAGACATAGTTATATTCTCCTTGAAAATTTTTTATTTATTATAAGTTTTTTTGGAAAAAGATGCAAGAGGCTGCAGTTGTAAGGGCCTGGCGGCTGTGCTATAATCAGTAAAATATTCTGGAGGAAGAAATCATGATCATTGAGACATACGGACCGGAGGAGACAAAGGAACTGGGGGAAAAGATCGGCCGGCAGGCCCGTCCGGGACAGATTTATACGCTGACAGGGGATCTGGGGGTCGGGAAAACGGTATTTACCCAGGGCCTTGCCCGAGGTCTTGGGATAAAGGAACCGGTCAGCAGTCCCACGTTTACCATTGTGCAGATCTATGAAGAAGGACGATTGCCGCTGTACCACTTCGATGTATACCGCATCGGCGATGTGGAAGAAATGGAGGAGATCGGATATGACGACTATTTCTTTGGAAACGGCGTCTGCCTGATCGAGTGGGCGGAGCTGATCCAAGAACTGATTCCGGAACAGGCGATCCGGATCCGGATCGAAAAGGATCCCCCAAAAGGGTTTGACTATCGGAAAATTATAATAGAAGGGATGGAAAAAGTTTGAAGATATTAGCTTTGGACAGTTCCGGTCTGGTGGCGTCAGCGGCTGTAATGGAAGATGACATTTTATTGGCAGAATACACGGTAAATTATAAGAAAACGCATTCGCAGACGCTGCTTCCCATGTTGGATGCGATTGTGTCCATGGTGGAACTGGATCTAAATACCATAGACGCCATTGCCCTGGCGGCAGGGCCGGGTTCTTTTACCGGTCTGCGTATCGGGGCGGCTACGGCAAAAGGGCTGGGGCTTGCGCTGGACAAACCGATTGTGGCGGTGCCGACAGTGGACGCGCTGGCCTATAATCTGTATGATACGGATAAGCTGATCTGTCCTATGATGGATGCGCGCAGACAGCAGGTATATACGGGGATTTATGCTTTCGAAAATCATCGCCTGAAGGTGCTGAGAGAACAGATGCCGGAGGCGGTGACAGATTTGGCCGGCCAGGTTAACGATTACGGCAGAGAAGTGATTTTCCTGGGAGACGGCGTTCCGGTGTACCGCGCCGTACTGGAACGGGAGATGAAAGTGCCTTATTCCTTCGCGCCGCCCCACCTGAGCAGGCAGCGCGCAGGAGCGGTAGCCGCGCTGGGGATGATTTATTACAGAGAGGGCAAAGCAGAGCATGCCAGGGATCACCGGCCGGAATATCTGCGCATGTCCCAGGCGGAGAGAGAGCGCGCAGAAAAACAGAAAGAGAAGAACGGGATATGATCATTCGTGAAATGCAGCTGGACGATTTGGAACAGGTTATGGTGCTGGAACAGGATCTTTTTTCTGTCCCATGGACAGAAAATGGCTTTTTTTCCTTCCTGATCCGGGAAGATGCCCTGTTTCTGGTGGCGGAAGAGGATGGAGAAATCTTGGGTTACTGCGGAGTGCTGATGGTATTGGACGAAGGAGACATCACCAACGTCGCAGTAGACAGGAAACGGCAGGGAAAAGGCATCGGAAAGAAACTGATTCAGGGGCTGATCAAAAAGACGGTGCAGGCAGGGGTTACCCGTCTGCATCTGGAAGTGCGGCCGAGCAATGCGGCGGCGATTGCGCTGTATGAAGGGCAGGGATTCCGGAAGACGGGAATCCGAAAGAATTACTATGAATCGCCCACAGAAGATGCCGTTTTGATGTGCCGGGAAGAGCAGGGATGTTAATTTCTGTCAGATGTTCAAACCATTCCCTGTGGGAATTTTCTGAAAGATCATTTATAATAGCAGGTGTGAAACCAAAGACAGAAGCTTGCAGGGAGGTACCAGATGAGAAAATATAAAACCGAAAGCAGGAAGGAACTTGAGTCAGTGGTATGCAACTGCTGCGGCAGACGGCTGCAGGTGACAAACGGCATGGTTCGGGAAGGGGTATGCCATATGGAGATTTCCTGGGGGTATTTTTCCGAAATGGACGGGGAAGACCACAGGTTTGATCTCTGTGAGGACTGTTATCGGCAGTGGATCGCCGGTTTTCGTATCCCTGTGGAGAGGGCGGAAAGAAAAGAGTTGTTGTAGACTTACACCTGTGATAGAATAAAAAGCTGAAAATTCGGCCTGCCGCAGCCCATGCGGCGCTGGAGGTAAAAATGTTAGATGTTTGTTTACTGGGATGCGGCGGCATGATGCCGCTTCCGCGTCGGTGGCTGACTTCGCTGATGACGCGGTATAACGGCAGCAGTCTTCTGATCGACTGCGGGGAAGGCACGCAGATTGCCATAAAAGAAAAGGGATGGGTGTTTAAACCCATCGATGTGATCTGCTTTACGCATTATCACGGAGATCATATCAGCGGACTGCCGGGTCTGCTTTTGACCATGGGGAACGCGGACCGGACGGAGCCGCTGACACTGATCGGTCCCCGGGGGCTGGAGCGAGTAGTTTCCGCGCTGCGGGTAATCGCGCCGGAACTCCCTTTTCCCATCCGTTATATCGAACTGCGGGAGCCGGTGGAGACGATAGATATTTGCGGATATCACATCACAGCCTTCCGGGTGAATCATAATGTGATCTGTTACGGATATACGCTGGAAATTCACAGAAGCGGAAAGTTTCAGGTGGAGAGGGCGAAAGAACAGGGAATTCCCCTGAAGCTGTGGAGTCGGCTGCAAAAGGGAGAGACGGTGGAGCAGGACGGCGTGCTGTACCGGCCGGAAATGGTCATGGGTCCCCCAAGGAAGGGAATCAAATTGACCTACTGTACCGATACCCGTCCCCATCCGGCGATAGTGGAATATGCCAGGGAAGCCGATCTGCTGATCTGCGAGGGGATGTACGGGGAAGCGGAAAAAGCGGCCAAGGCAAAAGAATATAAGCATATGACGTTTCAGGAAGCGGCCCGCATGGCGAAAGAAGCGCAGGCCAGAGAATTATGGCTGACCCATTATAGCCCTTCACTGATCCATCCGGAGGAATATATGGAAGAAGTGCGGCGGGTATTCCCCAATGCCTGCGCGGGGCATGACAGAAAAAGCTGTGAGCTGCAGTTTGAAGAGGACTGATTGGAATATGGAAAAGCAAAAAGAAGATATCGTAATTCTGGCAATTGAAAGTTCCTGCGATGAAACAGCCGCCGCCGTGGTGAGAAACGGCCGGGAGATCTGTTCCAACATTATTTCGTCGCAGATAGAACTGCATAAACTTTATGGAGGCGTGGTACCGGAGATCGCATCGAGAAAGCATATTGAAAAAATCAACCAGGTCATTGAGGAAGCGCTGGAGCAGGCGGAAGTTACTCTGGACGATATCGATGCGGTGGGAGTCACTTATGGTCCCGGACTGGTGGGTGCTCTTTTAGTGGGTGTTGCGGAGGCAAAGGCCATAGCCTATGCCAGAAACCTTCCGCTGGTGGGAGTGCATCATATTGAAGGCCATGTTTCCGCCAATTATATCGAACATCCGGATCTGGAACCGCCCTTTATGTGCCTGATCGTTTCCGGAGGTCATACTCATCTGGTGATCGTGAAAGATTACGGTGAGTTTGAAATTTTGGGCAGAACCAGGGATGACGCTGCCGGAGAGGCTTTTGATAAGGTGGCCAGAGCCATCGGACTGGGTTATCCGGGCGGGCCCAAGATCGATAAACTTGCAAAAGAAGGGAATCCGGATGCGATTCGTTTCCCGAAAGCGAAAATCGAAGACGGGCCTTATGATTTCAGCTTCAGCGGAGTGAAATCGGCGGTGCTGAATCATCTGAACCACTGCAGGATGCAAAACCTGGAAATCATTGATGCGGACATCGCGGCTTCTTTTCAGAAGGCGGTGGTGGATACGCTGGTGGAAAAGGCGGTAAAAGCGGCCCGGGAATATAAGATGGATCGTCTGGCCATTGCAGGAGGCGTGGCGTCTAACGGTTCGCTGCGCTTGGCGATGGCAGAGGCCTGTGAAAAAGCCGGGATACGGTTTTACTACCCGTCTCCTGTTTTTTGCACGGACAATGCTGCTATGATCGGCGTGGCGGCATATTACGAGTATATCAAAGGGACGAGACATGGATGGGATCTGAATGCGGTTCCCAACCTGAAGCTGGGGGAACGGTGATGAAGGAAAAATGTACCGCCATAGTGCTGGCTGCTGGCAGTGGAAAGCGGATGGGTACCAGGATCCAGAAACAGTATCTGGATATCTGCGGATATCCGGTGCTTTATTACGCTTTAAAATGTTTTCAGGACAGTCCGCTGATTGATGAGATCATACTGGTTGCCGGTGAAAGAGATATAGAGTACTGCCGCAGTGATATCGTCGGGAAATATCATTTTACGAAAATAAAGAAGATTGTTGCAGGCGGAAAAGAAAGATATGATTCCGTTTATGTGGGCCTGAAAAACTGCCAAGACTGCGACTATGTTTTTATCCATGACGGCGCGAGGCCCTTTGTGGAGGAGGAAATCCTGCAGCAGGCATTGCAGACGGTACAGGCCTGCGGCGCCTGTGTGGCTGCAGTTCCCTCAAAAGATACCGTTAAGATCGTAAATGAGGAGGGACTGATTGTGGATACGCCGGACAGAAGCAAGGTTTGGATCGTACAGACGCCTCAGGTATTTGAGTATGCGCTGATTCGCCGGGCTTATGATAAACTGATGAACGGCCCCCACGCACAGGTAACCGATGACGCGATGGCGGTGGAACTGATGGAAAATCATCCGGTTAAAGTGACAAAAGGTTCTTATTATAATATTAAAATTACCACGCCGGAGGATATGATGTTGGCAAAAGCCTATGTCCAGGCAAGATCATTATCGTGAACAGGAGTAATTCGATCATCAGAAAATTTTTTGAAAAGTGAATGGATTTGCATGTGTCAATCGTATTATAGGTGAAGGGGAAAAGAAACCATGCAAGGATAATCAAGGAGGATCGAATTATGAAACGAAAAATGAAAAAAACAGTGATTGGTATCTTAGCGGCGGCTGTGGTAATGTCTATTGGTGTGGTAAGCGCATTTGCAGGCGGTCATGGACGGGGCAGCCGTTATACGGATGCCAATAACGACGGCGTCTGTGATTATGCGAAAAGCATCTGCCAGTACATCGATGCAGACGGCGATGGCATATGTGACAACTGCGACAAAGAAAGAGAGCATAAGACTCATTACGGCAGATATTTTGCGGATGACGATCATGACGGCGCTTGCGATCATTATGGCACGCGACAGGGGCAGGGCCATTGCAGAGGACGCAGTCACAGATAATGATAAAAAGTAAATTCCAATATAAAGCACCGGCTGTTTTAGCCGGTGTAAATCTTTGGATATTGAAGAAAATGGAAGCGGTTTCTCAAAAAATCGAAAATCAATAAAAAAATTATAAAAACATATTGACACATCGGGATGGAAATGGTAGAATATCATTTGCGTCACGGAAGTGATTTAGAGGAAAAATATGACTGGAGAGGTATCGAAGTGGTCATAACGAGGCGGTCTTGAAAACCGTTTGTCCGAAAGGGCGCGTGGGTTCGAATCCCACCCTCTCCGCTTTGGAGAAGTACCCAAGCTGGCCGAAGGGGCTCCCCTGGAAAGGGAGTAGGTCGTTAACAGCGGCGCGAGGGTTCAAATCCCTCCTTCTCCGCTCGCCTTCGGGCGATAAAAAAGTCGATGAGAAAATGAAAAAAATCATTGACAAACAGGAAACAATATGATATCCTGTTATAGCTGTCGCGGATGAGCGAAAGAACAGAAGCGGCAGGCACCTTGATAACTG